>JAEEGG010004908.1_pt1 | contig 32244 bp, 28 predicted proteins | sample 9134161 | NCBI WGS metagenome assembly JAEEGG01 (sample SAMN16246543, study PRJNA631951) | gut metagenome | biome: gut microbiome; feature: rumen; material: CR-attached | host: Bos | place: Iran: Karaj | collected 2018-10 | reverse complement strand
ATAAGCCCAGTGTGGTGCAGAATCGCATATCGAACGCCAAGAACCGCCTGATAACGGCATCGGGTTATGTCCAGAACGCTGATATTTATAAATATGACCAGCTTAAGCACATACCCATGGTCGGCAAGATATATGAGCGTTACGAGCAGCGTTGCCGTCAGTCCGATGCCATGGACTTTGATGACCTGCTGCTTAATACATTCATACTGTTCCGCGACAACCCTGATGTGTTGGAGCGTTACGGAACAACATTCAGGCATATTCTGGTGGATGAGTATCAGGATACGAACTATGCCCAGCACTGCATAGTGTGGCAGCTTACAAGAAACGGAGCCAATGTCTGTGTGGTTGGCGATGATGCGCAGAGCATCTACTCGTTTCGCGGAGCCAATCTGGATAACATGCTCAAGTTCTCCAAGCTCTATCCTGATTCAAAGCTGTTCAAACTGGAGCAGAACTACCGCTCCACTCAGACCATAGTTGAGGCAGCCGGCAGTCTTATATGCAAGAACCATGCCCAGATTCCCAAGAGAGTGTTCTCGGAAAATGAGCAGGGCGACAAGATAAAGGTGCTGTGCGCCCATTCTGATAAGGAGGAGAGCGAGATGGTGGTAAACCGTTTGCTTGACCTGCATACTTTCAATGATGTGCCATGGAGTCAGATGGCCGTACTGTACCGCACCAATGCCCAGTCACGTGCGTTTGAGGAATCGCTGCGCAAACGTGGCCTTCCTTATAAGATATATGGTGGCTTGTCTTTCTACCAGCGTAAGGAGATAAAAGATGTGATTGCCTATTTCCGCATGAGCGTGAACCCAAATGACGAGGAGGCTTTCAAGCGCATAATCAACTATCCTGCCAGAGGAATTGGACAGACCACTATTGGCAAGATTCTTTCTGCTGCAATGGAGAATGGGGTGAGTCTTTGGACTGTTGTCAGCAATCCTGCCCAATACAGACTGGATGTAAATTCAGGCACAGCATCCAGATTGTCAGGTTTCTGCAAGATGCTGGAGAGTTTCATGGCCGATGCATCCACGCATACCGCAAAGGAACTGGCAGACCGTATCGTAAGTGAAACCGGCATGATGCATGAACTCAGGTCTGATACCACTGTTGAAGGTGAGGGCCGTCTGCAGAATGTGGAAGAACTGATGAATAACATAGCGCAATTTTGCAAGGACCGTCAGGAAGAGGGGAACGACCAGCTCTTTATGCGTGATTACCTGAGCGAGGTTTCATTGATGACAGATCAGGATAATGAAACCGAAGAGGATGTTGAGAAGGTTACGTTAATGACCGTTCACTCCGCAAAAGGCCTGGAGTTTGATGCCGTGTTCATAGTGGGCCTGGAGGAACATCTGTTCCCCAGTGACATGTGCGGTGATGACGAGCGGCAGATAGAGGAGGAGAGAAGGCTGTTATATGTGGCCATGACCCGCGCCCGCAAGTATCTGACGCTGCTTTTTGCAACCACGCGTTTCCGTTATGGCAATGTGGATTTCTGTACTCCCAGCAGGTTCCTAAAGGACATAGATTCGCGTTACCTCAATATGTCAAGTGAAGGCATCAAATCATCTTGGAGCAACAGCAACGTGCCATTGGGGACGGTTCTCTTTGGCTCGAATCAGAATAAGACGTTTGAAAGTAAACCTTCTTTCGAGCCAAAAAGAACCGTCCCCAACGGCACGTTCCAGAAAGTAACCGAATCCATGCTTCGTGACTCCGCACCGGCTCAGTCATCGGCCCTGAAAGTGGGTAATGTGATAGAGCACGAGCGTTTCGGTATAGGCAGCGTTATCTCTGTAGAAGGCTCTGGTGACAATACCAAGGCCCGTATCAAGTTCCTAAACGTAGGAGAGAAAACCCTCCTTCTCAAATTCGCCCGCTACAAGGTGCTCAAATAATCAGCGTCGGTTACCTTATTTGAACTTGTAGGTGTATCTGGCATTGAGTTCACTGAGAGCATATGTGGCCAGGATGCCGGCACCGCCTGTTACGTTGTGCAGGACAGTTACGGGCTCGGACATGAAGTTTACGGTGGTGCTTTTGAAATCTGTAGCGGATTTGTGGTAGTAATAATATGTACGGGATAGGGTGTAGAGCTTTATGTCGGCATTATAGATAACCTCATCCTTTATCTTATCGGCTATGGAATAGGATTCGGTATCAATGATTGTGCTGTCTTTATCATAAGTATAAATGTAGGCAAGAGTGTCGGGCTTTTCCATGATAATGTCAAAGCTAACCTTGTTGTTTTCTTTAATGTACAGGTCATCAAAGATAAAGAAACCCAGGCCGTGATCCAGCTGGCTGTCGGCCTCGGTGTCTTCCAATAGGGCTGTGGCGGCGCTTGCCTGTCCAAGTATAATCTTGGTGTTGGTCGGTATCTTGTAGTGGACGGTGTCTGTTATTGTCTCATAGTCGCCTAGGGTGTCATTGAACCTGGAGTAGGTCATGGTGGGCTCAATGGTCAGGATATAGTAATCTGTTATGTTCTTGCGCTCTCCAATCTCAACATCTACAACCCAGACGGAATCAGCTGTTATTGGGTTCCTTTTTCTGAACCAGTCAAACATTTCACCTATGGTCTTTCCGGGCACATATTCCTTTTTATATCCTGTAACAATGCAACTCTGGCCGTATGGCACGGTATCGGTAGCATAAACTGTCCCATATTGGGGATGATTGGCTTGTACCGATATGATATCACCCTGGTTCAAGACACGGCCGTCAGTATATCCCTTAAGAGAGTCATCATAAGCGGCGGATTTGGCCTGCCCGTTTATGTTTATGGTTACGTCCACACCGTTGTCAAGCACATTGCCGGTATAGTATGAATCCAGAAAGAACGCGCTGTGGCTCATCTCAAAAACCGGAACCTGGCCGGCAGGGGTTATGCTGTTGACAATGAGCATCCTTTTGCCATCGGGACCCTTGTACTCAATGTCATTGACGCATGCGGTAATGAGTAATGCTGTAATTGCCAATATGATAATTCTATACTGTTTCATAGCCTTAGAAAGATACGGTGTAACTTATTGACGGAAGGATAGGGAAGAGTGTCAGCTGGCGTAGCGTACGCTCTTCCTTATATTCGTTGTTCTCTTTTTTGCTCTCCGTAAATACATAGACCAGGAAAGGATTCATGTTGTTGTAAGCATTGTAAATGCTCAGGTTGATAGTACGCTTTACCCTGTCACTGAAATTCCTGTGCCAGTTGAATCCCAGGTCAAGCCTGTGTGTTGGTCTTAGCCTGAAATTGTTGCGGTTGTCATAATAGCCCAATGTGGAGGTCCTGTATCTATGGCCATCATCAATCAAGTTGCCGGAGTTGTAGTACTGGGTGTAGATGGTGCCGCAGTTTCCTGTTTCGAACAGCCATGTGGCCGACATGTCAAAACGGTCGCCGAATTTGTAGCTGCAGGTTATGTCCAGTTTGTGGCGGCGGTCATACTTGGCATCGAATATCCGTCCGCCGTTAATGACCATATCCTGACGGTCAAACAGGCGCTGTGACTTGCTCCAGGTGTATGATATCCAGCCGTTGAACCTGCCTACGGAGCGTTGCGCCATGAACTCAATACCATAACTCCAGCCACGTCCCATGGCAACCTTGTTCTGCCAGTCTGTATCGCCTGTCATATAGCTGGAACCCTCCTTGTATTCCAGCAGATTGTCCATTTTCTTGTAATATCCCTCAAGTGTAAAATCGGCCAGACCTTCTACGCTGTATGCCGCTCCAACAGCCCATTGGTGTGAATGCTCCGGCTCAATCTGATTTGTAACGGGTACCCAAAGATCAGTTGGGAGATTGATCATGTTGTTGGACAATAGATGCACATACTGAGTCATATATGCATAGCCGGCTTTGATTGAAAGGTCATCGGTTATAAGGAACCTGGCGCTTATTCTTGGTTCTATAGACTGGTAATGACGTCCGTTTACGTTGAATGCCGCAAAACCGGCGCCTATATTGGTCTTGATTACATCAGTCAGTTCAATGTCATCCTCAACATACAGTTGGTATTCATCTCCGGTTACATCATGTGAACCGTATGACTGGTTCAGGTCAAGAGGCATTATGCTGTCGTTCAGGTTAGAGGAGTTTATGGCCAGATTCACCACATCGGGAGTAAAGACATGATGAGTGTAACTGCCTCCAAGCCTGACATCATGGTTGTAAGACGGTGACCAATGGAAGTCCGCGCGTGCAGACAGGTCATAGATGCCTGATTTCATGGCTATGTCTATGTTGCTGGTGCTAACATTAACGTTATCCTCCTCATTTATCCCGATGCCCATCTTGTGGCGGTACTTGGTGTAGTTGGCGCTTACATCCATGAACAGTTTTTGTCCAAGCACATGATTCCATCTGATTGTTGCTACGGTGTTACCCCAGCGCCAGTCCAGTTTGGTGCGGTTGTCAACAGCTCCTTCTGAACCTTTATAATTAAAGAAGATGTCATCATCGCCGCTGTACCAGCTTAGATACAGGCGGTCATTGTCATTGAACTTATGATTGATTTTGATGTTCAGGTCATAGAAATAGTAGCCCATGCTCGCGTCATCGGCGTCAGTGAAATTTAATTTCTTGTTTAGCCAAAGGGCTGAGTTGAGTATAAGGTCTGAGTATGTGCGTCGTGCAGATATGCTGAATGATGTCTTTCCTTTAATGATAGGACCTTCAAAGTTGAATTTTGATGATATAAGTCCGACGGATGCGTTGCCGTGGTAGTTGTACATGTCACCGTCTTTCATACGTATGTCAACTACCGATGACAGGCGTCCGTAATAGTGTGCCGGGAAACTGCCTTTGTAGAGTGTTACGTTCTTTATGGCATCGGGGTTAAAGACAGAGAACATGCCGAACATGTGGTTCACGTTATATACTGGAACGCCGTCCAGAAGCAACAGGTTCTCATCGGGGTTGCCGCCGCGCACGTAGATGCCGGCAGTTGCCTCTGTGCCGGCCTGAACTCCCGGCAGCAATTGGAGAGCTTTGAGCACATCGGTCTCACCAAACATGGCTGGGACGGCTTTTATCTGTTCTATTGGAATGTCTATGGCACTCATCTGCGAGCCTTTTACACCCAGGATCTCACGGTTACCTATAATAGTCACTTCGGTCAATTCTTCAATCGCCGAGACATCTATGTTGATGACAGTGTCACGGTTCAGGGCAAAAGGAACAATGACAGGTTTGTATCCGACGTATCCGGTGCGTATTTCAACCAGGCCGTCGGGTAGGGTAAGGGAGTAGAATCCGTACTCGTTCGTTATGGTTCCGCGGCCACTGCGGTTGTCAAGAATCGTGGCACCTATCAGTGTCTCCTTGCTTGACTGGTCTGTTATGTAGCCGCTTATGGTATGCCTGGTCTGTGCCTGCAGTGACAGTACAGACAGAATGGAAAGCAACAATGTTGAAAGGCGTTTCATCAGTACAAAACAAAAAAGCAGCCTTGTATGACAACGCTGCTTAGTAATTCAAATTGATTTGAGCGGCAAACGAGACTCGAACTCGCGACCCCGACCTTGGCAAGGTCGTGCTCTACCAACTGAGCTATTGCCGCAGGTAAATTTTCAAGAAAATTTACCTGCGGCGGTTTTGGGCTTCGCCTCGGCATAGTGAAAACAAGTTTTCCCTCTGCTCTCGGCTCGCACCAAAACTGCCGCAGAGCTCTCAGGGAAACATTTTCAGTTATTCCACTCAGATAAATTTTCCAGAATTATCAATGAACTTTGGTGAAGAGAATGAGACTCGAACTCACACGACATAACTGTCACTACCCCCTCAAAGTAGCGCGTCTACCAATTCCGCCATCTCTCCAGAGAAGTGCCCAGAACAGGACTCGAACCTGCACACCTCGCGGCACACGCACCTGAAACGTGCGCGTCTACCAATTCCGCCACCTGGGCATTTCCAAAATAAATCAAAGATCTACTTTTGAGCGGCAAACGAGACTCGAACTCGCGACCCCGACCTTGGCAAGGTCGTGCTCTACCAACTGAGCTATTGCCGCAGGTGCTTCCAACGAAAGCGGTGCAAAGGTAGTGGTTTTGGGGAGACTTGCAAAAACAATTTCAATTTTTTTTGGCCTCTCCGGCACTTTTTATTTGGAGAGTAGGGCGTCAATGTGCTTTTGGGCGGTCTGACACACCTCTTGGGCATTCATAGTCAGGCATCTGCGATTCTCAACCACTATTTTTCCGTTCACTATGACTGTATCGACATCAGATGCGTGTGTGCTGTAAACCAGTTCGGAAATAAGGTTTGTATGCGGATACAGGTGCGGTTTTTCTATATCTACAAGCAGGATGTCGGCGAACGCGCCTGCTTGTAGTACTCCCAGCTCTCCTTCGCGGCCGATTGCCTTTGCACCGTTTACCGTTGCCATTTGTAGGGCTGTGTATGCAGGTATGGCGCATGGATCCATTGTGCTCACTTTCTGGAGCAATGAAGCCGTACGCATCTCCTCCCACATATCCAGGTCGTTGTTTGATGAAGCTCCGTCAGTGCCTATTGAGACATTGACACCGGCATCGAGCATTTTCCTGACAGGCGCTATTCCTGATGCCAGTTTCATGTTGCTTTGCGGGTTATGGGCCACAGATACGCCATTCCTGGCCAGTATTTCTATGTCACGGTCGGACATGACTACGCAGTGTGCAGCCAGTGTCTTGGTTGAGAAAAGGCCCTGTTTCTCTAGATATTCGGTAGGACTCATGCCGTGCTGAGCCATGCAGTTATCCTGCTCAGACTGTGTTTCTGCCAAGTGAACGTGACTGCCTGTGCCAAGTTCTCTGGACAAGCTTATGGAGCGTTGCAGATTCTTTTCTGATAATGTATAGATGGCATGCGGTCCCATCCACATGGTTACAAGACGGCTGTCGGAGAAACGTTTCTGCACCTGACGCCAGTCATTCTCAAAATGCTCCATCCTGAAATCCATGGGGCAGGGGGTAACCAAGGCACGTATGCCTGCGCTTTCGGCAGCCTGGGCAACAGCCTCCTCATAAGGATACATATCAACAAAGGTTGTTGTGCCTCCCATAAGCATCTCCAGAATTCCCAGTCTGGCACCGTCAAATACCTCCTGATAACCCATTCCGGCTTCGATAGGCCATATATGCTGTTCAAGCCATTCCATAAGAGGTACATCATCGGATATTCCGCGTAACAGCGCCATGGCAACATGTGTATGGGTGTTTATCAGACCAGGCATGACAACGTTGTCCGATGCATCTATCAGCATGCAGTCAGGGGTATGCCTGGCATAGAAATCTTCGGCAACAGTCCTGTCCTTGCTGACGAATGCTATACGCTCGCCTTCAATGCCTACATAGCCTTTAAAGTACAGTTCATTTCCTAATGAGACATCCATAGGTAATATGATGCCGTTGCTTATCAGTATGTTCATAGTTTATTTGTTGTCAGATTATCCCGATGCAAAAATAGAGATTCTTAATATCATGCTATCATGATTGTATAAAAAAGTACTAATTCAAGTATAAATAATATCAAGTGTAATTTTTATATTGAAAAATGCTCCGAATCATGAATATTTTTAATCAGATTATTCATTTTTACCTTTTTTGATATATAATAAGCCCTAAAAACAATATATCTTTGGCAGGAAATCATACGAAACCAGATAATTATGAAAAGAACTACTTTTAATCCGATGCTCTTCGTGTTTGCTGCAGTCGTTATATCTTCATGCTCGACCGAGGAAATAGTGGATTCTTCATTCGATGCTCTTCAGACCGAAACCATATTTAATATATCATTATCAGAGAATACAAGGACCAGGACCAGGTCAAATACAAAGTCGGACGTAGATTCCAGGACTACCTATGATGCTGAAAAGAAAAAGGCTTATCTGGATTCGAGCATCGCTTTTGGTCTGGTAGGCATAGATAATGAATCCAGAGATGTCCTGGTTGACAATCAGGCTATTCCTGAAACAAACGGAGTAAGATCGGCAAATATCAAAACATCATATCTTTCCAGCCGTATTATGACGGTGAGTGCATTTTATCCCTATACAACCGCAGTCAGTTATCACAAGGATTGCTCATACGTTGTATCCTTCTCTGCCGATGACGTAAAGAAAGGGCCATTGTCATCAAATTACGTTGATATGAGATGTGATGAGACACATGAGACCGTGAACCTGAATTTCCATCATATAACCAACCATATCGGGTTTAAGGTCTGTGACATTACAGGTGATGACCAGCTTAAGGGTCTTATGCATATCCGTAAGGTTATACTTCACGGAATGGCAACTGAAGGCACTTATGTTGTGGACGGTGACGCCAGTTTCTGGGTTCCCAGCCCCAAGCGGCAGGATATAGTTCTTTATGAAGGAGAAGATTTTGTGGAATTCGGCGAACAGCACGAGTTGTATATATCTGAAAACAAACTCTCATTGTCAAAAGAGGACTGCAATAGGGTATATGTGGTACCCGAGGTTCTTACGGAACATCATTATATAGAGGTGGTGTTTGATATAGATGCATTCAACTATGACGGTACACGTTACAGGTCCAGCGAGGGAAAGACTCAGATAATACCTCTGTCAGGAGTAATTCCCGATGATAAGTTTGAACTTGGTCTCCAGTACACGTTCGTGCTTGGAATGAACGCTGGTGCCATTTACAGACCTATAGAGTTTACCGCATCTATAGATGAATGGGAGGCCAAGTACGGCAGTCATATTATTGACTATGACAATGAATAACATGCTAACCAGAGAGGATTGACGTTATGAGGAAAATTTGGAACTATGTACAGGGACTACGGTTCATGTACTGGAAAAAGAAAATAGAAGGCAACTGGTATTTCTCAGATGTTGCCTATTACTGTGATGCCAAGCGGATACAGAGGAACACAACCGTAAATAAACGCAAGTGGAATCTTGTACTCAGCCCGCATTCATACGTCATGTATGGTGACGCACCATTGACTGTGGCAAGCATGGTCACTTTGGAGGGGCACTATTCTCTTAGACCTGACGGCAGCCTGACGTTTTGTGAGGAGAGTGACGGAGGAGAGAAGATTACCAAGAAGGCTCATATCTGTAAACTCAATGACAAGGAACTGGTTTATTGCTATGACAAGGATCAGTTTCCCAAACTCAACTATATGAATGAACAGAAACAGACTGCTATGGCCGACAAGGTATATTATTCATTCTTCAGATTGTAGGCCGTAGTAAACAGGTTTGTTTTTATAACCCTATATAACAAGGAACGCGCCCCCGGTAACCGGGAGCGCGTTTCCATTTGTGGATATCTTTTTTATTTGATATTCTTGCGCTCAATCATCCAGCCTGCCATCTTGCTTACGCCGGGCTCTGAGCCTGTAAACATTGTGCTGGCCTCCTTGTCACCCTTGAGCCACCACTTGAGCCATGCGCCTGCTACCTTTGCGTAGTCACCGCCGTTAGGCTGCATGTAAGTGCCGCCGTGGCCTATGCCGTCCAGGCTAACCAGGCATGCCGGCATTGAACCTGCCATACGCTTGAAATCGTCATTGCCGTTCTCCCATGCGATGTCGGTTGAACCGCCCAGGATCCAGATGATTGACTTCTGTTTCAGCTTGGCAAGGCTTGCCTTGTCTTCACTCTCATCAGTGCCGAAATAACCGCTGTTCATGACCATGATGGTCTTGATGCGGGCGTCGTCACTCATGTGAAGAGCCTGCAGACCACCGCATGACATACCTGCTGCTGCAATATTATCAAGATCAAGCTTGCCGTAGTAGGGGCTATTCTTGTCGGCATTCTGAGCTATTGCCCACTCAAGAGCCTGCTTCAGGCCAGTGGGGTCACCCATGGACATTCCACCGCCCATGCCGCCGCCACCCATCTGTGGCATACCGCCTCCCATACCGCCGGGCATTCCACCGCCCATGCCCATACGAGGCATTCCACCACCTTGGCCGCCACCTTGGGGAGCACCCTGTGGACGCTGACCGCCCATGCCGCCACCCATCTGAGGCATTCCGCCTCCCATGCCGCCTTGGCCCATACGTGGAACATCACCGGTCTGACCGGGACGTGGAGCCTCAATCTGCTGGTAATTGCTGGGGCCTATTGCTACAATAAGGAATCCCTGCGATGCAACCTCGTTCAGGAAGTTGATGTGGCCGCTGGGAGAGTTGGCGCAACCGCCGTTACCCCATACCACTACCGGCAGAAGGTTGTTCTTGCCGAACTTGCTCAAATCCTGAGGACGGAAAATGGTGTGTGTCGTAAGTGAAGCCTCTTCCATCATGATTGCCTTGTAGGGGCCTGTACCGCCTTCTTCAACGATTCTTGAATTTTGTGCCTGAACCGGCACTGCTGCTATAGCCATCACAGCTGCGGCAGCAAAAATCAGATTCTTTCTCATAATCTTGTTCAATAATTAGTTTTGGATTTATGACCGTAAAGATATGGTTTTTTACTTAGAATCTGTTAAAATTTGTTTCTATGAATATCTTATCACCTCTTTTTTCCTCTGTTTTCATCGTTCCTAAATCAAAATGAACCTCTATTATTCCCTCAAAACGATAAAACCAGAGGTAAAAAGGTAATAATCTTGTTCATAGACAAATATAAACGGATTCTTAACAAACAATGTTGTCAATAGTATTCTGTTTATGGCGACAATTCGGTTTGACATTGTGTTTTTTTCGTATTTTTGATGAATGATATATATATAAGGTTCTGTCGATAGCTGTCACATGGTATCATTTTTTTCAAATGATTAATTCATATTATGATAGAAACAAGGATATCCATTCCTATATATTTATATGGTGATTTGTGATTAATGCAATTATGATGATAAACAGAAACATTATTTTAAAAAGTATATGGATAGGATTACTAAGTACTGTTCCGTTATTGTCTATGGCACAGTCTGCAATATCTGAGGTGATATCATTCTCCATGGATGATGTCAGCGAACTGTATATGCCCCCGGAGTTGTTTGTTGACATAGATTTTGTAGATGCAAACGAGAATAAGATTTTAGAGGCGTTTGAGAAAGGAACAATCATCATTAAGATATCTAATGTGGGTGGTGATGCAAATAATGTCAGCGTTTCTGTCAAGCCTTTAGGTGATAATATAGGCTTTGAGTTTGAAAAGAATGAAGCCAAGACCAATATAAAGACTGATGAAACCGTATCGGTGGAGTTTCCTATAAATGCCAACATTGATTTGCCGAATGATTCAGTCCGTTTTCAGGTGAAGGTAGCTGAGCCTATGGGATATGATATAGAAGCGTCTCTGGTACTGTCAACTTTTGAGTATCAGAGAGCGCGTATTGGAATGCAGGGCGTGTCGATAATCGATGCTGGCCGCGGACTCAGGGCTTTGAACAATAATCCTGACGGCAAGGTCCAGAAAGGCGAGGTTGTAAGGGCAACGGTGTCTTTGCAAAATATAGGAATTGGTGATGCCGAGGATTTGAAATACAGGATCGTATCAAGGGATCCTAATGTGATACTCATGTCAGAGAGCGGGACTGCCAAGGAGATAACCGGAAATATTGACAGAATGTTGTCCGGTGAATCAAGGGAGGTTTCATTCCGCTTGAGCGCCAACAACAATTATAACCTTACGGATGAATTTCTTCCGGTTTATATATCTGTGGTTGAGAAAGAAAACAAAGGTAATCTTGATTTCGTCAATATACCTATTCCATTAGGTAAAACCCCTGAAAAGCCGACAATCGTTGATATAAAGGGTGAACGTGAGAAGCTTATAGCCGCACAACAGATGAAAGTCTATTCGTCTTCCGACAGGATAACGGCAAGCAGCAGAATAAGGGACATCAGTGTGGCCCCTGCCGGAGAACCTATTTACAGAAATGCCGTGGCCGTAGTTATAGGAGCAGAGAAAAACTCTTATGGTGTGGCTTCTGCTCCCTATGCTGCACGTGATGCCAAGATTATGGCAAATTTTTTCAAGAATTCCATGGGTATAGAGGATATACAGCTTAAAACTGACAGTGAAGTCACAAGTAGCCTTCTCAGTGATATGTTTGACCCCAGATTCGGACATCTGGCACAAGTGGTAGAACCAGGCAAGACTGATGTTTTTGTATTTTATTCGGGACACGGTATGCCCGATATCGCGGCCGATGGAAGCCAGGACATATTCCTGTTCCCTTACGATGCACGTAAGGAAATGGTACGTGACCGTGGCTACAGCCTGACTAAACTATATTCTGACTTGAATTCCTTGAATGCACGTTCTGTGACAGTTATTCTTGATGCCTGTTTCAGTGGCTCTTCCCGTCAGACAGCAAGTTACAAGTCTGAGAATATAAGCAATGCCAAAGGAATACGCATCTCTATGCCTGAAATGTCCAATCGTCCATGGGATACCAATCCTAATTTCCGCCTCTTCACTTCTTCATCTGAGGATCAGACATCACTTGGATTTGACCAATCCCAGTCAGGCTTGTTCACCTATTTCATTGCGATAGGGTTACAGGGTGAGGCTGATGAAAACAATGATGGAGTGATAAAGTTTGATGAGTTGGTAAGTTATGTCACTAAGAATGTCTCGGGTGAGGCATTGAAGATAAGAGGCGGAGCACAGACACCGCAATTCTATGGTGACGGTAATTTCGTAATAGAAAGGATAAAATGAGATATCGTATTCTGCTCACGATGGCGTTGTCATTGATAATGTTACATGTCAGCGCCCAGTCCGACCAGCATGTAAGACAACCTTATCCGGATGAAGCATCGTTAGGTGCTGTACATGTGGAACGTGTAGGGTCTGTGTTGACAATTGATTACAGGATTCTTCTGGGTGAGAATGTCAGGTCTTGCAATGTCAGGCTACTTGTAAGTACCGATGGCGGGAAGTCTTTCACCGGTAAACCTTCAAATGATTATGTGAACGGTGATGTCGGCATTATTACAGCCAGCGGTTATAAAAGCATTAACTACGATGTGTCGCGTGACAAGCAATGGCTGGCAGACAAGCCTGTGGTATTCAAGGTTGATGTGACTGACAAATATGTGATGAAAGCAGAATGCTTCATCTTAGGATCCGCTAGCGTTTATCCTGATATGTCGTATGGCATTTCTTTCGGAAGGGTAAAGAAGACCGGCTTTTATCTGAAGGCAGTTTCAAATTTCAATATGCCAGTGTCTTTTTCATACGAATGCAATAATGACGGCCTGATGGACAACGGTGTTTCAGTGCTCACCAACGGTAATGCCCGTTTTTCGCGGTTTACCGTATGCGGCGGAATAGTCATGCGTCTTTCCAACCGTTTTTATACGAATGTAGGTGTCGGCTACGGGACATGCCAATGGTATTGGCAGGATATCGATGACTACTGGGTCAGGGTAAGTAACCAGAGCGTATCAGGGCTGTCCGTCGATGCCGGTTGCATGTTCAGGCTTAAGAGGTTATTATTGTCAGCGGGTGTAAATAATACAGCTTTCAAATATACGGATGCCCATGTTGGCATCGGTTTTATCTTTTAAAAACAGAAGGTGATGAAAAATAGATATTATTTGTTGTTGTCTTTGCTGCTTCTGTCTTGTGATGGGATTGAAAAGACTGTGCCGATGAATGTCAATGATGATGTCAAACTCACAATGGACACGCCGAAACAGACTTTGAATACCGTATATTGGCTGTTCAGTTCATCTTTCAGTTCGTCGATGGACAGGTTTTATGTCTCAGAATGTGGTTTCAGATATGTTGTCGAATCAAGCCAAGATACTATAACACTTCTGTCCGAGTCTTTGGGAAGACATTTTTCTGCTTCTGTTTCCATAAGGGATTACGGAAAAACCATCAATTGCAGAGCCTTTATATCAAACGGAAAAAACACTGTTTACTCAAATGAGGAATCTTTTCATGTGAATGATTTCGCTGACTATGTAAGCATCAGCCGACCTTCGGTTACAAAATCCTTCGGAACAGGAATCGTGCTTCAGTCACGGCTGTCTGTATCGGAGGGCGTACAAATAACAGAAAAGGGTTTCCTGATAACCAGGGAGAACGGTGCTGTTGCTGATACGGTTATTCATACCGGAACTATCGCGAATATCATCAGCGCTGATGTCAATGGATTGGTGCCGGGTAACAGCTACAGCATAACTGCTTATGTCAAGGACAACAATTATACGGCATACAGTGAATCAATGGTGTTTTCTGCCCATTCCATACCATCTGTCACCACTGTTCCTCCAATCAATATAGATGCTGCGTCTGTTGTGGTTGGTGGAATGGATATAAAGGAGAATGGATTACCTGTTACTGAAAAAGGTGTTGTATGGAATTTGATAGGCAATCCCGACATATCGTTGCAGACAAGGACGTGCAATGGCGGTGGAACCGGAAACTTTACCGATACCTTGAAGGGACTCCTTCCAAATACTATCTACTACATTCGTGCATACGCAACAAACAGTGACGGAACAGGATATGGTGATGAAGTGTCGTTCAGGACTATGACTGCATTGCCGACGGTAGTGTCAGATGATATTACGGACATTTCATCTACATCTTTTCATGTAACTGGGAATGTGGTTCATGACGGAGGTGATGCGGTGACGGAAAGAGGGTTCGTATGGAGCCTTTCAGAAGAACCGGAACAGTTTGACAACATCGTGAATTGCGGTATAGGTGATGATGTCTTTGAAGCAACTATATATGGATTGACCAGAGCGACAACATACTATATACGTGCCTTTGCAACAAACTCCGCAGGTACGTCATACGGGAGTCCTGTCCGTGTAACTACTTTGGCCGATATGCCCGTTGTCGGACCTTTGACCTTGACCGGTGTCACTGACAATTCCATATTCGCCTCAAGCCGTATAGAAGACTATGGCGGTTCAGAAGACGTGCAATGCGGATTTGTCTGGGACACTGGTCCGGAGCCTTCAGTACAACTGACCACAAAATTATTATGTAATGATGAAGATGGTCTGTTCCGGGATTCCATAACCGGCCTGATTCCGGCTACTACTTATCACGTAAGGGCTTTTGTCACCAATACCGCAGGTACGGTTTACAGTGAAGAGCTGTCTTTCCGTACAATTGCATCCAAGCCTGGAGTTATTACAACCGATGCTACATCAATAGGCACTGCATCGGCCATAATCGGAGGTAATGTCATCTATGACGGAGGTGAAGAACTGACCGACAGGGGAGTGATATGGAGTAATACACAGGATGTGATTGGTCAAGGCGAAAAGTTGTCTTGTGGCACCGGTACAGGTGATTATGCTGTAACATTATCAGGCTTGTCTTCCGGGACTACATATTACTATATGGCATATGCCCAGAACTCAATCGGCACCACATATGGTGACCTGCAATCATTTACTACGAATAAAAGCGGGGTTATTGAAGATTTGGGTAATTCTGAATACAACTGGTGATAGATAATGGCATCCTTGAACCTATATATAATAAACAACCATAATAACAGAATATGAAGAAAATTATTTCACTGCTTATAGCAGCAATGGTATTCGGAGGAGTTTCATACTCCCAATCCGCAAAAGAGACAATCAAGGAAAGGAAACAGATTGCCAGGTATTCACAGGCTCAGCTCAACAAGAGAGCCTCTAAGCAGGCCAGAAAGGATGCTAAGAGACTGAAAAAAGAGGGATGGGTGGTTGCTCCCGGCCAATTGCCTTTAGAAAAGCAGTTGGACAAGTCATATAACATGTATTATGAGTTTGAGGAATCAGGGCTTCCTAAGTACATAATTGGTGATGCCATGTCATCCGGTAACAACTATGATGCTGCCAGGATGCAGGCTATTGAGCTGGCAAAGACAAATCTGGCAGGTCTTATACAGACAGAAGTAACAGCTCTTGTGGAGAGTACTGTGGCAAATGAACAGATTGCCCAGGACGATGCTGAGTCAATAGTAAAGACAGTATCGGCAAGCAAGAACCTTATTGTTCAGAAGATAGGCCGTGTAGTGACTGTGATAGAGTGTTACAAGACATTGCCCAACAAGACCATGCAGGTCAGGGTTACTGTGGCGTACAATGTCAGGATGGCTCTGGATGATGCAAAGGCGGTAATAAAGAAACAGCTTGAAGATAAGGGAGAAGATCTTCACAACCAACTGGATGCCATGTGGGCACAATACGGCAAATCATGAAACAATTTTCCATAGCTATTGTCATTGCCTTTTTTCCACTGATACTGTCAGCGCAGGAACTGCTGACAGTATCAGGCAGTTATACCTATTATGCTCCTACCAACATCACGCTTGATTATGCTAAGGTCGTTGCCCTGGAAAGAGCTAAGAATGAGATAATAGCAGAGCATTTCGGGACTGTTGTCGGAGTAAGGAACTTCACTGAGGTGGAGAACAAGAATGGAGAGTCTTCGGTCAATTTCCTTTCACTTGGTGAAAATGAGGTAAAGGGTGAATGGATAGAGACAATAGGTAAGCCGGAATATGAGGTGAGCTATGGTCAGAATATGCAGATAGTCAAGGTCTCAGTCAAAGGTAAGATAAGGGAAATCCGGACTGCAAGAATTGATTTTGATGCCAAAATACTGCGCAACGGTACTGATGAACGTTATGAGAGCGATACATTCAAGGATGGAGATGATATTTACATACAGTTCCAGTCACCAGAAGACGGTTACTTGGCGATATTCCTTTACGACAAGGATGGCGTAAACAGGCTTCTTCCTGAGAAAAAGGACAAGGATGGAAGTTTCAGGATAGAGAAAGGACGCAAATATGTGATGTTCGAGACAACATTGACTCAGTATTCATTTGCTCAGGACCGTACTTTCGTCACCACCAAGAGCATATATAATATGACATGTGATTCGGAAACTGAGCTGAACAGGATTTATCTGGTCTTTTCACCCAACAGGTTCTCTCACCCAAATGACAACATTGATGTGGAAGATTACCAGTTGGCGTCATTGTCGTTCGAGGCATTCCAGAAATGGCTGGCCCGTTGCCGCAGACAGGATAACGATATGGTGCTGCAGATAAGGGATATTACTATCTCAAAGCGTTGAAAAATGAGAAAACTGTCTTCCATATTACTGTTTATGGGCACGTTCATTGCAGCTGCGGCTCAGGACAATCCGCTTATACTGGAGTTTGAACGGTTCAGGAACCAAAGCCAGAACACTTTCATGGACTTCAGGCGTGAGTGCAACAGCCGGTATGCAGAATTCCTCAAACAGTCATGGGAAGAATTCGGAGCCAATCCTGAGATTCCTAAACCGGTTGAGGATATTATTCCGCCTGTGATATATGAGAAACCGCAGGATGAGTCACCTTCCAGGGATAACGAGATTCAGATTGATCAGGTTGTCAATGAGCCTGTCTTTGACCCCGCTCCTCAGCCAGTGGAGCCGGTCAATGTGGCTCCGGAACCTATAGGCCACAATTTCAAATTTGTTTTTTATGGCACTCCCATGCAGGTCAGCGCTGATGACGGACTACGTTTTTCACTTAATTCTTTAAGCAGGAATGACATTTCCGGGATGTGGAAAAGGCTTTCCCGAGGTGACTATGACAGAATACTTGTTGATTGTCTTGGAATCAGGGATGAATATAGGCTGTGCGACTGGGCTTATTTACAGATGTTACATGTCTTTTCTGACGCTTTTCTGGGCTCAGGCAATGCCTCTGCGCTTCTTACCTCCTGGCTGTTTTGCCAGTCAGGGTATAAGATGCGCTTAGGGACCGATAAGAACAGGCTGTACATGCTGTTTGCCAGCAGACATCTTATATACAACCTTAGTTATTTTACCATAGACGGCGAATATTTCTATCCTTATCAATGTGATTCAGAACGGCTTGACATAGCCAATATAAAATATCCCGGTGAAAAGAGCCTTTCATTGCTTATCAAAGAACAGCCGGTGCTTGCTGAGAGATGTTCTGAAGCGCGTGTGCTGGAACCGGCCAGCTACGATTTTGAGGTCACGTCAAAGGTGAACCTTAATCTTCTGGATTTCTTTACGGATTATCCTTCCTCCTGTACTGACGGTAATCCATTGACACGTTGGGCGATATATGCCCAGACGCCTTTTGACCCATCAGTCAGGGAAATGTTATATCCGGTGCTTGAAGATTATCTTAAGGACAGGACTGAAATGGAGAAGGTTGGAATTCTCCTGAATTTTGTCCAGACTGCCTTAAAATATGAATATGATGAAAAGGTATGGGGTGAGGACCGCGCTTTCTTTGCCGAGGAGAGCCTGTTCTATCCGTACTGTGATTGTGAGGACAGGTCAATCCTGTTTTCAAGACTTGTCAGGGATTTGCTCGGTCTTAAAGTGCTGCTGGTCTATTATCCGGGACATTTAGCGACAGCAGTGGAGATAGATGAGCCTGTAGCAGGAGACTGTCTGACTTTAAATTCTGAACGTTTTACTATCTGTGATCCTACCTACATAGGGGCTCCCGTCGGAAAGACTATGCCCGGGATGGACAACAGTAAGGCATCTGTCATTCTGATTAAGTGATGTTGTTGTTCAATAAGAGGAAAAACTATGCTGAGTGGTCTGACAATAGGCTTGTTCAGGCAATACTTGAAGGAAACAAGGATGCAATAGTTTATTTTTTCTACACAAAATATTCTGCAACATTCCAGTATCACATTATCAGACTGTTCAACTGCAAAACTGACGTGGAAGAGTTGATTGATGAGTTTTTCCTGTTTCTTCAGGAGGATAATTGGAGAAGGTTAAGGATGTTTGACAATAAGGTGGCATCGCTCAATACCTGGGTATCAACGGTATCCTACCGTTTTTTCAGGGACTACCGGCAGTCTCTGCTGAATATGAATGATACTGTTGTTGCGGGTGATGTGTGGGACAGGTCCTATACGGACTGGGCGCAAAATCAGGAATCAGGAATCAAGATTGATGTTGCCAAAGCCATAGGGATGATAAGGAATGAACGTGACCGCCACATTGCATCGTCGCTTTTCATTGATGACCGTGACTATGAACAGGTGGCCAGGGAATTCCAACTCTCCGTTGATTATATATACACGATAAAGAACAGGTTGGTCAAACAACTTAAGAACAGTTTAAAAGACTATAGGTTATGAATAATGAGGAAATGCGGATATTGACCGGAGCATCACTTGCCGATAAGGAGGCTCCTGTAAGCCTTGACACAAAAAAAGGAGGGGAGTTTGTGGCTGAGCATCTTCCTGAATCCAAACCGGATACAGATAGGACCCGTCGCCGACTGAACATAGTGATTCCTGTAAGTGCTGTACTTGGTATAGCGGCATGTTTGATGGTAATATTCATTGTATTCGCACCGGAATCATTTGGCAATATGGACAGTGGGATTGTCAGCGGCACTTCAACTCCAGTGCAAATGCAGGAGATGAAATCAGTGCATGCTTCTTTTGCAGTTGCAGACACCGTCAGTTGTGACAGCATTGAAAATAATACCATCAAAATATCTGAATAAGGAAATATGAAAAGGAGAAAAGGAGTTTTGCTGTGTGCGGTAATGCTGTGGTGCATTGCTTTATCTGCACAGGATGAATTAAGGAAAGCTTTTGATGATTTTACCAATTCATCAAAGGCTGCACATGCACAGTTCACAGATTCCGTCAATTCCCGTTTTGCGGAAACACTCAGGGATACATGGCATAAATATGGCATAGAGGAACTCCCGGAACCAAATACACAGCCTATCCCTGTCATACAGCCGACGGATACGGTCAGCGTGTCAAACAAATCCCTTCCGGTTATGGAGGAAATGGAAGACATTCCACTGCAATGGCCATTGGAGAGCGATTCAGCACTTTGGACTACACAGGCATACGGCGTGATAGAGTACAGGGATGTGAAATTCATGTTTTTCGGAGTCGAACAGACTGTGAGTATCCCGTATGATTATGGTACGTTTCATCCTGAAGGAATCTCTGAGGCCGACGTCTCTGATTTCTGGAAACGTCTTAGCCAATATGATTACAACCGCATCCTTAAACAATGCAATAAGTTGAGACGTTCATCTGGTTATAATGACTGGGCAATCTATCTATGGATTCAGGCATTGGCTGAAACTATTTTTCTGGTGGATAGGAATTCAGAGAGAGCCATTTTTACGGTATTCATCGCGAATCAGGCGGGACTTATGTCCAAAGTGGCGCGAGCCAACCGGGTACTGATAGGATTGTTCGCCTCAATGCAACCCATCTATGCCCGCAAATATATTGTTGTTGATACATACCGTTATTATGTAGCTGGAGCCGAACCTCCGGCTAATGACATTTATACGTATAATGTCGCTTTCGGTAAACCGACGAGGCCGTTAGATATGCGTGTGAGCCAACAATTCAAGATAGGAGGAGACAGTGGATACACGACAGTCTATAAGTACAGCACTGTTCTCAAGAAGACCCTTGCGTTGCCTATCAACAGTTCTTTAATGTCATTCTATAGCCACTATCCGCAGCTGGATGTGAATGTTTATGCAATGGCTACTCCTGACAAATTATTTACCAAGGCCCTGATTGACAGCATAAAACCAGTCATAGCCAATATGAAAAGCCCTGAAATAGTGGAACTTATTCTCAGATTCATCCAGACCGACTTTGATTACAGGATAGACATGGAGCAGTTCGGGTATGAGAAGCCGTTTTTCTGCGAAGAGAATTTCATATATGAATATAATGACTGTGAAGACAGGACCATACTGTTCTATTATCTGGTCAGGCTGTTTACAGGATACCAGACAGTCATACTTGATTATCCCGGTCATACTGCTGCAGCCGTATGTATTGAAGGAGATTACAAGGGTGATTACGTGAAACATGATGGCCGTAAGTATTATGTCTGTGACCCATCGTTTGTGGGGGCAAAAATAGGAATGACTATGCCAGACTATAAGACTATTCCGGCTAAAATATGGATAATAAACTGATTATGAGAAAGAGTTATATACTGTTAATGCTCGCAGCCGTTTTTGCTGCCGTCGGATGTGATAATGAAAGTCTGTTCAAATCACAAAACAACAGTACTGATGTTGAGAATGGCGTCTATATGTGCTTCAGAGCCATCATTGACAAATCACCAGACTCCATAGTGACCAAGGCTATACTTGCTGATACGCCGGCAGATAATTACAGACGGGTCTTGTGGCAGCCCAAGGATAGCGTATATGTGACCAATGGCCGTGATTATGCTGTGTTCTCCAATCTGGTCAATGAAACATCGGCCGTAGCTGAGTTTGAGGGAGTCCTGCCCGAAAGTGATTCGTATCATTCATTTTATCCGTATGCTGCCGTATCGGAATATGTTGACGGAAAGTTTAGCTTTGGTCTTGCACCCGTACAAAGATATTATAAGGATGGTGTGAATCCGGACTGTTTACCTATGGCTGCCCGATTGTCTGACGGTACTTTCTTTTTCCGTAACCTTTGTGGCATTCTGGTTCTGAATATGGTAGGAGAAGATAAAGTGAGTTCTATCGTGTTCTCAGGTAAGGATTCTTTAGGTAATGCCATAAAAGTGGCAGGAAATGCCAAAGCTGTTTTTGATGATTCCGGAATACCGATATTGGAACTTGAGGAGAATGCGCTGGATTCTGTAGTATTGAATTGTGCCGGCATCGATGGAAGCGGAGTCTTATTGAATAAGACCGTTCCAACGTCGTTCCACATAGTTCTGCCTCCATGTAATTATTCCATGTTCGCGCTTTCTATATATTCTGTTAACGGAGGCTGCATGAAGATTATTCAGAACAAACCTCTTTCTATCAAAAGAGCAGAAAGGACCACTACAACTGCCCTGCCATTTATGGCAGGAACGGATGTCAATGGCTTTGAGTCTGTTGATCTGGGCCTTAGTGTGAAGTGGGCCACATGTAATGTCGGTGCATTGAGGCCTGAGCATTACGGAGATTATTATGCAAGCGGTGAGATAGAGCCCAAGCCGAGCTATACTTTGGAGAACTATCGTTTTTATCTAAGCGGTAGCGGTTATTATTTTGACAACACCGTGAAACTGTCCAAATATATAACTGATGCGAATCATGGTACGTGGGATGGAAAGACGGTCCTTGATCCAGAAGATGATGTTGCCAAGATGAAGATGGGCGGCAGTTGGCGCATGCCTACCGAAAGTGAATTTGAAGAGCTGATAGAAAATTGCACATGGACCTGGTCAAATCAAAACGGTGTGAACGGTTTTGTTGTTTCAAGCAAAAAGCCGGGTTATGAGGGCCGTTCCATATTCCTTCCTGCTGCCGGACAGCGTTCAGGAAATACGCTGTATAGTGCAGATGGGGCAGGAAGTTATTACTCCAGTTCTATCCGTGATAAAGACGTTGTCCGCCTGTCTTTTGAACCGGATAGGTATTTGATATCCCAAAACGTAAGATACGAAGCCTGTCCTGTCCGTCCGGTCTGTCTTATAACACCAGCATCACTTGAACTGAGTAGTGAATCTGTTGATTTGTTTGTAGGCAGGAGCATTCAGCTCACTGTGACAGCTAAAAACGGCAGTCGTACCGTTACGGCAGAAGTAGAGTGGAAATCAGATAATACTGATGTGGCTGTAGTTGATGGGCAGGGTAATGTCTCTGCAGTAGGCGTTGGAAAATGCCATATAATTGCTGTATGCGGCACTCTTGAGGCTGTTTGTGAAATAGCATCAGGGTATGAACCGGTGGATATGGGCCTTAGTGTAGCATGGGCTACATGTAACGTCGGTGCATCGGCTCCTGAACAATACGGCAGTTATTACGCATGGGGAGAGATAACCACAAAGAGCAAATATAATTGGGAGAGTTACCGTTTCCGTATCAGTGGATATAATGATGAATACGTTAAATTCTCCAAGTATGTCACAGACCCGGCGCACGGTACTTATGACGGCAAGTTGATGCTTGACCGCGAAGATGACGTGGCTCGTGTGGAATGGGGTGGCAGATGGCGCATACCCACATGGGATGAGGTGACAGAACTTGTGGAACAGTGCACCTGGACATGGACAATGCTCAACGGTGTTAAAGGTCATCTTGTAGAAAGCACGCTGAACGGAAACTCGATATTCATCCCGGCAGCAGGTTATTATCGAGACACGTCAGTCCAGGAGTCGGGTAGTGTAGGTGGATTCTGGGCCAATTCTACAGTTAATACCATATACGGTGAGGCCCAGTATTTCATTGAGCAGGACCTTGGCGTTCATCAGATGCGCAGAGACGGATGGTCAGTCCGTCCGGTCCATCTGTTTGAAGCCACGTCCATGTCCATAAGCTGCGAGTCAGCATCTTTGTATGTGGGCAACAGCATGGAGCTGAAGGTAACTGCAAAGAATGGCAGCCGTGTAGTGTCAGCTGATGTTGAATGGACCTCGAGCAATGCTGCCGTTGCTACAGTCAATGCGCAGGGTATGGTCAATGTTACAGGTCCGGGTAAGTGCCGTATTACGGCTAAGAGTGGCTCGTTGGAGGCCTCCTGTGAGATAACCGCCGAATATGAGGCAGTGGATCTGGGTCTTAGTGTAGCATGGGCCACATGTAATGTCGGTGCATCGGCCCCTGAACAGTACGGCAGTTATTATGCATGGGGAGAGATTGAAACAAAGACTGATTATGAGTGGTCAACTTATATGTGGTGCAAAGGAAGTTCTCACACACTTACCAAATACTGTACGGAAAGTAGTTGGGGCTACAATGGTTATACTGATGGCAAGATAAAATTAGATAAGGAAGATGACGTTGCCCATGTAAAATGGGGTGGTGATTGGAGAATCCCAACCAAGGAGGAACTGGAAGAATTGATAGATAATTGTATTTTTACATGGACTACCCAAAATGGAGTCAATGGTTTCTTGGTAACAAGTAGGGTGTCTGGATATTCTAATGCTTCAATATTTTTACCTGCGGGAGATGTCGCATGGTCATATGCATTTTATTGGTCAAGTACTATTGATGCTAATTCACCTGATAATGCATGGTATTTATGTACCAGTTCGGAGGGACAAGGCATGGGTGCAGGTTTACCACGTTCTTGTTATAGACCTGTGATACGTCCGGTCTGTCCAAAGTAATTCTTTTTATTTTGGCAGGAACTATACCACCATTGTGCGTCTGATACTGCTTTCCTGTATTTAAGGAAATATTCTTAATTTCCTTTCCTTTATTTAAGGAAAGCATTATCTTAGCCGAAAAGTTTGCATTATGACAATTAAAGACACCATCATATTCACATAGTTTCAGCGGCAAAATGGTTTCTATCTTGATAATGAATTTGTTGCATTGCACATTTAAGTCATTGTTTTTCGGGACCATCTTTATTTTTTATTCTTAGGCTTTTTTTTGTAAGTTTGCAATTACTTTAGGCATACAAATAAATATGGAAGAAGAGAAGAAACCGGTTGAATTGCCGGAAAACGCGTATCGTGAACTTAAGGAGGGTGAGCAGTATGAACCTATCATGAAACCTGGCAAGGTGTATCCTGAGGCCAATCTTTGGTCAGTGGGATGGGGATTGCTTATGGCTGTGCTGTTTTCGGCTGCAGCAGCTTATCTGGGACTGAAGGTAGGTCAGGTATTTGAGGCTGCAATACCTATCGCAATCATAGCTGTTGGTGTCTCATCGGTTGCAAAACGCAAGGGAGCACTTGGAGAGAATGTCATTATCCAGTCTATCGGAGCCTGTTCAGGTGTTATTGTGGCTGGTGCAATATTCACGCTTCCCGCATTGTATATTCTTCAGGCCAAATATCCTGACATGACCGTGAATTTCATGCAGGTATTTATCAGTTCACTTTTGGGCGGTATCCTGGGTATCCTGTTCCTGATACCGTTCCGTAAGTATTTTGTCAAGGATATGCACGGCAAGTATCCTTTCCCCGAGGCAACCGCCACCACGCAGGTGCTCATATCGGGCGAGAAGGGTGCCGGTCAGGCCAAGCCGCTGGTGATATCAGGTATCATAGGCGGTATATATGATTTCATAGTTTCCACATTCGGACTCTGGACCGAGAACTTCACTACCAGGGTGTGTGCCTGGGGCTCTGCTCTTGCTACCAAGGCCAAGCTGGTGTTCAGCATCAATACCGGTGCCGCCGTGCTGGGTCTGGGCTATATTGTGGGTCTTAAATACGCCTGCATCATTGCAGCCGGATCAGCGCTGGTGTGGTTCGTGATTGTTCCCATTCTGCCTATGCTGGGCGATGCTTTCCTGCAGTCCCTCAATCCTGCCGTTACCGATGCTGTGGCAGGAATGGAGCCGGAGCAGATATTCTCAAGCTATGCCCGCCATATAGGTATAGGTGGTATTGCAATGGCCGGAATACTTGGTATCATCAAGTCATGGCCTGTAATCAAAGGTGCCGTAAGTCTGGCCGGACGTGAACTTAAGGGCGGCAGCGGCGCACAGGGAGTTCAGGTGGAGCGTACCCAGCGTGACCTGCCCATGAAGATAGTCATAATAGGTATAATAGTGGCGTTGGTTGCTGTGTTTGCATTCTTCTATCTGGGTGTGATGGATTTCAATCTGCTGCATGCGGTTGTAGGTATTCTGGTAGTTGGAATCATTGCATTCCTGTTTACCACTGTTGCAGCAAATGCCATAGCCATTGTAGGTACTAACCCTGTTTCCGGTATGACTCTGATGACTCTCATTCTGGCATCCGTGATTATGGTGGCAGTGGGTCTTAAGGGAACTCCCGGTATTGTATCGGCTCTGATAATGGGCGGCGTGGTTTGTACCGCACTATCTATGGCGGGAGGTTTCATAACTGACCTCAAGATAGGCTACTGGCTTGGTTCAACCCCGGCAGTGCAGCAGGGTTGGAAGTTCCTGGGAACACTGGTATCGGCACTGACTGTAGGCGGAGTGCTCATTATCCTGAACAAGACATACGGATTTGTTGGTGAGAACGCTCTTGTTGCTCCTCAGGCCAACGCCATGGCGGCAGTCATTGACCCGCTCATGTCAGGTACCGGTGCTCCATGGTGGCTCTATGCTACCGGCGCAGTGATTGCACTGATCCTTAACTTCTGCAAGATTCCGGCTCTGGCATTTGCACTTGGTATGTTCATACCGTTCCAGCTCAACATTCCGCTGGTTGTAGGCGGATTCATCAACTGGTACGTAAGCACACGTTCCATAGATCCTGCTGTCAATACCGCTCGCGTTGAGCACGGAACACTGCTGGCATCGGGCTTCATAGCCGGTGGCGCACTCATGGGCGTGGTAAGTGCCGCATTGAGGTTTGCCGGACTGGATCTTATGATGGCCGAAAGCTGGACGGGCTCACATGCAGCCGAGTGGCTCTCACTCATCATGTATGCAGCACTTATATGGTACTTTGTGCGCAGCGTGATGAAACGCAAGAACGCTTAAAGAGTGATGAAACAAACAATCGGGAGAGTACCTATGTGCCCTCCCGATTTTTGTTATGCATGGGTTTAAAACAGTGACCAGGCGTAAACCGCATATGCCGCGAACAGAAGCAGGCCTGATACGCGTCCCAATTTGCCCTGCGCTTTCCAAGGCTGAACTAACAGCAGCAGTGCGGCTGAGAATGCAAGCATTATAATGAAATCAACTCTGTAAGGTGAGTACTCAAACGGGATAGGCCTGATGGAGCCCGCTACTCCAAGCACACAAAGTACGTTGAAGATATTTGAGCCTATAATATTGCCTATGGATATGTCCATCTCTTTCTTAATGGCAGCAGCCACCGAAGCGGCCAGTTCCGGCAGGCTTGTTCCCAATGCAACCACAGTAAGTCCTATCACCTTGTCGCTCACGCCTATGGCCTTGGCCAGCACGGTAGCTCCATCTACCATGAAATCGGCTCCGAATGCCAGCATAGTGCATGAGAGTATAATGAGCAGCAGGGCCACTGCTACAGACATCTTCTTTTCATGAACATCGGACTCAGTGTCTTCCGATGACGATCCGGCACGCCCTTTACGGATTGATATCACAGTAAAGAGTATGATGCCCGCAAACAGTACCATTCCCTCAATCCTGGATATTCCGCCTTTCAGCGAGAAAACAAGCAGCAGCAGGGATGCGGCAATCATTACAAGTCCGTTGACAGTGACCTTCCGGTTCTTTGTCGGAATAGGGCATAGGATTGCAGTCAGGCCCAGAATAAGGCCGATATTGGCTATGTTGGAGCCCAGTACATTTCCCATAGCTATGCCTGCACTGCCTTTTATGGCCGATGTCATGCTTACCAGCAGTTCCGGCGCGGATGTGCCGAATGCCACTATAGTCATGCCTATTACAAGCGGCGATATGCGGAACTTTCGTGCCAGGGCCACTCCGCCATCCACCAGCCAGTCACCACCCAGGAACAGCAGAATGAATCCTGCAAGCAATTTGATGATTGCCCAAATAGTTTCTGTGAAAATCATGGCGCAAAATTAGTATAAATAAGTGTGAAATTTAGTCCGTTTAGATACAAAAGGTCACTTTTAGGGATAAGAAGGTACGTCATAAATAGTTATATTTGCAACCTACAAATAACAAGGTATGGAAGCAGTATCGGGGCGTGTAGCCCAAATTATAGGTCCTGTAGTGGATGTGGCTTTTGAAGGTGGCGATGACCTGCCCGCCATTCACGATGCGTTGGAGATAACCCGTGATGACGGCCGAAAGCTTATAATTGAGGTTCAGCAGCATATAGGTGAGAACATGGTACGTTGTGTGGCCATGGACCTTACCACCGGCTTGCGCCGCGGCATGCAGGTGCGTGTTACCGGCAGTCCTATCACAATGCCTGTAGGCAAGCAGATCAAGGGCCGTATGATGAACGTGACCGGAGAGCCTATCGATGACCTCAAGCCGCTGGACAAGGAGGGCGCGTTCCCCATACACCGTCAGCCGCCCAAGTTTGAGGAGCTGTCAACCGTTGAAGAGGTTCTCTTTACCGGAATCAAGGTGATAGACCTGCTGGAGCCTTACTGCAAGGGTGGTAAGATAGGCCTGTTTGGCGGTGCCGGCGTAGGCAAGACCGTGCTCATCATGGAGCTCATCAACAATATCGCAAAGAAGAACAACGGATTCTCGGTATTCGCCGGAGTGGGAGAGCGTACCCGTGAGGGTAATGACCTGCTGCGTGAGATGATTGAGTCCGGTGTAATCAAATACGGCGATGCCTTCAAGGAGAGCATGGCCAAGGGTGAGTGGGACCTGAGTAAGGTTGACTATGACGAAGTTGCCAAGTCACAGGCCACGCTTGTGTACGGTCAGATGAATGAACCCCCTGGGGCACGTTCATCAGTCGCACTTTCCGGTCTTACCGTAGCAGAGTCATTCCGTGACGGTGCCGGCAGCGACGGCGCATACAGCGATATCCTGTTCTTTATCGACAACATCTTCCGTTTCACACAGGCTGGCTCTGAGGTATCGGCTCTTCTGGGACGTATGCCGAGTGCCGTAGGTTACCAGCCTACACTGGCCAGTGAGATGGGTAAGATGCAGGAGCGAATCACATCGACCATACACGGATCAATCACATCGGTACAGGCCGTATATGTGCCGGCCGATGACCTTACTGACCCGGCTCCGGCCACCACGTTCTCACATCTGGATGCAACTACCGTGCTTAGCCGTAAGATTGCCGAGCTTGGTATCTATCCGGCCGTTGACCCGCTGGATTCAACGTCACGTATCCTTGATCCCAATATCGTAGGCAAGACCCATTACGATACCGCACAGCGCGTAAAGCAGATACTGCAGCGCTACAATGAACTTCAGGATATCATCTCTATCCTGGGCATGGATGAGCTCTCTGATGAGGATAAGCTCACCGTGGCACGTGCACGCCGCGTACAGCGTTTCCTCTCTCAGCCGTTCACCGTTGCCGAGCAGTTTACCGGTGTCAAGGGTACAATGGTAAGCATTGAGGATACAATACGTGGATTCAACATGATCCTGGACGGTGAGGTCGATGACCTCCCAGAGCAGGTGTTCCTGAATGTGGGTACAATTGAGGAGGCTATTGAGAAGGCCAAGAAACTTCAGGAGGAAATGAAGGGGTAATTGAAAATTGAGAATTGAGAATTGAAAATTGAGATGTTGAGACTTAGGATTATTGCACCGGACAGGTTGGTTTTTGAGGGTGAGGTTGAGAGTGTGACCTTGCCGGGAACCGTCGGTGCGTTCACGGTACTCAACAACCATGCCCCGATTATCACTTCATTGGAAAAGGGCAGGATTGCATATGAGGACACGAACGGAACTAATGAGGTCATAGTCAAGTCGGGGTTCGCCGAGGTCAAGGACAATATCCTCTCGATTTGTGTTGAGTTATGAAGAAACTGGTTGTTACATATCTTATTGCCCTGTCTGTGCTGACTGTTGTTGCAGTGGTGGCACTGCGTATGGTGTGGCCGGAGCATTATTCGTCCCTGCTGTTCCTTATTCCGTTGTTCTTTGCAGTGATGCTGGGTGTGATGGCATTGATAAAAAGGGTAATCGAGAACAATGGTAAGGATCGCAGCCTGTTCTTCCTTGCCTACAGGGTAGTCAAGATACTGTCTGCCTTGGCATTCCTGCTGGCATATTTTTCATTGGTAGGTACACAGCTGTTGCCGTTTGCAATAGTGTTCATGATATATTATCTGTGCCTCTCGGCAATTGAGACGGTACTGTTTATGAAAGGAGAAAAACGGAGTTGAAGAGGTTTGTTTACATATTGACGGCTTTGATGCTTTTGGCATCAGTTCCCGCAGTTGCTGCAGACAGTGAGTCTGCGCAGGATGAGGCTGTAGATGTAAAGGGCATTATTTTCGGTCACCTGAAAGACTCATATCATTGGCATATAATTACGATAGGAGAAAAGGAGATAAGCCTGTATCTGCCAGTAATACTTCACAGCAAGGTGTCGGGTTGGCATTTCTTTATGTCAAGCAAACTGGAGGAAGGCAGCTATGAAGGATTCCATATCGCTTCCGACGGCGCATATACCGGAAAACTGGTTGAGCTGTTGCCCGATGGCACGGAACTCAAGCCATTGGACCTTTCACTTACCAAGGTGGCGCTTGGAGTAATTATAAACAGTCTGCTTTTGTGTGTGATAGTGATGTGTACCGCACGCTGGTACCGTCGTCACAAATATACGGATCCGGCTCCCGGCGGCTTTATCGGTCTGATGGAACTTGTCATTTACATGATTCTGGATGATGTCATCAAGCCATCGGTTGGTAAGGAGTATAAGCGGTATGCCCCGTTGCTGCTCACCATTTTCTTCTTTATCCTGCTGAGCAACCTGATGGGACTTATTCCCATATTCCCGGCAGGAGCCAATGTAACCGGTAATATTGCCATAACCCTTACTCTGGCATTGGTTACATTCTTTACCGTGAATGTGTTCGGCAACCGTGAATACTGGAAGGAGATACTTTGGCCTGATGTGCCTATATTCCTCAAGGCTCCGCTGCCGGTATTGCCTATAATAGAGATAATAGGAATATTCACCAAGCCTTTTGCCCTGACCGTACGTCTGTTTGCCAACATGACTGCCGGTCATGCCATTATACTGGCTCTTACATGCATGATATTCATAACGGCCAGGATGGGGCCTATGATTGGAGCTCCCATGACCGTTCTATCAGTGTTCTTTATGGTATTCATGAATATGCTTGAGTTGCTGGTGGCATATATCCAGGCATATGTGTTCACAATGCTGTCATCGGTGTTCATAGGTCTGGCACATCCGGAAGCTGAACATGCAAAGGGTAAAAATGTTATAAATGAGAGAAAGTAAATAATGAAATATCAACAATTTAAACTGTAAACATTATGATGTTAGCAACATTCTTGCAGGCTGCCGCAGGTGCAGCTATGGGCAATGCCGGTATAGCACTGGGTGCCGCAATCGCAGTTATCGGAGCAGCTATCGGTCTGGGCAAGATCGGCCAGTCCACAATGGAGTCAATTGCACGTCAGCCGGAGGCTGCGGGTGATATCCGTGGAGCGATGATTGTTATCGGCGCTTTCATGGAGGGCGTATCGCTTTTTGCCGTAATTGTTTGTCTGTTGGCACTTTACGCTAAGTAATGGACCTGCTGATTCCTGAAGTCGGGACAATCATCTGGATGCTCATTGCAGCCGGAATAGTCTTCTTTATACTGGTAAAGTGGGGATTCCCCATAATTACCCGTATGGTTGACGAGCGCAACGAGTATATAGACAAGTCGCTTGATGCGGCCCGTCAGGCCAACGAGCGTCTGGCCGGAATCCAGAATGAGTGTGATGAGCTGCTCAAGGAGACACGTGCCGAGAAGGCGCGTATCCTTAAGGAGGCAGCCGACCGGCGTGATGAGATCATTGCAGAGGCCGAGACCCGTGCCAAGGAGAGCGGTGAGAAACTCATCGCCGATGCACGCGAGCAGATTCGTCTTGAGAAGGAGGAGGCACTGCGCAGCATGCGCCGTCAGGTAGCCGAACTTTCGGTCCAGGTGGCCGAGAGGGTTGTGCTTAAGGAACTCTCAACTGATGAGGACCAGCTCCTTCTGATAGACCGTATGATAGATGACGTCAAAACAGAAAAGTAAGGTATGAATACAGGAACCGTTTCCGTGCGTTACGCCAAGGCTCTGCTGCAGTATGCGGTGGAGCAGGGTGATGCTGCGCAGGTGTATCTGGAGATGCAGACGCTTGCCTCACGGATGCGGGCTGTTCGTGCCATACATGACCGTCTGGTTGATCCCACGTTAAGCGTAGGCGATAAATGCAGCCTGCTTGAGACTGCTGTCACGGACGGAAAGAAACCGCTCAGCGGTTCCGCACAGGCTTTTTTCAAGCTCGTTGTAGGTGCCGGACGCGGTGACTGCCTGCTGTTTATGGCCGTAAGCTATCAGGAACTGTATCGCCTCAGGAATGGTATTGTGCCGGTTGAGCTTATTACAGCCACCCCTGTGGGCGATGAACGCAGGGCAAGGCTCAAACAGTTGGTAGAGAACGTAGAGCACGGCCGCGTGGAATGGACCCACACTGTTGACCCGTCACTTGACGGCGGATTCGTGCTTCTGGTTGACGGATTCCGCCTTGACGCCAGCGTGGCAGGCAAGCTGCAGAGAATCCGCAAGGAACTTATTGAAAAGAATAACCGTATCATATAATGGCAAACGGAATAAAGGCAAGTGAGGTATCGGAGGTGCTTCTGGAACAGCTTAAGGGCATTGACACCAGCGCCCGTTTCCAGGAGGTGGGAACCGTGCTCCAGGTGAGCGACGGCGTGGTCCGCATTTATGGACTCAAGAACGCCG
>JAEEGG010004906.1_pt1 | contig 32250 bp, 23 predicted proteins | sample 9134161 | NCBI WGS metagenome assembly JAEEGG01 (sample SAMN16246543, study PRJNA631951) | gut metagenome | biome: gut microbiome; feature: rumen; material: CR-attached | host: Bos | place: Iran: Karaj | collected 2018-10 | reverse complement strand
AAACCGAAAAACGTTTGGTAGTTTCAAAAAATAGTTGTACCTTTGCATCGTGTTTTTCATAGTATTAGATTTAAGGTTAACAAAGGTTTGGGGGCTCGGCGGAGCTCCTTTTTCTATTTTATCCCCCTTCTCCACCATCCCGAGCGTTAGTCGAGATAACAAAAACAAAGAAACGGAAGCCGCAGACTTCCGTTTCTCTATTCTCATCTTTGGGGAACAGGTCAATGACCTGTCACCTTGATTTTAATCGTTCCAATCAGCAACGGCAGTCCAGGCTGACCACTGATGGCCTGAACCCATTACATCAGCCCAACTTGTTATATTTGTAGAAGTGGTGTGCAACTTAGCACCTGCTGCCGTGCAGCCATAGAACATATCATTACAATATGCATTTTTTGCAGCCTTCACATAAGCAGTGGTCAGGCTGGTGCAGTTCTTGAACATACCTTCGTAGCAGGCACCGGCCGACGCCAACGTGGCAGGCAACTTTGGCGTTTCGGTCAGTTGGGAGCAGCCGTCGAACATGTAAGCGTAGCAGTTACTGGCCAGCGTCGTGGCAGGCAACTTAGGTGCAGTGGTTAGGGCTTTGCAGCCCTTGAACATGTACTGGCAGCATGAACTAGTCAGCTCCGTGGCGGGCAGCTCCTTGGGCGCAGCAGCCAAGTTGGTGCAGTAGGAGAACATGAAAGAGTAGCAGTTTGCTTTCAGCGTCATGGCGGGCAGCAGCAGACCGCTGGCATCGGTCAGATTGACATTCTCCTGGAATAAGTTCTCGAAAGTTCTATTCGCCGGCAGCGTTTTGTTATCGGCAAAACCCGTCTCGTCCACCAGACTCATGATGTTGCCATACACCTTCACTTGGGCAGTGCCGCCAGCAATCTCGGTGCCGTCATAACTTGTAATAGCGGTGCCGTTGCCGTAGAATTCCACCTTGTCACCTACAGCCACATTGATGGGATCGGTAGGAACAGCCGTCTTGTCGCCGCCGTTCTTCGAGTACTGCATACCTGCCTTCGGACTAGTAACCTTAATCGTTCCTGCCGTTATAGCCTCCACCGTCAGCGGCGTGCTGAGCGTAGGCAACACAGTCACTTCACAAGTAGCCGTCTTGTCGCCAGCCTTGGCGGTAACCTTAGTCGTTCCTGCCAGGAGGGCTTTTACTTTCTTTCCATCAATACTGACGATAGTAGGATCATCCGGGGTCAGCGTAACCTCGGCATCAGCTAATTCGGCAGGCTTGATGTTAAAACTTAAGGTTACTTCGTCACCCACCTTCAAATTCAGTTGGGTCTTTTCATCGTTGAGATACTTGGCATCAAGCGACGCTAAGTCGATTGTGATTTCGGTTACTGCAGTGGAACCTCCTCCAGAACCACCACCATTGATGATCTCCTCTAACGCATTATCACCATTTCCGCAACTTGCGAACAACAACGGAAGGCTAAACAGCACTCCTTCCAACAGGCGAAAATAACTTCTTCTCATAATAGTTAATCAATTTAGATGTTTTTATTGGGTACAAAGATACGATTAAGTGAGCAAAAAACCAAATTTTATTCGTCAAAATCTTCACTTTTTATTCTCTTTCCTACAAAATCAAAGCCCTTTCCGCCCCTTTGTCGCAAATAACGAGAACGAGGCTTGCATCCCTGCAGGCCTCGTTCTTTATTTCTCATCTTTGAGGAACAGATCAATGACCTGTCCCTCTGATCACGACACTACCCGCTGGAGCGATATCATTAAGTTGAAATAGATAAGTAAAAACAAGCCCCGCCAACCTGATGGTCAGCGGGGTGTCAGTTTGTTGTCTATCTTGCCTCTGGGGCGGGAAAAATCCCGCTTATTTCAGCAATAAGCGGGAAAATTCTTATGTTAACTTATGTCAAGCCTCATGCCACACTTGGGGCAGCTCTGAATGTGTCATTCAGATGCCAACTATTCCGCCTTGGCGTAGCGATTGTCAAGAGCGCTAGCGGCTATACCATAGCTGAGGCCGGAGCCCCAAGTAGTTCCATTGTCGCTGAAATAGAACTTGATACCTGTTGTTGCCGACCAGAGTTTACATTTGAAGCCTTGACCACCTGTACCACCAGTGCCATTCACCTTACCGCCATAAACCATAAGCACATCATTGGCTGTACTTGTTTCTGAAATACCATGACCTGATGTCTTTAAAGAAGTTGCATAAACCTCTCCACCATAGACTTCAAAATTATTACTTCCGGAATACATTCCGAACTGTATGCCCATAGTAGCATTAGATTCCGCCGTAAGTTTACCACCATATACTCTAATACATTTGCTATATATTCCTGGGCCAGAAACACCTGTCGCTTTTGCAGTAATCTCTCCGCCGTGAATCTCAATATCTTTGCCAGATCCCGCACTATTGCCTATTTGTATTGCAGTACCACTGTTATTTTCTACAATCAGTTTTCCATCGCTTGTACTCTGGCCATAGATATAAAGATTACGTGCTAAAGCATCAGCATAGCCATTAAGTTGTCCGGTAATCGTCAACTTAGCACCGTCCTGCAGAATCAGGTGCGCATCAGCAGTCAGCTCAACATTACCAGTGATGGTTACATTGCCAGATACGGTGTACCATCCAGCGTTCCATGTAGTGGTAGTATTTGTCATGGCCGTAACACTCGCTGCTGTCTTCTTGGTGAATACTACCTTCGTGCCGTCCCACTCACCCTCGTTGTATTCGTTAGCGGCATACTGAACGGTGACAGTGCAAATGGCCGACTTATCACCAGCCTTGGCGGTAACCTTAGTCGTTCCTTCCTTGAGGGCTTTTACTTTCTTTCCATCAATACTGACGATAGTAGGATCTTCCGGGGTCAGCGTCACCTCGGTATCAGCTAATTCGGCAGGCTTGATGTTAAAACTTAAGGTTACTTCGTCACCCACCTTCAACTTCAGTTGGGTCTTCTGATCGTTCAGAAACTCGTCGGCAATGGCCGTTAGGTCGATTGTGATTTCGGTTACTGCAGTGGAACCTCCTCCAGAACCACCACCATTGATGATCTCCTCTAACGCGTTATCACCATTTCCGCAACTTGCGAACAACATCGGAAGGCTAAACAGTACCCCCCCCCAGTAGGTTAAAAATGTTCTTTTTCATACACTTATAATTTGAATTTAATTGGTAAATTGTTAAATATCAGCTGCAAAGGTAGGCAAAAAAACTGGAACGGATGTTTGAAATCCGTGATAATATGTTTAGAATCCGTTATTTCTGCCGATTTTTGTAAAATCTGAAACCTTTTTGCATATTCTGAGAGTCCTTGGATAAATGTGTCCATTCAATCCTTCATTGGTTCTTCCAGAGGCTCTGCTGCCATGAGCATGGATGTTTCCTCATGATCCTCGTGGGTAACATAACTATCATCACTGAGCATGTTAGCGAACTTATTCAGATAGGCTTTCAGTTTCTCAATAACGGTCTGCTTTTTCTCGCCACTCTCAGGCAGGAATGGATTTGATGGAGGCAGGATGTTGGTAATACCTGTACCCGTCTCCGTCACGTAGCCATCAGCAAAGGCACGTTCCATAAAGTCCGCTGTTTCTACAGCCTTCAGGTTCTCCTCCTTGATGATTTGCTCCAGTTCTTTACGTTTCTCCTCCTCAACATATTTCTCCCAGTCGTCATATACATCGTTACCCTTTTCTGGTGTCATGCGTGCTATAAACTTCTCAATCAGTTCACGCTTGTCGCGCATATCAGGACTGGCAGCTATCTGTTTCTGAATCTGAACCACAATGGTCTTGTCCTTGCAGTTCGAATCATGATACTTCTGAACCTGAGCGAGGATGTAGCTGATACTGATCTGAATCTGCTTAACCAGTTCCATCTCAAACTCAATGTCGTCATTGATGTCCTCTGGATCGTGACTGTTTCCGCCACCGCCTCCATGTCTGATCTCTTCGTACAGCGTGTTATACCACCCCAGATAGTCGTCATAGCGCATCTGGTCAATGAGTTTCTTTTCTTCAGTAAACTCATCGAAGGCAGCCAACACATTCCTAAGACGAAGGATTTCACTCATTAGTCTGATAAACGCCTTCTTCTCTTCCTCCTTGATGATCGAAGGAATCCTTTCCACGGGGTACATCTCCAGCAGACGTTTGATTAAAGTGGTATAGGGCTCGTGCTCCCTATCCTTATCATCCGTATAACCATCGCTGTAATACTCCTCAAAGGTCTTCATGAATACAAGTCCGCCTGCATTCTTGTCGCCAAAGATGGAGAGACTGTCATTCGTGGCATCCTCCAGATTGCGGAAGCAGACAATGTTTCCGCAGTTCTTTACGGCGTTCAGTATTCGATTGGTGCGACTATATGCTTGCAACAGTCCGTGCATCTTCAGGTTCTTATCCACCCAAAGCGTATTCAGTGTCTTGGCATCGAATCCTGTCAGGAACATACCCACTACGATCAGGATGTCAATCTCCTTATTCTTCATACGGAGCGACACATCTTTATAGTAGTTCTGGAAGTTATCGCCATCCGTAGAGTATTCCGTTCCAAACATCTCATTATAATCTACGATCGCCTTATCTAAGGCCTCACGCGATTGAGCAGGCAATTTGTCAGTATTCTCAGGATTCTCATCGTCTTCATCCCAATCTTCCTTTTCTTCCTCATTGGCTGCGTAAGTAAAGATGGTAGCGATGCGCAGATTGGGGCTGCCTGGCTCTGCCAACTGCTTCTTAAACTCACGATAATACTGAATGGCCGTATCCACCGAATCCACAGCGAAGATGCTGTTAAAGCCTCGTGTGTTGATACGTATCTTCTTCTCCTTCACCTCAGAATCGTGCTTATTGCCTTTCTTCACGACCTCCTCTACATTGTCGATCCTGCTCATGAAGTAATCATCGCCACTCTGCTTGGTCTTCACACCAAAGCGATCGATGATGTAGCGCGTCACAATGCTGATACGTCGCGGATCATGCAACGCCTTATCCGTATTGATGCCCCACACCTGTTTGCGCTCCACATCGCTCTTCATCCGCATGGTGCTCTCGTAGTCAATGTGGAAGCGAAGCACATTATGATCCCTGATAGCATCGATGATGGTATAGGTATGCAGCGGTCTCGTAGGCTTGCCTTCATCATCGGGCTCTCCACCAAACAGTTGGGCTGTGGTGTGGAATTTGCCGCCTATATGGGCATTCACCGTAAAGATTGGTGTGCCAGTGAATCCGAATATCAGGTACTTCTTAAACTTCTTAGCTATCAGCTGGCGCATATCACCAAACTGCGAGCGATGACACTCATCGAATATCATCACGATGTTCTCCTTGGCCACTAACTCCTGCAGCTCCTTATCCTCATCAAACAGTTTTGGCTTCAGCAGATTGGAGAGCTTTTGAATAGTGGTAATGATAATCGAGCAATTCGGATCCTTCATCTGCGCCTTGAGTTTGGCAGCGGAGGTGTTTGAGTTGGCACAATTAGGCTCGAAGTTATCATACTCCTTCATGGTCTGATAGTCCAAATCCTTTCTGTCCACCACAAAGAGCACCTTCTTGATATGCTCCATCTTCGACGCCAACTGGGCTGTCTTGAACGAGGTGAGTGTCTTTCCTGAGCCAGTAGTATGCCAGATATAGCCTCCTGCCTTGATGCTGCCCTGCCACCTGTTGTTCAGTGCCGTCTGGATACGCAGCAGAATCTTCTCCGTAGCAGCTATCTGGTAAGGGCGCATCACGAGCAACTGCTTATCCACATTGAATACGCAATACTTCGTCAGGATGTTCAGGATCGTATGCTTGGCGAAGAACGTGGTGGTAAAGTCGCGCAGATCTGTCAGCAGGTTATTATCCTGATCTGTCCAGTACGATGTAAACTCGAAGGTGTTCCCATCCGTCTTGTGCTTCCTGGGGCCATTCCCGTTCTCCTTCTCTTTGGCATAGCGCGTGGTGTTTGAGTAGTATTTCGTCTCAGTACCATTCGAGATCACAAACACCTGCACAAAGTCGAACATTGCCTTTCCTGCCCAGAAGGAATCACGCTGATAACGGTTGATCTGATTGAATGCCTCTTTGATTCTTACGCCTCGCTTCTTCAGTTCGATATGCACCAGCGGCAGACCATTCACCAGCACCGTCACATCATAACGGTTCTTATACGTACCATCATTCTGTTTGATCTGATGAGCCACCTGAAGGCGATTGTTATAGACGTTTTCCTTGTCTATCAGGTAGATATTCTTCTTTTGGCCATTATCCATCAGCAGACTGAGCACATAGCCAGAGCCTTGTATCATCTCCGTCTTGTCTTCGATCGACATCTTCTCATTGCTGATCAATGGCAGCAGGCGCGCCCACTCAGAATCGCTCAATACGACATCATTAAACAGCTCCAACAGACAGCGGAGGTTCTTAAGCAGACCAGCTTCATCCTTTAGCTGCACATACTCATAGCCCTGGCTCTTCAGCTGATTAATGAAATCAGCCTCTAACTTCTCTTCCCCTTGATAGCCACCATCAGGCTTTGCCTGCACCTCGTAGTGCGCCATCACCGTCTGGTGCTCCTGTTCTACTATGATTTTATAGTTATCCATAGGTCAGCATAGTTATATCTATTATTAATCTTTCAAACACCCAATAGGCACCACTAACACTCCATCCTTACGTTGATATGCATATTCGCCACCTGTCAACACCATCAAGAATGACGGATGCCCCATCTTCTCATCATCTACCTTCCTTGCCAGTTCCTGCAAATGCTGAGCCGCCTCTTCTATTTGTTTTTTACCTAACTTAACTTCTATTGCAGCCCAACGACCATCATTCAGGGCAACTATCATATCCGACTCGAGTCCGTTCTTGTCACGAAAATGATAAACATCTCCATCATTTGCTTGTGCATAAATACGCATATCTCTTGTGCATAGAGACTCGAATAGAAAGCCAAACGTATTGAAATCCTCCAATAATCCTTTAGGACTTGTACGCAATACCGCAGTTGCAATAGAAGGGTCTGTGAAATGTCGCTTTGACGCTGTCCTGATGGCTGTCTTCGAACGCATAGATGGCAACCATGCAGGCTGATCTTCTATAACAAATATTCGCCTCAAAGCATTGAGATAGGTATCCAGTGTTGGTGCGGTCATGGCGTTTTCATCACCCTCCATGTCTTTCAAAATGGTTACGTTAGTTGCGGTAGTGGCAACATTGCGGGCCAATGAGCGCAACACCAATTGCACACGTTTAGGATTCCTCTCAACGCCATCCACTCTTGAAACATCTTGATGAATAATAGCATCTACATAGTCGCGTGATAGTTCCAAAGCATCATCGCCCTTCATCCTTACAGAAGCAGGCCAGCCACCACGACAGATGGCAAAAGCAATCTGTTCGACGGTGAGATTTGAGAGTTCCATATCAGGAAACTTACCCTCAAACAAATCTTTTAGTGAAACACTCCCATTAGATTCCTTTGATTCATATAGACTCATAGTGCGCATAGCCAATCTTGAAATACGCCCTGTTCCTGTGTGCATCACAGCATTATCTATAGGTACTGCAGAACCTGTGAGGACAAATTGCCCAACAGCCTGACGTTGGTCAACGGCAAATCTGACGGCATCCCACAACACTGGAGCCATTTGCCATTCGTCTATCAAATGCGGCACATCGCCTTCCAGTAATAACGACGGCTTAGTATCAGCAGCAGTTTTGTAGGCCCCGCTTTTATCGGGATCTTGCATGTATATCACACTTTCAGATGCCACCAATGCGGTTGATGTCTTTCCACACCATTTAGGGCCTGTTACAAGTACAGCACCCGAATGCCTCAATTTCCTTGTAAGTAGGGCATCACATATTCGTGGAAGATAGTTCTTAACTCTCATACTTAATCGATTCTGTTTTCGGGTGCAAAGATACAACAATTTTATGAAACGGCCAAATTTTATTTTATGAAATGGCCAAATTTTATTTTATGAAATGGCCAGAAAATCTGAACCTGATATTACTCAAACGTCAGGAGTTTATTACGATAATACTCATATTGCTTTTCGCGCTGAGAGAGTTGAGCCTCCAAGTTCTGGATGCTCGCCTCGAACTTGTCGAGGATATCCACAATCCGCTGCTGCTCGGAAAGAGGAGGAACTTGTATAGGATATTTTAGAAGCATTGGTTTCCTAACCGATGTTACCGATGCTGCATATGCATTTAACATTATATAATTATAAAAGTCCTTTTGCATATAATAATAAAGAAACTTCGGTACAAAGTCTTCTACAACTATGTGTATCCTATATGCTCTCTGGTGCAAAGCATATTTTCCTTCATAATAATGTAAGACTTTACCGACCCCAACACCATCCCCAGATGTTATTATTGCTGTTTCATCATATTCATATTCATTTTTCCATCTAACTATTTGAGATCTTACAAAAAATGGGTATTTCCCTATCTCTAATTCATCTTGAGTGTTACTACTACCCGTTCCAATCTCAGCTATTGTTTCCAATACTAAAATTTTTACTCCTTCTTTTCCTTCAAGGTCAAGAAGTTGGTCTCGATAATACTCATACTGCTTACGGCGCTGGGCGATTTGCTCTTTTAGGTTGTCGATGGAAGCGGTGAACGTATCGAGTATACCCACTATCCGTTTTTGCTCAGAAATGGAGAGAAGTGGAACAGGCATAGTTAATACCTTAAACATACTTGGGTGCTGGATACCTGCGCCTCTGTAAAAGGTCTCAATAACGTCACTATTTGAATACATCCAATAATACAAAAACTTGTTATTTAAAACATTTGTATCCAAAGATGTTGCTATTCTATTATCACCTGTTACAAATTTGCCTTTATAGTATTTTACAGGATTTTGAGCTCCTGGTGACTTTCCCCATGGAATAGTAACAACTTCCCCTTCACTCAAAAAATCACCTGCAAGTTCCTCTGTTGTCCATCCTTCTTGTACTCCAGTAGATAAAAGTTTAATATTACCAGTTGGTACTGATAAAGCAAAGAGATCCTTTGCTAATAGATATGTATATGGTATAATCTTCGATTGCATAGACTTATCTACACCTTGGAATTTTTTATCCCAAGCCGTGAGTTCCCACATATTCTTCCACTCAACCTTACTCATGCTTTATCAATTTTCATCTTTAATTCTTTCACTCTTTCAAGATAGCAATCAGTCCAATTGATTTTTTTTGAATAGAAATCTTGTTCTAATGAAAGATTCTTTTGTTTTTCTTGCTTATCTTGCATTCTTGCAATTACTTCATTATGAGGTATACCCATCATACTAAAACGGTCATTTATAGCATCCATATTTTTTTCTGATGCCTGTAAATAACCAGTTCTTGCTTCTGTTAGTTCCTTCTGAAGTTGTATTGATGTAATTTCAATCTGTATACGTGCAAGTTCCTTAATGCTTTCTACCTGTTTGGTAGTGCTTTCCTCAAGGGCAGCAATCTGCTTGGCAGTGTCTTTTGCACTGCTTCTAACCGTCCATACGGCAACGCCAATGGGGACAATCAATGCCATTATGACCGCTATGATATCCATCTTATTTCTTCTTTCTACTTTCTATTTCAGCAATGGTGCGTTCAACAACCTCCTGCAACTGGTAAGTTGCTACACCTAAGGGTTTTTGAATATCCTGAAGTGACCACTCTACAATGGTTTGCTTAGCAGTCTTACAAATCAGTAATCCTACAGATGGATTATCATCTGCACCTTTTAACAATTTATCTGCTGCTGTCACATAGAAATTCAGTTTACCTGCGAACTCTGGCATAAACTTCACAGCCTTCAGCTCAATGATGACATATCGTCGCTGGGGTATGTGATAGAATAGAAGATCGGGGAAGAATACAGATTCATCATCGATTCTCAATTCCTGCTGACGACCTATATAAGCAAAGCCTTTGCCTAGTTCCAAAAGGAATTTCGTTACGTTCTTGGCCAAAGCCTCTTCCAGATCTTTTTCCTCTTGAACTTCTTCTGCAGTAATGAAACTCAGATTGTATTTGTTCTTCAGCAATTCCTTCGCCAATTGGCTCTGAGGTGCTGGCAATGTCGTATCAAAATTGGTAATAGCTGCCCCCTGAGTAGCATAAAGACAATCTGCTATTTTATCCTCCAGTCTGCTACGGCTCCATCCTTCAGAAACCACCTTGTTGATATAAAAAAGTGCCTCTTCGAGCGATTCACTTTTAGAAATAATATAAACATGATGTTTCCAAGGAACTTGTCCAAAAACTTGAGGCATCTCAAAAGGGTCACCAGCTTGGTGGCTTTTTTCTGTTTCCAAAAGGCCACCAGCCTGCTGGCCTTTTATAACTCGCTCATAATAAAAGAGATACCATCGCTTCATATCCTTTACATTGGTATATGAGAATCCCTTTTCATTAGGAAATGCCTCTCTCATATCCAGTGCAAACTGCTTCACCACACCAGCGCCCCATTTCTGCTCAGCACGCATACGCACCAAGTCACGACCTACACTCCAGTAGAATTCAAGCATAGTGGTGTTAACACGAATAGAGGCCTTAATCTGACTGTTTTGGAATCGCTTCTTTACATCAGAGATCCAGGCTACATATTCTTTGTCTGCAATTGTTCCATCTCGATATACGAACGATGGTGTATCTTCTTTCTTTTTCATAATTACGCTCCTAACTCTTTTATGATAGCCTCAATCTTCTGATTCAACTCATTGCCCTCGGCTACGAGGGTTTCGAGCTTGGCATTGACCTCAGTGATATTGATCACCTCGCGGGTGTCTTCCTGCTCTACATAGCTCGAGACAGAGAGGTTGCAATCGTTGGCGAGGATATCATCATTCTTCACCAACTTGGCCAGATAGTCCTCATCCTGACGATTCTGGTAGAGCGCCATGATCTTGTCCTGATGCTCAGGCAGGAGGATGTTCTTATTACCATTTTTCTGGAAGAGTTTGCTGGCATCGATGAAGAGCACAGAGGAATCCACCTTGGCACTCTTCTTCAACACAATGATGCAGGTGGCAATTCCCACACCAAAGAATAGGTTGGCAGGCAACTGGATGACACAGTCCACACGGTTGTTCTTGATGAGATACTGGCGGATCTTCTTCTCGTCACCCCCACGATAGAGCACACCAGGGAACTCTACGATGGCAGCTGTGCCTCGCTCACTGAGGTGCCAAAGCATGTGCATGGTAAACGCCAAATCGGCAGCGCTCTTAGGTGCCAGTACACTGGCAGGCGAATAACGCTCATCATTAATCAGAATAGGATTATCCTTACCCACCCACTTCAGCGAATAAGGGGGATTCGAGACAATCGCATCGAAAGGCGCATCATCCTTATGCTGGGGTTTCAGCAGCGTATCCTCCAAACGGATATCGAAGTTGTCGTAGTTCACATTATGCAGGAACATGTTGATACGACAGAGGTTATAGGTGGCAGGATTCTTCTCCTGACCAAAATACTTCAGGTTGGGATTCTGCTTGCCTACAGTCTTGGCAAATTTCAGCAGCAGGGAACCAGAGCCACAGGCAGGGTCGTAGACCTTTTGGATATTGGGATTGTTATAGGATGCCAGCCGTGCCAACACTTCTGACACCTGCTGGGGCGTAAAATACTCGCCACCACTCTTACCAGCCTCCGAAGCATACATCTGCATCAGGAACTCGTAAGTATCGCCAAAGGTATCGTTGTCCGTATCATTATACTTGGAACCTAAATCCATATCTGCCACCGTCTTCAGCACCTTGGCCAGCAGCTCGTTGCGCTGCAGGACGGTGGGACCCAGCGAGGCACTATCGACCACGAAGTCGCTAAACAGTCCTTTGATATCATCCTCTGACTCTGCGCCAATGGCAGATGCCTCAATAGCGCGGAATATCTCAGTCAGCTTCTCATTCAGGTTCTTGTTGGTATCGGCATTCTTAACCACATTCTGAAACAGCTGGGAAGGCAGGATAAAGAAGCCTTTGGTTTGAACTGCATCAGCCTTACCACCCTTGGCCTGCTCATCATCCATGTCAACATAGTTGAAGTCAGGATAGCCCAGGTCGTGCATGCGCTTATTGAAATAGTCGCAGATGTTCTCTGAAATAAAGCGGTAGAAGATGGAGCCCAGCACATACGCCTTAAACTCCCAACCATCCACACTACCACGCAGATCGTTCGCTATCTTCCATATCGTCTTGTGCAATTCCGCACGTTCTGTCTGATTTGCCATATTATTAGTAATAATCTTATATTAGGTGCAAAGATAATGGTTTTTTCTGAGATTACATCATCATAGACAAATATTTTTTTCATTGAGCACGATTTATCACATAAAAGATGGGTGCATGGGTGCATGGGTGCATGGGTGCATAAGCAAATTTGATTTTTGGGTGTAAGGCTATTTTAGTGTATTAATTTATTATATATATATTATATATTATAATATATATATAATAAATATAAGAAGGGGTGATGGAAATGAAATAACAAATGCACCCATGCACCCATGCACCTATGCACCTACTCGGTAAGATTTTATAACAAAATTCAGTATTCCTTTTCTCTCAAATTGATACCCTGAATAAAGCTGGAGTTTATGGCGACTAAAGTGGGGGTTTACTCCGAGTAAACCTCCACTTTAGTCGGAGTAAAGTAAAGACCTCCCCTAACCCCTCCCAAGGAGGGGAATTTTGAACTATCAAGAAGCGTTGAATAGTATTTACAAATGCTATTCATAGTCATCGATTACTTCGTTCATGAAGTCCATCATGGGTTTGGCGGCCTTGAAGATATGCTCCATCTCGTCGAGCCAGCCGTCACCTTCGAAGAAGTCGTTATCGACAGCATGCCAGGCACAATAATCTTTCAGGCGAAGATAACGGACGTATTCCCAATCCTTAGGAAAGCCTGATGGACAGGTCTTCAACTTCTCCAGTCCGAAACCTTGTGGCTGATCCCAGCTGGAGATGTTCGTCGGCTCATGGAAGGAACTGGCTGTATCGCTACCAAAATACTTCAGGAACTGCTTGTTCTCCACGCAACGCAGCCATGCCTCGGTATTGGCCATGATCTGATTGCGACAAGCCGTCAGAATGTTGGTTGGCAACCAGTAATTGCCTACTGCCAACAGACAGTGGTCGGGTTCCAGATGCAGGTAGTATCCGCCTCTGAGCGCCTTCTTGCTCTTGGCGTTGATATAAGCCCCGAAATGGTTCTTATAGGGCGACTTATCAGGAGAAAAACGGGTATCGCGATAGAAGCGATAAGTACAATCTTTCACCGTCACATAGGCGATCTCCTCATCGAAGCTGCGAACACGTGCGATAGCCTGCTCTATCCCATGCTCGAAATCTCTTCTGACGGCCTCGTACTCAGCCTTATGCTCCTGAAACCAAGCACGATTGTTGTTCGCCATCACCTGACGCAGAAATCCAAATATCTTCTTTGTATCCATGATCAAATCTCCTCTTTTCTTTTTGATAAAAAACCCTCGCTCATAGGGGTGAACGAGGGGAATTTCTGATTTCTCTCAAAAGTTTATCCTAAGTATTTCATCAGGATGCGGGCATGGCCGCTGTCGTGCAGCTTGGCGATGCTCTTCTCGCGGATCTGACGGACGCGCTCGCGGGTGAGTCCCATCTCAGCACCGATCTCCTCCAGTCCACGCTCCTGACAACCGATGCCGAAGCACTCCTTGACAATCTTCAGCTCACGATCTTTCAGCACGTTGCGCAGTACGTTGTCGAGATCGGATGTCAGTGACTCGTAATCGACCTGCTTATCGGTGCGGGAGTCGTCGCCCGAGCTCAGCATATCGGCCATCGAGTTGTCGTCGTCCTCTCCGAAGGGGGCGTCGATACTCATGTGGTGGCTGTCGGCTTTAGCGGTCTGTTCAATCTTTGCCTCATCAATCTGAGTGAGTTCTGCCAGCTCTGTCACAGAGGGGCGGCGCTGATGAATCTGCTCGAAACGGTTGATCTCCTGATTAATCTTGCTCAGGGCTCCGCTCTGGTTCAGCGGCAGGCGTACGATACGGCTCTGCTCGGCAATGGCTTGCAGGATGCTCTGGCGAATCCACCATACGGCATAGGAGATGAATTTGAAACCACGCGTCTCATCGAATTTCTCAGCAGCTTTTACCAAACCGATGTTGCCTTCGTCGATCAGGTCGGTCAGTGTGAGACCCTGATGCTGATACTGCTTGGCTACGGACACGACGAAGCGCAGGTTGGCTGTTACCAGACGTTCCTTTGCTCGCTCGCCCTCAGGACCGCCCTTACGGATAGCCTGAGCTAGCTCGATCTCCTCATCAATAGTCACAAGGGGCTGACGACCAATCTCTACAAGGTACTTATCAAGTGCTTCACTCGATCGATTGGTAATACTTTTTTGAATCTTTAATTGCCTCATGTTTTGTCTTGTTACTCTGAAAAAGCGTGCAAAAGTACAAAAAAAAACGATACGTTGTTATCGGTGTATCGTCTTTTTTAAGTATTTTAACTAAAATCAACGTTCTATGGTTTCAATCTGACGATCTCCAGGTTTGAAAAGCAGACCTTTGCAGGTTGTAGCATCAGCCTTATAGGTCTTCAGTTCGATCTGATTCCAGTCGATCTGATCGGTACGTTGTGCCAGAGGTGCATGGGGGATGATGCTGCCATCGCGTACGAGAATGATGGCTGGGATAGGACCGGCTTCGATAGTCTGGTAGCCACCCTCATATACCTTAGCCGTCTGGTAATCGATCCATTTACCCATGGGGAGATACACGGTGCGCCCGTTGCCACTCTCCATCAAGGGGGCGACGAGGATCTGGGAGCCGAACATATACTCATCCTCTACGAGCCAGGCACCTGGATCGTGCGGGAACTCCACGAGCAGGGCGCGGACCATCGGCAGACCGCGCTCAGAGCAGTCCTTGGCCTGGGCATAGACGTAAGGCATGAGCTTATATTTCATCTCAGCACATGCGCGGAAGGCATCGGTAAAGCTCTCGGAGATGAGCCAAGGCTCCGTAGGAGGTGCGCCATGGGCACGGGTGTGGGAGCTCAGGAAACCGAAGGGCAGCCAACGACGATAGATATCCTCGGGCGAGGCCGTGACAAAGCCGCCCATATCGTGGCTCCAGAAGGAGAAGCCGCTGAGTCCGAAGCTCAAGCCGCCACGCAGATCGCCCAGCAGACCCGTGTTCGTAGTAGCTGCATCGCCACCCCAATGGAGGGCGTAACGCTGACTTCCTGCCCAGGCTGAGCGCGCCCAAATGATGCCCTCGCCAGGATGATTGCGCTCTACCACCTCCCAAAGGGCTTTGTTGTAGCGCAGGGGATAGAGGTTGTGCTCGTAGAGACCACCCTTGCCACTATGGTAGAAGCCGTTGTAGGGGGCTGCCTCACCGAAGTCGCACTTGATGGTAGAGACACCCTGCTTCATCAGACCCTCGATCTTTGACTGATACCAGTTGACGGTCTCAGGGTTCGAGAAGTCGAGGATGGCATCCTCTACAGGCATGCCACCCGTGGCGTTCACCACATGCAGACCTTTCTCGATGATCTCTGGGAAGAAACGGTTCTTGGGGGTGAAGTAAGGCAACTGCCACAGACAGGTGTGGAAGCCGTCCTTAGAGAGCTGTTTGAGCATGCCGACAGGATCCTTGAAACGATCCTTCGCAAACTGGTAGTCGCATTGCCAATCGACGCCAAACCAGCCCGTATCGAAGTGGATAACGTCGGATGGGATCTTGTGCGCACGCAACTGACGGGCGATCTCCAGCCCCTCCTCCTGCGAGAAGTAGGTGATACGACTCATCCACGTGCCGAAGCTCCATAGAGGCAGCATGGGCGACTTACCCGTAATCTCCGTATATTCGTTCAGGATATCCTTGGGCTCGCCAAAGAAGATGAAGAAATCGACCTGCTCGTCGGCCATAAACAAGCGCTGGGCACCGATATACGAAGCGCCGAAATCGCAGGTGACAGGGGCTGAGGTATGCATAAACACACCATAGCCGCGATTCGAGAAATAGAAGGGTACGGGCTTATATTGTCCATCGCTCTCAGGGCCCTGCGGATCAGTCACAGAGAGGTGTACCTTCTGTCCCACCTTGTTCAGCGAAGTAAACGACTCACCACAGCCATAGATACGCTCGCCTGGAGCCAGCGTGAACACAGGGTTCACACTACGCGAATTGTCAGAGCCCCGTTTGATAAACGAGAATGGCAGGAGCTTAATCTGGCTCGAATCGTTGTCGATGTTATGGCGCGTCTGGGTAAGAATCTTTCCCTTCGCATCCTTCACCACGATACGGAATGGGTACTTCTGAATCTCGATCGACCCAAACTCCGACTTGTTAGCGACATAACTTTTTTTAGCCTTGAACCCCTCACAGAACATCACATCCTCCTGATCCGAACATTTCGGCTCAACAGGTGTGGTGAACATCCGGATGCGAGCCGTCCTTGGTGAGATCCACTCCACCTTGATCTTCAGCTCTGGATCATTCTCGTAGGCTGCATCGGGGAAGTCGAGCATCTGCATACGCACGGGCCAGTAGCCATTGAGGTTGAACGCCTGACGAGGACTCAGACGATAGCGTTTCCACTGTACCAGTCCCTCACCCTTCTGGGCATCGAAGCTCACCAGCGAATCGGCGAGGAAATAGGTATTCGACAGATCGTAGAAATCCGTCGACATATCCTTTTGCATACACTGCAGGTACTGGATACCAGCGTTCGTCTGTAGCTGTGCAACAGCTACAGAAGTGAAAAGTGAACAATGAAAAATGAAAAGTACTGATAAAACCTTCTTCATAAAATTATCAATTTTCAATTATTTAAAACTCAATCCATGTGGGTTTCAGGGTGGCGGATTTGGCTGTGACGGAGCCCTTGCCTGATACCACTACCATACACTTGCCGTGGAAGGCTTTACGCTGGGGCGAGGTGAAACGCTCCATGGAGGTCTGACAACCATTATCAGTTCCCAGCACCTTACCATCACCCTCGTAGATGAAATATATCTGATCCTCAGCCCAAGGACAGAGGTTACCTTCCTTATCCACCACCTCGGCTGTGATAAACGTGGTCGTCTTACCCTTGTAGTCGATGGACAAACGGATATGATCTGGCGCACCAGCAGTCTTGATCGTCTGCTCGCAAACCACTTTGCCATCCTTGCGAGATACGGCCTTCACCTCACCAGGATCGAACGTCACACGCCAACCCACGTGATACTCCGTATTTAGTTGACAGTTGACAGTTCTTGCCTTGCAAGCCAGCAGAGCTGGAGCGGACAGTTGACAGTTATTCAACTTTTTGCGAACGCCCTGACTCTCACCATTGATAAACAGCTCTACCTCATCGGCATTGTTATAGTAGCACCACATGTCGATATAGTCGCCAGGCACCCAGTTCCAATGGGGGAAGAGGTGCAGCACTGGTTTGCTGGTCCACTCGCTCTGATACATATAATAGGTGTCCTTGGGGAAGCCAGCGAGGTCGATGATGCCGAAGTAACTTGAACGTGCTGGGAAACCGTAGGGTGTGGGTTCTCCGATATAGTCGAAACCCGTCCAGATATACTGTCCACCCACGTAAGGCGTATGCTTCACCACATCCCACGTCTCTTCGTGGGTAGAGCTCCATGAGGCATGGAAATTATCGTAGGCAGAGCACATATACGTAGGATCGGTATAGGGCAACCACCACTGCTTAGGCGCCTTGTAGATGGAATCGGATGGCATCATGTAGAAGCCGCGCGATTGGAGGGCGGAGACACTTTCCGAGAAGATAAAGGGTTTACCTGGGAAGTTCTTAGGCACATCCTTCACCCACTCGTGGTGGTAGTTGAAACCAATCAGGTCGATGGCGCCACTCTTGAAGAGGTGGTTGTTGGGCGACGGCTCATTACAGCCAGCCGTGATGGGGCGCGAGGTATCGTAGCGCTTCACAATCTCTGCCAGATGCTGGGTCAATAAACTCTGCACACTCAGCTCACCATCCTTCGCCAACGTAGAGGCATCATGACCAGCATTCAGGATGAGGTTGGCTTGTTCGAGGGTGAGGGTGTCAGCCTCAGCGCTCGACCACTGCTCAAGCACCTCGTTACCAATGCTCCACATGAGCACACTGGGATGGTTACGATCGCGCAACACGAGATCCGTGAGGTCGCGCTCATGCCACTCATCGAAGAAACGGGCATAGTCGTTCTGCGTCTTCTTACGTCGCCACATATCGAAACTCTCGTCCATTACGATAAGTCCCATCGTGTCGCACATATTCAGGAGTTCAGGGGCTGGAGGATTATGCGAGGAGCGGATCGAGTTCACACCCATCGCCTTCAGCTTCGTCAGCTTACGATGCAGGGCATCCTCGTTGAGGGCAGCACCTAAGCAACCCAGGTCGTGATGCTCGCAGACACCATTCAACTTGAAGTTCTTGCCATTGAGCCAGAAGCCCGTATTGGCATCGAACTTAAAATCGCGGAAGCCTGTGGTGGTCTCGTAGGTGTCAACCACCTTACCACCCAACTTCAGTTCCGTACGTACCTTATATATATATGGATGTTCGCACGACCACTTATTCAGTTCAGACTCATTGACATAAATTCCACCTCCGAACTCAATCACATCATTATAAGGATCACCTTTCTTTATTTGAGGTACATTAAAAAAATCAGCCTTGTAGACTACCTTTCCATCAGCATCGATTAGAGAAATAGTTCCATCAACCTTCTTTTTTGTTGGATTATTGACTTTTACCTCATATTCCAAACATGTCCTTCCAATTTCCTCATACCTTTTAAACGAAGCGTACTGTCCCCAGTGCATTACGTGTGTAGGATTAGTCTTGGTGAGCCATACGTGGCGATAGATACCACAACCCGAGTACCAGCGCGAGTTGGGCTGATCGGAGTTATCCACACGCACAGCCACCACATTCTCGCCCTCATGCACATACGGCGTGATATCGTACTCGAAACTCGAGTAGCCATAGGGACGGAAGCCCACCTTCTGACCATTCACATAAACGGTGGAGTTCATATATACGCCATCGAACTCGAGGAAGAACTTTTCACTTTTCACTTCTTCACTTTTCACTACGAAGTGTTTCCTGTACCAGCCGATGCCGCCTGGGAGAGCGCCACCACCTGCGCCACTGGGATTGCCTACGTAGAAATCGCCCTCGATGGCCCAGTCGTGGGGCACGTCGAGCTGTCGCCAGAAGCTATCGTTATAACTTGCTTCCGCCATCTGGACGGAGTCGGCTAAGATAAACCGCCAACCTTTATCGAAGCACTGTCTTTCTCGTGCCTGGGCCGTCAGTCCTATGAGCACCAAGGCCAGTGTCAGAATCGTCTTTCGCATATTTATCTATTTTCAGGTTTCTTATTTTCTGATCAGGAAGAATAGGTATGCACGCTCGTCCCTTGGGCTGAGGGCAGGTAGTTGATACCCCACCAGCACATCTGGAGCAATGCAAACGAGAGGATCAGCAGTCCAAGCGCCAACTCATGCTTATGCTTGGGCAACTGACGGTAGTGAATATATATAAGGTACGCGAACCAGGTGATGGCCGCCCACGTCTCCTTGGGATCCCACGACCAGTAGTGGCCCCACGCCTCCTTAGCCCACAGGGCACCAAAGAGCATGCCGATGGTCATAAAGGCCAGACCCACATAGACGAGGTTATCTGTTATCTCCATCTCAGTGGTAAGAGGTTTCTTCCTGACAAGAAGGAAAACGGCCATTACAGCCGATGCCCCCAACACAGCATAGGCGAACATATACACGATGACATGAGGCGCAAACCAAGGGCTCTGCAGGGCTGGCATCAGCGTCTTGTCGTGGATCTCAGGCTTGAAGAGATTCACGCAGATAAACACCAGCGCCAATACCGTAGAGAACGAGAGAATCCACTTATACTTCCATCGTGAATAGACGATGATTCCTGCCAACGGAAGGAAGAACGAATACCAGAGGCGTGTCTCGCCCATCGTCCTCAAAGGCGGACGCTCCAGAGAGATCCACATCAAGAGGATAAAGCTGAAGAACACTAACAATCCCACCACCGTCGTAGCATAAGCCACCACCTGCCTATCCTTCCAGGCTGCCCAGGCTCCTATGCCCCAGAACAGTACTGATACTATCGCGAAATATATGAAATAGCTCCAATCCATCATTTCTTCCTCCCTCCTAAAACGAACATACATACCGCCCCAGCCAGCATCATGTAGATACCTGTATAGACATAGGGCAACCAAGGATCGCTCACCAGTTCGAGGATAGAGATGCGACTCTCAGCCCCCATCTGCGTATCGTAACCATACTGGTAGATTTTCCAGCCATCCACCTCAACGGGTTTGTTCACATCGATGGTGGTCTGGATATTCTTGCCCGACTTGGTCAATATCTGAATCTCAGAGGCAAAACGCTTGGGCATACCATCGTCGTAAGTCTCCATGATAAACTGCTTCAGCTCTATGGCCAGCGGCATCTCCTGAATCAATCCCCCAGGAGCCAGCGCACGCCACTCTGGTTCACCAATGGTTGTCACCATCTTTAAACGTTGCATGTCTGCATTGCCTAACGTGCCAGCTGTCATCGCAAGGAATAGTCCCAGATGGTTCAGCATGAAAGGAAGGTCACGCTTTAAGTTGACAATTGACAGTTGACAGTTGAAAAGTCTGCGGAGGATGACTTGTCCTAAGATGAAAGCCACCAAGACGTAGATGAGCACAAAGGGCCAGAACGAGAGCATACCGTTCAGCCATGTACCATTAACCTCCTGACGGGTTAATCCCATGATGATTGTCAGCACAACGGCATAGGCCAAAGCGGGGATAGCAGCCTTATTAGTGCCCAGGAACTGGAAGGCGTACACCTGCTTACGGAGCAGATAAGCCACAGCTATCAGCACTAAGAATCCTGCCAGCACGAAACCATTAACAGGCCAGGCAAAGGCATCCCACACCACAGGACCAACGCTCAACTGCAACGCCAGACCAACTATCATCAGTCCAGCGCCCATCAAGAAGCCCTCCTTCATTGTCCAAGGTTTCGTCCACATATCGTTATCGGGTTAGAACACTGGTAGGGTTAGCAATTGGTACATCAACGTCAGTGCCATTCGACGATGGCCCTCATCGTTGGGATGCAGACGATCAGTCTCTGCACTCTTGAAGAACTGGGCCTGCTCGTCCATCAGAGGATAGAGTCCGCAGAGGGCGTTGAGATCGATCACTGGTACAGCCCAGAGGTTTCCTGCCTCTTTGACAGATGCCACATAGGCATCGAGGTATTCACCACACTTGTTGGTATAGTCCTCACGTGGTTGCCAGTTGCTCTCGTTGGCATAGAACTCCGCCCGATGGATGGGTGTCAGCAGCACAATCTGCTTGGTGGGATAGGCTCGTTTCACGTAGTCGAGGGCTTGGTTGATGCGACCACGATAGGTGGAATCGCTCATCACAGGATAACGATGCTGACGATCCACCAGATGTTTCGGCTCATGGATGCCAGCCATCACCTGCTCAGGCTGTTCTGTAAACCACTCGCCGATAGGCACACCAGAGTTATAATCGTTGGTGCCCATGAAGATCAGAATGGCATCCACCTCATCGCCATGCTCCGCCTTCAGCTTATCTGTCTGGTTCTTGACATCGTTCCACTGACGACCACTCACGCCATACACATAAGGGGTGATATCGAGCCACTCCTGTAGGAAGCCCCAGTACTTCACCTTCGAGCCACTATTACGCGGATCAGTGATGGAGTCGCCAAAATAAGCCACACGCTTTCCTTGCCAAGGATGGCGTATCAGTTGCTGCGAAAGACCTGGCATCACCAGTGCTACCACAAACAAAAGGGATATGATTCGTTTCATTCTACGTTCGTCGTTTTCGTTTCCTCGGCAAAGGTAATCAAAAAAGTGAAAAGAGAAGAGTGAAATGTGAAGAATTTGCTGTTGACATACTGATTTTTCTTAATTCTTAACGCTTAATTCTCCATTATTTTGTACCTTTGCAGCCGCTATGTACAAACCAACGTTCAATATGAAGCGCCAAGTGCTCGTGTTCCATCATTTCGGGAACAAGGGCTACTCGCTGTTTGCTTGTCTGGGGCGCGAGGTGGTGTGCAGTGTGCTCTCAGTAGCCACACTGACCTATGCCTCTGCAGAGAGTGTTGCGACGGATCCCATCGTCACAGACTCTGCCTCGATGACCACAGCACGCGAGATGATGCTTGAGGAGGTCAGTGTGACTGGCTCAAGGGCGCCCCTGACCAAGAGTCAGGCTGCGAGAATGGTTACTGTACTGGATCGCCAGGATATTGCGCAGGCTCCAGTACAAAGTATTAACGATCTGCTGAAGTACGCCATCGGCATAGATGTGCGTCAACGAGGACCCATTGGTGCTCAGACGGATATCTCCATACGTGGAGGTACACAAGACCAGATTATCCTGTTGCTCAACGGCATTAATATCTGTGATCCCCAAACGGGTCATAACGCGATGGACTTGCCCGTAGACCTCAGCGACATCGTCCGTATCGAGGTGCTCGAAGGTCCTGCTGGACGTATCTATGGGAGTTCGAGTCTTGTGGGGGCGATTAATATTGTGACCTCTCCCAACCTCCCCCAAGGGGAGGGGTTTGGTTTGCATGCGGAGGGAGGCTCGTATGGATATGCGAGCGTAGGAGCAAGAGGCGGATTCGAAAAAAAAGGCTTTTCAAATGCCGTCTCAGCTAATTATGCCCGCAGCGATGGGTATAGTCGTTCGAAGGCGGGCTCGCTGAATACGGACTTCAGTGGTTCGAAAGCGTTTTATCAAGGACAATACGAGGATGAGGATATACGTATCCGTTGGCACTTAGGCATCGCTGACAAGGGCTTTGGTTCGAGCACCTTCTGGGCCTCGCCCAAGTGGCAGGCTGACGATCAGTATGAGCACACCACGAAACTATTCTCAGCCATTCAGGCAGAGACACATTGCGGAAAGGTTCGTCTGATGCCCAGCATCTACTGGAACCAGAACCGCGATCGTTACGAGGGCTATCGTAACCACCCTGAGAAGATGAAATACAACTATAACCGTACGGATGTGTATGGGGTGAATCTGGGTTCTTACTTCGACTGGAAGGCTGGTCGCACGGCCTTTGGGGCGGAGGTGAGGAATGAGGATCTGGTGAGTGGTAACCTGGGGGAGCCGCTCTCGCAGACACACCACATTCATGGCACGGATCGCGACTATACATTAGGGGTGAACCGTACGAACATCAGTGGTTATCTGGAGCATAACCTGTTACTGGAGCATCTCACCGTCTCTGCGGGCTTTGTGGCTGTAAAGAATACGTGGAGCAACATGAACATGACCATCTACCCAGGTATCGACGTGAGCTATCGGCCCAACAACCAGTGGAAGTTGCACGCCTCGTACAACACCTCGTTGCGTATGCCTTCGTTTACGGAGATGTATTACAAGCTGCAAGGCTACGCCGCCGATCCGCACCTGAAGCCCGAAGAGATGCAGGCCTTAGAGGCTGGTTTCACCTTCTCACTTTCTCACTTTTTCACCTTTAATGCCGCTCTCTGGCATCATCGCGGGCGCAACATGATCGACTGGATCATGGACACCTCGAAAGGCGACGAAGCCGTATGGCAGAGTGTGAACCACACGAAGATCAATAGCATCGGCTTTGAAAGCGACGCCCAATTTAGAATTAAAAATATAGAATTAAGAGCCTCGTATAGCTATATCCATCAGGACAAAAAGCAGGAGGAGGACATCGTGTCGCAATATGCGCTGGAGTACCTGAGGCATAAGTTAGTGGGGAATGCCCTACTCCCGCTTTGGAAGCAACTGACATTAGGTGTGAACTTCCGTTGGCAGGATCGTGTAGGATCGTATACCGATTTCGATGGCGTGGTACATGATTATCAGCCCTATGCCCTTGTAGATACCAAACTGACGTGGCAGGAATCCAAATGGAAAGTGTACGTAGAGGCGAATAACCTGTTCGATACTCACTATCATGACTTCGGCTTAGTAGAACAACCAGGTCGTTGGATCATCGCAGGCATCGATGTTATGCTATAATACACAAGAAATCCCATCCGGCTGGATGGGATTTCTGTTATTTCTTCAATTTAAACGATGTTTCGATGCTGGAGAGCTCAGCAGAGAAGGCCTTATCAATCTTCAGGCGCTTCTCGATGGTGTTACAACTATGGATCACCGTAGAGTGGTCGCGCTTACCGATGAGCTGTCCGATACGTCCTGCTGGCATCTTCGTGTACTTCTGGGCAAGGTACATTGAAACCTGGCGCACCTGCACATAGTCGCGCTTACGACTCTTGCTGAACACCTGCTGCTGGGTAACACCATAATGGTGGCACACCTTCTCCAGAATATCGTCGATGGTCAGCGGATGATCGTCGATCTTCACTGCACGCTTGATCACACGCTCAGCCAGTTTCATGTCAATGTTCGAGTTGTAGACAATCGAGTAGGCCATCAGCGAGTTCACCACACCCTCCAAGTCGCGGACGGAGCCATTGGCGGTCTCAGCAATAAACTGAATCACATCCTCAGGAATCTTCAGACCGTCACGACGACATTTTGCATGGAGGATATCAATACACAACTGTACATTAGGCTTCTCCAGTTCTGCAATCAGACCACAGGAGAAACGAGTGAGCAGACGGTCCTTCATACCATCGAGATCGACGGGAGGACGATCGCTGGCAAGAATGATCTGCTTGCCACAGAAGAATAAATGATTGAAGATATGGAAGAACGTATCGAGTGTCTTCGGACTATTCACCCACTCCTGGATATCATCGACAATCAGCACATCGATCGACTGATAGAAGTTGATGAAGTCGTTGGTGGTGTTATGACGTACGGAGTCAGTAAACTGCACCTGGAACAGACGGGCTGAGACATACAGCACACGCTTCTCAGGATAAGTCTCCTTGCAACGCACGCCAATAGCGTTAATCAGGTGAGTCTTACCACAACCTGAAGGGCCATAGATATAGAAGGGGTTGAATGTGGTCTTTCCTGGATGCTCGGCCACAGACAGTCCGACGGTACGAGGCAACTTATTGGAATCGCCCTCGATATAGTTCTGGAATGTCTTCTTGGGATCGAGCTGCGGATTCAGTTGCTGGGGCACAGCGGCATCCAACACTGAAGGCGACTTGTTAACACGACTTGAAGGCTCGGGTGCATCAATCGTAGTAGGCCCTTCGCTCTCTACTTCGGTCATCACGTCACGCTGGCTACCCTTTACCTCAACGATACGATAGCGGAGAATGACATTGGCTCCGAAGACTCGCGCGAGTACCTTACTTAATAGTCCCACGTAGTGTTGCTCCAGATACTCAAAGACGTACCTGCTTGGGAGCTGCACCAAGAGCGTGTGCTCCGTCTCTGAGTAGGACTCGAAGACGATGGGTGCAAACCACGTTTTAAACTGTTGCTCGGTAACGTTAGCCTGGATTAGACGGAGGCATTCGTCCCAAAGCGCCTGATGACTATTCTTCATTCGCCGATTCTTCAATTTATGAATTTAGATACAAGACTTAGGCTTGTAGAGTTTATAATTTCGAGTGCAAAGGTCGCACTTTTTTTTCATTCCTGCAAATCGCCCAGAAAGCGATCTGTGTATACAAACTTTCGTAACTCCCTATTATATGGGCACTTAGAGTGTTTCACGGACAATTTAGCAAAATCCGCCTCTTGCAAATTCCAAAATCGTTGATAATCAACGAGTTAGCCTATTCCATTCAAAGGAAAACGAATGATGTCTGCTTAGTTTACACGCCCAGAAATGCCATAATAAAAAGGTGTCTGAGCGAGGGACCAAAAATCAATCCAAATTTCTCGTTATTTAGACAAAATTTAAATTACTTATCCTTCTTGCCAAAAATTGAAAAATGGACATATCGCTTCGGATGAGCCTTCAGATCAATCAAGAGCGAGTCGGTATGCATCATCGTAGCAGTCAGGTTCTGATAGAGTCCTGGGTCACGCATCAGCAGTCCGAGTGTGCCCTCGTTGCTGTTGAGTTTGGCCGTCATCTGCTCCACATTCTGCAAGGTGGCATTGACGCTGGCCATGGTCTTGGCAATATCCAGCTCGTTCAGATCATGCGTCAGCTGGTTGGTATTGGCCAGCACCCCATCGGCATTCTTCATAATCTGGGGCATCTGCTGGTTCAGGGTTGCTGTCAGACGGTTCAGCTCCATCGTCGTCGTGGTCAGGCCAGCCGTAATCTGGTCTACGTTATGCAGCGAATGGGCCAGTGCAGGATCAGCCAACAGGGCATTCACGCTGGCAAGGATAGAGTCGAGCTTGGGTAGCATGGCCTGAATCTGGGGCACCATCGTAGCGGCCTGTCCCATCAGTCCCATCTGCATACCACCGTTGATGGTATCGCCAGGAGCCAGCAGACCATCGGTAATGGCACCAAGAACGAGTTCGAGTTTCACGTTACCCAGCATATCACTGGAGATCTCAGCCGTACTGCCCTTGGGGAGCTGCATCTGCTTGTCGATGCCCACCACAGCCGTGATATCGCCATTATGCTTGTAGTCGAAGATGATATCCTCTACCACACCCACACGATAGCCGTTGGCATAGATAGGACTCGACACAGAGAGTCCGCTGATATTGTCGAACTTCACGAAATAACGGTTGTCGGAAGAGAACAACGTCAAACCCTTCAGGAACTGTAATCCGAAATACAGCACCACAATTCCCACTATTGCCACCAGGGCAATCTTTATCTCATTAGAAAACTTTCCCATATCTCTTTTCACTTTTGATGTTTCACATCGAGTTCGCTCACGTTCGACATAGCTCAAGCAAGCTTGGCTCTGTTCTCACTTAATCGCAAACTTCACTTCTTCTTACTTCTGAATTCTCTGATAGCCTCATTGATATCCATCCTGACACCATCTCTGAAGGCGATGACGAATGCCTGGGGGAACTTCTCCGATACCTCCTTACGCAGACGGGCAATCGCGTTATAATCGGTAGAGGCACCCACCGTATACTTATACACATTACCCTCCTGATAACAGTCTACACCAGTCTGCCCTTTCAGACGGGCATCGTTGGCTTTCAACTTAGACGATACAGCCATGATCTGCACCTTAAACACGGGCGAGTGATCGACGGGTTTTTGAGCTGGGGCAGGTTTGGCAGGTTCCTGCTTGGCCGGCTCTGGCTTAGCGGGGGCTGGAGCGGGTTCCTGTTTCGCGGGCTCCTGCTTGGCTGGCTCAGACTGGGCGGGTTGCTGAGCAGGTTGCTGTGTAGTAGAATCCGACTTTTCCTCCTGCTGCTGAGGCTCCTGTTGAGGTTGCTCAGCGGGTTGTTGCTCCTGCTGGGGCTGCTCTGCGGGCTTCTGCTCCTGCTTTTGCTGGGGCTGGGGTGCTACCGGCTCTGGATCCAAAGGCTGGAAAGGGATGGTGATATTACCACCAAACTTCTTACGATAGGCCAGGAAAGCATTGAAGATACCACGCGCATACTGTTCCGTAGCAGCAGCAGAGTTCATATATTGCTCTTCGTCGCGTGTGGAGATGAAGCCCAACTCCAACAGGGCACCAGGCATCGACGTCAGACGGAGCACAGCCAGATTATCCTGCTGGGCGCCCATATTCTGACGACCCGTAGCCTGACAGACGTAACGCTGCATAAACTTCGCCAGTTCCACGCTGTTCTCCATGTTCTTATCCTGAATAAACTCGAACATGATATCACTCTCAGGCGAGTTGGGGTCATAGCCCTGATAGGTCTGCTTATAATCTTTCTCCAACAGAATCACAGCATTCTCACGCTTAGCCACCTCTAAGTTCTGTAGCACACCCGTACGTTTTCCTGTACGTCGACTGGTTCCAAGCGTATAGGTCTGGAATCCTCGTGCGATATGTCCTTTAGGCAGGGCGTTGATATGGATGGAGATAAACAAGTCGGCCTTATTGTTGTTAGCGATCTCCGCACGACGGTATAGCTCCACAAAGCGATCCGTCTTACGCGTATAGACCACCTTCACATCAGGACAATTGCGCTCCACCATCTGTCCGAAGGCGAGAGCAAACTTCAGCGTCAGGTTCTTCTCTTTCGAGATAGCACCTATCGCCCCAGAGTCATGACCACCATGACCAGCATCAATCACGAGGGTAAACTGCCTGTTAGCAGCAGAGGCTGCTAAAAGTGAAAAGGTGAGAAGGTGAAAAAGTAAAACACCTTTCGCCCAAACTTTCACCTTATTATATATATATCCGTAATTCTTCACTTCTTATCTCTTAATTCTAAATTCTCACTTCCAATGTATTTCCACGCCTGCGCCATTGCTGTCGGCACCCATGGGCGGATTTACCTTGATCAGCGTCAGATCGATCGATGTCACCTGTGGAAAGACTTTCTCTATCGCTTTGGAGATGCGACCAGCCACATGTTCCAACAAGTTCGAAGGCTCCTGCATCTCCCGTCTCACCAGCTCATAGAGCTCGGCATAGTTCAGGGTACTGTTCACATTGTCGTCGGCCATCGCCTGCTCTAACGGATAACCTACTCGCAGGTTCAGCAGATAGTCGCCCCCTACCTTACGCTCCTGAGGCAGCACCCCGTGGAAAGCGTAGAAGCGCACATCGCGCAGCACAATATATGACGACTCAACCTTCAATCTTCAATCTTCAATTTTCAATTATCAATCTTCAACATCTGCTCCTGGAATATACTTCTTCAGCGCACGCTCCACACCCGTCTTCCAAGTGTTGATACTCTCATCCTTCAGCGAGAGCGAGGCCACCAGTTTGATAACATGCTCCAGTGGCATCCTGTAACGCAGCACACCAGAGATCAGCTTGGCATAGTTCCAGTATTCAGGGTTGAACTTCTCTGAGAGTCCCTCCACCGTTGTCTTATAGCCGCGCTTATTCTCAAACTGGAAGTCGTAACGCTTCGTGCCGTCTGGGTTCACCTGCTTGATAATCTTTCCATGAGCCACATTCTTAGGCAGGATAATACCTTCCTCATCGTCTTGCAGTCCAGTGAATATCTCGTAGGGATAGCCATCGAGCAGACCAACCAGCGCCACCCATTTCTCCTTATTGTTCTGGAAGCGCACCACGTCGCACTCCAACACCTGGGGCCTGACCTCGGTGATCTCTGGGATCACAGGCATCAACTTCTGCTCCAGTACGGTGGTAATCTGTTCTTCCGTCAGTGGGGCATTCTGTTTCTGACCCGCCAGAGCCAGTTCGTGCGCCACGCGTTTCAACGTTTCTTTACGAATGTCTTCTTCCATAACTACCTGTTTTGCGTGCAAAGGTACAAAAAAAAGTGAAAAGGCCATTACCTTTTCACTTTTTTTACTTTTTCACTATTCACTTTTGATGTTTCACATCGAGTTCACTCCACAACGATGGGCTTATACTTCGGCACGAGCGTCTTCATAATCATCCAACCGATGAGGTAGGCCACAGCACAGATGCAGAACACCACCATATAGGCAGCGGGCTTACCATCGAAACCAAAGAACTGGAAAGCGCTACCCTGTGCAGCAGCCCAATCGAAGAACTTACCAGAGCCCATGTTAATAGCCATCGAACCGAATCCACCCGTCATCGTACCAAGACCTACGATCGTACCAATGGTGCTCTTGGGGAACATGTCGCCAATAGTTGAGAACAGGTTGGCACTCCAGGCCTGATGGCCAGCACCCAGCAGACCAATCAGGATAGCTGGCCACCATGCGCTATAGGCGCCTAAAGGCTGGGCCAGCAATCCCAATACAGGGAAGCAGGCAAAGATCAGCATGGCACGCATACGACCCAGATAGGGGTTCATGCCCTTCTTATCTACGAAATACGTAGGCAGATAGCCACCACCGATCGAGAGCACAGTCACAATCAGATAGAGGGTGAAGATGAGCATGATACCCATCGCAGAGTCGGAGGTATAGCCATACTGGTCGCTGAAATAGGCTGGCGCCCAGAACAGGAAGAACCACCACACGCCATCAGTCATGAACTTACCCACGAGGAAAGCCCAGGTCTGACGATAGCCAAAGCACTTGAAGAACGGAATAGCCTTCTCCTCCTTCACCTTCGTACGATCCTGCACCTCTGCCAGATCGCTGTCCTGCTCGATATAGTTCAGCTCAGCCTGGTTCACACGCTTGTTATGACGGGGTTTATCGTAGAGCCAGATCCACAGACCCATCCACACATAACCCAGCACACCGATGATGATAAAGGCCATCTCCCAACCCCAGGCACGAGCCAACAGGGGGATGGTGGCAGGAGCAGCCAGCGCACCTACCGAGGCGCCACTATTGAAGATAGAGGTTGAAAAGGCACGATCCTTCTTGGGGAAATACTCAGCCGTGGCCTTAATGGCAGCAGGGAAGTTGCCAGCCTCACCAACAGCCAAAATCAGACGACAGCTCAGGAACAGCCATACCGAAATAGTGGCAATGGCCACAGCCGCATCACTACCAGCCTGTACAGCACGTAATGCTGCAATAGAATCATAGCCCTCAATCTGCATAGCCACCCATCCGCAACCAGCGTGCATCACAGCACCTGTGCTCCATACGAAAATGGCGATGAGATAACCTTTCTTGGTGCCCATCCAATCGATAAACTTACCAGAGAACAGGTTGGCAATGGCATAAAACAGCGAGAACAGACCCGTAATGGTACCATAGTCGCTATCCGTCCAGTGGAAATCAACAGCGATAAAGTCTTTCCAAGTCAGCGACAGAACCTGACGGTCCATATAGTTGACGGTGGTTGCCAGGAACAGCAACGCACAGATCACCCAACGGAAGTTGGACATCTTGGTTTTTTGAATTGGTGTCATTGTTTTACCTTTTTACTTTTTTACCTTTACCTGATATCAATCACAGGGATATTATCCTTATCGTTATAATACAGGTTCTCACCAGCCATACCCCAGATAAAGGTGTAGTAGTAAGTACCTGCAGCGGCATGCATGCTCCACTCAGGACTCATGATAGCCTGCTCGTTGTGCAACCATACCACACGACTCTCCTCAGGCTGACCCATGATGTGGGCAATCGTCTGATCCTGAGGCAGATTGAAATAGTAGTAAGCCTCGATTCTGCGTCCGTGAGTGTGAGGAGGCATCGTGTTCCAGGCAGCACCAGGATTCAACTGGGTCAGTCCGAGCTGCAGCTGACAGGGTCCCTCCTCCAGCACATCGTTCACGATGAGCTTGTAAACCGTACGGTTGTTACACTCCTCCAGCGAACCTACTGGGCCCCATACAGCAGCCTTCAGCGAACCCTTACGTCCGTCGAGCGTGATCCACTGGGTCTTGTAATGCTGATGAGCCGTAGCCGAGTTCAGGTAGAACTTAGCGGGCTTGTTGGCGTCCTTCGAGCGGAAGAGCACCTCCTTGTTCACATCCTGATCCTTGGCAATATGACCACGTCCGATATAGAGAGCCTCCTTCGGAGAGAGCGCATACTCCTTACCGTCTACGATCACCACACCGTCGCCCTCGCCACAGTTCACCACGCCGAGCTCACGGTTATAGAGGAAATACTTCTCCTTGATACCTGGATCCACGTCGAGTCCCAGATCGGGGAAATTCTCCAGCTTCAGGGTCTTCGTCACAGGCATCGCACCACCGAAGATAAAGCGGTCGTAGTGCGAATACGTCAGATTGATCTCATCGGCCACCATCACCTTCTCCATCACAAAGCGCTCACGCAGGGTCTTCGTGTCGTAGTGCTTCACATCCTCAGGGTGACAAGCCGTCTGGAAGTTCACATGCTGCTGGCCAAAAGCCGTTGTCATACTACTCATAAGCAATAATGTCAATACTGTTTTCTTCATAATTGTTGTATATTTTATTTTTCACTATTCACTTTTATCTTTTCACTTCTTACGATTCTCACGCGGTTCCATGCCACCATAGCGATGGTGATGAGTGTCAACACACCAGCACCGATCCAGGGCAGATGGGCCACAGCCTTATAGATCACCCAGCCAAACAGACTCGATGCGAAATCGAGCGCACCAGCCTGGAATCCCTCAGGAATCTTCGCGGCAGGATCCTGTGTCTGGGCATAGACCGTCTGGGCGGCCTGAGTAAAGGCAGGAGCCATATCCGTGACAAACCACAGTCCGATACCCACAGCCACGATACCAATGATCAGCGTCTTCACCACATTTCCCTTGGTATAGGGCAGCACCATCACGAACACGTAGAACATACCGGCGAGCGAAGC
>JAEEGG010004901.1_pt1 | contig 32267 bp, 26 predicted proteins | sample 9134161 | NCBI WGS metagenome assembly JAEEGG01 (sample SAMN16246543, study PRJNA631951) | gut metagenome | biome: gut microbiome; feature: rumen; material: CR-attached | host: Bos | place: Iran: Karaj | collected 2018-10 | reverse complement strand
GCCTTACGGTGACGACGCTTTTGAACCTTACGGAAGGGTGCCCCATCGTGACGGTGGCCGACCCGACCGACGTGAAGACGATGGCGCGAGTTTGTGCGGAATTCCGCGTGTCTGCGTTTGTTGCGACCCCGACATTCCTGCGTGCGTTTACGATTAGCCGTTACGTGCACCCGATGGCGCTCAAGTACGTGCGCCTGATTATCGCCGGTGCCGAGGCTTTGCGCCCGGAACTGGTGACTGCGTTCCGTCTCAAGTTCGGCAAGGAAATTTACGAAGGGTATGGCTGTACCGAGACGGCCCCGGTGGCATCGATCAACACCGAGAACAACCTCCGCAGCGACTACATGACCATGCAGGTGAACAACAAGCCGGGTACGGTAGGCATGGCGCTCCCTGGTTCCCAGTTCTTGATTGTGGACCCCGAGACGAACAAGCCTTTGCCGACAGGCGAGGCGGGCATGGTCCTGATTGGCGGTTGCCAGGTGATGGTGGGCTACCTCAAGGATCCCGAACGCACCCAAAGCGTGATGGTGCAAATCGACGGCAAGCGTTACTACCGCACGGGTGACAAGGGTTTCCTCGACGAAGACGGTTTCCTCACGATTGTCGACCGTTACAGCCGCTTTGCTAAGCTGGGTGGCGAGATGGTTAGCCTCGGCGCTGTCGAGAAGAAGATTCAGGATACGCCGGTGCTTGAAGGCTGCGACTACGTGGTGACGGCTATCCCTGATTCGGCGAAGGGCGAAAAGATTGTGCTCCTGTACCAGGGCGACAAGGATCCGAAGGACGTGCTTTCGGAACTGCGTGCAAGTGGGATCCCGCCGATTATGCTCCCGGCGGCGGCGTTTGCTGTGGACAAGGTGCCCAAGCTCGGTACGGGTAAGGCTGACTTTACAACGGCGAAAAAATTGGCCAAGGAATTGGTGGCGAAGAAATGAACGGATTGACACCCATACGCACGGTCCGCCTTGTCGGAGCGATGATTGCCATTATTGGCATGATCTTTGTTCTCGTGTCGAGGGTGCTTACGGCTGTTCTGGCTATAGCCACCGATGCGATTCACCTTGCGCTCGCGCGTTATTCCAACTTTACGGGCAGGATTGCGTCGAGGAATTTTGCCGAAGACAAGCAACTCCTGGCGATGGTCAAGGACGTCAATGCCTTGTTGCCTACTGCCGAAACGGCCCTGACGATCCTTCTCGTTATCGGCATCTTGATTTTGCTTGTGGCCGTGGTGTGTATCGCTTTTCCCAAGCAGGCAGTACATGTCTTGGTCGCGCTGCGCCTGCTCAAGTGGGACATGGTCGAGCCGATGGAAGGGTTGCTCGATGATGCGGAGCCTGTCGTTGCGACTCCGCTATCGAAACGCACCAAGATTACTATTGCCGGTTGTTCGGCTGGAATTGTGCTCCTTGTCGTGCTTTTAGCTGTGTTCTCGGGCTTTTCCGAAAGGCAGCAGGTTGCCAATGTGGAATCGGCGCTCAAGGACATGCAGGACTGGGCTGCGGGCTATGTGGATGCGCAGAAGGCTTATTTTGCACGGAACAACGATATCGGTGGGCCGAAATCCTTGCAGCTCCCCGATACGGCGCAGACGGATTATTTCAAGTACAAGGTGACGGGCTCTCGCTTTGTTGCCGAAAACAAGGTGCAGCTCGGTAGTTGCGCTGCCGGGAACAAGTGGACTGTCAGTTCTTCGACCAAGGGGTTCTTTACTAAGGAACTCGTGCTGTACCGCTCCTTGCCGAAGGATACCGCTTGCGCCAGTCTGACGCCGGAATTCAAGAATATCGGCCGTCATAAGAAAAATGCGACTCCGGAAAAACCCTGATGAATCGGGGATCTGGGTGTTGAATGCATAATTCTTACATTTTCTTTTAAAATAAACGCAATCCCTTATGCCTTATGGCTTATTTGGGGTGTATTGAGGACAACCTCTTGACGTGGTTCGGGCGTTGTTTTATATTTAATCTTACAAAAAGCTTGCTTTTCAGGAAGGGGAAAAACATGAACCAGAGCCAAAATACAGTTGAAAAACTGAATTTTAGCACGGATCGGGCTGCTCTCCAGGCTATTGAAAAAGCCTGGAAAAGCGGCGATTCGTCTTATTTTCTAAAAGTGCTTCGTGAAGCGGCCGACAAGCGCGGTGCTGCGTAGCCCTGTTCTCTGAATGGAAATGGGGGCTTTTTTTTGCGCTTTTTTTCGTTTTTTTATGTGAAATGCAATAGCGGTAGGCATAACTCACTGCGAGGCTTTATTTATTTGTTATTTTATATATGAATTAAAAACCGAAAATCCAGAAGGAGTTTTAAGGTGCGTTTAATTAACAAAGTATTGGGCTGTGCGCTATTGGCGTCTGGCCTATCGTTTGCCCATTCCGGCATCGTGGCCGGGGGATCTGATGGTTTACATCAGATTAACGCTAAAACCCTTGGCCAGTGGAATACCGTAGTCGGTACTGGTGGAACCATAGCCACTGACGCTTGGGCCTTTACTCGTGGTGGTGGCTATGAAATGGATGGTCAACGCCATGCCTTCTTGGATTGGGCCGCAACTATGTCCGGTGACTTCTTCATCGGGATCGGTCTGTTGGATTTCTTAGACCTCGGTGTTAGCATGCCTCTCTACTACGACCATGCTCCGGACAGCCCGGGCGGTGCCTCGAACATGTGGGCTATTGGTCGTGGTGACTTGGACATCTTTGCCAAGATTCGCGCACCCTTCGACACGAACCGCATCTGGAGCGTCGCTCTCTTGTTAGACGCCTATGCTCCTACGGGTGAAACTCAGGCCGGTGTCCGTCCGAGACACGCCTGGTACTTGAACGGCGAAGGCTACACGCACCCGCTCACCGCCGATAGCTGGGCTTTCGGTGCTGGTTTGGCTCTCACGATGGACTTCACCAAGAGAAACTTCCCCTTACGGTGGAACGGATCTGCTGGTCTTGTCATTCCTACGGGAGATGGTGAGGCTATGACGCTCGTGTATAGCACTGGCTTGAACCTTGTCCCGATTTCGATTGTCGACTTCTTCGTTGAATTTAGCGGTGAAATGCGCTTGCAGGAAAAGGGCGACTACTTTGTTGACCCGTTCTACGATCCGATGCTTGTGACTCCGGGTATGCGTTTCCATTTGACCAAGAATGTTGATTTCGCTATCGGTATGGATATTGCAGCCCGTACCTTCAAGAACCTCGGCTTCGATTACGACGAGGAAATGAAGGGATGCCATGGCAAGACCATCCACTACTCGGGTGAACGCGGACACGAAGGTTCCTTCTGTTACACGCCCACGCCGCTTTGGGCTGGAGCCGCATTGCTCACCATCCGCTTCGGTGGTACGGATGAGAAGGCGGATCGTCCGCTTCGCGATACCATTGTCATCAAGCATGAACCGCAACGCGATACCATCGTGATTATCATGAAGGATACCACGAAGAAGGAAGAACCCAAGAAGACGGACTTTGACAACGACGGCGTTCCTGACGATGTGGACAAGTGCCCCAATACCAAGCAGGGTGTTGAAGTTGGTGCAGACGGCTGTCCGCCTGACCATGACAAGGATGGAGTGCCTGACTATAAGGACAAGTGCCCCAACACCGAGGCTGGCGCCGAAGTGGACAGCAACGGATGCATTCCGGACTTCGACAAGGACGGCGTGCCCGACAACAAGGACAAGTGCCCCAATACGCTCCCCGGAGTGGTCATCGACTCTGTCGGTTGCCCGGTGAACAAGAAGGAAGACCTTGACGAACTGAAGAAGGGAATCCGCTTCCAGACGAATTCTGCCAAGCTTACGCAGAGGAGCTTCGGAACGCTCAACGATGTCGCCCGCTTGATGAATAAGTTCCCCAGCGCAAGCCTTGAAGTGCAGGGACATACCGACAATACGGGAAAAGACGATTACAACATGGACCTCTCGCAGAGGCGCGCCCAGACGGTTGTTGACTATCTCGTGAAGAGAGGCGTCGCGGAATCTCGCCTGCGCGCTGTTGGCTATGGCAACACAAGGCCTATCGCCAGCAACAACAGCAAGGAAGGTCGCCAGATTAATCGCCGTGTAGAAATGGTCCCGATTAGCAACGAATAGGGCGGAATATCTTACCTGTAAGGATAACGTCGAAGAACAATTCCATTGTTTCTCGACGTTTTTTTTATTTTTATTTGCGTATTGCAGACAAGGATTTTTATGGCTGAAAAAGAGAATACCCCGACGATTAACTTAGCTCAACTGCAGCTTCCTACGACGCCGGATTCAATTACTTTGCTTGATGCGCTGTCCATTCTTTGGAGCCGCAAACTCTTCTTGCTGGCATGTATGATCCTTGGGGCTGTGATAGGAGTGGGCGTTGGCATGTGGATCCGCCCGCAGTTTACGAGCGATGCGCTTTTGCAGGTGAACGTCAAGGGTGGTAACAAGGCAACCAAGGCCATGGGCGAAATGGGTGCCCTTTTGGATGTGTCGAGCCCGGCAGATGCCGAGATTGAACTGATCAAGAGCCGTATGGTGCTGGACTATGTGGTTGATGCCGAGCGGTTGGCTTATAGCGCAATGCCGATCAGCAAACTGAACCGCCTTCTGCACCGCGAAGGCCGCATGGATATCGAGGAACTCCGCATTCCGGATATTGCTCGCACTGAACGATGGATTGCCGAAGTCCGCAGCCCGAATACTTATGCCGTCTACACGCCCGAAGGAAGCAAGCTGCTCGAAGGCAATGTAGGAGACCGCCTGTCTGCGCCGTATGCGGGAGACACGCTTGTGATTTGTGTTAAGCTGATGCGTGCTTCGGATGGTGAAAAGTTCGTGCTTCGCCAGACCAATCCGCTGATGGCGGTCCGAAAATTGGCAAGGTCCCTTTCTGTTTCGGAGAGAGGAAAGCAGACGGGCATTATCGGTGTGAGCCTGAGCCATCGCTATCCTGACCGTGCCGCGTCTATTTTGAATACCATCGCCAAGACATACCTGCGCCAGAATGTGGAAATGCGCAGTGCCGAGGCCCAGAAGACTCTCGAGTTCCTGGAAGCTCAACTTCCCGGTGTCAAGATGAAGCTGGACAGCGCCGAAAAGATTCTTGCCGATTACCGCTACAAGATTGGTTCTGTCGATATGACGGGTGAAACAAGGGCTCACCTTGAAAAGGAAGTGGACCTGCAACGCCAAATTCTTGAGCTGGAACAGCAGCGCCAGAGCTTGATGCGCCTGTTCAAGGAAGAACACCCGAACGTCCGTACCATCGTCAAGCAGCAGGACCGCCTGCGTGCGGAACTCTCGAAACTCAAGAAGACCGCCGAGACGATGCCTTTGACGCAGCAAGAAGTCCTTCGCCTGCAGGAAGAAGTTGCCGTCAATAATGAAGTCTACACGAACATGCTGAACAATATCCAGCAGCTGCGCGTGGTGCGTGCCGGTGAAGTCGGTAATGTCCGCATCGTCGACTATGCGCAGATTGAACCCATCCAGAGCAAACCGAAAAAATTCAACATCTTTGTTTGCTCCATTGCAGCGTGCCTTATGGTCGGAATCCTTATTGTGTTCTTGAGAAGAATCCTCAAGAATGGCGTACGCAGCAGCCTTGAGGTGGAACGCGCTACCGACCTGAGCGTACTCGCCAAGATTCCGCAATCCACTAGCCGTTTCCTCAAGGGACATGGCCATTTGAGGCATGGAACGCCTTTCGTAATCACCAAGCCCGAAGATCCCGTAAGCGAGGCCTTCCGTTCGTTGCAGACGGCAATGGAATTCTCGTTGCCGTCTTTGGAGCATAAGGTTGTCATGATTACCGGTCTTATTCCCGGCGTGGGCAAGAGCTTTGTTTCGTTGAACCTCGCTTCGCTCTTTGCTGAAAGCGGAAAGAAGGTCTTGTTGATCGATGCCGACATGCGTCTGGGTATGTTGCGCGGCAAGGGCGAATTCGGCTTGGCGGAAATTTTAGGCGGCAAGGCTTCGCTTGAAACGGCCATGGTGAAGCATCCCGTGAGCGGCCTCCATATAATTGGATCGGGCAAGGCTTTGTCGGCTGCCTGCGAATTGCTGCGTGGCGACAACATGAAAAAACTCGTTGACGAGGTTCGCGAAAAGTTCGATATGGTGTTTATCGATACGCCTCCGCTCAACCTGGTTACCGATGCGGAGCTTGTGTATCCCTTGGTCGATTTTGGCCTGTATGTGCTGCATTACGGCAAGCATAGCATTAACGAGATAAAGGAAGCCATCGAAAAGATGCGCCGCTATGCGCAGAAGCCAGGCGCGTTCGTGATGAACCACTGCGAACACGAACCGGGTCACTATGGTTACGGCTATTACCGTTATGGCTATGGCTATGGTTATTACGGTCGAGGAAAACGAGAAAAGAAAGAATAAATCTTGTTTTTCTCGAATAAAGTGAGTATTTTATAAAAAAAGGAGGGCTAAAATGTCAAAATATTTATTGGCTGTTGCTTCGTTGTCTTTTCTGTTCATGTTGGGTGCTTGTTCCGATGATAGTCATTCAACAACAAAGCCTATTGATCTGACGGCGATGAGTTCGTCGTTCACTTTAGACGACCTGGATGATCTTTTAGGAAATACTTCGTCTTCTTCTGTCGAAGGTGGAAAGACCACCCCGATGTCATCTTCTGTTCCAGGGGGAAAAACGACCTTGAGTTCCTCTTCGGCCAAGAACACGAAGGTTTCTAGTTCGTCTTCTAAAAAAGAGGGCGGCAAAACGTCCGATGAAACCAAGTCGTCTTCGTCCAAGTCCAATCCGGGCGAAACAACGACCAAGGGATTTGCAGATTGTGACTTGGTCATGGACAGCAAAGGTCTTCTGGCCTTGACTGCAGTGAACAAGAAAGCTGCCGATATCTTTGAAGCTCTGGCCGATCTTGATAAGGAAGACCTTGAAGACAGAACGACCGAATTGAAGCCCATGTACAAGCGGATTATCGACAAGTATCCGAATAGTTGCGGGGCCAAGTTGGGCTATGCCGTGACCTCTGTCGTGGACCTGGTTAACAACGAAACGCTTGGTAATCTCGCTAGCGATTACAAGCATTGGTTCAATGGTAATATTTCTTCCATCGACGATTTTGTCCAGATGGCAGAAGAAATGTCTTCCAATGAACGCACCTTTACAAAGAATACCCAGAAGGTTCTCCTTGAAGAAGTCCTTCCGACGATTGATACGGCTATTTCCTATATGCAGTATGTCCTTGCCCAGGACGATTATTTTATGCGAGTAGAAAATGTTGATTTCGTTCGTGAATTGGACAAGAGCGAATTCGGTGTGATCCTAGGTGGACTGTTTGCGACTAAGGCCGTGATCTTGGTGGCCACGTCGTTGAACTTTGAAATTGACGATAACGGCGACTACTCCTGGATGAAGGATTTGAAGCTCCTCGAAGACGTCTTCGATGAACGCGAACTGGACGAAGACCAAACGGCAGTGGTTAAGGTTCTTGAGAATCTCATCGGCGTGAACGGCACGTTTACGAAGGTTCATTCTAAGAAGAAGTTCGCTTGGATGTCTGTTCCCACGCTTCTCGATAGTGCCTTGTCCGAAGTCAAGGATGCTTTTGAATACAGCATTGCCGAGGCGTCAAAGCCGGGCTCCCAGACTAATGACCTGTACATTGTCGGCCGTGGTGCCGATGCCGATGTGAGCAAGGGCGACCTGCAGGAACTTATAGACAAGATCGATGATGCTCTTGATGGTGTCCGCGGTTCCGTGACGGTTTCCGTTAATGGCGAAGAGCTGGAATGCGTCTTCCGCAAGTTCTTTGAGCAGGGTGATGGATTCGAAGCGTTCCTTCCGTATTATTCTTTCGAGGACAAGAGCGACCTGAATACGTTCTACTTTACCGACAAGAATGGCGAAAAGACGGTCCCGGTTTCCCGCTTTATCGATAAAGATTTGGTCCTGCCCGATGATGGTCCGAACAACATAATCTTCCCGGATCCTACGTTCGGCGGAATTTTCCCGCAGTTCAAGACGCAGAAGGATCTTTGGGACTTCCTTGACGCAATCTAATTAGTCCGTGCGTCATCTTGTCTGCTCCAGCATTCTGGCATTGTTGCTTCTTTCCGTTAGCAGCAATGCCTGGACAAATCAGGGGCTCGTCCGGTGTGGCGGGCTCTTTCTTTTGGATTTGCCAGGCAAGGAAGCGAGTACGAAAGGGTGCGAAATCAATGATTCGTTAAGCGTTGACGGATGGAACTTTTATGCTGCATATGGATATGCCTCGTACGATTTCTTTCTACGGCATCGAGGAAAATCCAAGATGCATTCGTGGACATTGTCCGATAGGGGGTCGTCTTCTTTCGGCGATATTTCGGTTGTCCGTGAATATCGGCATCTAGAATTCGAGGTGGATGTTTATTCATTGCCTCTGTTTGTTTTTTCATCCCGTTGGTATACGTTGGATTCCTTGGCCTATGCCGGAGCTTCGTTTGGCAGGGGATGGCTCGAACACGACGGCTTTACTTGGGAATCGTCGTCGGGAATGGATTTCGTTCCGGTCGTTAATGGCGTCTTTACGGATCAACTGACGTTTAGGAGGCTCTATGCCGGATCCAAATTTTTCAACGGAGATTTTCGAACGGGCCTAACATATGGGAATACCGAACCCGATATGGAAAACCGTACGGGTTATGTATTCAGTGATTCGTCCCGATTTTGGGCGTGGGATGCCCGTTATCTTTTAAAAGTCGGTAAAAATAGTTTTTCGCTAATGTATAGCTACGTCAATGCCGATCTCCATTTGTTTGGATTGTTGCGCGAAGAAGACGACGGCGAAATTGACGAAAAGAGATTTGCCTACTTGCCCTTGGGTGTTGATGTAAACCTGTTCCATGCCGCTTACGGCCGTGAAGTGGGCGAGGCTTCGCTTTTTAAATTGCGTGTAGCATACATGACTGTCGATGTGAATATTCCCTGGGAATCAAGGCGCTTCTACGAGACTCTAGCTCCCAATCGCTCTGTCTCGGATGCTACGCTGCGAACGCTGTCCTTCGTCGTTTTTCAGAGGTCCTTCCGCGTCTATGGCGATGTCGATTCGTATGTCGCTGATTTCGGCGTATCTTTTTCCAGTACTTGTTCCATAGGCCGCTGGCGCCTTTCGCCTGAAGTGTCTGCCGATCTATTTTATGCGGAATCGGACATCCATGTGTATCTGCGCAAGGAAAAGTCGGGATTGTTCTACGTCAATCAATCAACGGATGAGTTCAAGTACGAAGCCAGTGTTGCTGGAACCGTAATCGCTGCAACGGGCCGTCTCGAGTCTCCGGGAAACCGTTTTTTCGCTTCGGTTGGCGTTGGGCAGCTGATTCCTTTTTCGTACGGCTATGAGAAAATAGAAGATGATGCAGAACCCGAGACTAAACCTCCGAAAAAAGGGGGAGGTGGCGGTGGTAAGCATTCATCATCCCACAAAGAAACTCCGGAGACAGAGAAAACGGAAAAAACGGAGAAGTCCGAAAAATCGGACAGCGCCTTAATGAAAAAGATGCGCTTTGTGGCGTCCCATGCGTTCAGGAACGGCTTTGCCGTATCAGCCGGTGTCGGCGTGAAGTTCTAAAAAGCAAGAAACCCCGCGTTTTTCACGCGGGGTAATTTATATGCTTGTCATTGCGATCCCCCGCAAGGGAGAGCCTGCCACGAGCCACACCTGCTCCGAGCGTAGCGTGGGAGGAAGCGTGGTGGTCGCAATCTAGTCAAACATTACTTTTTATCAGCCTGTTTCGGCATCTGCACGGAGATGTGGATGTCCTGCAGCTGCTGGAGGTCGACTTCGCTCGGGCACTGGTCCATCGGGCTCGAAGCACTGGTGTTCTTCGGGAACGCGATGAAGTCACGGATGGATTCTTCACCTTCCATGGTAGCCACGACGCGGTCGAGGCCGAAGGCGAGACCGCCGTGCGGAGGAGCGCCGTACTTGAAGGCGTCGACGAAGAAGCCGAACTTTTCCTTCACCTGTTCTTCGGAGAGACCGAGCAGGCGGAACACCTTCTCCTGGACTTCCGGGTTGTGGATACGGATAGAACCGCCACCGATTTCCACACCGTTAAGAACAAGGTCATAAGCTTCGGCGTTGCAATCCTTGAGGTTGCCGCCGAGCATCATGTCCAGGTGTTCCGGGAGCGGGTTGGTGAACGGGTGGTGCATGGCCATGTAGCGGCCTTCGGTGTCGCTGTATTCGAACATCGGGAATTCGGTAATCCACACGAACTCGCGCTTCTTCGGGTCGCGGAGGCCCTTGATACGGGCGACTTCCAGGCGGAGCTGGCCCATAGCCGTAGCAGCAACCTTTTCCGGACCGGCGATGAAGAACATCATGTCGCCGCACTTTGCACCGACGGCGTCGCGCAGTTCGTTGAGCTGTTCAGTCGTGAAGAACTTGCCGACCTGCGTTTCCACTTCGTCGTTTTCCTTGACGCGCATCCACACGAGGCCCTTGGAACCGTACTTGCCCACGTAGGCGGTGAGTTCGTCAATCTGCTTGCGGGTGAAGTCCACGCAGCCCTTGGCGGCGATACCGCGGATCTTGCCACCGGCGGCAACGCAGTTCTTGAACACGCCGAATTCGGACTTGGCACCGATTTCGGAAACATCGTGAATCTCGAGGTCGAAGCGGAGGTCCGGCTTGTCGGAACCGTACTTGAGCATGGCTTCGTGCCACTTCATGCGGCGGATCTTCTTGGGCGGTTCGAAGTCCCAGACCTTGCCGAGAACTTCGGTCACGAACTTGTCGAACATCGCCATCACGTCGTCCTGGTCCACGAAGGACATCTCGACGTCGATCTGCGTGAATTCCGGCTGACGGTCGGCGCGGAGGTCTTCGTCGCGGAAGCACTTGGCAATCTGGAAGTAGCGGTCCATGCCGGCAATCATCAAAAGCTGCTTGTACTGCTGCGGAGACTGCGGCAGGGCGTAGAACTTGCCCGGGTTCACGCGGGACGGCACCAGGTAGTCGCGGGCGCCTTCCGGAGTGGACTTGCAGAGCACCGGCGTTTCGATGTTTTCGAAACCGTTAGCGTAGAAGAAGTCGTACACGGCCTTGAGGAAGCGGCTCTTGAGCAACAGCTTCTTCTGGATCCACGGACGGCGGAGGTCGAGGTAACGGTACTGCAGACGCAGGTCGTCGTTTTCCTTGCACTCTTCGTTCGGGTCGTTGATGGCGAGCGGGGAGGTGAGGGCCGCGTTCAGGATCTCGATCTGGTCAATCTTGACTTCGATTTCGCCCGTGGCGAGCTTCTCGTTGGTGTTGCCCTCTTCGCGGGCGTAGACCTTGCCGGTCACCGTAATCACGTATTCGTTGCGGAGCTGTTCGGCGGTCTTCATCACGTCGGCATTGTAGTCCGGGTTGAAGACGATCTGAGTCTTGCCATACTTGTCGCGGAGGTCCACGAAAATCACACCACCATGGTCGCGGCGGCGGTCCACCCAACCGGCGAGTGTTACGGTCTGGCCAACATCTGCCTTGCGCAGCTGGCCGCAGTTATGAGTACGTTTCATAGTTAGTCCTTGAGTGAATTTTTTTCGCGCGTAAATATAGGTAAATAAACGTACCCATTTACTCCCATTCAATGGTTCCAGGGGGCTTATGGGTCACATCATACCAAAGAGAGCCGGCGCCTTCGGCTTCGAACTTGCGCCAGAGACCGGCGAGCATGCCTTGATCGATTTCAGCGAAGTTTGCCGTCATGGCTTCGGTGGAGTTCACCGGGCGCATCACGATGCAGGGCTTGTTAGCCGTGCGGAGCGGAACGAGCACGACCGGCATCTGCCAGATCTTTTCGTACAGGTCGTTTGCCTGCAAGAATTCGGTACAGATGTTGTCGAACTTGCGGAGCGTATCGAAGTTTTCGCGGGTGGCGTACTGTTCGACAAGCTTCGGATCTTCATCGGCAACGCTGCCGATCTGGTAAATCACGCGGTTGATGGCCTTGAAGCGGTTGGCAAGTTCCGTAGAGAACTTTTCGCAGTCCTTCCAGCTTAAGCCCGGAGTCGTGATGAGGAACGGCTGTGCGTAAGTACGACCGTCACCCTGAACGCCCACGCTCTTAATCGGGAGCATGCGGCCTGCAATGTTGTTTGCCTTGAGGTAGTCGGCGAGGGACTGGCCCGAAGTATCGCGAACGTCCTCGAACTTCACCATGTCATTGGAGAGCACGCCGTCGCTGCAGAGCAGGCGCACGCCGAGGCCCGGGCCCGGGAACGGGTGACGCCACACTAAGTTGTGCGGAATGCCGAGTTCTTCGCCGAGTGCGCGGACTTCGTCCTTGTACAGGTCGGCGAGTGGTTCGAGTACGAGACCCTTTTCCATGAGGTCCAAGACTTCCTGGACGCGGTTGTGGTGCGTCTTGATCTTGTCGGCGTTCTTGGTGCCGCCACTTTCGATGGTGTCGGGATAGATAGTACCCTGGGCCATCATCCACTGGTTCGGATCGAGGTTGAGCTTCGCCATTTCCTCGTCCTTCACCGTCAGGAATTCCTTGCCGATGATGCCGCGCTTGGTTTCCGGCGCCGTCACGCCCTTGAGCTTTGCGAGGAAGTGTTCGCTCGCATCGCGAACTTTAAGATTGTTCATGCCTTCCTTCGTCAGGAAGTCCATAATCTTCTGGGATTCGCCGAGGCGCATCATGCCGTTGTCCACATGCAGGCCCAAGACCTTTTCCGGTCCGAGCACGCGGTTCAAGAGCACGAATGCCACGGTGGAGTCCACGCCGCCACTCACGAGCAAGAAGACCTTGCGGTCCTTGACCTGGTCCTTGATGCGCTGCGTAATGAGCGGCAGGTAGCTCTTCATGTTCCAGGTTTTCTTCGCGCCCGTGAAGTCGATGAAGTTTTCGAGCAACTTCATGCCGAACTTGCTGTGCGTCACTTCGGGGTGGAACTGGATGCCGAAAATCTGGCGTTCAGGCTTGTCGCTTTCGAAGGCGACGGCGGCGATTTCGCAGTCCTTGGTGCTGGCCACGATCTTGTAGCCTTCGGGGAGCTTCGTGACCTGGTCGCCGTGGCTCATCCACATCGGGGAAGCCTTCGGGAGTCCCTTCAAAAGCGGGCACTTTTCATCGCCGACGATAAGGTCGGCGATGCCGTATTCCTTGACCTTGCCCGGTTCCACGTGCCCGCCCAATTGCTGGGCGATGAGCTGGTGTCCGTAGCAGATGCCGAGCTTCGGCACCGGGAGGTTCAAAATTTCGGGATTGTATTCCGGAGCGTCGGCCGCGTACACGCTACTCGGGCCGCCGCTGTAGATGATTCCCTTCACGCCTTCGAGTTCGCTGACGGGAGCGGCAGGGGAGTGGATTTCGGTAAACACGCCCAAACGGCGCACACGGTTCGCAATCAGGTGGGCGTACTGCCCGCCAAAGTCCAAAACGGCAATCGTATCAACGTTTTTCATACGGGCACAAAGATAGAAAAAAAATTCTATCTTTGGCCCCATGTTTAAAATAGGCGTGATGGCTTCCGGCGGTGGAAGCAACTTTAAGGCGATTATCGACAAGATTGGCGAAGGTGAACTCGATTGCCAGTGCAAGTTCCTGATTAGTAACAACGGCACCTGCGGGGCCGTGGAACATGCTTCTGAATACGGCATTCCCGTCCACCACATTTCGGGCAAGACGCACCCGGTTGCTGCGGATTACGAGGCCGCGATGATGGACGTCCTCGACAAGTACAATGTCGACCTCCTGATCCTTGCGGGCTACATGAAGGCTCTCCCTTCGTGCATGATCAACCGCATGCCCGACCGCATCATGAATATCCACCCTTCGCTCCTGCCCAAGTACGGTGGCAAGGGCTTCTGGGGAATCCACGTGCACGAGGCGGTGCTTGCCGCGCACGAGAAGGAATCCGGTCCGACAGTCCACCTGGTGAGCGAGGAAATCGACAGCGGCCGCATCCTTTCGCAGGTGAAGGTCCCCGTGCTGGAAGGCGATACGCCCGAGGTCCTTGCGGGCCGCGTGCTCGAACAGGAACACGGCTTATATTGGAAGACCATCCGCGACTACGCGGCTAGCCTTGGACTTCACTAGGCACATAGGAAATTCGGTATGAAATTCAAGCTGCCTGCATTTCTGGAAAAGATCGAGAGCCCGGTAGAAGGGGAGGTCGCCCTGCGCAAGTTTGTAGCCGACCCCGCATCGGTGGGTGGCGTTGAATCGCTCGACCTCTTTGCTTCGGCCGCGGCTGGTGCGGGTGAAAGTACGGTTGTCGTCGGTATCGACGAGGTGGGACGTGGTCCGCTCGCGGGGCCCGTGGTGGCTTGTGCGGCCGTATTGAAGGCACCGGACATCATGCCGGAACTGAACGATTCGAAGAAGCTGACGCGCCCGAAGCGCGAGGCCATGTTCGATGCGGTGAAGGAAGCCTGCGCCTGCTACGCGATTGCGAGTGCAAGCGTGGAAGAAATCGACCGCCTAAACATCCTGGAAGCAGATTTCCTTGCGATGCGCCGTGCCTTGCAGGCGCTCGGGATGAAGGGACTCGATGCTCCCGCTCCCGAAATTCCGGTCGAGGCGAAGGGCTCCTTCGCGGATGCGGCCGGAACGGCAAGTCCAAAAATTTTTATCGCGGTGGACGGCAACCTCAAGATTCGCGGGGTCCCTGCCGAGATGCAGATGCCTATCGTGAAGGGCGACGGCCGCATCGCGAGCATCTCCGCGGCATCGATCCTCGCGAAAGTCTTCCGTGACCGCTTTATGGACAAACTAGCAGAAACCTATCCGGGTTATGCGTTCGAGGTGAATGCGGGCTACGGTACCAAGGCCCATCTCGACGGTATACGCAAACTTGGGTTTACACCCGCGCACCGCCGTAGCTTCCATCCGAAGGGATTGGAATAGCAAATGCGGCAATTTGCCGTTTTTTGCAGATTTAACTTGGTCTGAATCATATCTTTTTGCTACATTGTGCACGGGGCGGCCGTTCCCGCCCAGAGTGTTTTTCTGAGGAGGTTCTTTTGAACAATTCCATCCCTCTTGTGCAAATGGTGCTGCAGTCCGATATCGCGACCATCGTGGTCCTCTGCATCCTTGCCATCATGTCGTTGGGTTCCTGGGGCATTATCATCGTGAAGTTCTTCGCCTACCGCAGGAGCAAGCACGCCAATGCCGAATTCTTCCGCAAGTTCAGCACGGTCACGCAGTTCGTGCAGCTGCAGGGCCTTTGCGAGACTGCCGAGGACAGTGCGCTCCGACGCCTTACGGCCGAAGTGCTGAAGGAAGCCTCCAAGTTCAGTAACTTCGTGAGTTACGACTCCATCCAGCACCGTGCATCGCTCCTGGAAGATACCATCCAGCGCTCCATCGAGGGCCTGCGCCTTACCGAAGACCGCTACCTGAGCTTCCTTGCCACGAGTTCGAACCTGGCCCCGTTCTTCGGCCTCTTGGGTACGGTCTGGGGCATCATGATTGCGTTCTTCCAGATTGGCCAGCACGGCTCCGCCGACCTCTCCGTCGTCGCTCCGGGTATCGCCATGGCCCTTATCACTACGGTGGGCGGCCTTGTAGTCGCAATCCCCGCCTCTGCGGGCTACAACTACTTCACGAGCTGCAACGGCCAGAACGAAATCTCTTATTTCAATTTCGGTTCCCAGGTGTTGAGCCTCTTCAAGCGCGGCGACCTGCTCGCCCTCGAAGAAGTTGCCGGCTAGGAGGCCTAGGTGAAGCGTAGCCGCGGAAAAGAACTCAAGCAGGAGATGAACTTAACGAACATGATTGATATCGTGTTCTCGATTCTCATCGTGTTCATCATTTCTGCGCCGCTCATGAGCCAGGGTGTCAAGGTCGACCTCCCGAAGGCCGAGGCCCCGACCATGGAGCAGGAAAAGCTTTTGAAGGTGTCCATCACCAAGAACGAGGAAATCTACATCGCCGACATGCAGGTGGATTTCGACGGGTTCAATACGGTGTTCAAGTCGCTCTGGAACGGTGAGATGGCGGTAGTCATCAATGCCGACGAATCCGTGAACTATGGCCTCGTGATGAAGGTTGTGACCAAGGTGCAGAAGCTCGGCGTCACGAAACTCGGGTTCCTTACCTTGAATCCCAAAGAAAAACCGGGTAAATGAGCAAGCAGGAAGAAAGAATAAAGTACTTCGGCTCGGACGTGGATTCCACGCTCGTGAAGATAATCGTTGTCGCGGTTGTCTTCCATTTCCTCGTCGTCGCGTTTTTCATTGGGCTCCACTACGTGAACCTGAAGCCCGAACCGGAGCAGATCCCTGTGTTCGAGATGGTGCAGGTGGCTCAGCCGCCTCCGCCGCCCAAGCCGGTTCAGCCCAAGCCGCCTGAACCCCCGAAGCCCAAGGAACCGCCCAAGCCCAAGGTGAACAAGGAACTCCCGCCCGAAATCAAGCCCGAGCCGGAGCAGAAACCCGAGGAGGTCCACGAGGAAGTGCCTCCGGAACCGGAGCCGGAACCCGAACCGGAACCGCAGGAAGAATTCCCGGTCGACGACCTCGACTTGCCGAAGGCGGTAGAGGCCCCGAGTCTGAACCCGGTGGGGTCTGTCGACATGGACCCGCTGATGCAGGTGTACCTCGAACAGCTCAAGAAGATTATCATGGGCAACTTCAAGCCGCCCAAGGACCTGAAGGTGGGCCGCGACGCGAAGACGACGGTGCAGTTTACGGTGGACCGCTTCGGCGGGATTACCGCGGTGCTCTTGAAGAAGTCTTCGGGCAACAAGGCGTGGGACCACCTCTCCGTGCGCGCGGTGCAGATTTCGAAGGTGCCGGAACTTCCGCCCAACTACCGTGCCCCGAGCCTCGTGCTCCATTTCAACTTTACTCCGAACTGACGCTATGAAAAGATTGCTTGCACTGTTTGCTTTTCTGATTTTCGCCGCACCGGGGGCGTTCGCCTCCATCGATACGATTGCGGTCGACGTGGGAATTTCGGTGTTCAAGACGACTCCCATCGGGATTGTGCCTTTCGAGGAGAAACCCGGGATCGAGTGGATCGAGGAACGTCCGCACCAGATCCTCACGCGCGATGCGAACCTCTCCGGTCGTTTCGACGTGGTGGCTTCCGAAAAGTTCAACCTCGCGCTTTTCAGCCGCAGCCATGCGGACTACTACATGACGGGGAAGGTCGAACCGCAGGCGGGCGGCATGCTCAAGGTAGAATGCTTCCTTTACGTATCGAAGTCGAAGACGCTTCGCCTCGGCGAAAGCTACACGGTGAAGCAGAAGGATCTGCGCCGTGCCGTACATGCGTTCTTTGACAAGGCGACGCTCTGCATTACGGGCGAACGCGGCGTGGCGAGCACCAGGCTTGCCTTCGTGTCCAAGATCGACGGCGTGAAGCAGGTCGTGGTCTCGGATTACGACGGTTTCCACCGCAGCCAGGTGACGCGCGATTCGACCATCAGCATGATGCCCGTGTGGATGCATGGGAACGCGGGTCTTGTGTACGTGAACTTCAAGACGCGTAGGCCGCGCCTGTACGCGAAAAAATTCGGCGGTTCGGAACGTCCGCTCTTTGCGCAGTTCGACCAGACGTACAGCCCGGCGGTGAACCCCAGGACGGGTGAGCTCCTGTTCTCCTCGACGGTCGACGGCAAGACGGACCTCTACCTCGGCAACATCGAAACGGGCAAGGCGCGCAAGTTCGCCTACCTCAAGAGCAACCAGACGAGCCCCGCATGGAGCCCGACGGCAAGCGAGGTGCTGTTCACGAGCGACCGTGGCGGAAGCCCGCAGATTTTCGTGATGGAAAAGGATGGATCTGACCTCCGCCGCGTGACTTTCATGGGTCGCTACAACGAGCGCGCCAGCTGGTCGCCGAACGGGGACCGTATCGTCTACACCTCGATGGACAACGGCAAGATGAACATCTACACTTGCGCCCTCGACGGTTCCGACGTGACGCAGCTGACGAACAACGCCGGCAACAACGAGCATCCGACCTGGTCGCCCGACGGCAAACTGATTGCATTCTCGAGCAACCGCAGCGGATCTTACCAGATTTACATCATGCGCTCCGACGGTGCGAACGTGACGCGCATTACCCAGGGCGGCGAGAACACTGCGCCTACGTGGTCCTGGTTCAACGAAGATATTAAACAACAAAAAAAGGAAGGTAATCAATGAAGTCGTTCTTTAAACTCGCGATGATTTCTTGCGTGGCGAGTCTTGCCCTCGTGGCATGCTCCAAGAATACGCCGCCCGAGACTGCTCCGGCACCCGCTCCCGCTCCGGCGGCTGCGGCAGCTCCCGCTCCCGCTGCAGAGCAGTCCGCTGCTCCTGCGGAACCCGCGGTGAACGCGGATTCCCTCGCCGCCGAGCAGGCCCGCCTCGAAGCCGAACGCCTCGAGGCCGAGCGCGCCCGCCTGGAAGCTCTCATCAACCAGATTATGAGCGAGGATGTGTACTTCGATTTCGACCGTTCGGAACTCACCGAGAAGGCCAAGGAACTCCTGGCGCAGGTGGGCGAGCTCCTCTTGAAGGAAACCCGCTTCACGCTGACCATCGAAGGCCACACCGACGCCCGCGGTACCGAGGACTACAACTTCACGCTGGGTGCGAAGCGCGCCATGAAGGTGAAGGAGTTCCTGAACGCCTACGGTATCGATGGCAAGCGCATGGAATCCGTGAGCTACGGTAAGGAAGCCCCGAAGGCCCAGGGTGAGACTGAAGAAGCCTACTCCCAGAACCGTCGCGCCAACTTCCGCGTGAACATCCAGCAGTAATTGAATCATCGTTTCTAGCAATAAACGTCGAATATGAAAAAACTTGCGATAGGAATTGCCTCGATAGCCTTTGTGCTAGTCGGATGCTCGAAGATAACGATGCTCCGCACCGAGGAGATGAAGAATGTCGGTACCGACGTGCAGGTCGCTGTCCTCAGCAACCTGGATTCTGCCGTGCAGGTGCTGAAGGCCGAGAACGACACGCTGCGCATGCGCCTTGATTCGCTCAAGGCCGAACTCCTTGCCCAGCAGGAAGCCTCCGCCTTGTTGCAGAAGCGCATGATGGCGGAAGTGACCATGCTTTCGCGCCGCGTGGGCGATGAATCCGAAAGGAACGATTCGCGCCAGGAAGAAATCATCTACCGGCTCGACATGCTTCTTGGGAAGTCCGACAAGATTCTTGCGAAGAAGGTCGTGGTGAGCGGCGCTCCGCAGGCCCAGATTTCCATGGACAGCGTCGAACGCGAGGCTGAACGCCTCGTGGAAGCGGAAGCCATGTTCAACACGGCCCGCTCCGACTACCACCGCGGCGAATACAAGCTTGCCTATACCGGCTTCAAGCAGGTTTACGAACAAATGAAGTCTGGCGAACTCGGCGAGAATTCGCTTTACTGGATGGCGCTTTGCCTTGCCGAAGTGAACCAGATCGAAAAGGCGAAAAAGGTGCTCGACGCCCTGACGCAGAGCTTCCCCGACGGGGTCAAGACCTGTACCGCGCTGTTCAAGCTCGCGGGCATCTACGGTGACGAATGTAGCATCGACATGCAGAAGCAGTACCTGCAGAAGATTCTCGCGACGAAGCTTTGCGAAAAGTCCGCCGAGTTCGAACAGGCCGCCGAAATGCTGCAGTCGATCCTGGAACTTGAAGAGAAGAAGGCCTCGGGGGCTATCGTCGAGGCTTGCGAACCTGTCGTGCGCGAAACGCCGAAACCTTCCACGGCCGCGCCCGCAGAAACACAGCCAGCTGCAACCCCAGCGCCGTAAGGCGCCCACGAAGAAACTCGTTTCGAGTGCCAGGAGGGTTTTAGGGAGGGGGAACCCCTCCCTTGTCGCATAAGCGCTCACGAAGAAACTTGTTTCGAGTGCCGGGAGGGTATTAGGGAGGGCCGAGCCCTCCCTATTTCTCAAAACGCATCGTCGTCTTCGTCGTCGCTGTGGCGAATCACGACGCCGCCGATCTTTTCCATCTTGTTCTCGAAATCCTCGTATCCGCGGTCGAGGTGGTACACGCGGCTCACGGTGCTCTCGCCTTCGGCGATGAACGCGGCGAGAACGAGCGCTGCCGTCGCGCGCAGGTCGCTGCCCATGATTTCGGTGCCTTCGAGCTTGGTGCCGCCCTTGATGGTCGCCGTGTTGCCGTTGACCTGGATGTCGGCACCGAGACGCTGCAGTTCGGCCACGTGCTTGAAGCGGTCGTTATAGACGGTGTCCTGGATGACGCTGTTGCCCGGTATCGAGACGAGGGTCGCCATGAGGGGCGCCTGCATGTCGGTGGGGTATCCCGGGAAGGGGAGCGTCTGGATGGTGATGGGCTTGAGTTCTACATTTCGGGCGTCGACTTCGGCCCAGTCCGCACCGACACTCACCTTGCAGCCCATGTCGCGGAAGGCGTCGAGCGTGGAGGCGATGTGGTCGGGGATAATCTTTGTCACCTTTACGCGGCCGCGCGTGATGGCGGCGGCGCAGAGGTAGGTGCCCGCCTCGATGCGGTCGGGAATCGTGAAACCCTTGCCCGGGCGGAGGCTTTCGACGCCCTGCACGGTGAGGGTGCGCGTGCCGCGGCCCTGGATTTTCGCGCCCATTCCGATGAGGTAGTCCACGAGGTTGTCGATTTCGGGTTCGAGTGCCGCGTTCTGCAGTACGCTCGTGCCCTTGGCGAGCGTTGCCGCCATGAGCACGTTGACCGTCGCGCCCACGCTCGAGATGGGGAAGTGGAAGGCGCCGCCGGGGAGCCTGCCTTCGCAGGTGGCTTCCACGTAGCCGCGGGTGAGGTTGATCTTTGCGCCGAGCGCTTCGAGTCCCTTGAGGTGGAGGTCGACAGGGCGCGGGCCCCAGGCGCATCCGCCGGGGAGCGAGACGCGGCAGCGACCGAACCTTGCGACGAGGGGGCCGAGCACGTAGAAGCTCGCGCGCATCGTCTTCACGAGTTCGTAAGGGGCTTCCAGGTGGTCGGCTCCGCGCGTGTCGATCTTGAGGTTGTGCGCTTCGCCGCTGATGCGGCATCCGATAACGCGCAGCACGTCGCTCATGGTCTTCATGTCCTTGAGGTGCGGCACGTTCGTAATTTCAGAGACGCCGTCAGCGAGGAGGGCAGCCGCCATCACGGCGAGCACGGCGTTCTTGGCGCCGGAAATCTGCACTTCGCCTTCGAGGGGCTTCTTTGCCTGGTGAACTTCAAAACGGTACATTTCTAATTCTCCTTGGACTCGTCTTTTGTCTCGCCTTTTGTTTCGCTATGAGTCGTCTTGGAAATCTTCGATTCTTCGTTGAGGACGACCGATGTGCGTGCAATCCAGTCGTGTAGCGCCCTGCGCTTGGGATCGACGAGTACGATGAGGTATCCGAGTCCGTATAAAAATGGGAGGGTAGCTTGCGTGAAGAGGCTGCAGAGGTAGCGCGCGACAGAACCGATCCAGCCGATCTTGTTGCCTTCGCGGGTCTCCACGTGGATGCGCATGATCATCTTGCCGGGCGTGGCCGAGAAGATGGCATGGAAAACGATAAAGTAAATCGCCTGGAATAAGCCGCTGAGGGTGATGAAGGGGCCTACTCCCGGTATGCTTGCTAGTTTGTTTATGGCGTCTGCCGTGACGGGATTGGAAACGTTGTCCACGGCTTCCTGGAGGGCCTGGAGGTCGATGAAACCGAGGACGGCGAGGGTGCAGAGTACAATGCCGCCGAAAAAGCCGAGAATGAAAATGTCGATGAGGAAGGCCGCCATGCGTGTGAAGAATCCGGCGTAGCGGCGCATGACGAACTGTTCGTTCTTCATCGCCTCTTCAAGGGCCTTGATCGTGTTCTGCAGGAGTTCTTCGCGGGCGAGGTCGTCCTTGATATCGGCAGGAGGTTCGTCTTCCTTGTACGCGCTCCAGGGTTTCCAATCCTCTTCGCCGCTATGCCATACGAGCGTTGTTTCCGTTATTTTTCCCTGGTTTACAAATTCGCGGATTTCATCGATAGAATAAGGACCCTGCCTACGTTCTCCATCGGTGATGCTCTCGTCAATAAAATACCATTTCATACAATGTCAAAGTTAGAAAAATAGCGGTATCAGTTCTATGGAATTTACTAAATTATCCCCTATGAGTATGTTTAAGCCGGGCCAACGTTTCGTTAGCCAGTCAGAGCCGGATCTGGGTCTTGGAATCGTATCCGAGGTACAGGGCCGCACCGTTCAGTTTTCTTTCCCCCTCGTTGGTCAAGTCCGCATTTATCGTATAGATTCCACTCCGGTGGACCGTTTTATCCTGCAACCGGGCGAAACCGCCAAGAACGAGAAGGGAACCTCCTTTGTCGTCGAGAGCGTCCGCGAAGTCGACGGCGTGGTCGTCTATGTCGGCCGCGGCGGCCGCGAGATGAAGGAATCCGACCTGACTTCGAAGCAGATGGCCCGTCCGAGCGACCTGTTCCGGAGCTTGACGAAGATTGGGCGCGACAAGGGTGATGACGCTTCGGCGAACGTGTCCTCCAAGGCTTTTGAACGCAGGCGCCGTGCCATGGAAATCCTGTGCCACTGGAAGTCCTCTCCGGTGCGCGGCATGATCGGCCCCCGCGTGAGCATGATTCCGCACCAGTACTACCTCTGCTACCGTGCCTGCGCAAGCTCGATGCTCCCGCGCCTCATGCTCAGTGACGAGGTGGGGCTCGGCAAGACGATCGAGGCCGGGATGATCTGGCATGCCCTCAATGCCCGCGGCCGCGTGCAGCGTTCCCTCATCATCGTGCCCGAGACGCTCAAGCACCAGTGGATGATCGAGATGAAGCGCCGCTTCAACCAGCTCTTTACCCTGGTGGACGAAGGCTTTATCCGTGGACTCTTCCTCTCCGTCGCGAAGGACGAGGCGAAGCCCAATCCCTTCTTGCAGAGCAACAACATCATCGTCTCCATCGACTTCCTCATTAGCCAGCCCGCGCTGATCGAGGACCTGCTCAAGACGCAGTGGGACATGACCATTATCGACGAGGCGCACCACCTGGTCTGCGAGGACGGTTTCACGAGCCACGAGTACATGCTCGCTAACGCGGTGCTCGCTCGTTCGAAGGGTGTGCTCCTCCTGACGGGAACGCCGCTGCAGCTGCATCCCGAGTCGCAGTTCAACCGCCTCAAGATGCTCGACCCGGCCCGCTTCTCGGACTATGGCGAGTTCATCAAGGACCAGGAGGCCTACCGCAAGCTGGTGAACGACCTCTCCAAGCTGCCGACCGACCCCAACCACCAGATGAGTTGGGAAGACCTCTACGAGTCGGTGCCCAAGAATTCGAAAATCCGCCCCTGGCTCGAACAGGAAAATTCCAAGTCCATGACCGCGGGCGAGTGGATCCGCCGCATCGTGGATGGCATGGGTACGGGTTCTGTGGTGTTCCGCAATACGCGAAAGGGCGTGGGCGGATTCCCCAAGCGCAAGCTCGACGAGATTTGCCTGGAGCCGAACCCGAAATACCGCGAGATGGTCGAGATTGCGGCCGAGAAGGACCTCGACGCCTCGACCGACATCCAGGAAAACGGCCTCCTCTGCACCCGCTATTCGGATGCCTGGGAGCTCGACGAGCGCGTAGTGTGGCTCAAGGAATTTCTCAAGGAACACAGCCACGACAAGGTGCTTTTAATCTGTGAATCTATCGAGGTCGTGCTGGCGCTGGAATCTATCCTCACGGACTACCTCGGCGAGGGCGCGTTCTCCATGTTCCACGAGGACATGACCATCATGGCGCGCGACAAGGCCGCGGCGAACTTCAGCAAGGAGAACGGCGCGAACCTGCTTATCGCATCCGAGATCGGTTCCGAAGGGCGCAACTTCCAGTTCGCGCACCACCTGGTGCTTTTCGACTTGCCGCTCGACGCGGCTCTCGTGGAACAGCGTATCGGCCGCCTGGACCGCATCGGCCAGACGAAGGATATCGTGATGCACGTGCCCTACGTGAAGGGCTCCGGTCAGGAAGTGATGTTCCGCTGGTATAACGACGGCCTGAACGCTTTCGGCGCCCCGCTGATGAGCGGCGGCGAGCTCTTCCTCAAGTACACCGACAGCCTCATCGAGGCTCTGGCCGATCCGCGCCATTCGCTGGAAAACTTTGTAGAAAACGTCATCCCGCAGGTCCGCAAGGACTGCGAGCAGATGCGCAAGAATATCGAGAAGGGCCGCGACCGCCTGCTCGAATTCAACAGCCGCAATCCCGAGAAGGCCAAGGAAATTACCGACGAGATCGAACGCATCGACGCAGAACCCGAACTGCGGGAACTCCTGCTCGAATCGCTGCGTTCTCGCGGTCTTGAAATCGACAAGAGCGCGGTTCCGGGTTGCGAAATCGTGACGATGGGCCCGCAGATCGAGGAAGGCACCGTTGCCGGTATGCCGAGTCGCGGGATGATTGCCGCCCAGAGCGAGGAGGAGGAACAGGGTTCCGACAGCATCTCGCTCACGGTGACGTTCGACCGCAAGGTGGCCATGGTGCACGATGAGGTGGACTTCATGAGCCTCGAGCATCCGCTCGCCCAGGGCATGATCGACTTCGAGACGGGCGTGAACCACGGTACCGTCGCATGCTGCATCTGGCCGTGCTCCGGACTGCGCGGGCTCATGATGCAGTACAACTTTGCCATCGAGCTCCCGGTGCCCGAGGAATGGGGCGTCTCCGACCTTGTGGGGCCGCGCTATGCGAGCGTGCTTGTCGATGCTTCCGGCGTGGACCAGTCCGCGCACCTGGCGGAACTGCAAAAGGCCGAAGTCCGCGACGTGGATGTTCCGCAGGGGAACAGGGCCGTCGATGCGACCATCAGCTACTTCGCCCATGGCGGTCTCGCCGCTGCAAGGCAGTGCGTGAGCGGGCTTGCCAAGGAATATGCGGAGAAGGCTGCCGCCGCTGTCGAGGCACGTTCCGAACAGGAATACCAGCGCGTGAATCACTTGCTCACCATGCGTGGAAAGGCGGGGAACAGCGCCGAGCTCCAGCAGCTGCGCAAGAACGTTTTTGACAGGAAAAAAATCGTTGCAAACCCGCAGCTCCGCTTGGATGCTATTCGCCTGGTGGTTTGTAGGTAAAGAATACGGATTACGAAAATGAGTGAACTACGTAAGAATATCCTTGATGAAGCCCGTCGCATTGTCGTGAAGATCGGTTCGCGAATCCTGGTGGATTCCAAGAACGGCGGCGTGCGTAGCCGCTACATCCAGAAGCTCGCCGATTCCGTGGCGAAACTGATGGAGGCGGGGAAGGAAGTCGTCATCGTGACGAGCGGTGCCGTCGGGACGGGCATGGCCGAACTCGGCTATGCGCAAAAGCCGACTGTTATCGCCGAGAAGCAGGCGTGTGCGGCCGTGGGCCAGATCGACCTGATGTATGCCTATCGCGAGATGTTCCGCTGGGTCGAACTTTCGGTCGGCCAGATTCTCCTTTCGGCAGACGACTTCCGCGACCGTGCGCGCTACAAGAACTTGCAGAACACCATCAAGGTGATGCTCTCGCGCAAGATTGTCCCTATCATCAACGAGAACGATTCTCTTGCCGTCGCCGAAATCAAGGTGGGCGACAACGACAAGCTTTCGAGCGACGTGGCGCTCTTCCTCGATGCGGATTTGCTCTTAATCTTTACCGACGAGGACGGCCTCTTCGACGACAACCCGAAGAAGAACCTGAACGCGCGCCTGCTGCATTTTGTTCCCGAGATTACGCCTGCGATCCTTGCCCTTGCGGGCAAGCCCGGCGAGGCCGGGTCCGCCGTGAGTACCGGCGGGATGCGCAGCAAGCTCGAGGCCATCCGCAATGTGACGAGGAGCGGTGCGAACGCCTTCCTCGCGAACGGCATGAAGGTGCTCCCGCACCAGGTGATTTTCGAGAATGCGAAGGGCACGCTGTTTGCGGGCTCCAAGAAAAAGCTCAACAGCCGCCAGCGCTGGCTCAGTTTCGTGACGACTCCGCGCGGAAGCGTCGTGGTGGATGCGGGCGGCGTGAAGGCCCTCCGCGAAAAGCATTCGAGCCTGCTCCCGGTGGGTGTTGTCGCGGTCCACAGGCATTTCGACAAGGGCGACCTCATCGAGGTGCTCGACGAACAGAAGAATCCCGTGGCGCGCGGCGTGGCGGGCTTCGACAGCGAGACGCTCAAGCTCGTGCTCCGCAAGAAGACGGCGCAGGTTCACGAGATTCTCGGCAAGGACGTACCCGACGAACTGGTCCACAAGAACGACCTGGTGGTGTTCTAGCGGGCGACAGGAGGAATGCGGATAATGCGATTTGTGTGTAAACTAAGACGTATGGCGCTCGCGCTTTCGCTTGCCGCGACTGCATCTTTCGCCGATGCGGTTTCGGTGGAGACGGTTGCCGGGGCTGGGACCTGGGTGCGCGACGATCACCTGCGCGAGATGGGCGACATCTTGCTCTTCGGTCGCGGCTCGTTCATCGACCTCGGGATGTTCTATACTCCGCTCCCGACGCAGATTCCCTTGAAGAGCGAGTTCGGCGAGCATCAGGGATTCGCGTTCCGCCATCATTTTGCCGGGTTCTCCAGCACCGAGATTTCGAAGGACCGCTACGTCGGCGCCCTTCTCTGGTTCGACCGCTACGGCTGGGACGGCGAGGATTTTTTCTTCTTCCCGCGTTACAACGATTTCGGTCACGTGGCCTCGGTGACGACATGGGGCCTCTCGTTTACAGATGCAAAGCTCGACTGGACTGTCGCGGCGGGTATGCAGCACCAGAACGTGGAATACGTGGGCGACTGCTTCCCGGCCGAGAACGATTCGCTGCTCTATACATGGGCTGAACTCCGCTTCTGGAAGTTTAGCGCCCAGGCTAGCCTCCATCGTGCGAACGTGAAATCGCTCCGACTCTCGATGAACCTCGAGGACCGAGCTGTCTATGGTGGCGCCTCTTCCGGCATCAAGACCTACCTCCCGAATATCGATGCCACCATCTACAAGCGCGTTATCCGCGGCTTCGACGAGGACTTTGTGCGCGTGCATTGGGAACAGAACCTTTTCGACCAGAGGCTCTACGCGGAAGTTTCCTACGATTTCCCGGATGACGGATTCCATTCTGCGGCTATCAAGTATTACCCCGATCCGTCGCGCATGGTCGGCCTGGAGTTTACCTGCCTCCGCCGCCGCGTATACGATGATGGATGGGACGACCTGATGTTCGGCTGGGCTATCGAACTGCCCGTGCTCCGCATCGGCTACAATTCCGCCACAGATTACGACAGGCTCTTCCATGCGAAGGGAACCTGGATTGCGGAACTGCAGTTCAACTTGCAGTCCGTGGGCGAGTTCCTCTTTGGCCGCGGCGGCCGTACGACGGCGCCCATCGAGACGAATACCGTGAAGCAGAAGAACAAGCAGGCCGCGCCCCAGAATTCCGGCATAACGCTGCCCGCGTCGTCGCAGACGCAGGCACCGCTGACAGCCACGGGCGTCCGCTACGAGAAGGTCGATGCTGGCGCAACCCAGACGCAAGGAGGCAAGTGATGAAATTCCGCATGAGTCGTTTGATTGTTGTCTCGATGCTTCTCTTGTTGAGCCTCTCCCTCACGGGTTGCCTCAGCCACTGGTTTACCGATTCCACGACCAGGCTCCAGATTGAGAACAAGACGGAGCGTGTCTTTGTCGGGCTCGATATCGTGTCGGAGGACGGTTCCTCGAAGATTCCCTGGATCCGCGAGATGCTCAAGCCCGGCGAACGTAGCCGCGTCTACGAGCAGGACTGGGTGGGAACCTTCCGGATTCAGCTCCTTTTCGAATCTGGTCATGAAATCTGCGCGATGAATATCGAAACCAAGGAAAAGGAATGCTCCGCGATGTACGATACTGTCACCCATACACCGCTCGAGTTCGAGTTTGACGGCGGTAGCAGCTACATGATCCTTACGGACAGTGACAACGGCGGCGTGCATATCCTGATGCACTGATAGCCGGAGAATATTAAAGAAAGACCTGTCGCGAGGCAGGCCTTTTCATTTTTGTTGTCCTGGCGCGGGGCTACTTGTTCAGAGCCTCGGTTGCGGCGGCGACGGAGAGCAGGTCCGTTTCCTGGAACGGCTTGCCGATCCACTGGAGACCCACGGGGAGGCCGCCAGCCTTGCCGCACGGCACGCTCACGCCCGGGAGGCCGGAGAGGTTCAGGCTCACGGTGTAGATGTCGCTGAGGTAGACGGCCATCGGGTCGGACTCGTTCATGCCGCACTTGAGCGGGAGTCCCGGCATCGTGGGGCTTGCAATCACGTCGCAGCTTTCGAAAGCCTTGTTGAAGTCGTCGGTGATGAGGCGGCGCACCTTCTGGGCCTGCACGTAGTAGGCGTCGTAGAAGCCGGCGCTAAGCACGTAGCTCCCGAGGAGGATGCGGCGCTGCACTTCCTTGCCGAAGCCTTCGCTGCGGGATTTGGCGTACAGGTCGAACAGCTTGCGGGCTTCCTTGCTGCGGTAGCCGTAGCGCACGCCGTCGTAGCGGGAGAGGTTGGAACTGGCTTCTGCAGTTGCGATGATGTAGTAGCTGGACACGGCGTAGCCGATGTGCGGGAGGCTCACTTCCTTGAGCGTGGCGCCTTCGGCTTCCATCTTCTTGAGCATTGCCTCGATGGCGGCCTTGCATTCCGGGTCGAGACCTTCGGCGAAGTATTCCTTCGGGACGCCGATAACCTTGCCCTTCACGCCGGCATCGAGCTTCGCGCCGAAGTCTTCGGGTTCGCGGGTGCTCGTGGTGTTGTCGTGCGGGTCGATACCGCAGATGGCGTTCAGGAGCGTAGCGCAGTCGGCGACGGTAGAACCGATGGGGCCGATCTGGTCCAGGGAGCTTGCGTAGGCGAGCAGGCCATAGCGCGACACGCGGCCGTAGGTGGGCTTAAGGCCCACAACGCCTGTGCACGCGGCAGGCTGCCTGATTGATCCACCGGTATCGGAGCCGAGCGCACAGGCGACCGTGCCACTGGCCACGGCTACGGCCGAACCGCCGCTGGAACCACCCGGAACGCGGGTCTCGTCGAGCGGGTTGATGACCTTGCCGAAGTACGAGGTCTCGTTGCTCGAGCCCATCGCGAATTCGTCCATGTTCGTCTTGCCCACGATAACTGCACCGGCGGCCTCGAGCTTTTCGATGGCGGTCGCGGTGTAGGGGGCTACAAAGTTTTCGAGAATCTTGGATGCGGCCGTGGTGCGCGTGCCTTCGATGCACATGTTGTCCTTCACGGCGACGGGGATGCCGTCGAGCGCTCCGAGGCTTTTGCCTTCGGCGCGGCGCTTGTCCGATTCCGCGGCCTTCGCGAGGGCGCGTTCGTTCAGCACGCTGATGTAGGCATTCAAGTTCTTGGTAGATTCAATTTTTGCAAGAGAGTCTTGTGCGAGAGCTACCGCCGAGGTCTCGCCGTTGGCGAGCTTGGCGCTCAAATTCTTGATGGTTTCCATTACCTGTTTCCTCCGGACCACTTCATGATGTAGATACCGACGATCATGCCCACGATGCTCACGACGTTAATCTTGAGGCCAAAGCCGAGGGCGAATTTCACCATGTAGAGGTCCAGGACGATGGGATCCGCCTTGTCGCCCAGGAATCCCAGGTTCAGGTCGAACGAAGCCACGAAGAAGTTGCGCACGATGTTGTCGTAACCGCCCGCGTTCATGAGTTCGCCGAGTTCCCCGAAGAGGAGTCCGAGGCATTCACCGAGCACTCCGCCGATGATGAGGCCGAGCACGATAAAGAGGATGAGTCGTCCGAAGGTGTTTCTGTTAGTCATGTGGATAAATATATAAAAAAGGCGTTCGTTTGTTTCTACTTGATGCTCCAGTCGATGGGCTCGAGGCCCTTGCTGACAAGGTAGGCGTTCGCCTTGCTAAAATGCTTGCAGCCGAAGAACCCGCGGTAGGCCGAAAGCGGGCTCGGGTGTGGTGCGGTTAAAATCAGGTGGCCACGGTTGGGGGCCACGAGCGCCTGTTTCTTGATGGCGAAACTGCCCCAGAGCAAAAACACGAGGTTCTCGCGCACTTCGGAGAGGCGCTGGATGACGGTGTCGGTGAACTGCTGCCAGCCGATTCCGGCGTGGCTTGCCGCCATGTGGGCGCGCACCGTCAAGGAGGCGTTCAGCAGCAGGATTCCCTGGTGGGCCCAGCTTTCGAGGTTCCCGTGCGGGGGCGGATTGATGCCCAAGTCGTCGTGCAACTCCTGGAAAATGTTGATGAGCGACGGGGGAGGCTCGATACCCATGGGCACCGAGAAGCACAGCCCGTGCGCCTGGCCCGGATTGTGATAGGGGTCCTGCCCAATGATGACCGCCTTTACTTTATCTACAGGGCAGTAGTCGAGCGCCGCGAAAATCTTGGAGCCGGGCGGATAGACCACGTGATGCTCCGCTTTCTCTTGCAAAAGTTTGTCTTTAATTTGTTTGAAATACGGCTGCTCGAATTGGTCGGAGAGCAGGTTCAGCCAGGATTGTTCAAGTTTTACCATGGCATCTCCTTGTTAGAATTGCGATTTTCTCGCCTTTGGCACGGGTGTAGAACAGGATTGCGGAATTCTTGCCCTTGGGCTTGAGCCGCTTTGCTTCGGCGTCTGGGTCGAGTTTTACGCCGCGCAGCTTGAGCGTGATTTTCCCGATGTCGTGTTCCTTGAGCATGCTGCGGACGGCGCCTGACGCGATTTCGGTATGCGCGAGCACTTCGTAGCAGGAAAATCCCGGTGCAGGGAGCGGCTTGTCGCTCGAAACATACGCGATGCCTTCCGAAATCAGGTGAGCATTCGGGTCGTGGGCGAGGGCCGCGTCGCTGAAAAGGCGGCTGCGGATAAGCACCGGTGCGGGTTCTGCGATGTACTTGCCGATTTCTCCCAGGGGCAGATCGCTCCGGCTTGTTGCTGTGCGGTAGGTTCGGTCCTTGCCTTCGAGGCTTTCGTTCCGGTCGAGTTTCTCCTGCAGGTCGTCGTCGAGGGTCTCGAGCGAGCGGTCGCGCCTGCGGGTCCATTCGGCGACGGTTTCTCCGTTCTTGTCGATAATGACGGCACGGACGGTGTCGGGATTCTTCGCGAGTTCCCCGAACAGCACAAGGCATTCGCGGCAGTCGCTGTGTCCGCCCAGGTAGAGGATTTCGGTGCCGTTCGGGATTTCGGCGGGCGGGTAGCCGGGCGGGAGTTTTGCCATGCCGCCCTTGTAATGCTTGCTGATTTCCACGACCTCTTCGAGCGTGGGCGTGAGGTTGCGCAGGTCGCGCTGGTTCTCGCCTTCGATGGCGCGGCGTGCCGGGTCGATGGTGAAGTAGTCCGCGCCTTCAATGGTGCGCACGTCGGCGCAAATGGTCTCCGCAGTCTTCCCGAACGCCTGCAAGTTGTGCCTGTACATCGCGAGGCGGTTCTCGTCCAGGTCAACACCCGTAAGTTGTAACGATGCGGGCAGGTAAAAACTGTCTCCGCCCATGCCGCAGCACAGGTCGTGAACGGCACCTTCGCACGGCCACAGGTTCGCCTTCCAGCGCCCGATATCCTGCGCGGTGCTCTGTTCCAGCGCGAGCTTGTCGCACAGGAGGAACATCCCGCGGGCGGTCTCGTTATTTGCGCTTTTGCCGGAGCAGAACTTTTCGCGGAACTTGGGCACGAGCGCCATGTAGTCCATGATAGCCGCGCGGTCCTCGTTGCTGTAGCCCGCCTTGTGGAGCGCGGTCGAAACTTGCAATGCGTCCCACTTGCGCGTAAGGGCCTCTTCGATAAAGCCCTGTACAGTGTCAGATGCGAGCAAATTCCATGGTTGCATGCCATAAATTTAAATTATTTGCCCGTTTTTATTTGCCACGGCGAACCGCTTGCGAAACTTTTAGTTTAAATTTAGGGTATGGGAAAAAGAAAGGGTTGTTTTAGAGTACGGCGGCTTGGCCGCCTTTGTAGTGTCGCGGCGGCGTCAGTCGCTTTCGCCTTGTTCGGCTGTGGCGGCGATTCCGGCAGCGGCACCGGCTACGACTACGAAATCGTGGGCGATTCCTCCTCGGGTTTTGCGATTCCCGATCTGAGCGGCTCGTCCGATGTCACTTCCGACAATCCCCCCGCGGGCTCGTCCGGCTCCCTCTCGTCCAGTTCTTCATCGTCTTCTTCGAGAATCGAGCTGCCGTTTTCTTCGTCTTTGATCTTGTGGGATCCGGATCCGAGGTACAGCTCGTCCCTTAGACCCCGGAGTTCGTCTTCCCATGACCCACATTCTTCTGCATCGGAACCCCCGCATTCCTCGGCGCATGAGCCGCACTCCTCCGCTTCCGAACCGCCGCTCAGTTTCGGTTTCTACACCGGAGCCGACATCTCGACCGTGCAGGAATACGAACGCTTCGGCGCGAAGTTCTTCGACGTTGACGGAACCGAGAAGGACATTTTCACGCTCCTCAAGGACCACGGCTTCAACGCCATCCGTTTA
>JAEEGG010004898.1_pt1 | contig 32279 bp, 15 predicted proteins | sample 9134161 | NCBI WGS metagenome assembly JAEEGG01 (sample SAMN16246543, study PRJNA631951) | gut metagenome | biome: gut microbiome; feature: rumen; material: CR-attached | host: Bos | place: Iran: Karaj | collected 2018-10 | reverse complement strand
CAGATAAAGGTTCATCACCTTCTTAACGTCTTTTCCGAATTCCTTCCAGACGTCGTACTGCGGATATTGCTTGTCAATCTGCTGAATGCACCAAACAAGCCACAACGGCACGTCGGAACGGCAGTCGGCGTAATCGTCAAGATTGGTGCTTCCGCTTGCCAAAGTGTTGGTTATCTGACTGATGAGCGTTGAGAGAACGCTCTTGTAAATCATCGGTGTCTCGTTTTTGTAGAGCAGGTTGGGCAGAGCGATGAGCGCGTCGCGGGTGCGAGCGGGATACCACGGATAACCAGCCAGAATGCGGGTTTCCTTGCCCTCGTTCAGGAACAACTGCGCGGCACCGTTAATCAGGCAGTTCTCGAAACTGTTGCGCGGTGTGCGGTCACTCACCTCGTCGTCGAATTTCTTCTTCAGCGTGTTAGTCTTAATCTCGCTCAATCCAGCCGAGACAATGATGCTCTCGCCCTTCTTGATTGGCGCCTCAAAATACCCAGGCACGAACAAATCCTCTTTGAAATCGTAGCCGCGCTTCTGCTCCAGAATGTACTCAATGTTGTAGTACCAGTCGGGTGCCGACACAAACTCGCACTTCTTCGAAGTTTGGATATAAAGGTCGGGATAGCCCTGATACATACACGATGAGATGCCGTTGTCAACCATCTTCACCTTTGTGTTGGCGTCAAGGTTGGCCTTGCTCAGCGCGTGAATGTTGCGGAAGGCAAGGAACGGTTTGAAACGGATTTTGGTCTCGCTGTGAGCGTCGAGCAGAGTGTAGCGGACAAGAATCCGCGGCTCGCTCTTGACCAGGATTTTCTCCTTTTTCAGAACAACGCCGCCAACACCGTAGATGAGTGTCGGTATGGGGTTGGTATAGAATTCGGTAACATACTTGTGGCCTTTGGGCTCGTAATTGTCACCCTCATATTTATGCAAAGCCAGATTGAACTCGCGCTCGTGCTGAATGATAGTTTCATCGAGCGACGAAAGCAGCACATGGCGTCCGCCATCGACCTGCGGCAGCGGGCACACCAGCAATCCGTGATATTTACGGTTGTTGCAGCCAATCAGCGTTGTGAGCGAATACGAGCCCGCGCGGTTGGTGCGCAACACCTCTTTTGTCAAGGAATTCTCAAGATTTACAAGTTCTGTTTTGTCAAACTCCAAATATCCCATTGCTTAATTTTTTATAGAATTACAATTATTTCGTTGAATCTCGTTTCTAACACTTAAAAGAATTAAGTTCTTTGTCTAAAAAGTATTACACACTTTTCCCAGAAAAGTTGCGCAAAGTTACGTATTTTTTCGCTACGCTGACCTCAGCAAATTCAAATAATAAAAACTGATAATCAACCATTGTCAAACTGCATCATAAGTGCAGTCTAACGTTTGCGTGAAGGTATGCGTAGATTACGTAAAAAGCCTCCAAGTTTTACCTTGGAGGCTTATATTATCTCAAGACACACGGACTTTTGTGCTTGACTTACGGGTGCTTAACCGGACGAACAGTAAAACCAACTTTGCGAGGATAGCCTACATTCGAGATGTCGTTTTTCCCGTTTGCAATTTCTAAATGAAACGCACTTTCCGGGTGCGCGGTGTTCAGCGAAGACGTCCAATAGAAACCCCAAATTCCGGAATTGGTGCGTGTTGTGCCATAATCTGCAAATCCGCCCGCTGCTGGAAGGAAGATAGAATTGTTGTTTCCTTCTGCTTTTGAGTATACTATATAGCCTTGGGCATTCTGGTCCCATACCCAACGGCAATAATCTTTGAGTTCCTTAAAATCAGCCGTGGTTGGCATTGACCAACCGCTTCCCCAGTTAGCGGTGGCTGCATCGTCGGCTGCTTCAAGAGTTGCGCTATTAGTTCCTGTGTATTTAGTAAAACTGATTCCTCCATCGGTTGTGAGCGAATACGACGTCCAAGCATAGCCATATGGGTTGGTCCATGTGGTGTCGCCCGGCGATGACACTGAAAAATACGGACTTGTCTCGCCCCAAGCAAAGTAATCGCCATAGCCCTCGGGGTTGGTTGCTCCCAAATTGCAGGTTGCCCAAAGCGTGTGACTCGGAAGACCTAAATCGACGTATTTGCGTGTAATTGTAAAACGGCATGTTCTTTTGCTTTGATTTGCGTCTTCAAAGAACCGTTGAATATTAGTGTACTCATTGCTGACGCCATCAATCGTTCCACTGAACGTGCAATCATCGGCCAGTTCGTAACTTATGGTTCCATCATCTGAATCCTGATTGCATACAAAATATTCATTAGTCCGATCGCTAAAAGTAAATGATCCGCTGGTTGTGGCATCGAAAATAAACTTCAGATTACCTTTATTTTTGCTAATAGACCATGCGCTGGTTCCATAGCCCTTTGAGATGTTTTCCCCTTCGAGTGTTATGTGATAGGTGAACGTTGTGTTAGCGTTGAAATTATGGAACCCGATACACCAGACACTAGGCCCTGGAGCAATGCGCTCAAAGTTTTTAAATGTAAGATAATAGTCGCGGTCGGTTGTTGCATCAAGCACATCGGCGGTAATGAATAACTGTTGACTTCCAACATTCACTCCATCAATTACTAAATTCGGGTCTTTAGTGAGAACATACGGATGAGCCGCATCGTTCGCAACATTTATGCGTCTTTCGTACGCTGTAAGAACACCTGCTGCTTTCACCCACCATTCGGTATAGGTGCCACCAGTTTGCGGAGTTACAAAGAATCGTCCGCACTCCCTATTGGTTGTAGTTGTACTTACACCTGTGATACTATCGATTATCGGCACCTCGGGGCTATATACATATGGTGTTACGACAGCCACTGTGTCGGCAGTGAGTGGGGCTAATACGGTGATTGTCTTGCCGCTTTGCAGATATACATCGTTGTTGGCGGCAATCTTCGCATCTCCCTTTATATAGAAAGACCCGTTATTATATACGCCTCCTCCAGAGCCATTTGTAACCTTGTTTCCGCTGATAATGCCGCCAGACATATTAAAAGTAGCATCAGTATTGAATACACCTCCTCCACTAGAAATAGCCGTATTTCCTTGTATGGTAGCACCATCGTTCATGTTGAATGTGGCTTCAACCACGCACACACCGCCACCAAAATCTGCTTGATTGTTACATATAACAACATTGCCATCAATAGTAACATTTGCACCAGAGCCAATAAACAATCCTCCGCCAATAGTATAAGGATCACCGCCTATATCACCATTAGCAATAGTTCCTGTTCCACCAGTAATCTTCAGGTTCTCAATGGTTACTTGTACTCCCGTGCTGATTGTGAGTGCGGAGCCGTTGCTGTTTCCATTAATTATATCTTGAGGATTTCCGTCAACCAATTCGTTCGCCCCCGTAATGGTTATGGACTTGGCTGTCGCTTGGGAAATTGTTTGTGGGCCAGTGAGTGTGCCGTTAATCTTAATGGTGTAATCGTAATCATTTTTTGTCATTAAACCTGCTGCCACTTCAAGGCTGCCAACAGTACCGCCATCAGTAACTGTTATTTCAGCATCCCAAAGAGCCCAAATTTCAATATCGCCAGTAGGAACAGTGTTGAATGACGTGAATACATCATACTCATTCGTTGCACCATTCCAAACATACCAACCTTTGAATTTAAATGTTACGCCTTCAACAGCCTCGTGCTTTGGTTCAGGCTCTTGTATGGTTTCCTCACCGCCCGGCTTGAAATACTGCGTTGCAACGCCATCGCAGTCACGGAAATGCACGGCAATGTATTTCTGAAGTTTGCCTTCTGCATTGATATAGTAACGCGCGGTGTCGCCTGTTTTACTGTTATATTCAGGAGTTATCTCGAAATTGCCGCACATTGAGGCAAACTCTGCGTCACTTATATTTTCGGCAGGAACAAGAATCGGATTATTTGTGAAATAGTCATAATAATTTGTACTACCAGCATCCGGCGTTAATACAGCGGTAATTTTTGCAAACGGCTGGGTAACTGTGACTGTTGCTGTTTGGAAACGAAGGTGAGCTTCGTCTGATATTTTTGCACTGCCGCCCAATGTTATTGGACCGCTTATACTAACACCTGAGCCATTTGTAGCTTGGTTGCCGCTGATAGTTCCGCCTGTCATTGTCAGAGTTGAATACATATCAGAGAAGTATATACCACCGCCATAGCTACCATAGTCATATTTTTGTGCTTCATTATTAATAATATCACCGCCTGTAATGGTAATTATTACGTAATCTTTAACCCACGCAAATCCGCCGTCACCTGAATAACTACTGCTACCTGCGATATTGTTACTGAAAGTACCACCATTAATTGTAAAATATGACATTTCATAAGAATGCATATCTAAGCTTGGATTGCACACGCACACACCACCACCATCTGAAGCACTGTTGTTGCTGATTGTTCCATCGTTTATGGTAACGTTTGACCAGTCTCCCGCATATATGCCACCCCCCTTTGAATCTTCCAAGGCATTGGCTTTGTTGTTGGTAATTGAGCCTCCATTCATTATCAAATTACCGTTATACATATATATGCCACCGCCATATTTTGAGGCCTCGTTACCTGTGATACTGCAACCTTCTTCGATCGTGAGTTTGGTGAAGAATGCCGAAATGCCACCGCCTTCGGATGCATTGCCACCTGTAATCTTCAAATTTCTAATAGTTACAGGTACCTGTGTGCTAATTAAGAGAGCTGAGCCATAACCATCTGCATTGATTTTGGTGGTGTCGTCACCGACTATCTCGCCAAGCAGAATAATGCTGGCTGCGGGAATCGGAATGGATACAAAATTCTCATTGTCGAATTGATCTTTTATCTCCTGCGATTCGGACAAATCCGTTACAACCTTCACCGTATAGTTGGCATACTCATAGTTCATTGCAGCAACCGCATCAGCAATTGAACCAAATGTGCCATTGCCGCTGGTTGCACCTTGCTGAACATTAAATTCGGTATTGCAATCCCACAATGCGTAGATGGTGGAGTCACATGTGATTATTGCGTCATTAAATGAGAACATCTCAAAGTTGCCTTCGGCATCGATTGTATACCAATTTTTGAATGTGTAACTCAAATCGCCAACAGTCATTGTTTCAAGCTGTACGGGTTCGTCAATCTTGGCGCCACACAACACTCCCTTCGATTTTTCTTTGCTGCCTTCAAAGCCTTCGAAGTTCACGTTCAAGCATTTACGCAAATATCCGTCATCACCGACATACCAATATTGTGTTTTGTCAGTGCCCTCACTTGCCCCCTTAACAACCTCTGGCGTCACATCAAATTTACTGCATTCGGCGGCAATCAATTCTGCTTCACCACTAAGCACTTGTGTTTCTTCAGAATAATCTGATGGGGTGATAGTGACTATCGTGCCTTCGGCCAATGCTCCTGCTATTTCAACGGTATTTGTGGGTCCAAGACAAACTGTATCGACTGTTGCGCCACCCGACATTATAATTGAGTGTGAGGTAATATTAACGCTACCATTGATTACGCCGCCTGTCATAACTAGATTATAAGCCGCACCATCACCAAAACTAAAACCGCTACCGATACGTGCCATATTGCCAGTAACTAATGTCCCGTCGCCAATAGACATTTTTGTCCACTCTCCTTGATACAAACCACCACCTTTATCAGCTGTGTTGTTACTGATTATGGCGTTTGTAATGGTTATTGTACCGCTATTGGCTTCAACTGCCGCCACGCCGCCGCCGTTGTTGTTGGCCGTGTTATAAGATATCTCGGGGCGATTTTCTGTTGATTTTCCGCCAATGGTTGCCGAGTAGCATAAAATGCCGCCACCGTTTTTGGCTGTGTTAGCATCGTCTTCCGAGCCACCTATCGTTCCGCCAGTCATGGTGAACGTTCCCTCTGTGAAGATACCACCACCATCGTCATCAGCAATGTTTCGGGCAATTTGGCCATTAGTCATAGTAAGAGTCGCACCATTAGCAACACACACGCCGCCTCCGTTACTTGCAATGTTTCTTGTTATTAGTCCGCCATCCATATTGAATGTTGCATTTTCAGCCACAAACACTCCACCACCATTAACTGCAGCGTTTTCAGATATTAATCCTTCAGATGTCAGACTCAAATTTGCGTATGGCGCCACATAAACACCGCCACCGTAGCCACCTATTGCATGGTCCAAGTCTTTCGAACAATTGTTATCCGTAATCAACGCACCTTTACCAATTACAACATTAGAATTATTGTTGACAAATATGCCGCCGCCATTACCGCTTTCCGCATATCCTCTTGTAATTGTCAGATTTTCAATGGTCACTTTTACTTCAGTGGCGATAGTGAGCGCAGAGACACGTACGTTGAATTCATCATCTTCTATATCATAATAATTGTTATCCATGAAACCATCATGACTTGTATTAAAAAACCAACCGCAGTCAATCATGTCAACCTCGTTGCTCGTTTCTCCACACAAAGTGATGCTATTGGCTTGTATTGGAATTGTAGATATTTGACCACCAGGAGTGTCTCCTAAAGTGGCCATCATTTGGTCTGCAATTGTTTGTATGCCTTTGAGTGTTCCGCTGACAACAATCGTGTAATCGACATTGCTGTTGCACATTTTGCGAACTGCTCCATCAATGGTTGCAAGTGCATCATTAGTGGAAGTGCCACCATTGCTGTCGTTACCGTCTTGTTTCACATAGAATACGTTCTGTGCCCACTGGCCAACAAGTACAATTGTGTCGTCTTCGGCTGTTACCTTATACGGGAACACTAATGAGTCGACTTTTGTTTCAAAGCCATCCCAACCATTCCATGTCCGCCTATGCCAGCCAAGGAACTGGTAATTTTCTTTGTAGGGGTGTTCTGGCGATTTTTCCAGCTTATCTCCCTCAACAAGCGTTTGTGGCTCGCCATAAGGTGTTATTCCGTTTTCGTTTTCCAAGTACAAAATCAGAGAACAGAAATGTTGCAAGTATCCAGTTTCTAAGATTCTATAATCGTAATAGAACCCATTAAAAGTCCTAGAGTCATAATAATACCTCGGCAGAATTGCAAACTTCGTGTAATTGTTCTTGAGCAGTGTCACGTCCTCTTCAACGTCATTCCCTTTAGAATATGCGTAAAGTACCTTTGAAGTATAATCTTCTGTTGTAAAGGTTGCCACAGGTGCTTGCTCCGACAAATCACTTATAATGGTTATGTTTGCAGCCTTGCCATTGGATGAGCATAATTGAACATCATTATCGCCACGTTTGGTTTCGAACACATTATCATAATATGCTCCAAAAGGAATGTAAGCCGAACCGCCCATACGGAATGTGCCATAGGAACTAACATAAACTGCACCGTCTTTATTACAGTTGATGGTGCCACCAGTCATTGTGAATTTGCCAGCAACGAACACACCACCGCCATCACTAGCAGCGTTGCCGCTTATCGTTCCGCCTGTCATCGTGAATTCGCCAGCAACATACACACCACCACCATAAATCGTATATTCGTTATTGCTTATTTCGCCGCCAGTCATTGTGAGTTTGCCAATAACGAACACTCCGCCACCACAGCCAGCCTCATTATCATCTGCTTGGTTGCCAACTATATATGCGCCATCTGCAATGGTTAGATCTGCTTTTTCATCAACTAATATTCCGCCACCGTTGTAATCATCCATCGTGGTACTATGGTAAATGTCGACTTTTCCTCCTGTAATTGTGATGTTACGCAAGATTACCGGCACACTCGTTTCAACCCCGAGCACTCTTCCATATTCGCTGGCTATGGTGAGCGTTCCGCCCGGCACATATTGAGATTCCCCGGTGTTTTCATTTATTTCCATCTGGCCGCCATCGCCCTCAATAATGAGTCTGCGGATTTTTCCGTTCAAATCTTCGGGAATAACAGTGTTGTCTTTCGCTAATGTACCTTTCACGCAGATGGTATAAACGGTGTCTGTTCCATTATCAATCATCTCATCAAGAGCATTATTAATGCTTGCATAGGGGTTTTCTGATGTTCCGTCGCCGTTAGCACTGCCGTTGTTGTCGGCATCGGCCACATAATAAGTTGTCTGAAGCCATTGAGCATAAAGCGTAACTTTGCCAGTCACAAGAGTTTCCTTCACAACCGTATTGCCTTTGTCGTCGGTCCAGCCTGTGAGAATATAGCCATTGCGCTCAACGGCCGGGAATGCGCCAATTGATTGGTTGTAAGTCACATTCGTTGTTGTTGCCGCACCTTCAGCAAAAACGCCGCCATTGGCATCGAAGGTGACGATGTATTTGTCGATGACGAAATTGGCTGTTAGTTCCAAATCATCTTCCACCTCCAGGGTGTACGGATTATCGGTGCTGCCATTGCTCCAGCCAACAAAGTGATAATGGTCGTCGGCAACGGCTTCCAGCGTCAACTTGGTACCATAATGGAAGATTCCTGACTCCGAGCCCTCAATGTGGCCGTTGGTTGCCGCGAGTGTTACATTATAAGGATTAGGTTCAAACAATGCCGTAATTGTGGAGTCGCCTGCCACCATCACCGAGCGCGGATTGGTTTCAACACCATCGCTCCAGCCCGCAAAGTGGTAGCCTTTCTTAATTGTGGTTGCCTCAATTCTGACAACATCGCCATAAACCTTTGTGCCTTCAACTTTCACCTCGCCAAGATTGCTGTCGGATGCTATTGCATTGAATTTGCACTCAACGCCGCCCTTAGCATTGATGCAGGCAAGCACATTAACATATTGGTCGGTACCGCCGGCGGTTGTCAAGCCAAAACTGATATTGGTGCCGTTGGTCTGCTTGAGCGGCCAAATAAGCACTTTGGCGTCGGGTGTTGCGGCATTGGTCATAATCACTGCCACAACTGCGCTTTCGCGATATGTGGTCATTTTGCCGTAGACATCGAAAAGAATGGATGTGTTGCCAGCCGCGTCAAGTTCTTGAGGTTGTGTGAAGAGTCCATTTCCGTGGATTTTCAGCAGCGCGTAACCATCAGCATCGCCCAAAGCGGCAGCCAATTCGGCGCATGCCAGAGTTTCAATTACACTCGCAACCATTATCGTATCAGGCGCCGCATCTTCAACTTCTTCAGTTTTAACATTTTGACCAACCTCACCTCTAACCACCAAATTGGTATTGACATCAACGCCCGATTTGTTGTCGGCTATGAGCAATGGCTCCTCGGTTTCCTTCTCGGCCAACAGGAATACATCAGTCACAATTGTTGTGGACTCGCCAGTCATTACCAATGTGTTAGCCTCGGTTGTTGTATTTCCAACAGCCAACTGCTTGTTTGCAAGCGTAATCTTGTTATTATTGATATCCAGGAAGTTATTGTCTTCCTTTCCTGCCCGGCGTCCGCTCACTGCGAAGCCGGTCGGCATTGCCTTGCCGTCAATGTCATCAATGTAGACGCGGGTGCCATCCACATTGTTCACCTCAAGAATGGTGTTCTGTGCGCCGTCTTTGGCTGCACGGCGGCCTTGCACAGCAAAACCTGTCTGCATAGCCTTGGCCTCCTCATAATCAACATAGACGCGGGTGCCGTCGGCATCAATCACCATATATTTATTGGTATTGGCATTTTTGCCTGCTCGCCGACCTTGTACTGCAAAGCCCGTGCTGACGGGTTTACCTTTCTTTGTATCAATGTAGATTTGAGTGCCATATTGGTTCACCTCAAAGAGTTTCGGCTCGTTGCCTTTGGCTGCTCTGCGGCCTTGAACTGCAAAGCCTGTCGAAACCGGCTTGTCGTCAGTGTCATCAACAAACACTTGCGTGCCGTTTGCATTGATTTCGAGATATTTGCTGTCAGAATCGCCTTTGGCTGCACGGCGGCCCTGCACCGCAAAACCTGTTGAAACCGGCTTGCCGCTAACACTGTCAGCATCATCAATATAGACGCGGGTGCCGTCAGGATTGATTTCCAGATATTTATCGTTCTCGCCGTCTTTGGCTGCACGGCGGCCTTGTACCGCAAAGCCCGTTGAAACCGGCTTGCCATCTTGCTCACCAATATAGATTTGAGTTCCGGTTGAACTAACCTTGAACAAATCAGATGAACCGTCTTTGGCTGCACGGCGGCCCTGTACTGCAAAGCCTGTCGAAACCGGCTTACCTCCCGCGGTATCTTCCTCTCCAACTAACACTTGCGTACCGCTTGTGTTCACCGCAAAAATATTGGCATCACCGCCGTCTTTGGCTGCACGACGGCCCTGCACAGCAAAGCCTGTCGACATTGCTTTATTGGCGGTGCTGTCGGAGTCATCAACAAACACGCGCACTCCGTCGGGATAAACGGCAAACACCACGTTGCCATCCTTGTCCTTAACCTCAAAGAGAGCGTCGCCGTCCGATTTCGGCTCACCAGCCTGAACGGTGCTCACCGCGCCTGCCGTTGGCGCGTACATGGCATACGGTGCTGGCTGCAACTGTATGGTTCCCAAATCGATATAATTGGTACCGCCGTTGGGGTCGGCCTCAATCTTCATCATCACCTGCATGGTGCTCCATGGCACGGCGGCAAAATCTCCGCTGACTTTCTGGCCTTTGCCCACCTCAACCTGCACGTTGCCGTACTTGTTGGTCTCTGGTGTGTGAGTCTCGCAGTAAACAGTTTCCTTATTGTAAATGAGGCTGAACCTCATTCCAACCTTCTGGTTGCTAACCAATTCGCCTTGTGCGGTGCGGATAACTGCCTGATAGGCAAAACTGTTTTGGGCTTCGGCTGTTGCAATCATCGAAATAAAAATGGCAACTGCCAAAAAGAAGTTTCTCATAACTCTTTTCATATTATCATGCGTTAAAAAAGTATACAGTACATAGGTATAATACGCTCGTTTTCAACAGAATACCTTACACTTCCTAACAAACAAACTTCGGCTGAAAGCAAAACATATAGCGCAAATATAATATTTTTTGCAAACGTTGCACACTTTTTTCTAAGTAATCGCAAGATTTTTAATTGATTATACGCAAAAACGCAACAAAAAAGCCAGACAACAAACGTGTCTGGCTGGAACTGCTAATTGCCTAAGGCAAGCGGAATGACGCCTCAAATTTTCTCAATCATATAGATGACGCCGCAATCGGGGTACATTTTAAGTCTAATCCCGCAGTTGGCAATATGCTGAACATCGAGCAAAAGTGTTGGCGCACAGCCAAATAATGGAACCAATGATGCCTCACCATCCACTCCTATGTTGATGAAATTCCAAACCTCATCTGGAATCCGCAACAAAAACTCTTTGCCGTTCTCGTGGTCGAAATTCACAACCACAAGCATCGCCTCTTTGTCGGTGTAACGCAGGTAGGCATACACTTTCGATGTGTCGATGCCGCTGTTAACCCACATCAGGTCGTAGAAGCGGCCGTCAGTGAAGCACGGCTCGCTGCTCACAATCTTCATCAAACTATAGTAGAAATCGCGCAATCCGCTCTCTTCGTCTTTGAGCAGAGCGCCGTCGGCTTTGCCGCCATTATACCACCTTTGGAACGCAGGCACGTTGCTGTAGTCAAAAATTGTGGTGCGCCCATCGTCGCCGCTGAAACCTGTTGCGCCGTCGGCGGGCTCACCTACCTCCTGGCCAAAATAGACCATCACCGCACCCTGGTTGAGCGTGGCGGCAACTACCATTGCAGGTATCGCTTTGCGCGGATTGCCAGCGAAAAAGCGCGATGCGATGCGCTGCTCATCGTGGTTTTCAAGGAAACGCAACATGTGGCTGTCGATTCCGTCAAGGTTCTGCCAACACTGCGTCAAGCGCCAAGCGGGGGCTCCGTTGCAAACAATATCGCGCAGAGTATCGTATAGTCCGACCTTGTCGTAAAGGTAGTCGAAGCCGCCGCGATAGATGTAATCTTTATAAGCCGCAGGGCCGTAAATCTCTGCAATAAACTGAATGTCAGGATATTTCTTTTTGACTTCGGCAATAGCGTACTGCCAAAACTCAACGGGCACCATCTCGGCCATATCGCAGCGGAAAGCGTCAACGCCGCGCGCCGCCCAATAGCAGAGAATGTCGGTCATTTTTTGCCAAACAACTGGGTGCGGCTCAAACTGGCAGTTGCGATTATTTTGATAATCAACACCATAGTTCAATTTTACGGTCTCATACCAATCGTTGACCGACGGCCAAGCCGAAAACTGGTCGTTGCCCGTAACCTTGGCGGGATTTTCTTCATAGTCAAGCACTTGCACGCCGTCGATTTTCGTTCCCGAGCCTTCGGGCAAATGCAGCGGCTCGGCGGTGTAGTAGAAATCGTTCAATGGCGAGAAATGCCACTCTGGGTGGTCGTTGCGGCCAAAGTCGGCTTCGGGGCGGACGTCGGAATGGTACTGGCGCGCCACGTGGTTGGGCACAAAGTCAATCACCATCTTCAGCCCCGCCGTGTGAGTGCGGCGCACAAGGTCGTCGAACTCGGTCTGACGGTTGGGCACGGAATCGGCCAAATCGGGGTCAATGTCGTAATAGTCGCAAATGGCGTAGGGCGAGCCTGCTTTCCCCTTGATAATCCGCGGGTTACCATCGGGAATACCATATTCGGGATTGCCTTGGCAGCGGGCGTGCTCAATGAGCCCCGTGTACCAAATATGAGTGAAGCCCATCTCGCGTATCTGCCTGAGTACGTGCGGTGTAAATGCTGACATCTTGCCCACGCCATTCTCTTCGCGCGAGCCATTGAAAACTGGCGACGTGACATTATTGCCAAACAGCCGCACGAGTACTTGATATATTGAGATAAAAGACATTTTTAGAGTTGTAAGTTGTAAGTTTTAAGTTTTTAAAGTTTTAAGTTCTCAAGTTAAAAGTTTAGAAGTTAAGAGGTTAAGAAGTTAAGACGCTTCGCTGTTGAGTTGTTTAAAGTTTAGCGAGTTGAACAAGTTTAACAGGTTTAAAATTCGTAACTCGTAATTCATAATTCGTAATTAACTAGCGCCTAACACCTAGTGCCTAACCTCACTTCATCCCTCTCAATCGCTGATAAACATTCGGTATGAACTGCCGCTGCAGCACAATGGCCGAGCGGGCGGGAATGTAAAGGCGGATAACCGACTTGTCGTCAACGCTAGCCACGGTTGTGGGGTATGTCATCGACTCATCGATACGGCCGAAACCGCCGAAACGCAACTCATCGGTGCTGAACAGAATCTTGTATTTGCCCTGAAGCACAGGGATTTCGAAGTTTGTGTAACTCTTTGTCGGGTGGAAATTGAAGACGAACAGCAAATCGGCGCGGGTGAAGGCCAGCACCTTGTCGTTGTCATCGACCATCTGAGCATAGAACGGGAAAACGCCCAGCAAATGGCGGTCGCGCAGAAGGTGCACGGCTTCAATGTCGAACTCATTCAAATACTTGTATTTCAAGTCTTCGCGGTCAACCAGACTCCATTGGCGCAACGCGTATTTGTACGACCAGTTGTTGCCCTCGCGCGGAAAATCAATCCACTCGGGGTGGCCGAACTCGTTGCCCATAAAGTTCAGATAGCCGCCGCCTGCAGTGGCCATTGTGAGCAGCCGAATCATCTTGTGAAGGGCGATTCCGCGGTCGATTTGCAGATTCTGCGACGTTACCAACATATTGAAATACATCTCTTTATCCATCAACCAGAAGGCGATTGTCTTGTCGCCCACCAGCGCTTGGTCGTGCGATTCGGCATACGAAATGGTGCGCTCGTCGGCGCGTTTCGAAGTCAGTTCGTGATAAATGTGCCCAAGGTCCCACGACTCGTCGTTTGCGCTCTCTTTCAGCACTTTAATCCACATATCGGGAATTCCCATCGCCAGACGGTAATCGAACCCCACGCCACCATCCTCCAACCGCATTGCCAGGCCAGGATAGCCGCTCATCTCCTCGGCAATCGAAATGGCATCGGGGTTCACCTGCTTGATTAGTTTGTTGGCCAGCATCAGATAGGTAATGGCGTCCTCGTCCTGCGCACCATTAAAATATAGTTCATACGACGTGAAATCCTCGCCCAGACCGTGATTCAGATAAATCATACTTGTCACGCCGTCGAAGCGGAAACCGTCGAAATGGTACTCGTCGAGCCAGAATTTTATGTTCGAGAGCAAGAAGTGGATAACATTGCCCTTGCCGTAGTTGAAGCAGTAGGAATCCCAGGCGGGGTGGACGCCGCGGTCGCCGCTATGAAAGAACTGATAGCGGGTTCCGTCGTACAGGCCCAGGCCCTCGTTGACGTTTTTCACAGCGTGCGAATGGACCAAATCCATAACCACGCGGATGCCCTGCGCGTGACATTCGTCGATAAGCGCCTTCAAATCGTCGGGCGTGCCGAACCTTGACGACACGGCGAAGAAACTCGACACGTGATAGCCGAACGAACCATAGTAAGGATGCTCCTGAATGGCCATCATCTGAATGGTGTTGTAGCCCAACTTGACCACACGCGGCAGTACGTTCTGGCGGAACTCGTTGAAGGTTGTCACGCCCTCCTTCTCGCCCGACATTCCGATGTGCACCTCATAGATAAACGGTTCGGTTGCTTTGGGGCACTCCGTACACTTCCACTTGTAAGGCTCAGGCGGACACCACACCTGTGCGCTGAAGACTTTGGTTTCGGCATCCTGTACCACCCTGCGCGACCACGCAGGAATGCGCTCGCCCTCGCCGCCGCTCCAGTAAACCTTCAAGCGGAACAGCGAGCCGTGCCCGAAACGGTCGGCAGGCAATTGCAACTCCCAGTTGCCGTCGGTCAGCGGTTTGAAGTCGAAATCGTGACTCTCCTGCCAGCCGTTTACATCGCCAATGAGCGTCACACGCATCGCGTTCGGCAGCCACTCGCGAATGGTTGTGGTCTGTCCGTCGCAGAAAGTGCCGTAAAACAAATGGCCGTTGGCAAAATCGAAGAGAGTTGTCTTGCCGTTTCCCGTGAGTTTCGACTCGGTCTCGGCACAATTCTGCATTCGTTTGACAATCACATCCTTATAAGGATTCAACCAGGGGTCGTCTTTAACAATTTTCGGTGTCTTCATAGCGTTTTCGCTTTAAAGAAAAATAATGTGTTAAATTACAAAAAAAACGGAATGCCGAAAGAGCGGAAAAGGAAAGTTGAAATAAAAATATTCTCCACTGCACCTTTCCAAACAATTACTATCTTTAAATTTTGGAAAACGATAGAAAATGAGAAAAATACTATCACTTATCACAACTCTGGTTGTTTCGGCCAATGTCATCGCGCAAAACGCAGACAATCAGTTTCATAAAGTGTATCGCGGGTCGGCTGGCTGGGAATATTCATTAAATGAGGATGACGGACAATTATCAATATTTGTAATCCACGGAGTTCAGTTAACCCCACAATTATTTGCAGGAGCGGGCATTGGATTCCCTTTTATGGCTGATATTGCTGACGAAGAACCCAGACGCTGGGTAGAACATTATCATTATAAAGACAGTATTAAATACTACGACTACTACGAGGAAGAATCTAGGACTTGGGAAAAACGTTATTATAATAATGAAGTCTATTACACCGAAAAAGAGCACGGAACAATGGGTGGCCAAGTATTTTTAGATTTAAAGTATCATTTCTACGATAAAAACATCACTCCGTTTATCGAGACAACTTATGGCGCTGGACGCAAGTTTTGTGGCGATAATTTTATAAACTGCTCGGTAGCCCTCGGAATTAAAATTTTCCCAGCCAGCACGGCTTTCATCTATGATTTATACTACAAAGACAAGCCAGTGCATTTTTGGGGTGTGCGCTTCTCAGCATCCTGGGGGAAAAACATGTTTAAGCACTGGTAACCCGATTTACAAAAACAAGTTGTGATTAATATCGAATAAAAAGCGCATATTTTTTTGTTCTAAACGTAAGTTTCATTTATTTTTAGACGGAAAAACAAAACGATATGCAAGAGGACACCCAAGAATCGGTTTTGCTGCTTCGTCAGGTTGAAATGTTCAAAGAGTTCGACGATGAGGCTCTTGCCTTGCTCGCAAGCCGCATGAAAGAAGTCAGGCGCAACAAGAACGAGGTGCTCTTCAGAAAGGGCGACCCAGGCAATTCGATGTACATCATTGTTGAAGGAAGCGTAAAAATCCACAACAACGAGCACGTTTTCGCCACGCTCAACAGCAAGCAGTATTTCGGCGAGTACTCACTGATTGACCAGACAACACGCTCCACAAGCGCCACAACCGCCCGCCCCTCGCGGTTCTTAGTCCTGATGCAGGAAGATTTCGACAACATCATGGCTTCCAAGCCGATGCTATGGCGGAAACTGATGATTCCAACGATAAAAAGGCTTCGCAGTTTCAACGATATTGAGGAACACCTCACCCAAAAAGCCAACGAGATTGAAAAGGGACAGGCCCTGCTGATGGCTGAAAAACAGGAACTTGAAAAGCAAAAAGCCGACCTTGAGCAGAAAAACTCCGCAAAAGACCGCTTTTTCACCATAATTTCGCACGACCTGAAGAACCCCTTCTCGGCAATCATCAACATCACCGACCTGATGCTGAACGACATCTACCACAACGACCCGCAGAAAGACCGCGAGTATATCAAGCAGATAAACTTCTACTCGCACCGCATTTTCGGGCTGCTCGAGAATCTGCTTCAATGGGCTCGGTCGCAAACAGGACAGATAAAAATCAGTTACAAGAAGATTGACTTAAACTCTATGTTCAACAATATCATTGAGTTACAATCGGGTGTGGCGCAGCAGAAGAACATCTTCATCGATTTGGACCCCGACCTCGACCTCTATGCCTTTGCCGACCAGAACATGGTTACGTTCATCTTCAGAAACATATTGTCTAACGCGCTGAAATTCAGCCTCGACAACAGCACCGTGACCATCAAGGCCGAAGAAACCGACAACGACATGATTGCCATCAGCATTACCGACCAAGGCATGGGGATGGACGAAAAACAGATAGACAATTTATTCAAAATTGACAGCCGAAGCCTATCCTACAATGATAATAATGAACTCGAAGGAACGGGGCTCGGACTGATTCTCTGCAAGGAGTTTGTTGAGAAAAACAACGGAACTATTTCTGTATCAAGCACTAAAGGAAAAGGAAGCACTTTTACATTTACTATTCCAAAAGCCTTGTAATTTTTTATATTTGTGGGCATGAAATAAACAAAAGAATATGGCAAATTTCAGTTTCGCATTTCGTTTGGCATTTGGCTTGCTGCCAAAGACAGAAAAAATTGAGAGCGACCGCAATCAACTGATTGCAGAATACAATAAGTTGAATGAATTCAAAGATTTAGAAACTTTGAAGAAATTCAACAAATTACAAGAGTATGTGGATTCAGCGGAATTCAAAAACACCAAAAGCAAAATCAATTCGCTGAACTACGCCGACTCTGAATATTGCGCAAAAGAGAAACAATTCCAGGCGCTTGAGAAGGACAAACGCGTGAAGAACTACTTCGCCGTGAGCCAGTCGGCCGACCTGAAACGCTTTGAAGCCGCCGCCAACTCTGACGCGCTGAAACGACTGAAAGAATTGGCCGAAACTGTTAACAGCGCTGATTTCCAACAGGCAAAATCGGACAAATCGAACCCCGAAAAAATGGCCGAATGCAAGAGCCTTCAGCAGGAATACAAATCGCTGACAAAGAATCCCGAGATAAAATTCTGGACAAAATATCAGAACAAATCGGCCTACAAAATGTATGTTGAAACCAGCAACTCAACGTTGATTGCTGATTACGAAGAACTTAAGGCTTACGTCAATTCCGATGAGTTCAAAACTCAAAAAGAGTATCTGCTCGACAAAAACCGCTTCAGCAGAAGCGAAGAAGCCAAGCGTGAGCAAGAGTACATTGCCATGAAGAACTCGGAAGAAATTAAATGGTACGAAGCAACCGTCAACTCGAACAAATTCGACGAACTGAAGGCTTGGAATCTGACATTTGAAGACGATTTTACTGACGGCAAGGTTGACGAGTCGAAGTGGATGAACAGTTTCTTCATGGGCAAGATGGTGATTAACGACCGCTACGTATTGGCCAACGAGAAACAGTATTTCACTGATAACAAGAACGTTGACATCAAAAACTCGGTATTGAGCATTGTCACCAAAAAAGAAAAAGCCACAGGCAAGGTTTGGGACGAGAAACTCGGTTTCATGACCAAGGATTTCGACTACACATCGGGCATGCTCAGCACCGCCAACAGTTTCCGCCAACAATACGGACGCTTTGAAGCAAAAATAAGAATCAACTCGGAAGCACCTGTTTATCAGGCATTCTGGCTGAAAGGCGAACACAAAGAACCTGAGATTGACATTTTCAAATACAACATCAAAAAAGGTCAGATGCAGTTGTCGGCATATAATAAAGGTGCGGCTGCGGGCAACAAATTCGGTGGCTCGGGCTTGGCAAAAGACTTCTTCATCTACACCGTAGATTGGGATGCAAGCAAAATCTCTTGGAAGATAAATGGTTACGAAGTGGCTTCGGCCAGCAACAACATCAACGAACCGTTGTTCATAATGCTGTCGGCTGGTTTGAATCAGGCTGCCGACAATCTGCCCGCCGCAATGCAAATTGACTGGGTACGCTGCTACGAAAAAGCATAATATCAATACGATAGAATAGGAAAAGGCTGCTACGTGCGGCCTTTTTTGTGGAATTAAAGATAGGTTTTGGGTGTTGGGTGTTAGGTTTTGGAAAAGGATTCTTTACTCTTTACTCCTTACTCTTCACACAATTCACCAGTTCACCGATTAAACAGAAAAACATGTATACTAAAGAGTCGCTGAGAATAGTTTTTATGGGCACGCCCGAATTTGCGGTTGAGAGCCTGAAAGCACTGATTGACAACGGATATAATGTTGTTGGCGTGGTAACAACGCCCGACAAGCCCGCTGGCCGCGGACAGAAAATGAGCGAGAGCGCTGTGAAGCAGTTTGCCGTGAGCAAAGGTCTGCCCGTTCTGCAACCCGAAAAACTGAAAGACGAAGGTTTTCAGTCGGCTTTGCGTGGCTGGAAGGCTGATTTGCAAGTAATTGTAGCCTTCCGAATGCTGCCAGAAAGCGTGTGGAGTATGCCGCCGCTGGGCTCAATCAACGTACACGCTTCGCTGCTGCCCAACTATCGCGGCGCGGCGCCCATCAACCGCGCCATTATGAACGGCGAGACCGAAACGGGCGTTACCACTTTCCTACTGAAGCACGAGATTGACACTGGCGACATTCTGCAATACGAGAAAATAAGCATCGGCCCCGATGACAATGTGGGCACCATCCACGACCGCATGATGGTGGTTGGCGCGCAACTGCTGATTCGCACCGTTGAAGCCATCTGCGCTGGCAACACCAAAGGCACGCCGCAAAGCGAACTGATGCCCGCCGACGGCATTCTAAAAAGCGCTCCAAAAATCTTCAAAGACGACTGCCGCATCGATTGGAACGCCGAACCTGCCACAATCATCAACCTAATTCGTGGGTTAAGCCCCTATCCTGCCGCTTTCAGCAATCTGCGGAAAGACAACGAAGAACCGCAACCAATGAAAATCTTCAGCGGGCAGTTCGAGCAATGCGCACACAACCAACCTTTTGGCAAAGTCAGCACTGATGGCAAATCTTATTTGAAGGTGTACGTCAGCGGCGGCACAATCGCGCTCAGCGATGTCCAACTGGCTGGCAAAAAACGTATGCCTGTAGCGGATTTCTTACGCGGATTCAAGACGGAAGGATGTGAATTGAAATTTGTGTAGGATGCTTGCGTCCGTTTTGAGAACACTGTCCCGATAACTATCGGGAACGCTGATTTAACAGATTGTCGCTGATAATTATAATCCTAACTGATTTTATCCGATTTATTCCAAATATGTAGAGACGTCACAATGTGGCGTCTCTACAAATGTCATTCATAAATCAATACCCGTTTCGCCACATTGCCAACCTTCACAATGAAAAGGCCTACCGTGTTGACGTGGATTTCTGTACGGACGCAATTAATCGCGTCCCTATCAATCATTCTGCCCATTGCATCGTAAACGCGGATTTCATCTGTGGCATTCTCAACCACAATGGTTTTGTGGTGGGCGTAAATCAACAACTGATCAGCGGCAGTTTCGTTGACGGCAACACCACCTTGTTCGGGTATATACACAATCTTGGTGCCTCTAGCAGTACGTGTGTCTTTCGCGCCACAACCATGACCGCAAAATGCTGTCTCGGTTCCATCGGCTTCGGTGGTTGCATCGTTGTTATAGATGTAATCCAGGAATTCATGACCATAGGCCGGAATATCATTCTGCTTCACAAAAATTGTGTTGCAAACTGAGCAATGCTTGCCTTCGGTTAAACCTTTTCCGGTGCATGTTGCAGAAACCGCAGAATCAGTAACAATAGTATGTCCTTTAGCAGGAATGGTTTTAGGAGCAACCAAAACAGTATTGCAAACCGAGCAATACTTGCCTTCGGTTTTACCCGATTCTGTGCATGTCGCCTCAATTGCAGGTCGAATCTCCTCTTTGTGGGCCAAAGCCGGTATTTCGTTTTGTGCCACTATAACATAACCACATACCGAGCAGTGCTTGCCTTCCGTCAATCCTGGCTTAGCACATGTTGCTGCAACTGCGGCATCTACTGTTTCCGTATGGCCAACTGTAGGAATGTCGGCTACGGATTTTGTTTGCGTCGCGAACAAATTGTTTGTGAATGTAGCGGTATAAGTGGAAATGCCTTTGTTTTGGCAGGTGGCGGCAAATGCCACTGCACTTGTAATTGTAGCATTTTCTGTTTCTACATGATTTGAATTATACCGGCACACAATCTTTGCCGTGCAAGAATTTCCATCATCGCTCCATGTATAAGTTGGTGTGCCATATTTATGTCCAGACAACGGAACATCTTCAATTTCTTTTGTCTGTCTAGAGAACATGCTATTGGTAAAATTCGCGATGTAGGTGGTTGTACCAACCGTCTCGCATGTAGAGGCTGTTGTTACCTCACTTGTGATAGTGGCATTTTCTGTCTCGGTGTGATTGGCATCGCGCGTACATACAGCTTTTGCCGTGCACGACTTGCCATCTGAACTCCATGTGTATGAAGGAGTACCAAAATTATGACCCGAAGCCGGAATGTCTACAACTGACTTTGTCTGCTGCGAGAACTTATCATTGGTAAAATTCGCTGTGTAGGTGGTTGTACCTTTGTTTTCGCATGTCGCAGCAACGCTTTCGGCACTTGTGATTGTGGCTTTTTCAGTCTCTGTATGATTTGAATTGCGCGAACATACAACTTTTGCCGTACACGACTTGCCGTCTGAACTCCATGTGTATGAAGGAGTACCAAAACTATGCCCCAAAGCCGGAATATCTGCAATGTTTTTTGTCTGCGTAGAGTATTTTTCATCGGTAAAATTCGCAGTGTAGGTGGTTGTACCTTTGTTTTCGCATGTCGCAGCAACGGCTTCTGCACTTGTTATTGTGGCGTTTTCAGTCTCGGTATGATTGGCATCGCGCGTGCAAACAACTTTTGCCGTGCATGACCTGCCATCGGCACTCCATGTATAAGTTGGTGAACCATAACTGTGCTTAAGGGCAGGCGTATCCTCTTGTGCCACAATTATGGCATCACAAACAGAGCAATGCTTCCCTTCTGTTTTCCCTGGTGTTGTGCAAGTCGCCGGCACTGAGTCGTCAACAACTTCTGTATGACCTGCAGGAATATCTGTCTGTGCCACAATTATGGCATTACAAACAGAGCAATGCTTTCCCTCTGTTTTTCCTGGTGTTGTGCAAGTCGCAGCCACACCGGGGTCAATAACTTCTGTATGGCTTGCAGGGATATCTGTCTGTGCCACAGTTATTGCATTACAAACCGAGCAATGCTTTCCATCTGTTTTTCCTGCTGTTGTGCATGTAGCAGCCACACCATGATCTACGACTTCTGTATGGCCAGGTGCAGGGATAACAGTTTGTGCCACAATTACAGCATCACAAACCGAGCAATGGCTTCCTGCTGTTTTACCATCCGTTGTACACGTTGCCGCAACTGCCGCATCTGGCACTTCTGTGTGACCAGTAGCCGAGACAACACTCTGCTCTGCAATTATTTTTCCGCATTTTGAACAATGCTGGCCCTCTGTCAAACCTGTTTCCGTGCAAGTGGGAGCAACTGCTGGTGTTGGAACTATATCATGACCTTTAATTATATTTTTGAACCCACACCACGTACTGTTCCCATAATCCGCTGGCAGACACACAGTAGTAGTGTTTTCATCTGCTGACCCAAAACCTAAATAATCTATATATGGTTCATTAGTTCCATTGTATGCAATCGACTTAAGAGGGGAACTCCCGAAAGCAAAACGACCGATGCTTGTAACACTGCCTTCAATACTTAGAAAAACCAAATTATAACAATTTGCGAATGTTAGATCCTTAATTTTTGTTACAGAACTCCCTATTGTTACTGATTTTAGCGCGCCACAATTAGCGAATGCACCCTGTTCTATTGTTTTTACGGAATTTGGAATGGTAACTGATTTAAGAGCGCTACAATTCTCAAATGCATTTTGTCCTATTGTTTCTACGGAATTTGGAATGGTTACTGATGCTATTTTTTCACAAGTAACAAACGCTTTGGGGGCTATAATTGACACTGTGTTGGGAATGATAAATGATGTTTTTCCTGGCGGACAATTAATCAATGTTGTTTTGTCAATATTTAACAAAGCACCATTTCCTGAAGAGTATTTCGTATTATCGCCCGCGACAATTATTTCCGTCAAGTTACTGCATGAACTGAACGATCCATCTTCAATGTTTGTAACCGATTTTGGAATTGTTATAGAAGACAGACCCGTGCAACCTCTAAACGCTTGTTCTCCGATACTTGTAACTGATTCAGGAATAGTAATGGAGGTTAGTTTTCCACAATAAGAAAAAGCGCTGAGCCCAATGCTTTCTACAGAATTTGGAATAGAATAGACGCCCGTTTTACCTCCAGGACAACAAATTAATTCTGTTTTGTTCTTATTAAATAAGACTCCATTTTCTGATGAGTAATCAGGATTATCGTTTGACACAATTATTTCTGTCATTTTAACGCAACTTAAAAATGCATAATCACCAATAGTAATAACTGATGAAGGAATACTTATCGACAATAATCCTTGACATGAGGAAAATGCTCCATAACCAATTGATTCTACGGAATTAGGAATGACTATCGTAGTCAATTTTTTACAATTCCAAAAGGCATTTTTAGGGATGCTTGCTACTGATTCCGAAATAACTACCGTTGTCAATTTTTCACATCGTGAAAATGCACCTTCGCCAATAATTTCTACTGAATTTGGAATGGTAACCGATGTTAGACTGCTGCATTCTGAGAACGCATTGGCAGCAATACTCACAACTGTATTTGGTACGTCATAAGCGCCGGTTTTAGCTGAAGGGTAGTATTTTAATATATCCATACTTTTATTAAACAAAACCCCGTCAACCGATGTATATTTTGAATTGCCGCTTTCTACAATGATAGTTGTCAGAGATGGACAATTTTCGGCTAGTGCGTCGGCAATGGCTGTTACTGTACTAGGAATAGTTATTGATTGTATCCCACTGATATTTAAAAACGCATATTGACTGATACTAGTAACCGTATAAGTTACCCCACCATTTACAACTGTAGAAGGAATAGATAATGAACCTGTAATATTGCGTGCTGCACTAGTGACTGATACATTTTTTGTACTACCCATAACAGAGTATGTCAGTTTGCCACTGGTAAACTCCTGTGCCCAAGCCTGCCCTGCAAGCACTGCGGCAAACATTAGAGTGATAATGCGTTTCATGACAATCGTATTTTATTGTTTATCAGATTATTTTCCCGTTTATATCCGTATTGCTGATTCTCACTTCTTCTTTGCCTTCCTCCGCAACTGGATGGTGTCGCCTTCGTTAGGTTGCGTGCCTTCCTCCATCAAATTGAGTTTGTAGAGCGCTTTCAGGCGGATGGCGTATTGTTGGGCAATATCGTGCATTGTCTCGCCTTTCTTCACTGTATGAGTCTTGTATTGTTTTTCTGCTTTCGACTGTTTGCGGCTGATATACAGGCGCTGTCCGACTTTCAGTTTGACGGATTTTGACTCAATGTCGTTGAACATTCGTAACTGCCACGGCTCCAACTCGTAACGGGCGGCAATGTTCTCAATATTGTCGCCTGGCAGAACCTCAACATAGTCAACCCCATTGTTGGTCTTGATGTTGCCAAACGGCGAGACTTCCATATCGAACACATCAACCTCGATAAAGTTGTTAGTCTGTTCGGCAATCTCGGTGCGTTCCTCCGGTGTCGATTCTGGTTCTACGCTCTTGTCGAAACGCATCAGATTGTTCTGCTCAATAATCTCTATCAGACGCTCGGCGTATGTGGGGCTTGTTGCGTAACCTGCTTGTTTCAAGCCTTTTGCCCAACTTTTATAGTCAGTTGTTCCGTAGTCGAACAGAAATGCGTAGCGCTTGTGGGTGCAAAGAAATTCCGAATGGTCAACAAATGACTGGTCGGCATCCTTATACGAGCGGAAACACTCATTCGGAAGGTCATCGTCGCGGTACATCGACTCTCCCTTCCAGTCCTTGTGGCACTTGATGCCGAAATGGTTGTTGGCCCTGCGCGCCAGCGTGCTGTTGCCGTCGCCCGACTCCAAGATGCCCTGCGCCAGTGTTATACTTGCCGGTATGCCCACGCGGTTCATCTCGCGAACGGCAATCTTGCTATACTTATCAATATATTGGGTACGTGTAATTCGCTGAGCCATAACCGACTGCAGCATAGTCATCAACACAACGACTGAAAATAAAACCTTCCGCATACCTATTATAAATATGTGTGTTATAATGTAATCCTGAACTCGATTTTACAAATGTAACGAATAATCGTATTAATCAGGGATGTATGCGCAAAAAGTCTTTCGGTTTTCGAAAAAAAATAAAGGGTGCACCTCGCGGCGCACCCCTCACCCTACCTATGAAAACAAAATTTAACAAACTATCAATTATACAGATAACGCTTGATGCTCTTCTTCGGTGTCTTAACAAACTCCTCTTCCTGCAACTCAATCTTCGATATTGCCATATAGTTGGGCATCAACTTGTTAAGTTCCTTCTGATTCTTCTCAAACTCAAGCAGGACTTTTTCTTTGTCCAAACCGTCTTTTTCGGCTTTCTCAATGTCGGGAACAATCAGTGCATGAAGTTTGCCGCCGCGCTCAACAACAAGCGACTCAACCACGTACGGCAAGTTATTAATCTGAGCCTCAATCTCTTCCGGATAGATATTCTGACCCGATGCGCCCAAAATCATATTCTTGCAGCGGCCTTTCAATGTCAGGTAGCCATCGGCTGAGATGGTGCCGGTATCGCCAGTCTTCAACCAGCCTTCGCTGTCGAATGTGGCGGCTGTGGCCTCTGGGTTCTTGTAATATCCCTTCATCACCTGAGTACCTTTGACGAGCACCTCACCCTCAATGTTTGCCGGGTCAGGGCTATCGATACGAATCTGGCAACGACGGATAGGATAACCGCAACTAAACTTGCGGGCGGTGTCCCATGGTGCGTATGAGATGATTGGCGCGCATTCGGTCATTCCATAACCAACTGTGTAGCGGAAACCGATACGGTTCAAGAAACTCTCAACCTCTTTGTTCAGAGCGGCACCACCAATAATCACTTCGTAGAAATTACCGCCGAATGCCTCTTCAAGTTCTTTGCGAACCTTGCTATAAACAACGCGGCGCAGAACAGGCACGCTTAACAGGAATTTCGGCAGGCCCTTGCTGATTGCCGGTTTTATTTTTGCCTTGTAAATCTTTTCGATAATCAACGGAACCACAACAATCAAACCCGGTCTGATTTCGGCGAAAGCCTGAACCAACACTTGCGGCGAAGGAATTTTGCCCAAGAAGGTGATGTGTACTCCGAAAGCAAACTCCGTCAGGAACTCAAACGCCATTCCGTAGGCATGAGCCAAAGGCAGGAACGATACCATGCGGTCACCGGCCTTGAACGGAATCACCTCTGTACCAAACTCTACGTTGGTGGCGTAGTTCCCGTGAGTAAGCATAACGCCCTTCGAGTGGCCCGAAGTACCTGATGTATAACTAATTGCTGCCAAATGATCATGTTCGATGTGCTTGAGCGCGAAATTGTCGCGGTTTACATCAATATTGGCGTTGAATTTTGAGAATGCTTCTTTAATTTTTTCGTCGTCCGAGTGAAGAACGCGGAAATCATCAAGCGAGATGAAACCTCTGACGTTCGGGAATTTGCTGACATCCATCTTCTCGAAGATATAGTCAGAAACAAACGCCAGCACCGCATCAGAATGGTTGATGGTGTTTACAAGATCAGGAATTGAGAAATCCTGCAGAATTGGAACCGACACTGTACCGTAAGACACTGTACTAAGGAAAGTTACGGCCCAATTGGCATTATTACGTCCAACCTGCGCAACTTTCTCATTCTCAGCAATTCCACACTCGGCAAACGCGCGATGAATCTTTTTAATCATCTTGCCCGTTTGGCCATAACTCATTGGTGCTTCGCGATAGTTGCTCAATGCAGGAAGGTCCCAATTTCTCTTGATTGATCTTTCGATGAATTCGACGAATGTTAACATATAGTTCTTTTTATCGTTCTGCGCAGAGAATTGCAAAAAGCGTACCAAAACATTTTTACACGGAAAGTATTTTCTTAATTCGGTGTTCAAATCGGTTCTTTTACATATTAATAATGAATAGAACTAAGCCGTTTCTCCCAATTCGGACTCAAAAATTCAAAATGCTTATTATCAAATAAAGAAAATACCATAGATTTGTTTCATTGAAAATTAAACAAAATGAAAAGCAGATTTATTTCCTCTCTTCTGACGGCGACACTGTTTGCTGTTTTTATGTTGGCCGGCACATCGTGCAACCAAAGCAGATTACAAATTGCTGTAAACCTGGCAAAATCTAGTTGTCCTTTTGATATGGGATTGGCTGGTGTTGGAGAAGATGTCGAACTTGAAGAAGAAAACGTAGTGATGACACTAAAACTGAACGAACAATTTGCCAACATCAAGGCTCTGGAACAAAACAAAGAGCAGTTTGCCAACACAGTAGCCAACCTGATGGCAGCAGAGAAGAATTCGCAAAACCTCTTGAAAATAATGGTAGAGGAAAACATCGGCTTAGAGTATAAGATTATTGGTAATCAGTCCGGAGAAAAGATGAATATTGTATTACCCCCCGATCAAATAAAATCAATACTTAACAAGACAAAGGTTTCAAGCCACGATTTGCTTCTTGATATGATAAAAAGCACAAAAATTCAACTGCCAATGAAAGTGGATCCTGTGACCACACTGAAAGATATGGAACTTGAAGACGACAATGTTGTTTATACATACGATATTGATGAAAACCAAGCAAACATGGACAATGTCAATATTGAATTACTCAAATCCAGCACTATCGAAAACACGAAAGCCATTATAAACGACATGTCGGCAGGGCAATTCTTCCAAACAGTGATTAATGACGGAAAAAATGTGTGCTACCGATATTTTGGTGATAAAACAGGCAAAAAAGTTGAGTTTGTTATAACCAATGACGAATTGATGAAGATTCGCTCTGGTTCTGACAAATAAGCAATATGCTTTTTGTAAGAGGTTTAATCGGCGAATCGGATAATCGACAAAAAGATAGATATCTGCGTCATCTAAAACTTTAGCGGCGGCAAAGCACAAAAAAACCGCTACCGCATTAACGGTAACGGTTATAAAATCCTCATCCTTTGTAACCCCACCGCAGACCTTCAAACGCCGTAGCACGACCACTAAACCTCGGCTCGCGTCTTACACGATAAGTGGGATTTCGGCAATGGCAAATTTACAACATAATTTAATGTTGCAAAGTTTTTTCCCTTCCAAAATCCGCATTACCAATAACTACAATAAAAATTATTGCATTTTTGTAATGCCGTTCAAGGGGTTGGCAACAACCCGTTGTTGTAAAGCATTAGGGAACCCACGTGGCTCCCTTTTTTATAAGAACCATTCCTCCCAAAAAATCCGAATCATCGAAAACCTACAAATATTAGTTTTCACCCCAAATTCCTATTTCCTAAATTCTAATTCCCAAATCTTAAATTAAACTGTATTTTCGCAACGGTTAAAAACGGGCTATGAAACTTTCGGTCGTAATTGTTAACTACAACGTGAAATATTTTCTGGAACAGTGCCTGCACTCGGTTCTGAAGGCCGCGCAAGGTATTGACACCGAGATATTTGTGGTTGACAACAACTCGGTTGACGGCTCGTGCGCAATGGTGACCGAAAAGTTTCCGCAAGTGAAACTGATTGAGAACAAGCGCAATACGGGCTTCGCCGTGGCCAACAATCAGGCCATCCGCCAATCGACGGGCGAATATGTGCTGCTGCTCAACCCCGACACGCTGATTGAAGAAGACACCTTCAGCAAAACGCTGGCCTTTATGGACGCGCACCCCGACGCGGGCGGCCTGGGCGTGAAAATGATTGACGGCAAGGGCAATTTCCTGCCCGAGAGCAAGCGCGGATTTCCGTCGCCAATGGTGGCTTTCTACAAGATTTTCGGGCTGTCGAGCCTGTTCCCGAAGTCGCGGCGGTTCAACCAATACTATATGGGGCACCTGGACAAGGACGCCGTGAACGAAGTGGACGTGCTGGCTGGCGCCTTTATGCTTCTGCGCCGCACAACGCTCGACAAGGTGGGCCTGCTCGACGAAGATTTTTTTATGTACGGCGAAGATATCGACCTGTCGTACAGGATTATAAAGGGCGGTTACAAGAACTATTACTTCCCCGAAACGCGCATCATCCACTACAAGGGCGAGAGCACCAAAAAAGGCAGCGTGAACTACGTGCGAATGTTCTACAACGCAATGTCGATTTTCGCGCAGAAGAACTTGAGCGCACGCAATGCAGCAATTTTCTCATTCACAATAAATTGCGCAATTTATTTCCGCGCTTTTCTGGCCATTGTGAGCCGATTTGCAAAACGCATCGCACTGCCGCTGGCCGACGTGGCCATAATGTACGGCGGAATGGCGCTGCTGGGCACCAAATGGTCGGCCTACATTTTTGAAGGGCACACGTTCCCGACAGAATTTTTCTCGATTGTGGCACCGATTTACGTCTTGATTTGGGCGCTATCAATCTACTATTCAGGCGGATACGAGAGCAAGGCCAAACCGCTTTCCGTCTCGCGCGGAATTGTGGCTGGAACGCTCGTCATTCTGGTTGGCTACGCGCTGCTGCCCGAAAATATGCGTTTCTCGCGAGCAATGATAATGTTCGGAACGGGATTCAGCCTGTTGGCAATCAATGCGTTCCGAGTGTTGGTTGGCGTCATTTGGCCGTCAAGGTTCCAATTCGATATGGGGCGCAAATCGCACATCGCCGTGGTGGGCACGCAGGCCGAAGCCGAACGCGTGGTGGAAGTGCTGAACCAATCGTCGCTCAAATACCAATACGCGGGATTCATCAATCCCGACGGGCAGGCTGACCGCAAGGCCATCGGCGACATCAGCCAAATATCCGAAATTGTGAAAATCAACAAGATAGACGAACTGATTTTCTGTTCGGCCGATATGACCGCGCAGCAAATCATCGGGCAAATGCTGCAACTGGACGGCAACGAAGTGCACTTCAAAATTGCGCCGCCCGAGAGTCTGTCAATCATCGGCAGCAACTCAATCGACACCGCTGGCGACCTTTACACGGTGAATTTCAACACGATAGTGAAGCCGCAGAACGTCCGCAACAAGCGCACGTTCGACATTCTGGCGGCAGTGGTGCTGCTGGCCGCGTCGCCCGTTCTGTGGTTCGTTTGCGGACATCCTGGACGGCTCTACCGCAACATTTTCAGCGTCTTGGCGGGCCGACGCACTTGGGTGGGATTTTCTGGACGAAGCGCCAACCCCGTGCTGCCGAAAATCAAAAGCGGCGTGCTGAACCTTGCGCTCATTCAGTATGGCGACAGCGCAACCGCCGAGCAATGCGAGAAAACCGACCTTTTCTACGCCAAAGACTACCAACTGCGCAACGACGTGGCCATTATGGCGCGGGGCATCAAACTTTTATCGAGATAAATAGGTAACAATTTAAAAATCAACGATATGCTACTATCAATGACAGGTTTCGGAAAAGCAACCTGCGAAATCAAAAATCAAAAACTAACGGTTGAAGTCAAAAGCCTGAACAGCAAACAGTTCGACCTGACAAGCCGAATTCCGAACGACTATCGCGAGAAGGAAATGGAAATTCGGAACATATTGGCTAACAAACTGATACGCGGCAAAGTAGACATTTCAATCTACACTGAAGTGAACAACGTTGACGCCGCCGCCGAAATCAATACCGACGTGGTGAAGGCTTACTATCAGCAATTGAGCAAGATAGCCGCAGAACTGGGCATTCAGACGGGCCCCGAACTGCTGTCGACCATCATCCGCCTGCCCGACGCAATGAAAACGGGCCGCGACGAACTCGACGAAGCCGATTGGGCGCTGATTATCAAGGCTGTGGAAGACGCCGCCGACCAACTGGTGGCTTTCCGCAAGCAGGAAGGCGTGGCTCTGGCGAAGGACCTATCGACGCGTATCAGCAACATTCAGAACTATTTAGCGCAAGTGCCGCAGTATGAGCGCCCGCGCATCGACCGCATCAAAGAGCGCATCAAAGGCGACCTTGAAGAATTCATCAAACTTGAGAACATCAACCGCGACCGCCTTGAGCAGGAAATGATTTTCTACATCGAAAAACTCGACATCAACGAGGAAAAAGTGCGCTTGGCCAACCACTGCAAGTATTTTCTCGACTCAATGAACGAGGAGGCCGCAGGTCGTCAGTTGGGTTTCATCGCACAGGAAATCGGCCGCGAAATCAACACTTTAGGCTCAAAAGCCAACGACTCGGAAATGCAGAAACTTGTGGTATGTATGAAGGACGAATTGGAGAAAATTAAGGAGCAATCGCTTAACGTGCTGTGATTTTTAACCACGGAACACACAAAAAACACGGAAAAGGCTCTAACCAAACGAGCCCAAACTGAACAGAATTTTCGGATTAATTTAGGATTAGTTTGGTTAGAGAAAAATAATTAAAACACACCAAATGAATTAGTTATGGACGAAGGAAAGATTGTGATATTTTCGGCGCCGTCGGGTTCGGGCAAGACAACCATCGTAAAACACTTACTGTCAAAGGGTTTGAAGTTGGAGTTCTCGGTTTCGGCGTGCAGCCGTGCGCCGCGCGGAACAGAACAGAACGGCGTCGACTACTATTTTCTGACCGCCGAAGAGTTCAAGAAACGCATTGATAATGACGACTTTGTGGAGTGGGAAGAAGTTTACGCTGGCCGTTACTACGGCACGCTGAAAAGCGAGTTGACGCGCATCTGGGGCAAAGGCAACCACGTGCTTTTCGACGTTGACGTGAAGGGCGGAGTCAATCTGAAAAAGAAATTCGGCGACCGCGCACTGTCGGTTTTCGTTATGCCGCCGTCGGTTGAGGAGTTGCGCCGCCGCCTTGTGGGCCGCGCCACCGACGCCCCCGAAGAGATTGAACGCCGCGTGGCCAAGGCCGAAGAGGAAATATCGTACGCCAATCAGTTCGACATCACCATTGTGAACGACGTTCTGGAAACGGCCTGCAGCGAGGCTTACACCAAAGTGACTGATTTTCTGAACCGTTAGCAATGAAGGTCGGGCTCTACTTCGGTTCGTTCAACCCTGTCCACATTGGGCATCTGGCACTGGCCAACTACATTGTGGAATACACTGACCTTGAGGCAGTTTGGTTTGTTGTGAGCCCGCAAAACCCGCTCAAGCAGCGCGCCCAACTTTTAGACGACTACCAACGTCTGCACCTTGTGAATCTCGCTTTGCGCGATTTTCCGAAGTTCCGCGCCTGCGACGTTGAGTTTCGAATGCCGAAGCCATCGTATACCATTGATACTCTGGCTTATTTGGGCGAGCAGCACCCAAGCCACGAGTTCACACTGATTATGGGCGAGGACAATCTGGCCACCCTGCACAAGTGGAAGAACTACGAGTTGCTGCTAAGCAATTATCGGATAATGGTTTACCCGCGTCCGAACTGCCCCCGAACCGATTTTCACACGCACCCGCACGTGCAACTGATTGACGCACCGCAGATTGACATATCGTCGAGTTTCATCCGCCAAAGCATCGCCAATGGCAAAGACGTGCGTTTCTTTGTGCCCGAAAAGGCGTGGGAATATATTGACGAAATGAATTTTTACAAAAAGTAAAA
>JAEEGG010004897.1_pt1 | contig 32279 bp, 27 predicted proteins | sample 9134161 | NCBI WGS metagenome assembly JAEEGG01 (sample SAMN16246543, study PRJNA631951) | gut metagenome | biome: gut microbiome; feature: rumen; material: CR-attached | host: Bos | place: Iran: Karaj | collected 2018-10 | reverse complement strand
CCAGACGGCCCTCATCGTCCTGATGGCCCAGATCGGCTCCTTCGTCCCCGCCCGCAGCGCCCACATCGGCATCGCGGACCGCATCTTCACCCGCATCGGCGCATCCGACGACCTGGCCGCCGGGCAGAGCACCTTCATGGTGGAGATGATGGAGGTGGCGGATATCCTGAAAAACGCCACGAAAAGCAGCCTCATCATCCTGGACGAGGTGGGCCGGGGCACCTCCACCTACGACGGCATGTCCATCGCCCGGGCGGTGCTGGAATTCTGCGCCGATCCCCGGAAGCTGGGGGCGCGGACCATGTTCGCCACCCACTACCATGAGCTGACGGAGCTGGAGCAGACCCTGCCGGGGGTGAAGAACCTGAACACCGCCGTGAAAAAGCGGGGGGAGGAGGTCATCTTCCTGCGGCGCATCGTCCCCGGCGGGGCGGACCGCAGCTACGGCGTGGAGGTGGCGAAGCTGGCCGGGGTGCCGGAGCCCGTCATCCGCCGGGCCAGAGCGGTGCTGCTGGAGCTGGAAAAGCACGCCGCCCCCATCGCCCTGGAGGCTTCGGAGGACGCGCCGGAGCCGGAGGAGGGGCAGCTGAGCCTGGGCAGCCTGGGGGCCGAGCAGGCCATGGACCGGCTGCGGGACCTGGATATCAACACCCTGACCCCTCTGGAGGCCATGAACATCCTGTTCGAGCTGAAAAAACTGATGCGGGAGGAATGAAGCGTGGAAGAGAACAAGGCGGAGAAGGAAAAGGCGGAGGAAAAGAAGGATAAGCTGCTGCGGCGGCACCGCTGGCTGTGGAAGCATGTGCTTCCCCGGCTGCAGTTTTTCCTGCGCCTGCGCTACGGGCCCTTCGATTTCGCCCCGGCTCCGGAGCTGGAGGGAAGCTACATCGTGCTGCCCAATCATTCCTGCGGCGCCGACCAGTTCTTCGTGGCCTTCAGCTTCCTCAAACGGCATATGTACTATGTCGCCAGCGAGCACGCCTTCCGCAAAAAGCTGCTGGGGGCCGTCATGCGCTTCGCCACCGGCCCTATCTCCCGGGTGAAGGGCACCGTGGCCGCCTCCACGGTGCTGAGCATCCTGCGCTGGCTGCGCCAGGGGGTGCCCATCTGCATCTTCCCGGAGGGGAACCGCACCTGGAACGGGCGCAGCCTGCCCCTCCATCCCACCACCGCCAAGCTGCTGCGCACCTCCGGGGTGCCGGTGATGACCTACCGCATCGAGGGGGGCTATCTCTCCGACCCCCGCTGGTCCCACTCCCTGCGCCGGGGCGTCCTCCGGGGCGGCGTGGTGACCGTCTACAGGCCGGAGGAACTGAAAAAGATGTCCCTTGCGGAGATCAATGAACGCATCTCCGCCGATCTCTGGGTGGACACGGACGAGAGCCAGAGCCGGGAGCATATCCCCTACAGGGGCCGCCGCCGGGCCGAGGGGCTGGAGGAAGCCCTGTTCCTTTGCCCCAAGTGCGGCAGGATCGGGACGCTCCGGGGCAAGGGAAATGTGTTTTCCTGCGTCTGCGGCCTCCGGGCGGAATACGGGGAGGACGGCTTCTTCGACGCCGGCGCTCCCTTCCGCAGCGTGGCGGCGTGGGACGACTGGCAGCAGAGCGAGCTGCGGCGGAGGGCCGAGGAAGGCGACATCCGCTTTTCCGACGAGGGAGCGGAGATATGGCAGCTGGGAGAAGATCACAAAATGACCCTGCTGGGGAAGGGGACCGTCGCCCTGGATCGGGACAGCCTGCGCCTGGAGGGGCTGCGCTTCCCCCTGGAGGGCATGCAGGAGCCGGAGCTCTGCCACCTGGCGGGGAAGGAGACCATGATGTTCACCAATGCCGAGGGCAGCTTCGAGCTGCGCTTCAAGGGCAGCCCCAGCCGGCGAAAGTATCAGCTGCTCATCCGGGACTTTCTCGCCCTGGGGCAGGAAACGGCCGGGAACTGAACGCATATCTTTTGGGGAAGGAAGCATACTGCGGGAAAAGGAGGCCGCGCCCATGCCCAACCGTCTTTCGGGGGAATTGAGCCCCTATCTCCTGCAGCATGCGTCCGACCCGGTGGACTGGTTCCCCTGGGGAGAGGAGGCTTTCCGCTGCGCCAGAGCCGAGGATAAGCCCATTTTCCTCAGCATCGGCTATCTCAGCTGCCACTGGTGCCATGTGATGGCCCGGGAGAGCTTCCGGGATGGGGAGATCGCCGCCCTCCTCAACGAGAGCTTCATCCCCGTGAAGGTGGACCGGGAGGAGCGGCCGGACCTGGACAGCGTGTATATGGAGGCCTGCCGCGCCCTCACGGGAGGCGGAGGCGGCTGGCCCATGACCCTTTTCCTCACCCCGGAGGGAAGACCCTTCTACGGCGGCGCCTATTTTCCGCCCCGTTCCCGCCGGGGAAGCATCGGCCTGCGGGAACTGCTGGAAGCCGTCCGCGACCGCTGGCGGGAGGACCGGGCGAGCCTCACGGAGCATGCCGAAAAGCTCACGGAAGCCCTCCGGAAAAGCGCCGCGGAGCTCCCGCCCCATGAAGGGGACGACGCGCTCATTCAAGGGGCCCTCTGGCAGCTGCTCTGCGCCTATGACGAGGCGTACGGCGGCTTCGGGGAAGGCCCGAAATTCCCCATGCCCCACCTGCTCCTGTTCCTGATGCAGCAGTATGAAAAGCGCGGGGACGGCCGGCTGCTGGCCATGGCGGAAAAGACCCTGGGAGCCATGGCCGCCGGGGGTATCTTCGATCAGATCGGCGGCGGCTTCTGCCGCTATGCCGTGGACCGGGCCTGGCAGGTCCCCCATTTTGAAAAGATGCTCTGCGACAACGCCCTGCTGATCCGCGCCTATGTCCGGGCTTTCCGCCTGACGGGAAACGGGGAATGGCTGGATACGGCGAAAGGGACCGGGGATTTCGTTCTGCGGGAGCTGACGGGGCCGGAGGGCGGCTTTTACAGCGCCCTGGACGCGGACAGCCAGGGGGAGGAGGGAGGCTTTTACCTCCTGACGCCGGGGGATTTGCGCGCGCTGCTGGGCGAAAAGGACGGCGAAGCCCTCTGCGAAGCGCTGGGCGTCACGGGAAACGGAAGCTTCGGGGGAAGGAGCATCCCCCGCCGCCGGGGGCCTCTGCCGCCGGAGCTGCGGGAGCTGCTGCCCGCGGTGCGGGAATGGCGCGCTTCGCGCTGCCCTCCTGCGGCGGACGACAAGGTCCTCTGCGGCTGGAACGGCTTGATGATCGAGGCCCTCTGCGAGCTTTACCGGGCCTGCGGGGAGGCGCGCTACCTGGCCGCAGCGAAGCGCTCCCAGGCGTTTCTGGACGCCCGTTTACGGGAGGGAACGCAGCTTTTCGTCAGCTTCCGGGCGGGAAAACGGGGCGTGCGGGCCGGGCTCGGCGATTACGCATCCGAAATCTCCGCTCTCCTGGCCCTGTGGGCTTCGACACTGGAGGCGCATTATCTGGAAACGGCGGAGGCTCTGGCGGACCGGGGAGTGCGAAGCTTCTTCGACGAGGAAAACGGCGGCTTTTTCCTCTATGACAGGGAGAGCGAACAGCTGTTCCTTCGGCCGAAGGAGAGCGAGGACGGGGCTCTGCCAGGCGGCAATTCCCTCATGCTCCGCGCCTTGCTGGCCCTCCAGGCCCTGCGCCCCTCGGAAGCGCGGGAGGAGATCCTGGCGAAGCAGCTGGGCTGGCAGGCCGCCCGCGCCCGGCTGGACCCCATGGGCCACGCCGCCTTTCTCACCGCCCTGTCGGACCGGCTGGAACCGCCGCCGAAGGTCACCGCAGCCGTGGGAAACCCGGCGGACCTGGAAGCGCTGCCCTTCATCCTGCCGCCGGAAGCGGCCCTGGTGATTTTGGACCCGCCCACGGCGGAATATCCCCTGCTGGAGGGAAAAACGACCTATTATGTCTGCCGGGGAAATACCTGTCTTCCCCCGGTCACGGAGCTGCGATAAGGAGGGAAACCATGTCCCCGCTTGACAAGCATCTGAAAAATCCCTATCTCCCCTCCTGGGAGTATATCCCCGACGGGGAGCCCCATGTGTTCGACGGCCGGGTCTATGTCTACGGCTCCCACGACCTTTTCAACGGCTGGGTCTACTGCCTGGGGGACTATGTCTGCTGGTCCGCTCCGGCGGAGGACCTTGCGGACTGGCGTTATGAGGGCGTCATCTACCGCAAGACCCAGGACCCGGACAACCGGGAGGGGGATCAGTGCCTCTACGCCCCGGATGTGACCCGGGGGAGCGACGGCAGGTATTATCTCTACTATGTGCTGGACCATCAGGATATCGTCTCCGTGGCCGTCTGCGACAGCCCGGCGGGACAGTATGCATTCTACGGCCACGTGCATTACCCGGACGGGACGCTCCTGGGAAAGCGGCCGGGGGACGACCCCCAGTTCGACCCGGCGGTGCTGACGGAGGGGGAGGATACGTACCTTTACACCGGCGGCGTCTGCTTCCGCTTCGAGAAGGAGAAGGGCGGGGCCATGGGCATGCGCCTGGACCGGGACATGCTCACCGTCCGGGAAGGGCCGGTCTTCGTGGTCCCCAGCGCGAAGCGGAGCCGGGGCACCGGCTTCGAGGATCATGAGTTCTTCGAGGCTTCCTCCATCCGGAAATTCGGGGACCTCTATTATTTCGTCTATTCCTCCGTGTGGATGAACGAGCTGTGCTATGCCGTCAGCGCTTCGCCCCTGGGGCCCTATACTTATGGGGGGATCCTGGTCAGCAACTGCGACTGGGGCATCGGCGGCTGGAAAAGCCCGGAAAAAAAGACCACCGTGGGGGGCAACAACCATGGGGGTCTGGTGGAGGTCATGGGACAGCGCTACATCTTCTATCACCGCCACACCAACGCCACGGAGTTCAGCCGCCAGGGCTGCCTGCAGAAGCTGACGGTCCTGCCCGACGGGTCCATGCCCCAGGCGGAAATGACCTCCGACGGCGGGGGCGAACCCTTCGAGGGAAAGGGAGAATTCCCGGCGTATCTCGCCTGCAACCTTTTCTGGGAAGAACTCCGAATGGACCGGCAGTCGCCGGGCAGGCCCCGCATCACCCAGGACGGGCGGGACGGGGATCGGGAGGACGGCTATGTGGCCGGCGTCACCGACAGCGTCACCGTGGGCTTCAAGTATTTTGACTGCCGGGGCGTCCGGCGCGTCACGGTCTTCACCCGGGGCTACGCCGGGGGAAGGTTTGAAGTGCGCACCGCCCCGGATGGGCCGCTTCTGGGCAGCATCCCCCTGGGCTTCCGCAACCGGTGGACCCCCTTTTCCGCGGATATCGCCATCCCCGACGGGGTCCACGCCCTGTATTTCACCTACCGCGGGCCCGGCAGCGCCATGCTCCGGTCCTTCATCCTGGAATAAGGAGGCGACGGCGATGGAGCTGAAGCACCTCCGTTACCCCTATCCCTGCATCCCCCTGTCCCGGCGCGCAGCGCTGCTGCCCCGGCGGAACATCTGTTCCCTGGCCCCGGCGGAGGACCCCGCCGACGCCCTCTATACCGGCAACGGCTCCCACCGCATCGACGTCGCCGGCCAGCCTTACCGGGACAGCCTGACCGCCAACATGGAGCTGCTGCAGGAGCCCAAGTGGCGGGAAACGCCGCAGCCCCCGGACCTCAGGCCCTATCTTGCAGACATCCGCAAGGCCCTCCGGGAGGGGAAACCGGAGATTGCCGACAGCCTGCTGGAGCAGGCGCAGCGGGAGGCGGGCCACGGAAAATACATGGACCTGGACGCCCCCATCTCCTATCCCATCGAATCCCTGCGCACCCACGAGGCCTTCCGCCTCAGCTTCCGGCGTCCGGAAGCCGGGGGCGTGCGGGATTACCTCCGCTGGCTGGACCTGCGCAGCGGCCTGATCACCACCCGCTGGACCGACGCAAGAGGGACCTTCACCAATGAATATCTCTGCGTCCGGGCGGGAGATTTCATCGCCGCGCGCCTCACCGCCCCGGAGGGAGCGGGAGAGCTGGAGGCGATTATCCGCTTTCCCGGCGGCCCCGGCCCCTTCGGTAGGGTCAGCCTGGAGCATTCCATCTGCCGGGTGGAGCGCAGCCCGGCGCTGATCACGGCGGCCTATCGGTATGATCCAGCCCTCTGCGACGACCGGGGCTTTTTCCTGCTGTTCCGCTTCCTGCCCCTGGGCGGGGAAGCGGAGCTGACGGCGGAGGGCGTCCGCGTCCGGGGCGGAAGGGGACTGCTGATGCTGGCAAAGGCCGTGCGCGCGGAAGAAGCGTTTCGCTTCGAGGCTTCTTCGGAGGAAGGGGAGAAGCTCCTGGCGCTCCCCGCGGATTTCGACGGCTGGGTGCGCGCCAACACGGCCTGGCTGGGGGAGAAGATGGACCGCTCCCGGCTGCACCTGTGCCGGGGAGAGGAAGCCTGCCTTTCCGGGGAAGAACTCCTGCGGGACTGCCGGGACGAAGGAAAGCACTACGGCGCGCTCATGGAAAAGCTCTATGACCTGGGCCGCTTCTATCAGATCGTCGACACGGGGGTCCTGCCCCCCATGTGGGGCCAGCACAACATCAACACCAACCTCCAGGTCTGCGCCGGGAACGCTACCGGCCTCTTTGAGGAAATGGAGGTCTATTTCCGCTATTACGAATCCAAATTCGAGGATTTCCGCACGAACGCCCGGCTGCTGTTCAATGCCCGGGGCCTGCTGGCCAGCGTCCACTGCGACTATGATTCCGGCCTCCTGTACCACACCTCCCGCACCTATCCCCACTATTGCTGGGTGGGCTGCCTGGGTTGGATCTACAATGAATTCTGGGGCTACTGGCTCGCCACCGGGGACCGGGAATTCCTGCGGGAGCGGGTGGTCCCGGCCCTGAAGGAGATCGCCCTGTTCTTCGAGGACTATGCCTGCGACCGGGACGGGGACGGCAAGGTCATCTTCTATCCCTCCTTCTCCCCGGAGAACCCCACCCCCAATCCGGATTACGCCACCGTCACCGGCATTGACCGGCACCCCACCCGCATCAACAGCGTCATGGATATCGCCATCTGCCGGGAGGTGCTCACGAACCTCATGGAAGCCTGCCGCACCCTGGGCGTCGATACGGAGCGCATCCCCCACTGGCAGAAGCAGCTGGAGGACCTGCCCGTCCTGCTGACGGACGAGGAGGGAGCGCTGAAGGAATGGGCCTGGCCATCCATGGAGGAGAACTACAACCACCGCCACGTCTCCCACCACTACGATGTGTGGCCCGGGCGGGCGGTCACCCCGGAGACGGAGCCGGAGATCGCCGAGGCCATCCGCATCTCCAACCGCAAGCGGGGCCAGCAGGACGATTCCGCCCACGGCATCATCCACCGGGCCTTCACCGCCATCCGCCTCAAGGACCGGGAGGAGCTGGAGCAGAACCTGAGCCAGCTGCTGGAGCACGGCTTCGTGCGGCGCAGTCTCTCCACCGCCCACTTCCCCTACCGGGGCTGGTTCCCGGACCTGCAGGGGGCCATGCCCGCCCTGCTGGCGGAAATGTGCGTTTTCTCCGCGCCGGGAGCGGTGGAATTCCTGCCTGTCCTGCCGGAAAATCTGCCGGAGGGCAGGCTGGAGGGCCTTTGGCTCTATACCTGGGCGAAGCTGCTATGGCTGGAGTGGGAGAAGGGCGGGTTTCGCGCGGAGCTGCGCTCCCAAAGGGACCAGACCCTGACCCTGCGCTGCCGGAGACCGGCTTCCTTCCTGGTGAACGGAAGGGAAGTCTCCCCGGAGGACGGCTGCGTCACGCTGCCGGTCCGGGCGGGGGAGAAGCTCCGCCTGGAAGCGCGCTTTTTGTGAGAAAGGAGCGGGAAGATGAACTATTTCAATGAGACCCCCTACCGCCGCTATCAGGAGATCCGGGAGGCGGTGCAGAAAAGCGAAGTCCATTTCACCTACAACCGGGCCACGGGCTACCGCATCGCCTGCCAGCAGCGCAAGAGCTATGCCCTGACCTTCCTCTACATCCCGGCCCTCACGGCCGTCGCCATCTTCATCCTCTGCATGTATCTCCCCATCCCCAAGACCATGCTCTTCTTTGCCCTGGCGGGGATCGTGCTCTATCCCTTCGTGCCCTACATCAGCCGCGTCCTGCTGTTTGCGGGGGTGGTGCTCATCATCCTGCCCCTGGGCTTCCTGCGGGATTCCATGTGGCTGCTGGCCGCGGGCGTGGGGCTGTTGGTCATCCGTTTTACCTACGACCTCTGGTGGCTGTTCATCTCCCGGGTGGCTGACCGCTCCCTGCTGGCCTCCGAGGCCCTGTTTGAAACGGAGTGGAAGCAGAAGAACGTCGCCCTGGAGGGCGGCGGGAACTACTATATGTTCGGGACGTCCAGGGCGGACAGGAAGAAGGGGAAGGACAAGCCGGAACCGGAAGCAGCGGGAACGGATCCGGCGGAAGCGGAAGGAAAGGAAAGCGCCGGCGAAGCCCCTCCCAAAGGAACGAACAGCGGTAAGAAAAAGAAAAAATGAATCCCGGCGGAAGCCGCTTCCTGACTTCTTGCCCGGCCCGGCTCTGCGCCGGGCCGGTTTTTTCGGTGCCCCTCTTGACAAGGAGGGGATATCCGTGTATTTTATACCTAGATCATCAAAGCAAAGGAGGTCGAGGTATGGAGTTCGACAAGTCTCTCGTCAGCGGCTCCAACGCGATGCTGGTGCTGAGTCTCCTGCTCGACGGGGACAAATACGGCTATGAGATGGTGCAGGAATTGAAGCGCCGCTCCGACAATGTCTTTGCCATGAAGGAGGGGACCCTCTACCCCCTGCTCCACGCCCTGGAGAAGGCCGGGGAGGTGAAGTCCTATTACCGGACCGCCCCCACGGGGCGGGAACGCCGGTACTACCGCCTGACGGAGAAGGGGAAAGGCCGTCTGGAGGAAAAGGTGCGGGAGTGGCGCGTCTTTTCCGAGAGTGTGAACACGGTGCTGAACGCTGTGCCGGGTCTGGCCTGAAAAATGGGCGTTCTGCGTTTTGAGCGCTGGTGCTCCCTGGCGGTGGGCCGCATCCGCTTCAAGCCGGACCGGAAGGAGATATACGAAGAACTCTACGCCCACATGGAGGACCAGTATGCGGAGCTGACCGCCGCCGGGACCGGCGAAAAGGAGGCGGAGGAGGCGGTGGCCGAGGCCATGGGGGACGCCATGGAGACCGCCCGCCAGCTGGAGCGGCTCTACCGTCCCTTCTGGGGCTATGCCCTGCGCGTCGCCCGGTGCTGCCTGGCGCTGGCGCTGGTCCTGGCTCTGGCGATCCTGCCCGGCTATATCCGCCAGCTGGGGCTATATACAAATCCTGCGGAGGAATTCTTCGGGGAAAGCCTGGAAACGGAGTGGAGCGATAACCGGAGGGTCTGGTACGCAGAGCCGGAGGCGCGGGACAAATCCGACGGATATACCTTTACCGTGACGAGGCTGGCGGAGCGCTCCTTCGGCAGCAAAGCCGAGCCGGAGGAGCGCCGCGGCGTCCTCTATCTGGAGATCAGGGTCTTCAATCCCCGGCCCTGGGCGGAGAAATGCACGGCCTTCCGGGAATTGTGCGCGGTGGATTCCCTGGGCACGGTGTACGAGAGTGCGGATTACACCGACCGCAAGCCCTATCTCGCCGCAAACCGGACAAGGAGGGGGCTGTTTACCGATACCTGGGTGGTGATCCTCCGGGATTATGTGTCTCAGGAGACGGGCTGGATCGAGCTGCGCTATGACAAATCCGGGCGTCACCTCCGGCTGACGGTGGACCTGAGCGGCAGGAAGGAGGCGGCGGCATGAAGGAAAGGCGAAAGCCCGGTCTGCGGAAGCTCCGCTTTTTCCTGGATGCGCTGCTGACCCTGCTGCTCCTGCTGGCGGTGTTTGCCGCGCTCAGCAGCAGGGCCCGCGGGGAGGAAGCCCGCTTCCGCCGGGCGGAGAGGGCGGACCTGGCGGGCCCTTCGGAGATCATCGCCCGCCTGGATGTGCCGGAGGACTGGCCCCATGTGCATTACGACCGGCTGCTGTTGGGGGACGACGGGGAGGAAATCTTCTTCTATCTGCTCCGCGAGGGCGGAAATGAGATGCTGTACCGCCGGGAAAAGACCGGCGGGATGCTGCTGACGCCGGTCCCCTGCTGGAATCCGCTGGAGCCCGCGCCCTGGCGGGGAGAGGAGCCGTGCCTGCCCCTGCTCCTGTTCACGGAGGCCCCGGCGGCGCGGGCGGAGGTGCGCCTCAGGCTCTCCGAAACCTGTGAGCTGGAGCTGGCTTCGGAAGCGGGCGAAACCGGGGCGGAGGACGGACCTGAGCGCGCACGCTTTTTCCTTTTCCGCATCCCCGTGCCGAAGAACGCGCGGCTCCGGAAAACGGAGCTGCTCCGGGAACTGTTGGAGACGAACGCCGTTTCTTCTCCGGGGCAGGGGGAGTTTCCCGCGACCATCCGCTTGTACGACGAAAAGAATGATCTTCTGGAGACGCGGGAATACACCGTCCGCTCCCGTTCCGCCGGATGATCCCGCTGTGAAGGAGGTGCTTCCGTGTTCTTCCGAATTGCCCGCTACTATCTGCGCTCCGAGTGGCGGAAGCTGGCGGCGGTGCTCCTCGCCGCTGCCCTCTTCGCTTTCCTCATGGTCAACGACACGCGGACGATGCCCATGACCTATGAAGCCTTCGCGGCGCAGTATGGCGGCGAGCTCACCATGGACCGGCTGGCAAGGAGGGTGAATATCCCCCGCGAGGAGCTGGGGGACAGCCTGGAGGAAGCCTACCCGGCGATCTGTCAGCAGCACTTTACCAGGTTCCTTGGGCAGCTGGCCGACTATGTGTTCGTCGCGCCCGTTCTTGCGGGGGCGCTGGCTGCGCTCCTCCTCTGCGAACTCTTTCGCAAGCGCCAACTGTCGCCGCTGCCGGCGGCGGGCTGCAGCCGGGGAGCGGTCTATCTGTTCCTGACCGGCCTGTATTTCGGCGTTTTCCTGCTCATCTGGCTCATCGTCGTGGCTCTCAGTATCGGCCGGTATCGGATCCCTCTTACCGCCGGGCAGCAGGCCTGTCTGCGGCTGATCAAGCCGGCCCTGCTCGTCGCCCTGCTTTTCGGTGCCGCCGTCAGCTTCTTTTTCGCTTTTCTCCTGCGCAGGCCCATCCCGGCTTTTCTGGCCAGCGCCGCCGCGCTGTTCCTGTGCCAATGGCTCAGCGGGCTTATCCCGGTTCCGGTGGGCTTCCTGAAAGAACTGCTGGAATGGAAGCCGGATACGGCTGCGGGGCCGCTGATCCTTCAGGGCTGCGTCACCGCCGTGACGGCGGCCGCCGCCGTCGCCGGGGGCTGGCTGTGCTTCCGGCGGCGGGAACTGGCGTGACGGGGAGGTAATGAAAATGCTCACAAAGGAAGCCCTCGGAGTGGAGCATCTGCGGAAAACATACCGGGGCCGGGAAGTGCTGCGGGATGTGACGTTCCGCCTGGAACCCGGCGAAGCCGCGGCGCTGCTCGGCCCCCGCGGGGCGGGGAAGACCACCCTTTGCCGCATCCTGGCGGGGATGACCTTCCCGGAGGGAGGGAGCGTTTCCCTCTTTGGCAGCGCAGGGGAGGCAGAGCTGCATAAGGCCCGCGGGCAGGTCGGTTTTCTCGTGGACGTTCCCTTCGCGAATAAGAGCATGAATGTGGAGAAAAACCTGTACCTGCGGGCGGGGCTCTACGGGAAGCCGGACAAGGACGATATCCGCCGTCTTATGAAGCGCCTGAAAATCAGCGAAGCGGATGTGGGCGGCAAGAGGATCAGCCTGCTGCGCAAGGCAACGCAGGCGCTCTATGGCCTGGCCGGCGCCCTGGTGAACGGGCCCGGGCTCCTGATCTTGGACGAGCCTCTGACGGACCTGGACACGGAGGACCTGGAGCCGGTGTACGCCCTGCTCCGTGAGCTGCGGGAGGCGGGAACCGCGATGCTTCTCTCCGGCGAAAGTGCGGACCGGCTCCGTCCGATCTGTTCCCGGGCTTTTATGCTGAACGAGGGGGTCCTGACGGGCCCGGTGCCTATGGAGGAACTGCCGGCGTCATGCGCGGAGAATGGGGTCGATTTTGAATAAGAGGTGATGGAAATGAAAAAGATGCTCGCTCTGGCTTTGCTGCTTGCCTTGCTGCTTTCCGCCTGCGTAACGGCAGACGGCGCGGGACCTGCGGCCGGCCCCGATCCTGTGGGGGAAGCGCCGGCGACGGCTGCGGGCGCGCCGAAGCTTTCCGAGGACGGCAGGATCATCCTGACGATCGGCGCATTTCAGAAGGACAGCGGCGTGAATGCCCTGGATGATCTTGCTTCTTATACGTATCTGACGAGAGCCGCAGAGCGGTTCAACGAAACGAACAGAGACTATCTGGTGGAAATCCGCAGCTACGGCGACGCGGCGGACGCCGACGCGCTTGAGCGGCTCGATTCGGAGGTCCTGGGCGGCAAACTGCCGGATATGCTGGCTGCCTGGGGGATGCCGGTGGAACGCTATGCCCGGCAGGGGCTGCTGCTGGACCTCTACGAATGGTATGACCGGGATGCGTTTTTTGCAGGGCCGCTGAAATCCATGGAAACGGAGGGCAGGCTGTTCAGCGTTTCCTCCTCCGTTCAGGTCCTCTCCTTCTACGGCCTGGAGTCGGTCCTGGGCAGAGCGGAGGGATACAGCCTGGAGGAGCTGGAGGGGGCGTGGGAATGCTTCTACACGGGAGAGAACGCCTTTCTCCCCCAGTTCGGCGGCGCCGAGGCCTTTCTCCTTCTTGCCGGGATGCGCCTGGGCGAGTGGGTGGACCGAGGCGTGGGGACCTGCCGCTTCGATTCCCCGGAATTCCTCTCCCTTTTGCAGTTCTGTCAAGAACTCCCCGCAGAAGCGGCCCTCACCCGGACCGAGGCCTCCGTCCGGGGCAAGCTCCCCTATGCGCAGCTGAGCGCGCTGTGCCTGAAGGAGCGGGACGCCCTGCTGGGCATAATGGTTCTTAGCGGCGATGTGGGAAGCATCCTGGGGGAGTATGCGGAAATCCTGATGCCCCTGGAAGGCGAGGGCATCGTGTATGTGGGCCTCCCCGGCGTCCCTTCGGCGGCGGGCGGGTGCGTCAGCGAGCTGCCCATGGCGGTGTCCGCCGGGAGCGGCCATCCGGAGGGCGCGAAGCAATTCCTCGACAGCCTCTGGGACCTGGGCTACCGGCAGCTCCACGAGGATGAGATGCGGAGCATCCCCCTGATGCGCTCCGTCCTGGAGGACTATCTTCGGTTCTACGGGGAGCATGCCCGCAGGGACTATACGGACGAAAACGGCGAAGCATATACGGCGCTCAGTATCGGCAGCGGGATCCGGCCCCTGAGGGATGCCGATATCGACGCCCTTCTGGCCCTGATCGAAGGGGCAAGCGTTCCGCTGCCTCCCACGTTTATGAGCAAAGCCGATCCCATCCTCCTGGAGGAAGCCCTGGCTTTCTTCGGGGGCTCCCAGAGCGCGGAAAAGACCGCAAAAAACATCCAGACACGCTGCAGCGCATATCTGGATGAACAAAAGAAAGCCTGAGGAGGGGAAAGCTTCCCCTCCTCGTTTTTCACATTATTCCTTATCCCATTTGTCCCCGGTCATGAGGCCCCAGGTCTCGTAGAGGATATCGTACATCTTCGGCCTGCCGAAATCCTCCTTCATGGTCATGTAGAAGGTGCTGCGGTCCCCGTGGGCGGCCTGGGCTTCCACGCCCTTGTAGAATTCCGCCTCCCGCTGCCGGGGCACGGTGAAGATGATGTCGTCCTCCGGCGTCAGGGCCCGCTCGTATTCGCCGGGATCGGGGAGGGTGATGCGGTAATTGCCCTCCAGGATGGCGGGGATGACGGCGTAAGTGCAGGAATCCACGGGGCTGAAGCTGGAGTGGGTGAGGGCGTGGGTCTGGGTGTCCACCGCCATGAGGATGACGCGCAGTTGGTCGTTTTTGCAGTAGAGCATGGTCACGTCCGGCTGGAAATCCGCTTTGTCCAGGGGCGCGGCCAGGATGCCCCGGTATTCCCCGGCCTTCAGGGCGGGAAAGCCCTCCACAAAGGCTTCGCCGGAAGCCGAGCTGGTGCCGTAGGCCCTGGCGATGGCCCGGAAGCCCTCCTTGCCCAGCTCCTTGTCGATATAGCCGTAGGTGATGATGGGGTTCCAGCACCAGTGGTCCTCTTTTTCCATATAGACGGTCTTTCCCTGCCGCCGGGCATAGGCGAAGGCCTGGCAGAGGGCGATGTGCTTCCCCTGGTCCCGGAAGGGCCGCCAGGCTCCGGCGGGGACCTCGCTTTCCTCCCGTATCATTTTCAGCGCCACGGCGGGATAGCGCAAGTCCACCAGCTTGTCGATCAGCGCCTGCCGCTGTTGATTGGTCTCGAGCATCGTGATTCCTCCTCGTATGCGATCCCCCGGAAGCCGAAAGCTCCGGGGGATCGCGTTTTCTCTTTATTCTCCCAGGGGCACGAAGCGGGGCATGCCGAAGGTGACGGCGGCGTATTTGCCGGAGGCGAGCTTATCCCAGAAATACCGGTATTTTTCCTGCTGCTCCGGGGTGAACATGCGGCTGTCGTTCCCCAGCTCGATCACATCGAAGGTCTCCGCATAGGGCTTCCATTCCGGCCTGCCCTCTCCGTTGGGGTCGCCCGCGGCGCAGAAGGTCTGCCAGTAGCCCTGGATCAGCTCCATGAAGTCATAGTCGGCCCCCACCCAGTGGTAGTCGAAGAAGGGATTGCGTTCGCCCTTGTCCACCCGGCCGAAGACATAGGGCATCTCGGCGCAGTGGGGGCTGCCGGCTGCGTGGCCGCGGGGGGTCTCGTTCTCCTTGGTCATGAGCCAGACGAAGGCCCGGCGGCCGAATTTGCGGCAGAGCTCGCCGATCTTCACGCTGCCCATGAGCATCATGTCGGAGCTGATGGTGGCGATCTGCTTGGCGGCCATGACGCCGTCGGAAGCGGGATACCACTTCTTCATGTCCTCCAGCCTGTCCGGGAAAGCCTCGGCCAGATACGCTTCATATTCCTCCACGGTGAACTTCTCCGGGTCGGCGGAGGGGAATTCCTGGGCGCAGGAGCCGATCATCACATCGAAATCGTTGAATTCCCCGGCCTCCATGATCTCCGCATAGGGCCTGGGCAGGAACTGCCCGTCGATGCAGAAGCTGAAGCCGCCCATCATGCCGGGGCTCCACTTGGAATATTCGTCGAAGAGGTCCCAGGCGTCCCGCTGCCGCAGCTCCTCGATGCTGCCGCAGCCGATGTGCTTCATGAATTCCACGCCCTTGGCCTCGTAGACGCTGCGGTCCTGGGGCTGCATGAAGCCATAGTAAATGGGGCCAGACTCGATGCTGAGGCGCTGGATGAGGCCCTTCATCATGGGGGAAGCCTGCAGGGCCCCGCAGGCCGCCGCACCGCCGCTCTGCCCCGCCACGGTGATCCTTTCCGGGTCCCCGCCGAAGGCGGCGATGTTGTTTTTCACCCACTCACAGGCCTTGCGGATGTCAAAGAGAGCATAGTTGCCGGAGGAGCCCCCCGCCTCCGCCGTCAGGTCCGGGTGGGCGAAGAAGCCGAAGAAGCCCAGACGGTAGTTGATGGTGACCACGATCACATCCCGCCGGGAGGCAAAACCGGAGCCGTCGCACACCACCTCGCAGCCGCTGCCGGCCACCATGCCGCCGCCGTGGACCCAAAGGAACACCGGCAGCTTGTCCTCCGCCGTCTTCGCCGGGCTCCACACATTGAGATAGAGGCAGTCCTCCTCATACTGGGAGGGGGCAAGCATCTGGGGAACGCCGTGGACGTTGGCGGGCATCTCCGGCATTTCCATCACCTGCTGGATGGCAGCGGCGGAATACTGCACCGCCTTGCGCACCCCGCGCCAGCGACCGGGGTCCTGCGGCTGGCGGAAGCGCAGCGCGCCCACGGGAGGGGCCGCGTAAGGGATGCCCTTGAAGATTTTCAGCGCGCCCTCAGTGTAGCCCTGGAGCCAGCCCTGCGCCACCTTGACCTTCGCGTTTTCAAAATTGCCCATGGTTTCCACTCCTTTTCGGTGATTTTCATCTGCCGGTATTTTACGCCCGCCGCCGTCCCGCGTCAAGAAGCGCCGGCCGTGAATACCGATTGCCACGGGGCGGCGGCTGTGCTACACTGAGGAAAAAGAAAACCGAGGAGGGAACGGGATGAAGTCCAAGTTTTTTGAGGCGCAGAAGATCATGGACAATGTAACCATGATCTCGGGCCTGGCGGGGGAGCTGTGCTACCTCGTGGAGGGCAGGGAAACGGCCCTGCTGGTGGACGGACTCAGCGGCATCGGCAGCCTGAAAGCTTTCGTCCGGGAACTGACGGACAAGCCGGTGGAGCTGGTGCTGACCCACAGCCACCCGGATCACATGGGGGCCGCCTTTGAATACGGGAGATGTTATATCCACCCGGACGATATCTCCGGCCTGTATGAGGCGGGGGACGCGGAACGGCGCTACAGCTTCGCCGCCGCCGGGGCAAAGGATTTCACCCTGCGCATGGAGGATGCGGTGCCCTGCACGCCGGTCTGCACCCTGCCGGTCGCGGACGGGCATATTTTCGACCTGGGGGGCACGCAGCTGGAGGTCATCGCAGTGCCGGGGCACACCTGGGGCCATATCGTGCTGCTGGACCGGGCAGCGCGGGTCGTTTATTCCGGCGACGCGGTGAACTGCAACACCCTCATGTTCCTGGGAGGCGCCAGCATCGAGGAATATCGGGAGAGCCTGCTGCACCTGCAGAGCTATGAATATGCCTTCGACGTGCTCTGGGGCGGCCACGGGGGCGTCAGCGTCCCCAAGCGCATCGTGCCGGAGGCCATCGGGCTCTGCGAGGAGATCATGGCGGGCACGGATCAGAAAGCCCCCGGGGACTTCATGGGCCGCACGGCCCTCTATGCCCGGGAGAAGGACGAAAACTTCCGCCGCTATGACGGGGGCATCGCCAATATCGCCTACTCCACGGACCGCATCTGGAAAAAACAGGTCGTCAAGCCTTAAGGGAGGGTCGGAAAATGGCAATCGCTGGAAATCGCTTCTTTGCGGACGTCGTGGTCTGCGGCGGCGGCGTGGCCGGCGCGGCGGCGGCCATCGCTGCGGGGAGAGCGGGCAAGCGCGTCTTCCTGCTGGAATACCGGGAATCCCTGGGGGGACTGGTGACCAACGGCTATATCACCGGCATCGCCGGCTGCATCGACGGACTGTGCAAAGAGTGGCTGGAAAAGCTGGACGCCGAGGGCCACGCCACCATGCGTGCCCATCTGCCGGTGGTGGAGCCGGAATACGGCCGGGTCATGCTGGAGCAGATGGTGCTCCAGAGCGGGGCGAGGATCCTCTACGGGACCCACGCGGTGGATGTGGAGAAGGAGGCCGGCAGCATCCGCCGGGTGATCGCCTACTGCAAGAGCGGGCGCATCGAGCTGGAGGCCGGGGTCTTCATCGACTGCACCGGCGACGCGGACCTGGCCGCCGCTGCGGGCTGCCCCTATGAGGTGGGCAACGCGGAGTTCATGGGCCTCAACCAGTCCGTCACCATGGGCTTCAAGCTCTCCTATGTGGACCTGGAAAGGTACTACGCCGCCAACGCGGCCTTCAGGCAAGACCCGGAATACGACGCGGAATCCCCGCAGCATTCCAGCTTCATCGTCCACCAGGAATACAAGGCCATGGAAAACGGGGACCTGCACGAGCTGCTGAGCCCCGGCTACCTGGTCTATGCCATGCCGGGGGACCCCAAGTGCACCGACGTGACCCTGGACGCCACCCACACCTTCGACTGCCGCTGCGACGACGTGGTGGACCTGACGCGGCAGATCGTGGACCAGCACCGGAAGGTCCTGTGGTTCGTGGAGTTCCTGAAAAAGTACATCCCCGGCTTTGAGAAAGCGAAGCTCACCAGCCTCGCCCCCATGAACGGCGTGCGGGAGAGCCGCCGGGTGATCGGGGAATACGTGCTCAAAGCGGAGGACATCGCCGCAGCCCGGAAATTCGAGGACGGCATCTGGCAGCACGCGGAGGTCTTCGACGCCCATGTGCCCACGCCGGGAAAGCACACCGCCAACCGGCATATCCACGCCTCGGCGCCCATCGAGCCCGCTGTCTGCCGCCACGTCCCGAAGGACACGGACTACAACATGCATCCCTTCGTGGACCCCCTGCCCTATGAGGTGCGCACGAATCCCAGGGAATACTGCGAGGTGCCCTTCCGCTGCCTGATCGCCAAAGGAGCGGATAACCTGCTGGTGGCGGGGCGCTGCTTCTCCGCGGATTACCACGCCAACGGCTGCGTGCGCATCATCGCCGCCTGCATGGGCATGGGCCAGGCCGCCGGGACCGGCGCGGCCCTGTTCCTGGACCGGGGACTGACTGCTCTCCGGGAGCTGGACGGGGCCCTGGTGCGCCAGGAGATGATACGCCAGGGGGTGAAGCTGGATGAGGCCCCCGGCGGCTACTGGAAGACGATCCGGGAATTCGACGGAGAGGTCTTCATCAACGGCGCGGATATGGCTGACCTGCGGGACGCCGAGGGACATTCGCCCTATCTGTTCTGAAATCACCGGGCGGCAGGGATGTCCTGCGGCCTGCTGCGGACCTGGGGATGCCGGATCGCTGTTTGTTATGCAGCGATCCGGCATCCTCCTTCTTTGTAGTATTACAGTTTCTTTACATTTCCCCGCCGGAGGCTTGCAATGCGCGGGATTTTCCTGTATAACACCCAAGGTTTGGCCTTCTGCCCGCTTCCCAATGGCGGGCTTCCCCGCGCCGGGACCCAATGCCGTCGGGGAAATGGGCCGAACGCTCCGCGGCGGAATGCGGGCGACGTTTGCCCGCTTTCCCCACGTGCCGACGCGGGCATCACCTCTCTCCCGCGTCTGTCCACCTCCGTGAAAGGAGGGAGCCAACATGCGAAAACTCTTATCCTATCTCAAACCCTATCGGGGCAAGATCGCCCTGGCGACCCTGCTGATGGCGATTTCGGCGGTCTGCGACCTGCTGCTGCCCACTCTCATGTCCGACGTGCTGGACAAGGGGGTCTACGGCGCGGCGGAGGCCGACACCTTCGGTTATATCCTCAAAACCGCGGCCTGGATGCTGCTCCTTTCCCTGGCAAGCCTGGCCTCCGTGGCCGGGGGCTACTGGGTGGTCTACCGCGTCGTTTCCGGCTATACCTGGAGCCTCCGCAGCGCGCTTTTCCGCAAGGTCCACACCATGACCCTGGCGGAGGTGGGGCGCATCGGCGCTTCCAACCTGGTCACCCGCTCCACCCACGACGTGGAGACCCTGACGGACGTGATCAGCATGCTCTGCGGCGGCATCCTCATCATCCCGCTGATGTTCCTGGGGGGCGTGTTCCTCTGCATGCGGAAGGACGTGTTCCTCTCCCTGGTGATCCTCTGCGCCGTGCCGCTGCTGATCGGCGCGGGCATGCTCATGAGCAAAAGGATCGAGCATCTGTGGGAGGTCTCCGACGAATACTGCGACAAGCAGAACGATCTGGTGCGGGAACGGCTGCGGGGCATCCGCGTCATCCGGGCCTTCGACCGGGAAAAGCACGCTCATGAAAGGATCACCGACGCTACCCGCACCATGGCCGACAACATCATCCGCGCCAACGTGCGCATGGAGATCATCGATCCCGCCGCGGCCTTCGTGCTGAACGGGGCGGCCCTGCTGGTGGTGTTTCTGGGCGGCGTCCGCATGGAACGGGGCAGCGGCCTCACCGCCGGCGACGTCTTTGCCATCATCCAGTATATTGGCATCATCCTGGGGGCCATCGTCTCCGTCTCCTATGATATCGTGCTGCTGCCCCATGTGCGGGTGGCCGTCCGCCGCCTGAGCCAGGTCACCGATTCCGAGGGCCTGGAGAGCGACGCCCCCGCGCAGGGGAAGACCTTCTCCGGAGCCGTCGACCTGGACCATGTCAGCTTCACCTATCCCGGCAGTTCTCTGCCCGCTCTCAGCGACGTGGACCTCCACATAAAGCCCGGAGAATGGGTCAGCGTCATCGGCGGCACCGGCTCCGGCAAGACCACCCTGACGGAGCTGCTCCTGGCTTTCCGCGCCCCCACCCAGGGGAGCGTGCGCTTTGACGGGCAGGACGCTTCCACCCTTTCTCCCAAGGATATCCGCGCCAATGTGAGCTGCAGCCTGCAAAAATCCATGCTCTATGCCGGCACCGTGGCGGAAAACCTCCGCATGGGCAAGCCCGACGCCTCCGACGAGGAGCTGTGGGCCGCCCTGGAGCTGGCCCAGATCGCGGACTTCCTCCGGGAAAAGCCGGAGGGGCTGGATTTCCGGCTGGAGCCCGCCGGGACCAACGTCTCCGGGGGGCAGAAGCAGCGCCTCGCCATTGCCCGGGCCATCCTCAAGGAGGCCTCCATCTACATCTTCGACGACTCCTTTTCCGCCCTGGATTTCCTCACCGAAGCCAGGGTCCGCAAGGCGCTGAACGAGCTCCTTGCGGGGCGGACGCGGATCGTCATCACCCAGCGGGTGGTCTCCGCCATGCACTCCGACCGCATCTTCGTTCTGGCCGACGGGGCGCTGGCGGGCGTCGGGACCCATGACCAGCTGCTGGAAAGCTGCCCCATCTACCGGGAGATCTACCTCTCCCAGACGGGAGGTGAGGCCGCGTGAGTTCTCCCGAAAAGAAGCAAAAGACCCGTCTCTTTGACGAGACCGGCAAGCGCCTGGTGCGGGAAATCCGGCCCCTCCGGGGCTGGATCGCCCTCTGCGCCCTTTTCTGCCTGCTGCTCATCGGCTGCGCCGTGGCGGAGCCGGAGCTGCTGGGCAGGCTGATCGACCGGCTGTACGAGTGGACCCTGACGCGGACGCCCGGCCTGGCGCGGAGCCTGCTGCCCGGATTGGGCGTCCTCCTGGGCGTTTTCGCCCTGCGGGCCGCGCTTACTTACGGCAATTCCTATCTGCTGCACAATGTGGTCAGCCGCTTCTTCTGCGCGGGCCTCCGCATCCGCCTGTCGGACAAGCTGCGCAAGCTGCCCGTGTCCTATATGGACAGGACCCCCGCCGGAGACGTCATCGACCGGATGATGGACGATGTGAGCGATATGGCCGACAGCGTCTACGGCATCGTGGAGATCCTCCTTTCCGGTTTCCTGCAGATGACGGTCATCGCGGTCATCCTCTTTCTCACCGACTGGCGCATGGCCATTCCCGTGGTCCTGCTGGCCCCCCTGAGCATCCTCCTCTCCGCCAGAATGGCGGGCCTGGGGGAAAAGCACTGGGACAGTCATTTCGAGCTGGGGGGCAAGCTGACGAGCCTGGCGGAGGAAGCCTACACCAACTATCCCACCACCAAGGCCTTCAACGGGGAGGAGGCGCTGCGCAGGAAATATGACGAGCTGTCCCTGCGCCACCAGCGCAGCGGCGTCTTCGGCAGGTTCCTCAGCTCCATCGTCCAGCCGGTCATCGCCTTTGTGGACGCCCTGGCCTATATCGCCGTGGCGGTCCTGGGCGGCTGGCTGATCCTCCATCGGGGCGTTCCCATCGGAAGCGTGGTCACCATGATCCTCTTCGCCCGGGAGTTTTCCGCGCCGCTGGAGCGCATCGCCTTCGGCCTGGGCTACGTCCAGCATGTGAAGGCCTCCGCCAAGCGCGTCTTCACTCTGCTGGACCTTCCGGAGGAGCCGGACCCCGCCGGGACCGTGGAGGGTGAGACCCGGGGCCGGGTGGAGCTGAAGCATGTGGATTTCTCCTATGACCCCGAAAAACCCCTCATCCGGGACCTGAACATGGATATCCGGCCCGGTCAGAAGGTGGCCATCGTCGGTCCCACCGGGGCGGGCAAGACCACCATCGTCAACCTGCTCATGCGTTTTTATGATATCAGCGCCGGGCAGATCCTCATCGACGGGCGGGACGCCGCCGGGCTCTCCCGGGCCGAAAACCGCAATCTCTTTGCCATGGTCCTCCAGGACACCTGGCTTTTCAAGGGCACCGTGGCCGAGAACGTGGCCTACGGCAGCCCGGAGGCCACGCGGGAGGAAGTGGAGAAGGCCTGCGACTATGCCTACTGCGACCATTTCATCCGCCGTCTGCCCCAGGGCTACGACACCGTGATCTCCGAGGACAGCACCGCCGTTTCCGCTGGCCAGAAGCAGCTGCTCACCATCGCCCGCGCCCTGCTGGCAAACCGGCCGCTGCTGATCCTGGACGAGGCGACGAGCAATGTGGACACCCGCACGGAGCTGCTGATCCAGAAGGCCATGGACCGCCTCATGGGCGGAAGGACCTGCTTCGTCATCGCCCACCGCCTCAGCACCATCGTGGACGCCGATCTGATCCTGGTCCTCCGGGACGGGCAGATCGCGGAGCAGGGAACGCACAAGTCCCTGCTGGCCCAAAAGGGCTTCTACTACGAGCTGTTCCGGAGCCAGTACGCCATATGACGGACAGCGATCACAAAAAACAGTGCCTGCCGCAACATGCGGCAGGCACTGATGTTGTCTGAGCTGCTTCAAATCCCCCGTGACAGCCCCGTGTCCCCGAAGGTCTTCTGCCATTTCCCCGCGGGGCAGTAGATCTGGCAGCGGTTGCAATTGCACTTGGGATAGTGGTCCAGATTGCAGTTGGAGATGGGGAATTTCTTCATGGCCTCGGCGATCTCCTCGTCCGTGGGATCGTCCCCCTCTACCAGGTCGCCCCGCTTGCGGATGCCGGCGAATTCGTCCCGCAGGCCCAGGGCCGCCACGGTGCAGGCGTTGACCCTGTGCTTTGCCACCTCATAGGTCTCCCCGGCGATCCTCCATACGCTCTTTTCCCCGGAAGCCTTGGGGGGCAGGGCGTGCATGGGGCAGACGTCGGCGCAGATATGGCATTTTTCCGGGTCGCAGAGCTTCTCGCCCCGGTCCGGCTCGTCATATTCCAACTCCAGGTCCGTCAGCAGGCAGCCGAACTGCACCCTGGGGCCGTATTCCCTGGTGATGGGGAAATTGGACCAGCCGGGCTGGGCCAGCCCGGCGGCGACGGCGGCGTGGCCGATATCCATGATGAGACCGTCCTTGTTGGGGCCGGCGAACATGGGCAGGGGGGTGTTCTTGGGCAGGGTGCCCATCTCCGGCCCGCAGCCCATGGGCTGGGTGGCGGCCCCGAAGGTGTTTTCCAGATAGTCCGCCAGGTAGAAGGTGCTGAGAGCCATGGTCCAGTTGGGGATCAGCTCCAGCCCGTAGGTGGAGTAGATGGATTCAGCGAAGGCCATGCCGTCCTCCAGCCGCCGGAACTGAGCCTGCACCGCCCCGTTCAGCAGACGCCGCCCGAAGACGATGACGCTGCGGCAGCATCCCAGGATGTCCGTGGGGCGCTTTCCCTCCGGCTCCTCCGCCAGCGCCTCCGCGGGGCAGATGCCCACCAGGTCCATCTTCCGCTCGCCCAGAAGGAAATTCCGGATGTTTTGGGTCAGTTGGTGTTTGTCCATGCAGCTTCCCCCCTCAAAGCACATAGCCGGCCCGGCGGTCGGAGTGGATGATGACGAAGCCCAGCTCCCGCACGTCGGTGACGTTCCCGTCGTCGTCATAGGTGCGCTGCTCCGCCAGAGCCCAGCACTCGGCGCTGGTCCAGTCGGAGACGTATTTCCCGTCCCCCAGGTTCCTGATCCAGACCTCATGCTCCAGCAGATAGTATTTGTGGATGCGGCAGTTGAGAGGGTTTGCAGTGCTCACGGGGATCACCCGCTCCAGCTTCCCGTTGATGCCGCCGATGCCCTCCAGCTCCAGCTCCAGGAATTCCGGCTGGGGAAAGCCGGGGCCCAGGCCGGTCCGCCCTTCCCGAAAAGCCTTCACCTTGTATATGTATTGGCCCTTGTAGGGGATCGTGCCTTCCGGCAGGAATCCTTCGGCCAGAACGATCTTCTTTTTCATCTTCCCGCCTCCCTGCTGAGGCCCGTGGCGGAAAACTGCTCGTGCCAGTTGCCCACAGGACAGTAGATGAGGCAGCGCTCGCAGTGGTACATGGGCAGGTGGTCCAGGGTCTGGAAGCCGGGGGCGGCGAACTGCCTTTTCAGGGCTTCCGTTAGCTCCTCCTCCGTGGGATGCTCGCTGATGGGGTTCATGCACATGGGATTCGTCTCCTTCCGGAAGCCGAAGCAGGCGGCGGCGCAGGCGTTCACGTCCAGTCTGCCCACGGTGCATTTCGTTTCTCCGGCATGCCATTCCACTCCCGTTTCCCCGTCCAGGGCGCGGGTGGGGCAGACCCGGGCGCAGACAGCGCATTTTTCCGGCTCGCAGAGCTTTTTCCCGGCGTAGGGCTTGTCGTATTCCTCGAATTCCAGGCTGGTGACGATGGCGCACAGATACACGCGGGGGCCGTTGTCGGGGGTGACGACCCGGTGGTTCCAGCCCATTTCCCCGATGCCCGCGGCCACGGCGGCCTTGTAGATGTCCACGGGCAGCCCCGCCTTCATGGGATCGGCAAAGAAGGGAGCGTAGTTCCCCTCCGGCTGCACCGCCTGGAGGACGTTGTTCGTCAGGGGCATGGCGAAGCAGCCGTAGGTGTTCTCCAGGTCCTGGGCGATGTCGTAGGTCTCCTTCATGCACAGATGGTTGACGGAAAGCACGAAGGAATGGGCGCTGTAGCCCCCGGAGACGTTCATCACCCCGTCCTCGAACTGGCGGAATTTCGTCTGCACGGAGCCGGAGATCAGCCTCCGCCCGAAGACGAGGATGCTTTTGGCATTGGGCAGCAGGTCCGAGGGGCGGCGGCCCCGGGGCTCGTCCTCCAGCACGGCGGAGGGGCAGACCCCCGCATAGTCCATGTCGGAGCCGATGAGGATGCGGCGCTTCACCGCTTCCGTCCGGGTCATGTTCCTTCCCCCTCTCCGTTGTAGGTGTCCATGTCCACGTCGGGGTAGTGGTCGATATACTGGTTGATGTTTTCTTTGGAGATACCCGTGTCGTGGAAGCGCTCCTTCCAGCTGCCGATGGGGCAGTATTGCAGGCAGTTGCCGCATTTCCAGCTCGTCTGGTGCTGGATGAAGTTGTGGTAGACGTTCTCCACCCTGGTGCGGAAGCGCTGGGTGGGGGTGAATTCCTCGTCGATGGGATTGGTCATGATGGGGTCCATCATGTTGTAGTCCCCGTTGTAGTTGAAGTCGGCATAGCTCCCCTCGCAGGCGATCTTGCACTTGGTCCAGTTGATGCCGCTGTAGCGCTCGATGTGGCCCTCTCCGAAGTCCACCACCCGCTCCTGCCCCGGCTTGTAGGGAGGGATGGCCCCCGTGGGACATACCTTTTCGCAGATGTGGCATTTTTCATAGTCGCAGAGCCGCTCCCCGTCCATCATGGGGTCCGGCTTCAGCTTGAGGGTGGTGAGCACGCCGCCGAAGCGGTTCCGGGGGCCGAATTCCGGCGTCAGCACGATGCTGCACCAGCCGAACTGCCCCAGCCCCGCCGCCACGGCGCAGTGGCGCATGCTGAGCATGCCGGAGCCGTGGGTGGGTCCGGCGGTCATGGGCATGGCCACGGCCCCGGTGATCTTCTCCAGATAGCGGGCCAGGCGGTAGGCCGCCCAGAGCAGGTTGTAGTTGGGGGCACCCACGTAGCCAAACATGCCGTACTGCCCGTGCACGCGGAAATTCCGGTCCTCATAGGTGCGGAGAGCCGCGTTCACCGCCCCGTCGGGCAGGCGGGTGCAGAACATGATGACCGACTGGCAGCCGGGCAGGAAGTCCGTGGGGTGCATGCCCTTGGGCGCGGAGTTGAAGCGCTCGATGCAGGCGATGCCCACCTTCTCCTGATGGCATTCCGTCAGCACATAATCCTTGATCTGTTTTTCCAGCGTCGGCATTCCCATACAGGTCACCTCTTTGCGTTGCTTATATATTTCTAATTATAACATGAAATTTATCGGACTGCAATTCCGGGCTTTCAGGAAACGGGAAGACTTGCTTCCGGCAGCCGGCATATGTTACAGTAAAGAAAACCGATGGACAGACCGGGGAGGAATGGGAATGCTCCAGAGTATCCTGGCGATCGTCGCCAACATCCTGTTTTTTGTCGTCCTGCGCCTGAGCATTTATACAGACCGGGCCATGATGCCGGGCGGTCAGATCCGGCAGTGGCAGCGCAGCCCCATCGACAGGCTGCGCATCTCCGGCCAGCCGGCGCTGCTGTATCTCCAGCTTTTCTTCACCGCCGTCAGCGTCGTTGCCGCCGTTCTCATCCTGTGCGGCGTCAAGAACAGCGTCGTGAAGAAGATCCGGCTTGTCAGCACGATCGCCTCCGCCGTCATGTTCCTTGTCATCATGATCCTGACCGGCGCGGTCCGGCAGCGCTACGCCTGAAAAAACGGAACGGAGGATTAGGAGGAATCACCTATGTCCGCATACGGAAAGCCCGCATCCTTTGAAACGCCGCCGGAGCCCATCCCGGAGGCGCAGATCACGCGGACCCTGAGCGCCGACGTGGCGGTGGTGGGGGAGGGGCTGGCAGGCCTCTGCGCCGCCCTCTCCGCCCGGCAGGCGGGGGCGGAGGTGACGATCGTCACCGCCAGCGCCCGGCCCGTGGCCCGGGGCGGCAGCGTCTTCGCCGCCTACAGCCGCATCATGGCCGCCCACGGCATGCCCCGGCAGAACCTGGACGACTTTTTTCTGGAGGAATTCGCCGCCAATTCCTTCCAGGTGGACCAGCGCAAATGGTATGCCCTTCTGGATCACAGCGAGGAGGCCATGAACTGGCTGGCGGATATCCTGGAGAAGGAGGGCCTGGAGGTGGTGCTGGAGGACGCGAACGAGGACGATCACCACAGCCCCACCTGGCAGCCCCCCGGCACCCATGCCTTCGTGGGCAAGGGGGTCACCCGCGCGGGCACCGGCATGGCCCTGGCGGTGGCGGCGCTGGAAAAGACCTTCCTGGCGGTGGGGGGAAAGGTGCTTCACAGCACCCCGGCGAAATACCTGGAAAAGAGGTCGGGGCGGGTCTCCGCCGTCGTCGCCCAAGGGCCGGAGGGGGAATACCTGCGCCTGAAGGCCCGGAAGGCCATCATCCTTGCCACGGGTGATTTTTCCGCCAACCGGGAAATGATGGCAAAATACTGCCCGCAGTATGCCGGGGAATTCACCGCCGCCGGGGACGACTACGACGTGGGCTTCGCCGTGCGGGGCCTCTACCGGGGGGAAGGGCAGCAGATGGCCCTCTGGGCCGGGGCGGCCTGGCAGAGGACCTGGCCCTGCGCCGTCATGATCCAGGGCAGCCGCCTGGGCACCAGCATGCCCTACGGCTCTCACCGGGGCCTGCGGCTGAACCGCCGGGGGGAACGCTACTGCAACGAGGATATGAACGGGGCCTACACCGCCTTCACCACCCTGCGGGAGCCCGGGGGCAAGGCGTTCGCCATCTGGGGCGCGAACTACGCCCGGGAGACCGTCTTCCGCGCCCACGGCGGGCGGCGGGACGGCCCGGACCTCACGCCGGAGCAGGTGCTTGCCGGCTGGGAAGACCAGGCCGGCAAGGGCCAGATCGTGAAGGGGGACACGGTGGAGGCCGTGGCGGAGGCCCTGGGCCTGCCGGCGGCGGAGACCCTGGCGACCGTCCGCCGCTACAACGAGCTCTGCCGCGCCGGCAAGGATACGGATTTCCACAAGAAGCCCAAGTATCTGCAGGAGATACGGGAGGCCCCCTTCTACGGATGCAGCCTGAGCGACCGGCTGTTCTTCACGGTCCTGGGCGGCCCCCGCACCAATGCCCGAATGCAGGTGTGTGACGCGGAGGACGAACCCATCCCCGGCCTCTGGTGCGTGGGGAGCATGGTGGGGGATATGTACGCAAACTGCTATAATTTCCGCATCCCCGGCCAGAACTACGGCGCCTGCCTCACCTTCGGCTACCTGACGGGGAAGCGGGTCATGGAGAACTGAAAACGAAATCGCTCCCGCATGCAGCCTGCATGCGGGAGCGATCGTATCGGATTTTACTTTTTTCCGGAGATGAGCCTTGCCACCCAGATGAGGATGCAGGCGCCCACCACCGCCAGGATGAGGCCGCTGACCCAGCCGCCGCCGATGCCCAGCAGGCCGCCCAGCCAGCCGCCGATGAGGCCGCCCACCAGGCCGAGAATGATATTCATGATCAGGCCGTGGGAGGACTTCATGATCTTGCCGGCGATCCAGCCTGCCAGAGCGCCCAGGGCGAGAGAAACCAAAAGTTGAACCAGCATCGTTGTATCTCCTTTCTAAAAGCCGGAATAGGAGGCTTTCCGCTGCCCCTAGCATACTCCATCTTTCCCCGGCGCGCAAGAGGATTTCCGCGCCGTATTGACACGTACATTATGAAAGAATAGAATAAATGCAGACGAACAAAAAATGAAAGGACGGATGAATCATGGCAGAAAAGAAAGCGGAAAAGACCGAAGAAAAGAATGAATTCCTCTTTGACCTGAAGACCCCGGAAACCACCTGGAAGGGCCACAGCAAGGGCGCCAATTCCGACGTGGGCAGCATCACCGACGCGGAGGGGGAACACGGCCTCTACTGGTGCCTGGATTCCGTGATGCACCCCAACGGCGAAGACGGCCAGGAAAAGCCCTCCATGCCCCATTTCCACTGGCACGGCTACGAGACCTTCTTCGTGGACAGCGGCAGCCTCTGGCTCTATATCGACGGCATGAAGGCCAAGGCGAAGAAGGGGGATATCGTCCATCTGCAGGCGGGCCAAAGCCAGGGCATGGTCTTCCTGAGCGATGTGAAGTGGCGGGGCACTTATCATGATTTCGCCACCTACTCCGAATCCGGCGACGTGGGCCGCGTCAAGCGCTACATGCCCGAGCTGGCGGACGACCCGGAGCTGAACGCCCTGGCCCCCAACGGCTTTATGGATTCCAACCCCATGGAGCCCTTCCTCTGCAAGGAGGTCCCCACCGCGAAGTGCACCGCCATCAAGAACCTGAAGCGGCCCCACGCCTCCTATGAGTTCCCCGGCGTGAGCTTCAAGATCGTGGTGGAGCGCTGGGAGAACGGCGGCGTGAAGGAGCTGGACTGCGCCGTCATGGAGCCGGGCTTCACCGCCAAGTGGGTGAAGTATCCGCCCCTGCGGGAGCTCTTCTATCTCCGCAAGGGCAAGGTGAAGTTCACCATCTGCGGCCAGACCTTCATCGCCGACGACGAGTGCGTCATCAACGCTCCCCGCTTCGCCCCCCGCAGCATTGAGGTGCTGGAGCCCTCGGAGATGTACGACCTGGGCGGCCAGCCCTACTGGTCCCTTTTCCTGCAGAGCTATGCCTCCATCAAGCACTACGAGCCCGAGCGTCTCACCCCCGAGACGCTGGACGCGCTGAAAAAGCGGTTCAAGATCCAGATCGACAGCATCGGCATGAAGAAAAAGAGAAAGTAAAAGGAAAATCCCCGGACCGGCGGTCACAAAAGAGGCCGCCGGTCCTTTATGCCTTGAAAGCCATGGGATATCCTGTTGAGAATGTCTCCCTTCTGTGCTATAATGCACCTTGGTTTTTTATAACTCGGCGTATGGAAAGAGGCAAGTAACGACATGGACAGAGATATCATCATAGCCTTCATTGCGTTTCAGATGACCTTCCTGTTCCTGGATATCTACATCCTGTTGAAAACGAACCGCGATATCGTAAGACAGAGCGAATACACCTGGTTCAGCGCGCTGACCGTAACGCACATGGTCTATCTGGTGCTCAACAGCATCTGGAGCCTGAAGGAATATGACCTGATCAACCTGAGCAGGCCCACGCTGACGGTCCTTTATACCGTCAGCCTCTGGACGGTAACGAACTGCGCCACCTCGTTTTTCCTGTTCGTGGTGGAAAAGTTCCAGCTGAATAAGCTGCGGACGGGGGCGGGGAAATGGCTGCGGCAGCTGCCCGCGGCGGCCGCCACGCTGCTGCTCGCGATCTCTCCCTGGACGGGGCTGGTATTCCGCGTGAGCGAGGAGGGCTATCTGGTCCGCGGCAGGCTGTACCTGCCGATGGTGCTCATTTCCAGCCTGTACCTGCTGGCCGTGGCCGCGATCGCGGCCGTGCGGATGTTTCGGGAACATACGACGTTCATGCGCAGAGCGAACGGCGCGCTGTTCGGCTCGGTGCTGATCATCATTGCGTTCATTGCGGCGGACGGCATGCTGTCCAAGGCGTCCATCCTTCCGGGGGCGGTTTTCGCCGTGATCCTCATCATCTTCGTCACCCTGCAGGAGGCGGGCATCAATTCCGATGCCCTGACCGGCATGAACAACCGGCGCAGGGCGGAGGAATATCTGGAGGAAGCGCTGGCGACGGCGTCCCCGTCAAATCCGATCTATCTGTATATCGGGGATCTGAACGGCTTCAAGAAAATCAACGATACCTACGGGCATATCGAAGGCGACGAAGCGCTCATCCTCTGCAGCGGCGCGCTGAAACGCACCGCCGCGCAGACCGACGGCTTCGCGGCCCGGTACGGCGGCGATGAATTCCTGATGGTCTGGCGTCCCGGGAAGGGAAAGCAGGATGATCCCGGGCAGCTGGTGCAGCTTGTGAGTGGGTATCTGCGGGAATGCTCCGAAGGAAAGCCCTACAAGCTGGAAATGTGCGTCGGCTATGCCCGCTGCACGGAACCCAAGGAACCGCTGCGCGCCTGCTTCAGCCGGGCGGATGAAATGCTTTACCGGGAAAAAGCGGCGGCCAATGCCGGACGCTAGAGCGCCCCGGCTGCGAAGAAAGAAAAACCCCCTGGAAGAATACGGACACCCACAGAAAGGAGCTGCATCTACCGTGAAGAAATCCCTGTGCTTCCTCCTGGCGCTGGCGCTGTGCCTGTCATCGGCCATCGTCTTCGCTCCCGTGTCGAAGGCGGCCAACGTCATCCTCATCGGCGACGCGGACGGCAGCGGCGCCGTGAACAAGGACGACGCGACCCTCCTCTCGCAGTATCTCGCGGGCTGGGAGGGCTGCGCCGGCAAGGTGGACATGGACGCCGCCGACGTGAACCGGGATGGGGCTGTGACCAAGGCGGACGCCGCCATCCTGGCGCGCTACGCTGCGGGCTGGGACGGCTATGACATGTATATCAATACGCTCTTTATCAAGAACCCGCTGACCATCGTGAAGGAGCCTGTGGACGTGGAGATGATCGAAAAATCGGCGGTGCTGTCCATCACGGTCTCCGGCGAGTTCGACTCCATCACATACGACTGGCAAAAGAAGACCGCCGGCGGCTGGCGGGACGCGCCGACCCTGAACAGCGACGACGCCACCTATACCGTCAACAACTCGGCATTACAGATCATCTCCAAGAATGGCACGGAAGGATTTGGAGAATACCGCTGCGTCGTATCGGCGTTTTACAAGGGTTCTCCCGTGGCGCAGGTCACCAGCCGCACCGCTGTGGTAGACCCGCAGGCTGAACCCCTGAAGGCTGTGCTCGGGGACCCGGATTTTTTAACGGTCATTTATTATTACTATTATCATACGTCGTCTCAGACCAAAACGGTTACGGATCCTGAGACGGGGGAAAAGACAAGGGATGAAACGAATGCCCGGATTCTGAAAAACTACATGACAGAGGAGCGCTTTCGGTATATGATCACGCCCCTGCAGCTGATCCCCGATGAGGTTGGCCCTCATGACGAAAACGGCGACCCGCTGTACTTTGAAGGGAGCGTAGACGGTTTTTACGGCCCCACCGATCTGTACCGCCCCAACGAACCGATCTATCAGGATGAAAACGGCGACTGGTGGATCATACCGGCTGCGAGCTGGAACTGCGTCAAATGCACGATCGGAAGCGTTTCCGGCGGCAAAGGACCCTACACCTACACCTGGTATCTCAGCAAGGACCGGTTCGGCAATGATTTTCAGCCCCTGATCGAGGGCTACAACTGCCTGGGACAGGGCACGGAGGAGATCAAGGTCTGGCCCTTCGCGCCGGGCAAAGGGAAGGATGAGCCGTATTTTTTGGGCTTCCTCTGCTGCAAGGTCACCGACGCCAAGGGACGGACCGCAAACGCCACGTATTGGCTGAGCGGTGTGGTTGGGGAGAAGCACATGCACTGCTATGTCATGCTTTATGTCCTGGATGAGGACAACAGCTGGTTTGAGGACAGCGAATCCCGGTGGTGGACTTCGCCGAACAACGCCGGAGGCGTCGGCGGCTGGTGGTGATCCTCTGCTACACCCCGTGCCTTTGTAAAGTCCCCGAAAGAAGAAAATGAACCGAAACTTGAGAAAGGATAGTGATGATCCTGTGAAACACAAGGCAAAACGCACCCTCGGCCTGCTCCTGGCGCTGGCGCTGTGCCTGCCGCCGGCGATCGCCTTCGCTCCCGTGTCGAAGGCGGCCAACGTCATCCTCATCGGCGACGTGGACGGCAGCGGCGCCGTGAACAAGGACGACGTGACCCTCCTCTC
>JAEEGG010004895.1_pt1 | contig 32293 bp, 20 predicted proteins | sample 9134161 | NCBI WGS metagenome assembly JAEEGG01 (sample SAMN16246543, study PRJNA631951) | gut metagenome | biome: gut microbiome; feature: rumen; material: CR-attached | host: Bos | place: Iran: Karaj | collected 2018-10 | reverse complement strand
ACCAGGTGGCAAAGTTGGGCGTGGTGACATGGATTCCGTCGGCAGGCCATTGCGGGACGCCGTTGACGTCAAGTCGCTGCAACCAGGGCGACCAACCGTTTTCGCCTTGGTAATGCCATTGCACGTAAGTGTCAAAAGTCGAAACATCGGTTGAAATATACACCTCAGCGGCAGCATCATTACAATTAGCAAGGCGGGTGTTGCTCATAGGGTCATCAACCCATTGGGCTTGGAGCGCAAATGAGGCAGCCATAGCAAGAAAGAATAGGGAAAGCTTTTTCATAGTGACTAAATTTTTATCTAAACCAAACCGCAAATATAGAAAAAATTGTTTCTTTGCAGAAAAATTTGCCGTTATGGACCAAAAATTCACCACAGAGGAACAAACCGCGATTGCCAGTGTGCTATACAACTTGGCAGGTGCTGATTTCCAAACGCATACAGGAGAGACGGAATGCTTGAAATCGTGTCTTGCCGAGTTGGGTTTTGATGCCAAGGGTTTTGTCCCGATACCGAAAAATGAATTGCAGATGAGGGCTTACACAACCCTGCTTCGTATGACAAAGGAGAAAAAACGCATTTTTTCAGGTATGATGACCAAGATTTCGCGTTCCGATGGTCACTTCGGCCCCAGAGAACAGGCTTTCGTGAAAGAGATATTAATAATGTGTGACGTGCCTTTCGTGCATAAATGAATGCTGAATGCTGAATGCAAAATGCGGAATGGCCAAGCTTTGCATCGCTTTGCGCCATTCCGCATTCATTATTATGCATTCCGCATTCTTACTTGATGTTCGGTTCTTCCAAACCGAGGTGCTTCTTGGCATCCACGCGCTTCAGGATGATGCCGATGATGAGGGCGGCAACACCGAGGCAGGCGAGCATGACCAAAGGCCACTTGTAGTCGAGGGCCAGCGGGTCGTCAACGCCGGGATTGGTGTTCTCAAGAACCTTACCAATCAGCAGCGGGAACAGCCACAAGCCGATGTTCTGGATCCAGAAAATCAATGCGTATGCCGAACCGATGATCTTTTCGTCCACCAACTTCGGCACGCTCGGCCACAAGGCGGCAGGCACCAACGAGAACGAGGCACCTAACACGAGGATGGTCACATAGGCCACGACGACACCCGCCACGGCACTTCCCTTGGTCAAGGGCAGGATGAAGGCGAAGGTGAGGTGGCAAATGATGAGCAGCAACGATCCAATCATCAGCATGGATGCGGCCTTGCCTTTCGTGTCGACATAGTTGCCGAGGATAGGCGTGATGGCCACGGCTAAAAGCGGGAACACGGCGAAGATGGTCTCAGCGGTGCCACGCATGTAACCCATGTAGCAGTAGACCACGAGGGCGACAACGGCAACACCCATCAAACCGAATTTCAAGCTCTTATTCTTTGAGAAGTTGCTGGCAAACGAGCAAACAGCCACCACAAGCATGATGATGTATTGCACGATAGTGACAGTGTCACCGGCCCAGAACGAACCGGCGGCGGGCTCGGTCAGCGTCAGGTTGCACTGCAGCATGTTGACAGCGTATTTCTGGAACGGGAAGATGGCGGAATAATACAGCACACAAAGGAGGGCAACTAACCAGAAGCCGAGGCTCGACAAAATCTTGCCAATGTCGCTGACTTTGAACGGGTCGTCTTTCTCTTCGGCTTCGCCAGTCTGAGCGTCGAGTTTCTTGTCCATGAAGAAGTAGACGACGAACATAATAAGGGCGATGCAGAGCAACACCACACCGAAGGCCACGGAACGGCTCACGTCAATGTGACCACCGAGCTTGGCGAAGTAGGGCGAGAAAATCATGCAGGTAGCCACACCTAAGCGGGCCAAAGCCATCTCGGAACCCATAGCCAAAGCGGTCTCACGACCCTTGAACCATTTCACGATACCACGGCTCACGGTGATACCAGCCATTTCAGTACCGCAACCGAAGATCATGAAGCCGACAGCGGCCAACTTAGCCGAAGCGGGCATGCCACGGTAGAACGGCGAAACGCCCAACTCGTCAAAGAGCGGGATGTAGTTGAGGTTGTTGGTGAACCAAGTCTCAGCACCGCTGCCATAGAACGACTCGCTGATGGCGTAGTACTTAATCAAGCCACCGACGAGCATGACGGCACCCGAAAGCACAGCCGTGAAACGCACGCCCATCTTGTCGAGGATGATACCAGCGAAGATGAGGAAGAACACGAAGACGTTCAGGAAGGTCTCAGAGCCCTGCATGGTACCGAAGGCGAGGCTATCCCAGCCGCGTTCGGTTTGCATCAGGTCCTTGATGGGGGACAAGATGTCCATGAAGATGTAGGCGCAAAACATGGCCAAGGCCAAGAGCAGCAAGGCAATCCACCTATAGGTGGGGTTGTCTCTCATTGTTAGTTTTTCTGTCATAACGGATATAATTTAAAGATTTCAGATTTCAAGATTTCAAGATTGAGTTTCCCTGCGGGAATGGAGTTTGTTTGTTTTTTAATCTGCGGCGGCCACAGGATTCATCCAATGGGTCAAACCCTCATGCCGCCGCATATTATATTATAGATTCTTGCTCCATTCCCGAAGGGAATCTCTTATTCAGGCATCTGCACCACTTCTTTCTTGTAGCCCTTCAGCACGGCTTTTGCCATGTTGGCCACATCGTCGGCGGTAATGCTTTCGATGATCTTGTCGTAGTCAGCCATCGGGTTGTAGCCGTCGCGATCCTGAGTCGTGATGCAACCCATCCAGTAGCGGTTGCTTTCCATGTCTTCAGCGTGCTTCTTGACGAGGAACTCCTTCACCTTCTTGAGGTCTTCGGGACGCGGGCCTTGGTTGGCCACGTTCTGCAACTCGGCAATGGCGATGCCCATCAGCTTTTCGTACATTTCCTTGTTGGTGTCGAAGCCGATGAGGAACATGAAGCTCGGTTTCGGACGGTTTATCAGGCTGCCTTGCACGCCCACGCCGTAGGTGCCGCCTTCGTCTTCACGGATGGTCTCGGTGTAGACGATGTCCATGACGTCATTCAAGAGTTGCATGGTCAGCTGGTTCTTGCGGGTGTATTCCATGTCGCCGTTGTAGACGATGTAGCAAGTGGTCTTGGGGTTCTCCATGGCCTTGGTGTAGTGGCTGGTGACGTCCTTGTCGGTGATGGCAGGGGCGTTGGTGGTCCAGGTCTCGTCGATTTTCTTGGTCTTCAGCGAGCCGATGTATTGCTCAATCATGGGTTCGAAGGTCTCGGGGTCGATGTTGCCCACGAAGGTGAACACGAAGTTGTTGGCATCCTTGAAACGGTCGGCGAAGAGCTTGAGGGCCTTGTCATAGTCTACCTTGTCGTAGTCTTCGGCTTTCATGCGCTTGATGAGTGGGTGGTTGTCGTAGAGAGCAAACATCAGGTTGTCGCGGAAGGCGATGTCGGGGTTCGACTCGAGGTTGGCAACCATGGCCTTGGTACGTGTGATGTATGACTGGAAGGCCTCTTCGTCGCTACGGAGGTTGTTAAAATATAAATAGGTGAGTTGCAGCATGGTCTCCAAGTCCTTGACGGAGCAGCTGCCGCTCATACCTTCTGTGTAACTGCTGACGCTGGGGTGGACACTGGCTTTCTTGCCAGCCAGCACCTTAGGCAGGTCGATGGCACTGAAGTTGCCAACACCACCGAGGGTGGCCAACTCGTTGATTTCCTGCAAGGTGAAGGGGTCGCTTTGGTCCATGACCGAGTAACCGCCGAAGCTGTAGGCATTCATCAGGATTTCGTCGTCCTTGAACTTGGTGGGCTTGTAGATGACCTTCACACCGTTCTTCAGGGTGAGGATGGTGGCATCGAAGGTGTCGTCGTGCTTCTTGCTGCTGATTTCGCCTTTCACGGGGAGGGTGGCAATCAGAGGCTCGTTGCTGACGGTCTCCTTGTAAGGTTCCACTTCGACTTCGTTGGCTTTGTTGAACAGGGCGATGAGTTCGTCCTTGGTGGGCAGCACTTCGCCTTCCTTTTCGGGAGCGGTCAATGTGATGACGATGTTGTCCTTGCGGATGAGTTCAGGGACGTATTGGTTGATGACTTCCACGGGCAGGTTGGGCAGGATTTGGCTGAGCAGCATATACTCGTTCTCGATGCCCATCAGCGGTTCGTTGGTGAGGAAGTGGCTGAGGATGGGGTAGAAGTATCTGTTGGTTTCCTGCTTGTCGCGCTCGTCATATTGGCTTTCGATTTGTTTCATCAGGTCGGCCTTGGCGCGCTCAAATTCTGATTCGGTGAAGCCGTATTGCTGCATACGTTTGTTCTCGGCCACGATGGCGTTGAGGGCTTCGTCGATACCCTCTTTGTCCTTGGCGTAGGCTAAAGATGTCCAGGCGTCTTTGGTGTCACTGACGAAGAAGGTGCCGTAGTAGCCATAGCCGAAGATGAATGGCGGGTTGGCTTTTTGCGTCAGTTCTTCCATGCGGTTGTTATACATGGTGGCGACGAGGTCGTCAATGTAACCCTTCAGCCAATACTGAATGTCTTCTTTCTCCTCGTTCGGGATGACATCATGCTTGTAGTACACAGAGATGTTGTAGTTGGTCTCTTCGCGGTCAGTGCAGATGCTCACGATGGGGTCGGCATTGTCGGCCACTTGGAAACGGGTGCGCTCGGCGGGGTTGACGGGGGCGGGGATGTCTTCGAAGATGGCCTTCAGGTGGTTCTCCACTTCATTCACGTCGATGTCGCCGATGATGATGATGCCTTGCAGGTCGGGGCGATACCATTTGTGGTAGTAAGCACGCAGGGCCTCGTGGTCGAAGCCGGTGATGACTTCCTCGGTACCGATAGGCATACGGTGACCATAGGGGCTGTTAGGATAAATCTCGGGCAGCATCTTCTCCCACATGCGCTGTTGGGCATCGTTGCGGGTGCGCTTCTCTTCGAGGATGACGCCACGTTCCTTGTCGATTTCAGGACCTTCCAAGGAGATGAAGCTCGACCAGTCGTGAAGGATGAGGATGCACGAGTCAACGAGGTTCATGTTGGTGGTAGGCACATTGGTGAGCATGTAGACGGTTTGCTCGATGCTGGTCCAAGCGTTGACGTTCTCACCGAACTTCACGCCGTTGTGCTCCATGTAGTTGAGCAGGTTCTTGCCGGGGAAGTTCTTGGTGCCGTTGAAGGCCATGTGCTCGAGGAAGTGGGCCAGACCTTGCTGGTCGTCTTCTTCAAGGATGGAACCGACCTTCTGCGCGATGTAGAAGTTGGCGCGCTGGGCGGGTTTCTCGTTGTGACGGATGTAGTAGGTCAATCCGTTCTCTAATTTGCCTCTTCTGACGTTCTGGTCGAAGGGCACGGGCATGGCTTGCTGGGCGAACATGGTCGCGCTGAGGGCAAGCATTGCCAGAAGGGTTAAGGTTAGTTTTTTCATTTGTTGAATTGTTTATTGTTGAATTGTTGAACTGTTTATTGTTGAATTGTTTGTTCTTTTTTGAGTTTCCCTTCGGGAATGGAGTGCTGCCGTTTTTTTATCAGCGGCGGCTTCAAGTGTCTTCTAAGTTATTGATTCTTTATGCCGCCGCATTTATAAAACACTTTTTACTCCATTCCCCTCAGGGGAATCTTAGTTAATATAAATGTACCACAAATTTCTCCATAAAGTACTCCTCTGTAAACCATTTGCTTATCGCCACTTGTTTATGTTTCCAGTAGCGGTTCAGGGCCTTGTATTCATCCGTGAGGTCGCCGCCTTTCAAGTAAAGGATGCCGCCCGCCTCTGCGTCGCCTCTGATTCTCAACTTGTTGCCAGCAAGGTTGGCGATTTCGGGCAAGGTCATCACGGCACGACCGGTAATCACGTCGAACTTTTCCTTCACTTCTTCGGCACGTTTGTGCTCGGCTACCACGTTCTCCAAGCCTATGGCATCTTTCACGGCATTCACCACCATGATTTTCTTCCCCGTCCCGTCAATGAGATAGAACTCGGTCTGCGGAAACATGATGGCCAAGGGGATGCCAGGGAAACCGCCACCCGTGCCCAAGTCCATCACCTTCATCCCAGGCAGCAACTCATAGTATTTGGCGATGGCCAATGAGTGCAGCACATGGTGCTCATAAAAGTGCTCCATGTCCTTGCGGGAGATGACGTTGATTTTGCTATTCCAATCCAAGTATAAGTCTTTCAGTTGGTTATACTGCTCTTTCTGCTTGTCGCTCAGCTCAGGGAAATACTTGAAAAGGCGTGTTGTATCCATGGTTTTGTGAAAATTGGCTTCAAAAATACGGATTTTTTCGGAGTTAGGGCATTTTTATTTTAGTTTTATACGTTTTTCATGGATTTTGCGTTGATTTACTATGGCTGATGACTATGGCCTATGGCAATTGTGGCTGTTAGGCGTTAGCATTTGGCTATTAGCATAAGTGCTTGTTTGCTATAGGCTAATTGCTAAAGGCAAAAAGCCAAACAGCCTGCTGAAACAGCCATCAGCCATAGTCATAGGCCATAGGCCATAGTTAGAAAATCGTAAAGAAATGAAAAACCTCGCCCTACTCCTGACTTTGCTATTCCCAATGAGCCTTTTCGCTCAAAGAATCACCCCTGAGGAATACATCCAGACCTATAAAGACATCGCCATCCGCGAGATGAAAACCCACAAGATTCCAGCCTCTATCACTTTGGCGCAAGGTTTGCTTGAGTCGGGGGCGGGCAACAGTGCCTTGGCACGCGAAGCCAAAAACCACTTCGGCATCAAGTGCCACAAGGGCTGGGAAGGCGATACCTACATCATGGACGACGACGCCAAGGACGAGTGCTTCCGCAAGTACAGGAACGCCGAGGAGTCGTTTAAGGACCATTCCGAGTTTCTCAGCGGTCGCAGTCGCTATGCCGCGCTTTTCGACCTCGAAATCACCGATTACCGTGGCTGGGCCAAGGGCCTGAAGGCGGCGGGTTATGCCACCAACCCTAAGTACGCCCAGTTGCTTATCGACCGTATCGATCTGTACGACCTCACCAAATACGACAAAATTGCGCTTGGACAAATGACCGACGATGACCAGTTGCCCGACATCGCCCCTGAGGACGAACTGCTTGAGCTGGCCTATTCGCCTAACGACCGCTCCGTCTTCGAGTTGGTCGATATGACTGCCGAGAAACGCTTCATCTACGAGAATAACGGCGTGCGTTTCGTCTTCGCCAAGGAAGGGGAGACCCCAGAAGGCTTAGCGGCAGCATTTGGCTTGAAATACAAGAAGTTTTGTGAATACAACCTGCTGAGACGTCCCGACGAGATGGTGTTCCATAGCGGTGATGTGGTGTATTTAGCAAAGCTGAAAAACAGGAACTGGAAAGCCAAGAAATACACCGTTCAGGAAGGCGAGACCCTCCGCGATGTGGCGCTTCGCTTCGCCGTGAAGCCAGAGCGAATCTTGAGCAAGAATAGCCTCAAAGAAGGCACGCGCCTGCGTGCTGGCCAGGTGATTTGGCTGAGGTAAAGGTTCCCGTATGGGAATGGATATTATAATGATGTAGGGCTGTCACATTGTGGCGGCCGCTTGTTTGCGATTTTCAAGCGGCTGCCATGGTATGACAGCCCTACAAGATTCCGTTTTTGGGAATCTCTATTACATTATTTCACTTCGTAGGTAATTGTGAAGCGTTTGGCGAAGTTGCCCGCTTGGCTCTCGAAGGTGTAGGTAGCTTTGACAGTCGGCCCTTCGACAGGCTCAGGGGCCTCAGTCTCAGGGGTTGGGTTGGCCAGTAGGTCAACGTCGGCACCAGTCAAATTGTCGATAAGGTGGAGGTAGCCGAAGCTGACTCCTTCGTTGCTGATGCTGAGGGTGTAGCTGCCGTCGCTTTCAGCCTTGAAGCTGACGGGTAGTTCTCCTTTGCTTTCACTGCGCACCACGGCATAGTCGGTGTTGCCTTGGGTGATATAGAGCTTGGTGCTGTTGTCGTCGATTTTGAATTTGGGCAACATGTCGCTTTCGTCGAAGCGGATTATGGCGCGGTCGCTAAAGGAAGGGCCGCTGAGGTTAATGGTGAGCATAGCGCTCTTGGCGGGTGCTTCGCGATGGAAGGTCAGCTCTTCGCCGTCTTCTTCGGCAATTACAATGATGCCTTCCATGGCCTCGACGTAATTGCGGTTGGCAGCTTCAAAATCTGTACCATTGGCGTTCATTACATAGAAGTTGCGGTCGACATAGGCGGTGTCGGGGAAAGGATTGCCCACGAGGTTGACACCAGGGAGTTTGCTTTCATTAGATCTGACTAACACTACCTTGCCGTCACCATCGTAAGGTTTCCCAATGAAGGACAGCGTGACGTCTCTGCTGTTAGCGTAGAGGTAACCCTTGCCAGGAACGAGGTCGAAGTCGTTGCTCCAGTAATTCATCCATTCCTTAGTTTGGGTTTGGTCAAAATAGTAGAGGTCGAATTTGTTGTCGAGCAGACCTGGCACTTGTTCGGGACTTACTGCTCCGATGGGGGAGGCGATGAGGTGATAATGGTCGTTCTCGCCTGCAGTATAGTGGACAATGTCTCTGGTAAGGGTGAATTCCGTGATAGTGATGTCATCCAGATAGATGAAAGCATCGCCATTTCCGTAGTTTGAGATGCCTTTAAAGGCGATGACCACATCTTGTGCTCCCATATAGTCGTCAAGCTCGATTATCACTTCGGTCCATTCCGACTGGTTGGGGAGGTTGGCTGCGAGGGTTTCGATATAGGTATTGCCGCCATCGGTGGAGAGGTAGACAGAAAAGTCGCCTCCTGTGGGGTTCCTGTACCAGAACTTGAACAGCATGAGGACGTCTTCTGGGAAGTCTAACCGTGGAGTTTTCAGGAAGTTGGTTCTGTCAATAGGGTTGTAGAACGAATCGAAACGCACGCATTTCGATCCATTGTGGCCAGTGCCATTGGAATTGCCTTTGCCTTGTTGGCCATTCGTAAAGCACCAATAATAATTAGAGGGTTTATTGTCGGCGGCAATATGTATGGTCGTGCCTTCGTTGTTGTCCCAGCAGCCTGGTATTTCGCCCTCGTAGAGATTCTCGAAGTCTTCTATCCAAGGGAATTCATCAACAGAACTGCACTTGGTTTGGAATTCCACGACCCTCCAGCTGCTGAATGAGTTGTCTCCGCACAAACTTTGTATTTTTACCTTGTATTTGGTGTTCTCTTCTAAGTTGGTCAATGTAGTGGAGAGGCTTTCGGTGTTGATAAGGGCGGATGTCCAATATGGATCGAAAAGTCTCTTGTATTCCACATTGTAGCGGCCGCTGCCTCCATCCCAGGCGAGGGTGGCAGAGGTGGCGGTTGTGTCGGTGCAAATTAAGGAGGCTGGCTTCGAACAGCTGCTGTCCTCATTGGGGATGAGGTTGAACCGAATGTTGGCCCTGAATTCCATCACAACATTGTGTCTCGCATTAAAGAATGTTTGGATGCCATTGATGAATGACGACAGATTGTAAGGGTTGGGATTGTAGTTGTCGGAATAAAAGGAATGGACCGTATTTGGCTTGACTGTGCAGGAGAAGTGTCGTCTAACGTAATTATTGGTGTTTTCGTCCACGGCGACGAGCAAGTTTTCTGTCACGTCATAGTTGAAAGGGGTGTCCAACGTGATAGTAATCCAACCTTCGGTAACAGGAATGTTGAAAGCGCCTTCATAAACAATGTCGGCTGGAGTCACCTGCACGTAATTCATGTTATCAGGGAAGGTGGCTTGATCCACATTTTTCATGTAAAGGACAATATTGCTGCTCAGCGCTTGAGTTGGATTCATATCTAAGGAATTGGGCTTTCGATAGAAGCTGATAGAAGTGATGATTCCAGAACCTCCTCCAGCCTGTTGTATTTCGTCGGCAGTGTAAATTTGCTCAACGAAAGAGTAATTGTAATAGTGGTTGAATGGAACGTTGTAGTCGCCGTCTCCCGTCGTTATGTCCCCAATGGTTATGCTTTGTGCATGAGTTATCCGTGGCATCAGTAGCACCAAGGATAGAATGAATAGTAATCTCTTGTAGTTAAAACACATTGTAATGTATTGATTTTTAGGAAAAAGAATAAAAATGAAATTAAGCAATTTTAAAATCGCAAAAATAGTAAAAAATTCTTATCTTTAACATGAGAAATCCGTATTTTTGCACCCTCAATAGAAACAAATTTAAATCAATGAAAAGAAAGTTACATTTTTTCATGTTGCTAATGGCAACTTTCATGCCTTTGGTGGCAAAGACACAAATAGTGACTATAGGTGATGCGACATCCTCTACCTCACACTATGCTGCTCCAATCGACCAGTACTTCAATTATTCTTTTGTGGAAATGCTTGTCCCGTCAGCTGAAATCGCTGCTGGTCATCCGACGACAAACACCATTGTGAATTTGGGATTCTACTCCCCAACGGGCTCCAATGGCTTTGACTATACCTTCACCGTTTACATGAAGAATGTAGACATTAACGAATTCGGTGCAACGATGGTCCCCGTTTCGAATGCCGATATCGTATATACGGGAACACTCGTACCTCAAACGAATGCTTGGACCACTTTTGACCTTGACAGAGCCTTCATTTACGACCCTACCAGGACCTTACTTATCGCAGTGAACAAGACCTCAGGCCAACAGGCGGGTCCCTCTTTTACATGGCAATACACTGCCACAACGACGAACTCTGTGCTAATGGCGCACCGAGACGGCTATAGTTATTTGCCTACTACAGTGCTTCCGTCGCCTAGTTCCATCACCGACTGGCAAAAGACCTTCAGGCCAAATATGCAGCTTGTTTTCGGGACGCCCAACGACTGCGAAAAACCTATTGATTTATCCATAGGAGCCATTACAGGTCACTCTGCCGTATTTAGTTGGAGCTCTTCAGCTTCAGCATGGCAGATTTGCTTGAACGATGACGAATCTCATCTAATCGATGTCACTTCTATGTCATACACTTTGCAAGGTCTCGCAGGTGGAACCACTCACACCGTTAAGGTGCGCAGCAAGTGCAGCAACACTAGTTATAGCAACTGGAGTTCCACTATGCGTTTCACTACCCCGGTCACTTGCCCTCAACCTACGAACTTGGCGGCTACCCTCACCCCGGGTAACGGTACCATTGCCACGCTGAGTTGGACAGAAACAGGTGACGCCACTGACTGGGTGATCGAATATGGCACGGCCTCTGACTTTACAGGAGCCATTGCGGTGAACGTGAGTGGCACACCTTCGAAAGTCCTTACTAACCTCGCCGCCGAGACAACCTGCTATGCCCGCGTGAAAGCCAACTGTGGCAGCCAAGACGGCGAAAGTATCTGGAGCGAAGCCATCGCTTTCACACCCACGAATGACTATTTCTTCACCGTGAATGACCCCGCCGACACCACCAATGACATTGTGCCTATTTATGGCACATGGGTCGATGGCCATATCAGTAGCCAGTTCATCATCCCCGCTGCCGACTTGGCCGACATTCAACACACCACCATCAACAAGCTAGCCTTCTATGGCTCCGTGACGAGCCTTCATTCCCATTGGGACAATGCCCAATTTGAGGTGTATATGGCCGAAACCAATGCTCCCACCATGTTGGTATTCACCGACTGGAACATGTTGGAAAAGGTGATGAACAAAGCCCATCTCGAAATCAACGATGGCATAATGGTGGTTACCTTAGATACCCCATTCCCATACAAGGGCGGAAACCTTTTGATAGGCTTCAAACAAACCTTGAGCGGACAATATAGCTCTTGCTCTTGGTTGGGCGTTACGGCGCCAGGAGCTTCGGTGGGCGGATCTGGCTTTTCTGTCAGTCAGCAGAATTTCCTGCCGAAAGTTACATTCTATTACACTAACGAATTTTATCCCAACGATTTCGTTTTCGTCCGTGACGGTAACTGGGGAGGCACTGCCAACTGGTTGGGAGGCAAAGTGCCTAAGGGAGGGAATGTCATTATCCGAGCCAATGCCATCATTCCTGCCCGTCATGTGGCATTTGCCAATGAGATCACCGTTGAAGAAGGCGGCTCCATCACCATCAACGATGGAGGTCAACTAAAGCATAATACTCCAGGACTTGAGGTGACAATGAAGAAACGCATTCCAGCCTACACTGGCAACATGGATCGCTACCAGCTGTTGGCCTTCCCTATTAGCCAGGAGGTTGATGTTCCCGCTTCCATGACTGCCGCCGAAGGCAACGACTTTTATATGTTCGACAACAGCATGAGGGGAGAGGAATGGCGGAACAACAAGCAGGTGGCCATTGATTCGCTTGCAGCTTTTAATGGGTATCTCTATGCCAGTCCTCAAGTCATCGATCTTTCTATGACTTGTCCCACTAATCCCTCTTTGGGTGTTTCATTGCCGCTCACTTATACTGATGGCGAAAACCAAAACAGCGGGTGGTACTTGTTAGGCAATCCTTTCACCTGCGCTGCCTATATCTACGACGAAAACAATGCACCTATGGAGGTCATGTTTTATGACGAGGCGGGAGAAATGACGACCCTCATGGCTGGTCCCATTCCCCCGATGCAAGGCTTCTTCGTGAAGATTTCGGCGGATACCAATGTTTATTTCTTGCCCTATAGAAGGTAAGTTGACAGTTGTTCAGTTGTTCAGTTGTTCAGTTGGCAGTTGCCGCTTCGCGTCATTGCGAAGAACGAAGCAATCCAGTTGTCAGTTACCAGTTGATAGTTGATAGTTGATAGTTGGGAGATTCCCTTCGGGAACGGAGTAAGGTCATTAATTAAAATAGCGGCGGCTTGAAGTGTTTACGCTCAGTAGACACTACAAGCCGCCGCATTGTAACGGGAACCTCCATTTTAGTTGGGAGATTCCCTGCGGGAATGGAGTGTCGTTATTGGGTTTTAAAGGCGGCGGCCTCAGGCATCTTACGGCTTGCAAAATCCTCAAGCCGCCGCTTTATAAATTACACCTCACTCCATTCCCCGTTAGGGGAATCTCGTTATTCCTCTCTACGCTTCTTGCCCACGAGGTAAGCTGCGCCGAGGGCCGTCAGCATGACGATGCCGCTGCCGAGGGGAGCAGCGTCCTGGTTGCCACCTTGACCGTGTCCAGGGTTAAGAGGCGTTTCAGTGCCACCCTCCTTGGTAAAGAAGCTTCTCTCTTGATATATAGCGTTGCCGTTGTTGCCGCTATTCTCGCGGTGAAACATGCTGCTTTGGGCGAAACCCGTCATGGCCATTCCGAGGATGATGGTGAGGGTGATTATTTGTTTTTTCATCGATGTATTTGTTGTTTAATTGTTGATTGTTTAATTGTTGAATTGTTGTTTTTAGCTTTAAGCTTTAAGCCGTAAGCTATAAGCTTGGTTGATGCTGAGCTTATAGCTTACAGCTTATGGCTTACGGCTTCCAAATCATCTTACCACGACCTTTTGGACCTTCACGTTGTCGCCGTTCACGAGGCGGAGCATGTAGATGCCTTGGGCGGCGTTGACGTTGACGTTGGCGCAGCCGTTGATGCTTTCGCTCTTGAGGATGCGGCCGTTGACGTCGATCACCTGCAGGGTGGCGTTGCCTTCGTTGTTGATGACGAAGCTGCCGTTGCTATAGAAGGCGAAGGTGTCGTCGTTGCTGTTGCCGGCGGCAAACACGAGCTTGAAGCGGCTTTCGTAGTCGGTGGTCTTGGCGTCGAAGGTGTAGCTCGGGTTGGCGAGCAGGTCGACGTCGTTGCCGTTCATGTTGTCGATGAGGTGGAGGTAGGCGAAGTTCACTTCCTCGGCAGTGAAGTTGAGGGTGTAGCTGCCGTTGTTCTCAGCCTTGAAGTTGACGGGCATGGTACCCATAGCTTCGGCGCTGACGATAGCGTATTCCTTACCGTCCATAGGCATGTAGACCTTGGTGCTGCCGTTTCTGAACTGGAGCTTGGGCAGTTGGTTGCCTTCGTCGAAGCTGACGATAGCGCGGTCCAAGAGGGTTGAGCCTGCCGAAGCGCTCTTGGTGAGGTTGAGGGTGAGTTGAGCAACCTTTTTGTTGGGTTGTGTGGTCGTGAAGGTGAGGGTCTCCTCGTTAGAATTGGCTACGACGAACACGCCTTCCATGGGGCCGATGGCGACGGGGCCAAGTTGGGGAGTATACACGCCGCTATTCTGCATGGAGTAGAATGCACGGCCGTCGTTCAGGTAGGCATTGTCCTTTGCGAAGGGGTTACCCACGAGGTTCCAGTCGGGGAAGTCGAGGCCGGTGGCGGCGTCGGCGTCGGCGTCGGTCATGTAGAGGGTCACGTCTTGGGTGTTGCCGGTGTTACCAGCGCCGGTGAAGACGAGTTCGGTGCCTTCCTTGCTGGCATAGAGATAGCCTTGGCCGTTGACTAAGCTGAAGTTGCTGGCTCTGTAGTTGCGCCATTCGAGTTCTTGAGCTTGGTCGAAGCTGTAGAGGTCGTAGGTGCTGGTGGTCTCGTCGACATTTGCACCCAAGTTGTCGGTAATCATGCCCGTCACATCAGTAGGAGCGACGTTATTGACCAAAGGCGAGGCAATCAGATAATAGCCGCCGTCGCCTTCGTAGGCTTCGATGGTCTTGGTGTAGAACTCAGGCGTGGTGAAGCTGGCGCTGGCGCTCCAATCGGTGGTGCCGCCGTTGCCGTCGCAGTCGACGCCTTGCACTTGATATTTATATGTGGTTTGAGCGCTGAGGTTCTCAAGCGTGTAGGGGTTGTTGACGCTTTCGACGAGAGTCCAAGTATTATTATCGGTGATGGTGACATCAATACCGTCGTTACTGCCGTACAAACTCGGAGTAAATTCATAAGTCATGCCAGACTCAAAGACATAGTCATCTTGACGGCCACCAACGTTACCATTGCTTGCAGCAATATAAATCTTGCTGTCAGCAGGTGAAGGATTCACAATGCACCAGTCATAAGTTCCAGCGGGGATTTGAATTGAAACGCTGTTTTCAAGCACGATATGAGTGGCATCAGCACTGCACTCAGCATCAGTTGGAATCAGGTATTCAAAAGCGCTATAGTCGGTAGCTGTCCATCCGCCAGTGGCAGTGAAAACATCACCGTATGCCGTAGCATCGGCATCGAGCAACATCTGATAGCCAGTGCCATCTTGCCAGATGTCATCGGGAACATTCAGAATGATAGTGGCAGGCACAGTGGGATCAACTTCAAGATATTGCAGATTGTATGTTTCGGTAGTGCCTGTCCAGCTGAGCTCGGCAGCATTACCTGTGACGTCAGCAGTGAGGTCGGTAGGTACGGCGCAACCGTCAGGTGTGGGGAAGTTGGCGATGTCTGACCAGCCGCTTTCATCGTCTGTGCCGCAGACGGCCTGCACTTGGAATTCGTAATTCTTTAAAGAAGAAAGGCCTGTGATGTCGAGGCTGTTGGTAGTAGAAGTAGCATTGATCCATTCGCCAGCATCTTGCGTGCCATAGATACCGAAGTCATCAATGAAGAGGTAGTTGGCATCGTAGCTTACATGATGGATGGCAATGTAGCCTTGCTGTCCAGCATAGCTGCTCAGGTCAATAACCACTTCTGACCAGTCACCTGTAGCTTGTTGCATCTCACGCAAGGTGATAGTAAAGTCACTGATGCTGTTGTCACTTGTAGAAAGGAGGACTTCATAGCTATCAGGCCATTGGCCAGCAGTGGTTTCCCAGAATTTCAAATTGCCTTGGAGGTCGATTTGAGGTGTGACAAGCCAGTTGTCAGCATTGTAAGCATTAGAAGCCCAACTCCATGCACTGACTACGTATGAACCACCGTGATTAGTTACACCGTTAATACCGCTTGCATCATAAGTTACCCATCCTTCAGCATTGGGAGCCTCACCTTGGGTGTAAATAGTCCAGTTGTCAAGACCGTTCTCGAAACCATCTTCGAAAATAGTCACATCACCAGCAGCTACTCTATATCTCACATTGTAGCTTTCAACATCATCATTGCCTTCCCAGTTCAAGGTGGCGGAGGTGGGCATCACGTTGGTGGCGGTCAAATTGGTGGGGGTGGGGCAAGAAGAGTCGGTAGTGAAGCTAACCACATTGGACCAGCAGCTTGCGTTGGTGCCGTCGGTGGAACGAACTTTCACGGTATAAGCGGTAAGAGCATTCAGACCGGTCAAGGTGAAAGGATTGCTGTTGGCAACAACCAAATTGTTTTCATCGTCGTTGATGCAGATCTGCCATGTGGTGGCAGTGCCGTTCTCGGTCCAACTCAACTGCACTTCGTTAGCGCCAGGAGTGCCAGCGGTGAGCGCAGTGGGTTTAACAGGCGGTTGGATACCGATGGTGTGAAGCACTTGACCATCGGTGAGGTCGCTACCTGATTGTTGTGAGTAAATGGCAGTACCATTGACGGTAAGGGTAAAAGAGGTTTCACTGGCATAACTACCTGCAACCCAAACAAACTGGTAATAATCACCGCACAAACTGAGTGTGCCGCTGTTTGTGGAACCGCTTGCAATAGTCAGGGTCTCAACTAAATCACCACAGCCATCAAAAATCCGGATGGCGTTGCCGTTCCAACCGTCACCATAGCTGTCAGTCAAGTTGTATTCGACAGCGGTAGCATTTTCGCAGGCCCAGGTGGTGAAGGTAATCACATTGCTCCAATCACTATAGTCGCCACCGCCGCAGTTGGCTCTAACACGGGCGTAGTATGTGGTAGCAGCAGAGAGGTCCCTGATAGCGTATGCCGGAATACCATTGCGGTTAATAGTAGTGGCTGCCGAGAAATCGGCATTTGTGCTATATTGGAGTTCCCAATTGGTGGCGGTTCCGTTTTCGGTCCATTGCACGGAGGCGTTTTCCATGCCAAGGATTACTTCGTTGCTCAGCGTAGGTTTGACGCAGCTTGGAATGGCAGCGAAGCTAAAGTCGTCAACGAAAAGGCGATACTGATAATTTGAATAATACCAAATTGCCACATACTTGGTGCCTGCCGGGAACATAAACTCCTCGGATTGAGCCCAACTGGTGTTGTAGGTGGAAATCTCATTACCCCAAGTGAAACTTGAAATATTCGTGTCGGTAGTGGAATAACCTACTTTGAATAATTCTGTTCCAGAAGTGGAGGAGGCTGCATACCAGAATGACATAATAACACCTCCTGCACCATCCAGTTCGGGTGAAAACAGATACTGGTCATAGCCATCGGTGTTTCTGGAATAAGATGAGAATCTGAAACCATAATCACCGTTGTGTTTAGCGGCTGCAGCAATGCCGAATTCAGAGGTATTGCTGCTGTACGGATTTGCCGTAGTCCAGCCGTCAGCGGACAGGTCGTAGTTTTCGAAGCCGTAGCTATACGGCAATGGGTGCTGTGCATTCGCTGCGCCGAAGCAGGCGAAGCAAAGCATCATCGCGAAAAGTAAAGATTTTCTTTTCATCACTTTTTGTTGTTTAGTTAGTTTGTGTTTAGTTTAATTTTATTTAATTTGTTGTGTTTTAACTTGCTATGAAACGCTAGACACTAAGCGCATTCGAGCGGCAAAATTACAAAAAAAATCTATGCGTTTTTTAGTTGTTGAATATTTTTTTTTGCAACAAAGGGTAAAGTGGACAAAAAAGATAATAAATGCCCTTATATGGTCCATGGGAAGGCTGTGAAGGGCAGGGATGCCGGCGCTCTTGTGTCAAATCTTGAATGGGCGCTTATTAATTAATAGGTGTGCAATCCAGGGAAAAGATAGGAGAAGAATGTTAGACTGGACAAGACTCGCGTCAGACAGGCCTGCGACCGGTAGGCGTCCCCCTTTTAAGAGGGGCAGGGGGGATTCAACACGCATCTCGGTTTCAGGTGCGTGTTGACTTCCCCGCTAATCCCCCCGCCCCCTTTGAAGGGGAAATGGGCACCCCCTCAAGAGGGGGACGCGCGAAGCGGCGACAAGAGGACTTCGTCGTGCTTCCAGCAAAAACGAAAAAAGGCGTCACCCGAAGGTAACGCCTTTTTGGGGTAAACCGCAAAAGGGATTATTCCTCTCTGCGCTTCTTGCCTACGAGGTAGGCGCCACCGAGGACGGCGAGGACAGCAATGCCCGTGCCGAGTGGGGCGTCAGCGTTGCCGGTTCCACCATGAACACTAGGAAGTCCGGGGAAACCACCGTCACGGTCGCCGTTTTTGAAGTAGGCGTTTTCTTGCTCAGGGGTGTTGCCGCGTTGGAAGAGGCCACCGCCATCAGCGAAGGTGGTCATGCTCAGTCCGAGGACGATTGCGATTGTCAATGCTAGTTTTTTCATTGTATTCTATGGTTTTTTATTGTTTGTTTCTTTGTGCTTTTCTATTCTTTGAGCGTGCAAAAATACGACTTTTTTTGTAGATACAACAAAAATATTGAAAAAAATGTCATTAATTTTTCGCGAAGGCCAAAAACTTGCGTCCTGCCTCGTGTTGTCAATAGGTCATTTTTTCACGAAACGGCGTGTGGTCGTGTTGCCTTCCGAAACGGTCTTCAGCAGATAGGTGCCAGCGGGCAGGGCCTCGAGGTCAAGACCGAAGGCATGGCTGCCTACGGCGCCTTGGCGCAGCAGGGCACCTTTCATGTCGTACACCTCATAGCGCTCGATGCGTTCGGCGCTCTCCACCTGCAGCTTGTCGGTGGCTGGGTTGGGGTAGAGGAGCATCGTGGCAGCGTCGTTCTCGGTCACGCCATCCCACTCGCGCACGAGCGTGATGTCGTCGACCACCAGCATGAACTGGTCTGTGCAGTTGAAGTGGCGGATGGCCACCCAGATATCTTGGCCGTGGTATTCGCGCAGGTCGACGGCAAACTCATACCATCCGCCCTGTGATTTGGCGTCCAAGGTGGTCTCCCAGATGGTGGTGAAGTCGGCGGCATCGGTATTGCCCGTAGTCGACACGGCCACGCCGAGATGCTCTTTGGGGAAGTTGGCGTCTTGGGCGCAGGCCCTGAAGGTGATGAGGTCGTAGTTGAGTTTCCAGGGGCTCACCAGGTAGTTGTCTGGGGTGAGGGGTTGCTCAGTCATATCGTCAAGCGATTGCGAAGCGACGCTGTAGGGGTTCTCGAAATTGCCCCAGTTGCGTTGCAGGAACCATTGGAAGCCGTCGCCGTCGGCATCGATGTTGGTCCACCACAGGTAGGCGTCGTCGAAGTTGTAGGTCAGGTCGCCAGTGGGCGGTTCGGGTGGGGTGGGGGTGAAGTCGCCCAAGGCATAGATGGCGATGAAGTTGGGGCTTGCTGGCGAGTCGCCGAAGAAGCAGATGCTGCCGTTGTATTCGCCGACGAAGGCGCCGCCCGAGCCGCCGTAGGCCACATAGCCCGGGGTGTTGGCAAACTCAAGCACAGCAGTGGGATTGAATACGCCAGTGGTGATGTTGTAGTCGAAGACGAAAGGATAGATGCCCACGTTGCAGAACATGTAGAGGTGTGCTTCACCGTTCTCGTCGGTGAAGTAGCCCGAGCCGCTGCAGTAGGTGTCGGCAGAAGGCACGCCAGTGACGGTCTGCATTAATTGTCCTTGGCGGTCGATGCGCATCAGGGTGGTGGAGGTGCCGATCCAGAAGCCGTCGTTCACGGGGTCGTAGGAGCAGTGGCGGATGCTCTCGCTCGGCGTGTCGACGTAGCCGATGAGGGTCTTGTTGGCCAAGTCGACGCAGTAGAGGCGTGTCTCATAGTTGGCGCCGCCGCCGTAGAAATACTGGCCGTCGTAGGCCAGGTCGCGGAGGTGGTCACAACCTTCGATGTCAAATTCTTCGATGAGGTTGCCTTCCAGGTCGTATTTGTAGAACATGGAATTGACAGGCGGGGTGTTCCCGGGCGCCTTTGAATAGGTGCTGGTGTAGATGTACTCGCCGTCGGTGGCGATGTTTTGTTGGCGGCCTGTGGTGGCACGGAACGAGGTCACGTAGTCCCACATGTCTTTTTCTTGTGCTTGTGCTACAAAGGGCGCGATGAGCGCGATAAGCAATAGGGTGTAAAATGCTTTTTTCATTGTTTATAGGTTTTATTGTTGTGTGATGTAATTGTCGCGATTATTCTTCTTCCGTCACCTTCATAATCTCGATGGCTTTCACGGGTGCGGAGGAGATGGTCGCTTTGACGTCGGCACCCAACATGGGGTCAAGGTCTCCGTCGGGTGAGGTGTGCGGGGTGCCTACCTTGATGGCGCTGCCGTCGACGGCGAAGATGCCGTGCCAGGTCTTTATGTATGTCCAGCGCGTGGTGTCGTCTTCTGCTTTGCCATCGCTGAAGTCGTAGGCAACCGACTTGGAACTCGCCTTAAGGACGTCGGCAACCATGTCGCCCACTTTGGTGCCGCCGTAAGTGGCGTAACGCTTGCTGTAAACCTCGATATAGGAGATGCTTTGCACGCCGCCTTCGATCCCATATTGTATCTTGGCAATGTTTTCGCCTGTTTCGGCGTCGACGAGCATCGTTTCACCATAGTATTCGTCTTGCACCAGCGGATTGAGACGGAAACCGTCGAGGGCCTTGGGCATCGGACCGCCGAGTTTGAGTCCGCCGAGTTTGTTGTCGCCGCAGATGCGGTATTCGTTGTAGCTCTTGTCGAAGCCTTCGCCGTTCCAGTGGCAGGTGATGGAGCGTTGGTAGTCCAGGAAGTCAAAGTAGTCGCATGCGGTCCAACTGCACAAGATGTCGCCGTCAGGGGTGAGGCTATAGTACGGCATGCCGTCCTTCTTGGAAAAGTTGACATCGCTCTTCTCTGCGCCATAGAGAGACAGGGCGTTGTAGAACTCGTCGAACTTGGGTTCGGGAAAGGGCCATGAGGTCTCGGTGAGTTGCCCCTCGTTGTAAGTGTAGGCTTTATGCTCAATCATGACGCTGCAGTCGCAGCCGCCTGAGAAGGTGTAGAGCACGAGATGCGAGCCGTCAGCCAAGGGATAGCCCTTCACTTGGATTGCGGAGTAGTCGCATTCGCCTTCCGACCTGTCGTAGTGGGCGTAGTTGCACTGTACCTCGTAGCTGTCGTCAACGTCTGCGGCTTTCTTGTGGATCTCATCAACGAGGTCCAGCTTGCGCATGTTTTCGGGGAGGACGTCCTTCGGGATGAGTCGCAGCACGTCTTCCATGATGCAATCGCTTTCGGTCGTGATGGGTTGTTGCTCAACCGTCTGTTCAGTGGGATTCGTTTGCTCGGTTGAATCCACTGGCATGTTGTTGGTTTCTTGATTTTGCTGTTTCGGTGCGCATGCCACCATCGCGCCGACCAGAAGGATGTAAAGTGCTTTTTTCATATTTCAGTTTTTATTATGTTATATTTCAATTTCAACAAAACTCCCAACTCCTCATTCCTCATCCCACATTCCACATCCCACATTCCACATTTCTCATTTCTCATTTCTCATTTTTCATTCCTCATTCCTCATTCCTCATTCCTCATTCCTCATTCCCAACTCCTCCCTAAGGTATTTCGCCGTATAGCTCTTCTCGCATTTGCAAACCTCCTCCGGAGTGCCTTGGCAGACGATTTGTCCGCCGCGTTCGCCGCCCTCGGGGCCCATGTCGATGATCCAGTCCGCCATTTTGATGACGTCCATGTTATGCTCGATGATGAGGACGGTGTTGCCCTTGTCGACCAGTTTGTTCAGCACGCTCATCAGTACTTTGATGTCTTCGAAGTGCAGTCCTGTGGTGGGCTCGTCCAAGACGTAGAGCGTCTTGCCTGTGTCGCGCTTGGCGAGTTCGGTGGCCAGTTTCACGCGTTGTGCCTCGCCGCCGCTGATGGTGGTAGAGGCCTGGCCGAGGGTCAGATAGCCCAAGCCGACGTCTTTCAGGGTCCGGATTTTTTGTATGATGCTCGGGATGTTCTCAAAGAACTCAACCGCCTCGTTGATGGTCATGTTGAGCACGTCGTTGATGGACTTGCCTTTGTAGCGCACCTCTAGGGTCTCGCGGTTGTAGCGTTTGCCTTGGCATTCCTCGCAAAGCACCGTCACATCGGGCAGGAAGTTCATCTCGATGACGCGTACTCCTGCGCCTTTGCATGCCTCGCAGCGTCCGCCTTTCACGTTGAAGGAGAAGCGTCCCGCCTTGTAGTTGCGGATCTTCGATTCGGGCAACTCTCCGTAGAGTTTGCGTATCTCATCGAACACCTTGGTGTAAGTGGCAGGGTTGGAGCGTGGTGTGCGCCCAATAGGGGCCTGGTCGATTTGGATGATCTTGTCGATATGCTCCAAACCTTCGATGCTGTCGTAGGGCAGGGGTTCCTTCACCGAGCGGTAGAACTTCTGGCTGAGGATGGGGGAGAGGGTTTCATTAATTAAGGTGGACTTGCCCGAGCCGCTGACGCCCGTCACGCAGACCATCACGCCGAGAGGCAGTTCCAAGTCGACGTCTTTCAGGTTGTGGCCTTTCGCCCCTTTTACCTTCAGGAAGTTGCCGTCTAAGGGTTTGCGGCGTTCTTTTGGGACTTCGATCTGCCGTTTGCCGTTGAGGTAGTCGCAGGTGATGGAATGGCCACTCTTGGTTTCGGCGGGTGTGCCGGCAAAAACGACTTCGCCGCCATGCCGTCCCGCACCAGGACCGATGTCGACGAGATAGTCGGCGCTGAGCATGGTCTCCTTGTCGTGTTCCACCACGATGACCGAGTTGCCAATGTCGCGCAGTTCTTTCAGCGACTCGATAAGACGCTGGTTGTCGCGTTGGTGCAGGCCGATGCTGGGTTCGTCGAGAATGTAGAGGACGCCCGTCAGTTGGGATCCGATTTGCGTAGCCAGTCGGATGCGTTGTGCCTCGCCACCCGACAATGACGCGGCGGGCCGGTTCATGTTGAGGTAGTCGATGCCGATGTCGAGCAGGAAATGCACGCGCTTATGGATTTCGCGCAGGATCTCCTTGGCGATGTCGTTTTGGCGTTCGGTGAGTTTGCTTGGCAGTTCGTCAATCCATTTGCCGAGGCTGAGGGTATCCATATTCGCCACTTCGGCGATGTTTTTTCCGTCGATGCGGAACCATTGTGCTTCTTTCTTGAGTCTGGTGCCGCCGCAAACGGGACAATTCACATGGTTCATGAACGAGCTTGCCCAGCGTGATATAGCCGCTGAGGCCTCCTCGTTGTTTTGGTCTTCGATGAAGTTGACGATGCCCTCGAAGTTGATTTTTATGGTTGAGGTGATGCCGAGGGTCTCGCGTTTGATGTCGAAGGTCTCGTTGGTGCCGTAGAGGATGACGTCGAGGGCCTCGTCAGAGATGTCGCTCAACGGTGTATCGAGGGTGTAGCCGTATTTCAGTCCGATGGCTTCCAACTGCTTGAAGATCCAGCTGCCGGTTTTGTATTCTCCTGCAGGGGCCAGACCGCCTTTGCGGAGGCTGAGGTTGGGGTTGGGGATGAGTTTCTCCTTGTCGACGACGGCAATCTCGCCTAAGCCGTTGCACTTGGGGCAGGCGCCGTAAGGGGAGTTGAACGAAAAGGTGTTGGGTTCGGGGTCCTCGTAGGAAAGGCCAGTGGTGGGGCACATCAATAATCTGCTGAAGTATCTTAGTGTTGAGTGTTGAGTGTTGAGTGTTGAGTGTTGATTATCAGAAGAATACTCCTTACTCCTCACTCCTAACTCCTCACTCCTTACTCCTAACTCCTCATTAACCAAAACCATGAGCAAGCCTTTGCCGTATCGGAAGGCGGTCTGCACCGACTTTTTGACGCGTGTGAGGACGTCTTCGTGTACTTCGATGCGGTCGACTACAATCTCGATGTCGTGGGTCTTGTAGCGGTCCACCATCATGCCAAACTCGAGTTCGCGCATCACGCCGTCGACGCGCACACGGGTGAAGCCCGCTTGGCGGATATGCTCGAAGAGTTCGCGGTAATGGCCCTTGCGGCCACGGACGGTGGGTGCCAGGATGCTGATGCGTTTGCCGTCAAACTCCTTGAGAATCAGTTCGGTGATTTGCTCCTCGGTATAGCGCACCATCTTTTCGCCAGTGTTGTAGGAATAGGCCTCGCCGATACGGGCGTAGAGCAGGCGAAGGAAGTCGTATATCTCGGTGATGGTGCCTACCGTGGATCGCGGGTTCTTGTTCACAGACTTCTGTTCGATGCTGATGACTGGACTGAGGCCAGTGATCTTGTCGACGTCGGGGCGTTCCATGTTGCCGATGAACTGCCGGGCGTATGCCGAGAAGCTCTCCATATAACGGCGCTGCCCTTCGGCGTAGATGGTGTCGAAAGCCAATGACGACTTGCCGCTTCCGCTGATGCCTGTGATGACCACTAGGGCATTGCGCGGAATGGAGAGGTCGATGTCTTTCAGATTGTTTTCGCGGGCACCGAGGATTTCTAGGGTTTTATCTTCGCTGAATTCGTTCACGTTATTAGTTAGCAGTGAGCAGTTAGGAGTTAGGAGTGGCGCGAAGCGACCCATTATCCCGCTACCCATTAAATCAATAGTTATTCAAAAGACTCTTTAGTTGCTTTAACTCCTCACTCTTCACTATTCACTCCTCATTTTCCTATGCGTTTTTGCATAATCTCCCGTCGGAATCTTAATGTCATAGCTGTTGCCGGTAGAGATGGTCAACGAGTTGCCGCGCAGCCAAGGATTGAAGTATTTCAACATCTTCAGGTTGGTGCCTTGCTCGTAGGCGAATTGTACGAGGTCGGGGATGCTTTGGGTGACGGTGACGGTTTTGGTCTCATAGGGTTGGTACCAACCGTTGTCGCTGATTTGGAAACCGTATTTCTCGGGGTTCTCGGTGATGAGTTTGAGGGCAAGAATACGGAACATGTAGCGTTGCGTCTCCTCGGGAAGCAGCATGTCGTAATAGGAGTCCACGCGTTGTTCTTCCCGTGTCTTGGAGATGCGTCCTGCTCCACAGTTGAAGGCGGCGGCGGACAAGGTCCAACTGCCAAACTTGCGGTAGGAGGATTTTAGGAATTGGCAGGCAGCGACAGTTTCCTTCTCAACATTGTAACGCATGTCCACTTCCTTGTCGATCTCAAGGTTGTACTCTTTTCCGGTGCCTTCCAGGAACTGCCAGAAACCGACGGCTTTGGAGGGCGATACGGCGTTGGTCAAGTCGCTCTCAATCATGGCGAGGTACTTGAAGTCTTCGGGCAAGCCGTATTTCTCCATCAGCGGTTCCATCACGGGGAACCAACGCTTGGTGCGTTTCAGCAGCAGGAGGTTGGCGGAGTGTCGGTACGAGTTGATCAGCAGCTCGCGTTCCAACCGCTCACGGACATAGAACAGGTCCAGTGGCACCTCTTCGCCACAAAACGTCATCGATTCAGGTAGTTCGATGTCGTGTGTGGGATGGTCGATTTGGTCGAAGGTGAGGTATTCGCGTTCGGTGCCTTCGTAGGTCTCCATCTGTTCATCGTTGGATTGTGCCAACGAAAAAGTGACGACTGCGGATACACCTATTAATATAATAGCCATGCCGCACGCCAAGAGGATGTTTCTTGTTCTCATAGTACTATGTTGAGTTCTTGTTTTCAATGGTTATTCAAATTGGGTCTTCGACTGGCTCGTCGGTTTTTGTAAATACAGGTCCCTGAGCTTGTCGAAGGGCCGTTTAAAATGGTGTCACAAAGTCCTTAAACAAAGGAGAGACCTTGTCCTTCTCCGAGAGGATGGGTTTGTCGATGCCCCAGTCAATATTCAGGTCGGGGTCGTCCCAGCGGATGCTGCCTTCCGAAGCCTTGTTGTAGACATTGGTGCACTTGTAGGTGAACACCGATTGGTCCTCAAGGCACACAAAACCGTGGGCGAAGCCTTCCGGTATCCAGTACATGAACTTGTTGCTTTCGGTCAGCACCACCGACTCCCACTGCCCGTAGGTCGGGGAACCTTTCCTCAAGTCGACGGCCACGTCCATTACCGCGCCTTTCACCACGCGCACCAACTTGCCCTGTGTGAAGGGCGGTTTCTGGAAATGCAGGCCGCGCAACACGCCGCGCGTCGACTGCGACTCGTTGTCCTGTACGAAAACCATGTCCAATCCGTGTTGAGCGAAGCGTTCCTTGTTGTAGGTCTCAAAGAAATAGCCGCGTTCGTCGGTGAATACGTCCGGTTTGATGACCAGCAGGTCTTTTATCTTGGTTTCGATGATTTGCATTGTATTCTGTTTATGGGAGTGAACCCCTGCTTTTCACCGTCATCGCGGACTCGATCCGCGATCTCCTGAAGACAAAGGCAATCCTTTTTTGTTTAGGAGATGGCGGATCCTTGTCCGCCATGACGGTAAAAGGCATAAGGGTCGTTTACCCAGTGTTGTGTCATTATAGATGCACGCATTCACCATACGCCGCGGCAGCGGCTTCCATGATGCCTTCCGACATGGTGGGGTGGGGGAACACGGCGTGGATGATGTCTTCACCCTTGGCGCCCAGTTCGCGGCATAGCACAGCGGCAGCCACCATCTCAGTCACGTTGTCGCCGACCATGTGGCAACCCAGCCAGTCGCCAGTCTTGGCATCGAAGACAACTTTGATGAAGCCGTCGCGGTTGCCGGCAGCGGTGGCCTTGCCCGAGGCGGTGAAGGGGAACTTTCCGATCTTCACCTCATAGCCGGCGGTGATGGCCTTCGCTTCGCTCAGGCCGACAGAGGCAATCTCAGGCGTGGTGTAGGTGCAACCCGGGATGTTGGCGTAGTTGAGCGGCTTGGGATCCAATCCGCAGAGTTTTTCCACGCAGATAGTGGCTTCATGGTCGGCCTTGTGGGCCAGGGCGGGACCATGCACAATGTCGCCGATGGCATAGATGCCTGGCACGTTGGTGCGGTACCATTCGTCCACGTTGATCTTGCCACGATCGGTGGTGATGCCGAGTTCTTCAAGACCGAGGTTGTCGATATTGGTCTGCACGCCGACGGCGCTAAGCACGATGTCGGCTTCCACGGTCTTCTCGCCCTTCTTGGTGGCGATGGTGCAAACGCACTTTTCGCCCGTGGTGTCGACGTGGGTCACCGAGGCCTCGGTCATCACAGTCATCTTCAGTTTCTTGAAGGCGCGCTCCACTTGCTTTGAGACTTCTTCGTCTTCGTTGGGCACCACGTTGGGCAGGAACTCGACGAGGGTCACCTTCACGCCCATCGAGGTGAAGAAGAAAGCGAACTCCGAACCGATGGCGCCCGAACCGACGACTACCATGCTCTCGGGCAGTTTGTCCAAAACCAAGGCCTGACGATAACCGATGATTTTCTTGCCGTCGATAGGCAAGGCGGGCAGTTCGCGCACGCGCGAACCCGTGGCGAGGATGATATGGTCGGCCTCATAGAGGGTGGCGTTGCCTTCGGCGTCGGTCACCTCCACCTGCTTGTCGGCAGTCAGTTTGCCGTAACCGGCGATGACATCCACGTTGTTTTTCTTGAGCAGGTACTGCACGCCCTTGCTCATGGTGTCGGCCACGCCGCGGCTGCGGGCCACAACGGCCTCCATGTCGGGTTTCACTTCGCCTTCCACCTTGATGCCGTAATTCTCGGCATGGTTGATATAGGTGTAGACTTGTGCGCTCTTCAGTAGGGCTTTGGTGGGGATGCAGCCCCAATTGAGGCAGATGCCGCCCACTTCGGCCTTCTCGACCACAGCGGTCTTCTTACCCAGTTGCGATGCTCTGATGGCAGCCACGTAGCCTCCTGGGCCGCTGCCGATAACGATGACGTCGTATTTCATATTATTTTGATTTAATTATTTGTTATTCAATGTTTTAATAGTTTTGAAAAAAAACTTTGGACGCGAGACAATGGCTCGCGGCCTCAAGTCAAGTATTGAACCGCGAAAGTACGAAAAATTCCACAATCGGCAAATGCAATGAGATTCCAAATCGATGAAATTGTGGAGTTTTTTGTTGTTGCAAAATATTATTAGTGTTTTTTCCTTATTTTTGCATTCCATGTTGTGCATGAAGAGAAGTCCGCAATGCGGTTCTCGTTTCTGGGGCAACGCAATCTTCCCAATAGTGAAATGATAATTTTGATATACTGAAATGAATAGAATGGAACCAAAACAGATGAATAGAAAACTTGCTAAATTCTTGGTGGTCGTTGCCGCTGTCGTTTTGTCAGCCTGTGGAAAGGCCCCCGACTTAAGCCGTCTTCAGGTGGGCGGCTATTATGTGGCGCAATGGGGCGACAAGGATGTCGTGCTTTGTGTCGAAGAGGTGTCGAGAAGAACCCTCGCGGGTCGTTGGTATGTTGAAGATGGTGCCGTGGCCCAATCTCATCCTTTTTCGGCCAAGTCGCGCTTCTTCCACCGAGAAGAGATGCTGTCGGACGAAGTTGTCGTCCATTCCGATGCCATGGCGAGCGGCGACGTCCTGTTGCTCGACATGCTGCTTGACGATTCATGGCAAACCCTGAGTTTCCATCCCTGGCAGCAACCGCCCGTTACGGATATTGACAAGAAATACCTCTATCACGACGATCTGTATCAGGTGGTCGTTGATACTAACATTGCTTATGCCTATGCCAAGGGTTATTGGGCCTCCTATCCTGAACCTAAATACAACTGCGATGACTATTTTACGATTGTGATGGAGAAGTTGACGGATATAGAGGAAAGGAGACTAAAATACTTGTATCTGGATATGGATGTCTACACTCCAATCACCGATGAATCAAAGCCTCGCCCGTTGCTGATGCTCATTCACGGAGGGGCCTTCTTCAACGGCGACAAGCAAAGTGCAGGTTATAAGGAATGGGGCCGTTACTTTGCTGCGCGCGGTTATGTGGTGGCAAGCATCAACTATCGCATCGGCTTTCTGCCACGGGGCTCGAAACGTGTCGACAGAGCAGGCTATCGGGCGGTGCAAGATGCTCGTGCTGCCATGTGCTATTTGCTGAGACATCCCGAGCGCTATCCGATTGACCCCAATCGCCTCTTCGTGGCCGGAAGCAGTGCGGGCGGCATCACGGCACTCAACCTCGCCTTTATGACCGACAAAGACCGTCCCGAAAGTACCAAGGGAGGCATCGTACATGAGGTCGCCAACGAATTGGTCCAGTTGTTCACTTCTAATCCAAACCAAGACAGTGGAATTGGACTAGAGGACCTTGGCGACATCAACGCGGTGGCAGAAGCCAATGCCGGTAGTGTGGATTTCCATATCGATGCAGTGGTGAACATGTGGGGTGCTGTGCATAAGATAGAAATGATAGACAATTCACGTAACACGGCCATACTCTCGTTCCATGGAGATGCCGACTCGGTGGTGGCCTATGGCTATGACCATCCGTTCACCAAAGTCAAGATGAAACCGCTCAACGAGTTCATGTGCAACAAAATGTACGGATCGAAATGTATCCACGAGAGGGCGAAGCAGTTGGGGATGATGAGTGAACTGCACACCAAGGCGGGGGGCGGACACAGTCTTCATGCCGAATGCGGCGAGTTGACGGATTATTACACGCTGATTACCGACACCACGACGAGATTCCTGTATCTCAGGATGTTCCCGCGACCTGAAGTAAACGAGGACCGCAACGGGAAGCAACAATGGTATAAGCTTGAAAACGCTGGCGAGTGGAAGGACTGCCGTTGGGAAGCCATTGGCGGTTTGGTCTTGGAGGTCAAGTCCGACAGGGCGCGGGTGTTATTTTTCGATGATGAGGAGGAGCACAAGTTGCACTTGTCAGGTCACCAGAAGAATGGACAATACTTTGATGAGACGTATAATGCCGATTAATGGTTGTTCTTTGTGTCGGAACTGACAGTTTACGGCTGTTTTATTTGTAGAGACGTGCCATGGCGCGTCTCTACAAATTTATAGCATTTTAATCCTTGAGAAAAATCGAAAAAAATCGATTTATAGGTCTTGCAGTGTATGAAAAAAGTTGTATTTTTGCGAGACACTTAAAAACAATAAAAATAAAGATTATGTTTACAAAAAAGACGACAAAGTCCTTGCTTTGCCTATTGGCAGCAGGCATTTTGGCCCTTGCCCTGACGGGCTTCAACACTCCTACCAAACCCAAGAAACTGGCACTCTATGTGGAGCGGCAGCAGTTTGTGCTGCAACGTTCGTTGGGAATTAACCCTAACGAAGATTTCAACATCGGCATCACCATCGACGTGCCAGTGGGCGGCAACCCCGCTTTGGTCGACTCCGTCACCCGTCTGCTGAACCAGACGCTTTACGGCTTTTTCGATGACAGAATCGACCGCCGTTTCAGGCCAGAAGAGGTGTACTACAATGACGCGAAGACCTTGGTCGACCACTACCGTGAGTCCTACAAGGCCTACATCTGCGACACGTGCAGCATGTACGAAGAGCCGTTTTGCGTTTCCGAATTCCATTATCTGAGGGTGACCCTGGTGGAACAGACCAAGTCGTTCGTGACTTATGAAGTTTCTAAGTACTTCATCGGCGAGGGTGACTGCGAGTACCTAAGTTGGGTGACCTTCTACACGAGCGATGGGCACCGTCTCCCCAAAGTCATCGAAGACGATCATGTGGTCGAACTGTTGAGGCATACTTATGGGACCGAATATGACGTGGTGGCGGATGTGGAATACCGGCTTGAGAAGGGGTCGGAGGCACGCTATTGGTGCGATTTCGGCCTGACCCACGACTCGTTGCTATGCCAGTACTTCTATTGCCCAGGCATTGTCGACGACATGGCGTTCGACATGAAGACGGTCCGGCCGTATCTCACCAAAGAGGCTAGACGCCTGTTGGAGTGACAGGAGTGTCTTCCTTTTCAATATCATCTTGAGCGGCCTCTTTAGGCCGCTTTTTTTCGCTGATGCACTTCACCACCTTGAGCAAGATTGCCCAAAGCGCAAAGAAGGCCACTACTGCAAGTGCCCAGATGATAATCAATGTCAGTGTTTCGCTATCCATTTCACCAAATCATGGGTCCCTGAAATCCAGAGACCTTCATTCCACTTCCGCCTGCAAAAATACAAAAACGCTTCGACATATTAATATAAGGTGTAAAAAAGAGTTTGTGGGAAGGTCGAATTGTTGTAAGTTTCGAAATAATCCCTATCTTTGCACCATCATCTAAACAAAACGACTATGAATTACGACGCCAATCCCGTTCATCTCCTCTACAACAACGAGGAACTCAGAGAAAGAATCAACATGATCATGGACAGCCGCGACCACACCACGGGCATCACCTTCGTCAATTTGTGCTACCAGATTGTCCAGATGGCCTTCCAGGAGCATCAGGTGAAGAAGGCCGACGAGAATACGACTGTCACTAGTGAGGAACTGGCTCCCGAGGAGCAGGTGCGCGTGAGTCGCATTTTGTGGGAACTCATCTGGGACCACAAGATTTTCCTCCTCTTTGGTCGCAGCGAGTTGCTTGGTTTGAGCAACGGCGAGGACCGTTTTGTGAAGTATTAAGGCCCCTTTTGGTCCCTTCGAAGCGTCTTTTTCGACGAAAATGCGTCGAAAAAGACGCTTTTTTTGTGCGCAAGTTTGAGTTTTCAACAATGTTATTTCATTGATATACAAATATATAGATTTGTATATTAACAAAATAGAAGAAATTTTTCCAAAAAATGCGCGGCGCATTGAAAAAAGTTGTACTTTTGCACCCGCTGAATTGAAAGAGGGCTTGCCCTTGAAAATGATATAGTTAAGGAACCTGATAAGTTAAACGTAATAGGTTTCTGCACGAAGTGACGCCAAAATCAAGCGTAAAAATAGTCACGGAGTGTGTTTTATAGACTTCTAAGCCGTACTAGGCTTATTATGTTTCCCTGACTACATCTCGAAAAGTGCACCCTCGGCCAGTTTGGTATGAGTTTGTAAATAATTCCTAATCAACGGATTAAATAACTAACAAATTAACCTAACAAATTAAAAATGCCGACTATTCAACAATTAGTGCGCAAAGGGCGCAAGAAATTGATCGACAAGAGCAAGTCGCCTGCGTTGGATGCCAGTCCGCAACGTCGCGGTGTGTGCGTGCGTGTTTACACGACGACCCCCAAGAAGCCTAACTCAGCAATGCGTAAGGTCGCTAGGGTTCGTTTGACCAACCAAAAGGAGGTCAACGCCTACATCCCCGGTGAGGGCCACAACCTGCAGGAGCACTCGATTGTTATGATCAGAGGTGGTCGTGTCAAGGATTTGCCGGGCGTTCGTTACCACATCATCCGCGGTGCTTTGGACACCTCGGGCGTTGAAGGCCGCCGCCAGCGCAGGTCGAAATATGGCGCAAAACGACCCAAACAAGCCGCAAAGAAATAACGATTAGTCAAAAAAAGAAAGACTTACAGACATGAGAAAAGCTAAACCAAAGAAGAGAATTATCCTTCCCGACCCGAAGTACGGTGATGTGCAGGTCACGAAGTTCGTGAACAACATCATGCTTAAGGGTAAGAAGAATTTGGCTTATCAGATTTTCTACGAAGCAATGGACATCGTTGAAAGTAAGCTCAACGAAAATCCAGTTGAGGTATGGAAAAAGGCCTTGGCCAACGTTACTCCTCAAGTGGAAG
>JAEEGG010004891.1_pt1 | contig 32306 bp, 31 predicted proteins | sample 9134161 | NCBI WGS metagenome assembly JAEEGG01 (sample SAMN16246543, study PRJNA631951) | gut metagenome | biome: gut microbiome; feature: rumen; material: CR-attached | host: Bos | place: Iran: Karaj | collected 2018-10 | reverse complement strand
CGAAGACTTCTCATTATTCTTCTTAATGTAATATTCCTGAGCCCTCATTTTACATTCGAAGTAACGATCCGCTCCAGAATAGTAAATCTCACTGTAGTATTCTTTACTTGATTTCATATCTTGCTGATTTTATTCACCGTAATTATAGGACTTTGGAGTCTTACCAGCTCTTTCGAGATTTTGGTTCGTTTGTGTAAAAAGTCCTGTCTTTGTTCTCTTCAAACCAAACAGGGAATCAAGAGGTGGAAGCTGGCTAACAAGACTAGTCAACGTTTCATCATCATGAGGGTTATCTTCAATCACAATAGAATCATTTGGCAATCTTGTTCTACGCAATTGCAGGTGGCGACTCTTAATCTTAACTCTTTTGTTCTCTAAGTCACACCAATATTTCTGTTCGTCAGACAAATCCCAATGGTTTTTAATGCTTGTACTTGCATGATTCCGATTAACAGATATCTGATGAGAGTCTTCTGACCAACCTTTTAGCCAATCTGCTCCACCATAGCCAAATACTTTATTGTAAATCTTGATCAGAATCTCTTGTGAAATGTCTGTCGTAAAATAATTTGTAGGCAGCCCATCCACCCTTGTCTGACACAGTAGTGAAAGAAGATAAAGCATCTTTGCGCCTCGATGTGGGAATACTAAGAGATGCTGGCTGTCGGCATCAACAACAGTGATATCGTAGTTACCATCTTTATCGTTTACATTCCTCTTGGCAGGAGATATTACAATCTTGAAATTTGGAATTGGCTGTATTGGCTCGAACCCATTCCTGTCACCATCTGGCGCGTCAAAGAGCAAAATACTCTTAAAAAGGAGAATGGAGTCTTTTCTATCGGGATATCCTAGCGATTCGGCCATCATCTGCTTCACTTTCTGTCCCAGGAATCCATGAATTTGATTAAAGAATTTAGATGTAAATTCTGCAGAACGTGGCAATTTCCCAAATTTTGTTTTATCATTCGCATATTCAGCCGACATTTCTTCCAACTTGCTCAAATCGCTGTTATATGCCTTGTCAACCAAATCTACAAACTCAGGATCTTCGTCCTTCATGAATGTCAGCAATGACTCTTCGAGGCTTCTGAACTCCTCATCTCGTAACCTTCGAGTTATTCTTTTGATGATAGACTCAAGCGTCTGCCAGTCACATTCAGGAGGTACAGTCTCAGTGATATATCGGAAATCATCGCAACTTGACGGCATAATACGTACGACAATATCTGAGCGAATAATGTTCTGAAAGAGAAGCTCGTCAATGCAAAAGACTGTGTGATCAATGCGATTTCTTGGGTCATAGTCAATAAAGACAAATTCATAGGAATGCTGATTTTGTGAATAACGCCAGAGTTCAGGCATCAAATCTTTTGTTCGGCTGTTATTGAATACAAAAATTTGTTTTGGATTCAAATTTAAGCCTAAATTAGGATAGGAGCATTCTACAATTGTCATAATGAGATAGTTTTTAAAATTGAAGCAAAGATAGTGATTTTTATTCAAAAATGCTTCGTTTAATAACATTTATTAATCAGAAATGACAGTTCTAGTAGTAAAATCAGAGAAAACTATGATCTGAATGCCCTTATCATTTTGTGAACAGGGCACTCCGGAAAGATTGTAGCGGGCAACTTCCTCTACGTTATTATTACCATTTCCATCAGCCTCAATCCCCCTAACAGCCGATGGTGTGTTCTCTCCATAGTAGATGCCTTGGAGGGAGGTGCAACCAGCGAAGGCATCCTCACCGATGAAACTGACTGTTTCTGGCAGGTAGATCTCCCGAAGGTATGCTGCACCCTCAAAGGCGCCCCGTGCTATACGACGACAGTTCTGATGAACAGTATAAGAGGTATTGCGACTACCTGCTGGATAGCGGACAAGAATCCAATCCTTGGTACCCTCATAGCCTACGGCATAGAGTACACCATCGATAGTTTTGTACTTATTCATGTAGGTGCCGTTGATGTAACCTGACGTGAACTTGTCAACTTTCTCAATCTCTTGTGCTTGGATGTTTACGCTCATGATAAGAGCAGACAACAGGGAAATGATATACTTCATATTTATACTATTATTGAATGAAACGAATATTATTTGATACAGTCTTCTGGCCTGCGCCAGGCCCATGTATATTTGCCACGTGAGTCTTTAAGAAATAATTCGGGGAAGATGCAGTCAGTAACCTGAAACTGATAGGTTGTGTTGCCTTTGGTGAACGTGATGTAGTTGCCATCCCATCGCCATTTGAAGGTCTCTGCGTAATAGGCAGAACCACCCACATCTTCCATAATAATGTCTGCCTTGCCTGAGGAGAACATCCTGACTTCCTTAAACTCCACATTCCCGACATACATCGGATAGTAGCACTGCCACAGCCCCGTAAGCATATCAGCAGTGAGGTGACTGCTAGTAGTCTTACGCAGCTGGGCACGATCCAGCTCGTCCAGATAAGGGCACTCACATGCCAGAAACAGCATGCACGAAAATAAAATTAACAGTTTCTTCATATCATTGAATAATTTGAGGTGAATCCAATGGGGTTACTAGAATATATATAATCGATAAGGATGGCATCAGAGATTCATAGTCAACCGGGTGGTAGTGCAACGTGATACTTAAGCCTTGCATCCTTGAGCTTTGCTGAGCTTGAGCCGTAAGTCGGCAGGTCGCCCCGAGACCCCAGGATCCATTCAAAAAATCCGATTCGCCCTACAAATTCGGATGCCATCCATGAGAGTGCTTACGCGAGTTCCGTCAAGAAGTTCATACCTTGAATCTCCATGTCGATTTTACGTAGACGAGAAGAGTAATCATCAATCTGCTTGCTAAGCTGCTTGACGTCGATGACGCATTCCTGTCGTATCTCTGTGCGAGAGTAGCGACTTGTGATGTTTGTTGACTCGCTGTAGATGTTGCGCAGTATGCCTATGCGCAGCGTCAGCGTGTCTTTCTTCGCCATCAGCTGTGTAATCGACAGTCCCTCTGCGTTTTTCGTATTGATGTTTGTGAGGTTGATGCGTCCTATGAGTTCCTCGAGTTGAATGAGACAGCTGTGCAGTTCCTTCATGAGCTCTTTGGGATCCTCAAGCGGCTCATCGTCTTCCTGTACCTTCACGTTGCTCTTGATGCGCTGTTCCAATTGTTGAATGCGCTTCTGCAAATCCTTGCGAATACTTAATGCTTCTGCTAGTTTCATATGCTTACCTTTTTATTATAATGAATATTTTTGTTTTCTGGGTGCAAATTTACGGCTTTATTTTGGAACAGACGGTTTTGATATACGTATAACGAATATTCCCACAGCATTGACTCAGTGAAAAGTGAAATTAGTGGATGTTTTCGATGACGCATACTCTACCGCTTTGGCGCATCCATTCTTCGTGAGTCTTTAACTCCTCCTCTGAACAAAGTACCCAGCATAGAGACGTTCGCATGCCCGTGGGGATCTTTGGTTTTTCTGCATATCCGTCAGTATAGATGAGTGCACCATCGTATTCGGGATGCTTGGCCACGAAATCGATGAAGGGTTGGAAACAGGTGCCGCCACGACCTTTGACCTTGATATTCTCTGACGCCTTGAGCAACGTCTGCACTTCGCCCAATTCGGTATCGAACTGCACGACATCAATCTGCTTGATACCGTATTGAAAGAATCGGTTGATGGTGGAGTAGAAGTTTCGGAGGTCGTCTTTCGAGATGCTTCCGCTACAGTCCACCCCGATAATCATGTGCGTTGTGAAGTCGTAGCGGCTTCCCATGGCGTCGAAGCCTGAGCGACGGTTGGGACGCATGCGGGTCAGCTTGCGCTTCTCGGACAGAATAGAAGCGCGGAATCCGGCCAGAATCTTACGGTAGTCAACTCGCGCCTTGGTGGAGGCTATAATCTCTTCAACCAGATGTCCTGACAACGAGCCCCACGAATTAATGCCACTTATAACCTCGTTGACCTGTGCGGTCATCAGGTCGTCTTGCTGCCAATTTGCTGCGATATCGGCTTTTTGCTGGCTATCGGAGTCTTCACCTGTGGGGCCTAATCCGTCCATCAGTTTGAGTTGTCTCTGTATGCTGCGTGCATAGAACTCGAAGTGATGGTTGGAAGGCAGGGCAAAGTCGGCAGGCTTCTCCATTTCAACCTTTTGAAGGTGGTAGGAATCGCCGATGACGCAGTTGCTACCCGATGCTCTGGCTGTGAGGCTGCAACTATCAGGCTGACGGTCGTAGGGATGCTTCAAGAGAATGCGGATGACCTCCACACGGAGCCGCTCCTCCAGTTCTTTGTCGCTGATGTCTTCACAAAGTATAGGGTTGACCTCGATGAGACCCTTTCCCACACGAACGTGACACTGCATCGTGCTGTTTTCTGCAAGCCGATGGGTGCAGAAAGCAGCGAACAGTGGCTCCTCGCTGAGGAACCAGCGTTCGGTAATCTTTGATATTCGTTCTAACATACTATAGTTGCTTCACAAAATCATTGAGCGTATCATACACCTCTGAGGCATTGGAGAATATGAAGACGGTAGCCTTGTCATAAGTGCCCTTCTCGAAGATGCTCGTAAAGTTGGCAAGTGCCTCCATCTTCTTCTTCGTGCAGAGGAAGTCGATGTACAGACCAAGATTCTTGGCAACAAGCTTCTTCTCACTGTCGTCGAACTTGGTGTTCTCGAGGAAGCGGAAAACGGACTCGTTAAGGATGGCAAATTCGTGCAACTGATACTTTTCCACCGTCTTCATGGTCTTATTATACTTGAGCAAGAGGTCCTTGCCCGTAAGGACATTGTGCTGCAGAGCACTGCGGATGAAGGCTGCAGCAGCGGTCGCTCCCACAATGCCGGCGATGATACGCTTGTGAATATCATTGATATGGTCCACCTTGAGCATGATGTCGGACACCTTCTTCCATGCACGGCGGTCAGCGCTTTTGTCGAGTCCCTGATAGTCGCGTTTCCTGTCACTGCTATCGCCGTCAAGCCAGGTTGGATTGTCCTGAATGAAGTTGATGACACGCTCGTCAAGTCCCTGTCCTGCAGCCCAGTTGAGCCATTCCTCTACGGTAGGCTTGAATTCATAGATATTGAAGCGGCTGACGAGTGCAGGGTCAAGGTCGGTGAGCTGGTATTCGTCGCCATCGTTCACGGCTGATATGACATAGCTGCCTTCGGGCAGTGTCTTGCCAGCCAACTTACGGTTAAGCGTCAAGTCCATCACCGTCTGAAGGATTTCGGGACGGGCACGGTTCAGTTCGTCAAGAAAGAGGACAATAGGTTTATCGTCCTGAGGGAACCAATAAGGTGGCGTAAAATCGGTCAGTGAGGTTACGTTACCGTCAGCATCCTGCTTCTCCACCTTTGAGGGAAGACCGATGATGTCGCCAGGGTCTGCCATCTGTCCCAAGAACAGGGTGACCACTTTCATTCCCTTGCCATTGAAATAGCTGGTGAGGATTTCCGACTTGCCGATGCCGTGTTTGCCTACGAGCATGATGTTCTGTGTTGACGGAGTGAGCTCCAGAGTCTCCTTGAGCTCTGAAAGATTAATCATTACTGACATATTGTAAATGAATTTTTGGTATTTTAGTGATAAATGAAGTAATTCGATAAGCAGCTCTTGCTGTGAACGTCGAGAATCTGTTTTAGACTCTCGATCTGTTGTGGAAGTCTTTCCATGTACGAGCCCCACCAGGCATCGAGGTAGACGCCAAGATGTGTGTTGGGAATCATCACCTTGATACGAGCACGCCGTTTCTGCTCAATAATCTGGTACTTTACACGTGGGTAGTCCTTCATGGCTTCAGTGAATATGGCGCGAATGCCGAGGAATGCCATACGGTTGCTCTTGGCTTTTTTGCAAGCCTGGCTTAGGACGGCATCCCAACCTGCCATGTACTGCTCAAGACGCTGTTTCTGACGTATCAGCCACAGAGCGACATCCTCTGCCCGGTATGACTTCAAATATATGCTGGTCAGAATCTTCTCATTGATGGTGACATGCATTGAAGAGTGATATGTCTCAGCGTAGAGCGTGCATGTAGGTGACAATTTGACTACCAGCCGCTGGACTGGAATCTTTGACTTCTTTGTCACTTCAAGCTTGAAATCGTTCTTATCAATGACATGATTGCCAATCAGGTTCATGTGGACATCGGAGGGTGAAGGCCCCTTCCTGATAAAAGGACGTTCGTGGCCAAGGTCGTTCTCCATATTCATCTTAAGATAGAGGTCAAGAGCATCGTCGTTGCTCATGCCGTTTTCTATCGCCCTGCGGATGTTGTTGTTAATCTGTACTTTTGTGTATGGCATATTAATCAGAAATAATCGTTTTAGTCGTAAAATCAGAATAGACGATGATTTGAACACCTTTATCGCTTGGTGTACAGGGACGACCAGAAAGGTTGTATCGGGCTACCTCTACGGCATCGTCGTCATTCGTATATGATTCGACACTCCTGACTGCAGCAGGCGCACTCTCGCCATAGTAGATGCCCTGCAGGGATGTGCAACCCTCGAAGGCATTCTCGCCAATGAAACTGACTGTTTCTGGAAGATAGAGCTCCTGGAGATAGGCTGCACCCTGAAAGGCGCCACGGGCGATGCGACGACAGTTCGGATGGACGTTGTAGACCGTCTGACGGCTACCAGCAGGATAACGTACCAGGATCCAGTCCTTGGTGCCTTCGTAACCGACGGCATAGAGTACACCGTCGATGGTTTTGTACTTGTTCACGTAGGTGCCATTGATATAGCCCGACGTGAACTTGTCCGTTTTCTCAATCTCCTGGGCATTGATAGTTGCGCTCATTATCAGCGCAAGCGACAGTAATAACAATTGTTTCATATTGTAAATTTTTATAATGGCTAATAACACTAATCGACCCTGCGTTTGGTAATGGTGTATGTACCGAAAGAGTCGTATAAATAGAGCTCAGGAAAGAGGAAACCCTTGATGGTGAGTGAGAAATTGGAGCGACCCATGGAGAAACGGAGGGTATTGCCATAATAGGTGTAGCTGTAGGTCACGGTATACCAATCAACCTGGTGCTGTTCAGCCATGGTGATATCGGCCTTGCCATTGGAAAAGAACCTGATTTGCTTGAGCTCCATGTTACCAATAATCATGTCGTATGAGCACTGCCAGGTGCCCAGCAGCGTTTCGGCTGTGAAACCATCGCCTTGGCGGCCTTGCTTCAGTTCTTCCTTAAGAGGACACTCGCAGGATGCACAGATGAGCGCGAATAATAAAATCAGTAATCTCGTTGTTTTCATATTCCTATTCATTTAATTTTGTTAATATTCTTCTTCAATTGGTGTTCCGTCATAATGAGTTTCCCACACCTTGACTTTCAACCCCTGTGGATAGACTTGAAGTGACGTGTTGTCGAACAGCATTTCTGCTGGGACATCCAGCTTTTGCAGTTTGGTGCAATGCCTGGCAGCCATCGGTGAGATATAGAGGGTTCCCTCTTGAATGATGTAATGTGGTACGTCAGGAATCTGGATGATGTATGCACCAGAGGGAGAATAGATGGCATCCTTCTCTGTGAGGTCGGCATCAACAGCACAAAGCAGGTCCTCGATACAGACAGTCAGATGGACGAGGGCATGAATCAGTGAGGCCATGTCGAAGATGTCGACAGCCCGGAAGTACACGCGAGGGGAATGATGGTCAATCTTGAAACCATAGAGATCAAAGAAGTTCTCGCAGTTCTCGCGAAAGTCCTCCAGCCTTTGCGGCGTGGGATGGGCAACACTATAGATCAGCTCTATAGCTGTCACCTGTCCGTCTGCCAGTTGATACTTAAAAGCGGGGATGACTTGGATGTCATCACAATAGTTCTCCCTGTAGGCATCTACCAGCCTGTTGTCGATTCGCTCATGGATGGCCCTATTTGTCAAAGGGGCATCGAACGTGCCAGAGATGAGCCCCTGAGTACTTATTATCTTCTTCATAACCAGATGCTATTTTATTGTGAAACCGATACTTCTGCGCTCCTTGCCGTTCAGTAGCTCTGCACGACAGTAGCCCTCAATCTCGTCGAGAGAGGCGAACTTACCTGAGAGGATGTAGTCAACTGTGCGCTTACGGGCGATGTTCTCAATCTGACCTCCAGAGAAGTCGAAGTGAGAGGCCAGTTGGCGGGCATCATCAGCACTGATATCCTTCAGCATGGAGCGCCAAATCTTGGTCTTCACGTCCGTATCAGGCTTGTGGAACTCGACCTTGTAGAGGAAACGACGCTCGAAAGCCTTGTCGAGGTTGGAGGTCAAGTTGGTGGTGGCAATGAGGATGCCGTCCAGATCCTCAATCTCCTGCAGGATAATGTTCTGCATGGCATTGTCCATCTTATCAACAGAGTGCTCGATGTTCTCCGTGCGCTTGTTGATGATGGCATCGGCCTCGTTGAAGAACAGGATGGGCATCACCTCGCTGTTCTGACACAGCCTGCGATAGCGGGCGAACACCTCCTTGATATTCTTCTCGCTCTCACCGACCCACTTATCGCGCAGTCCGGCAATATCGACCTGCATCAGGTCGCGACCCGTCTGACGAGCTATCTGCAGCACGGTCTCGGTCTTACCCGTACCAGGCGCACCATAGAACAAACAGGCAAAGCCCTTACGCATGCCCTGTTCAGCCAGACGCTGCTGGATGGACGGCAGGTTGTCCACGCTAAGCAGGCTAGTGAGGCGCTCGATTTGTTCCTGCTCAGAAGTATTGAAGAACAGCGACTTCTCCTTGATGGCCTTGCAGCTCTTCAGGAATCGCATATTGGGCTGACTCCTCTTGGCCATCGAACGGCTGGGCGTATAGGCGGAAAGCAGTTCCGTCTTGGCCTTGCGAGTGAGCAGGTACCTTTCAACATCGACCTGACCATCTTCGCACTTATGTTCGATAAAGCCGAAACTGATAAGCGGATGGGAGCCCTCACGCAAGCTACAACGCAAGCCGTCACACTCGCAGTCCTCAGGATAGAGCTTGTTAATCGTATCAAAGATCAACCCTTCACCGTCGGAACCCTCCCACTGTGCATAATCGAAAACTATCAGCAGCATGAGTGACTGGATGTGGATGTCATCGAACTTCAGCAGCTCGTGGCAAAGCGGCAGATGAGGATTGGCCTCGATGAGCAGTTGCATCCACTCCTCGTCATCCTTGAAATCAACATGAGAGCTACGCATGTTCTTCTCGACATGACTTTCCAGCTTGTCGACGAACTGCTGCTCCGTGAGCCCGTCAATCTTCTCAGGAACAAAGGCCTTGTTATGACGAAGCGCCGTCACGACACCACGAGCCAGGGCAAACCCTTCATACAGTCCGCCTATCTCACGGACACCCTTGCGGATCAGCCAGCGCTTGGCCACTAATTCCTCTATCTCCTCGGAATAGACCATGATGGACAGGCGCGTGCAACCCAGGTAGTTGCCCAATCCCTTCCACGACATAGGCTCACCTGACTCCACCATCATGGCGAGGACGACAATCTGAACATTGGTCAACCCCAACTCCTGACGGAGGTATGCCAACGATTTCTTGCACGACTCGAAGAAGTCGTCAGACAGCTGGGAGTCCTCAGCATACTCCAGCACTCGGTTCAGTGCAGTGATGATGGTCCAAGAGTCGGGTTCTGGGAACTCATCCATAATCTTACCAGGGAGATCCTTCTGACCTCCGATACCTGATTTAAGACTACGTAACGCTTTCTTTCTAATCATAATTCACTGTTTTTTTAATTTCGATTGCAAAGGTAGGCATAAAGATTTGATATAGCCTTCCACTTATAGGTATAACAACTGGGTGCTGCCCTATGCGGCAGCCTTTAAATAGTGACCACTCTCTGTACGTACCATGTCAAGGAAACGTCTCATCTGTTGGTCGTTCAGTCGGTACCTACGAGCAAAGTCTGAAGTGGTAAGTCCCTTCTCCATCATGGAGAGGTAGTCGTCGAGCATCTCACCTGTTCCCTGCCAGTACTGCTTGTCCAGTCCTCTCTTGAGTGCATTGAGCGTATCGTCATAGCGAACATGCCAGTCTGGTGCGGCATCTGTAGAAAAGGGCAGACAGCTAATCATGGTTTCAGAGTCATCCTCATCTGAATAGATGGGCTCATCGAGAGATATGGTTGAGATGTTGTGCTTGATGTGGTCGTATGCAGTCTTCCTGACCTCACATTCGATGTACCATGTGGCAAAGGAGATGAAACGAAAGCCCAGACTTGCATCAAACATGTCAGCAGCTTTTGTAATACCCATAGAGCCTGCCATGAGGAGGTCTTCAAAGGCAGTGCCAGAGGCAAGGTACTTCTTGGCTATTGTCACCACATAGCGAAGATTGGCATAGATGAACATGCTACGTGCACGCTGACAACCCTGACGCATCAGACGCCAAAGTTCATGCTCTTCTGCAGAAGAGAGGGGTTCAGACTTCCTGATATCACGTAGGAACATATCGACGCTACTGTTGCTACGGTCTGTGAAAGAGATGTTTTTACCGTTCTGATACATGCTGTGATTCTATTTAAAGGTGAGACATTTGGTTACGAAGTGAATTGTCGAGGATGACGGTGCCACCCTGTGCGACGAAGGGGATAAGAACCTTGCCGTCATGAGACTGTGGACGGTCAATGGCAAAGTCGGACGCATGAGGCGTAGCCTGACGGATGGCGTTGCGCGACTGAGCGATGTAATGACTGAAGAAGTGGTCGAAGTCAGTGCTCTCGATGGTCTTCATCAGCGCATCACCCCCCTTGAAGTAGAGCATGGTGTAGAGCAGACGCAGTGCCTTGTAGTTGTTGGCTGCTGCCAGACGACGCTGATAGCCCTGTGGATGGAGTAGAGTGTAGATGTAAACGAGACGCGAATAGCGGTCGCGGAACTTCACCTCCGTTTCTTGCCCGTTCTCAGCAATAAGCAGCACGTCGTAACGACAACGGACGTTGTTGATGTTGCTGAGTCTGACTTCAACAGCAATAGGGCGTGGAGCCAACTGCTGGTCGGCAGCCATGTACTCAGTCAGACGCAGCTTCATCTCGTCTACTGTCATCGACTCAATCATCTTCTTAATATTCTCTGTCATTCAACCTATTTATTATGTATCCTCGGACTACCCTCAGATTTCCGGGTGCAAAGGTACGAAAATAGATGGACGCTTCCAAAGAAAACGGCCATCTATATAGGTATAAGAAAAAGGAGTTTACTCGGCTATAACTACCTCATCTTCAAGAGAATACAATATTTCTTTTCCATCTGGCATCTGTTGTGAGAGGAGCCTTAGTTCCTTTGGCAACACGATATCATTGACATCAATGTTCATTGAGCGAAGAGGACGCTTGCCTATAGTTTCGTTGTTGTCGAAAAGGAAGTGAATGGCATCGTCGTATTCACCAATGGCATCTACGATAGACTGCTTAGCAAAGTTGGAATAGGTCTTGTATGAGTCGGTACCAGTCTTGGGACTTGTCATGTATTTCCAGACATATTCTAAAGCAGCCCCTTCTGACACGCGCCTAAATACTAATCTTACAAGTTCTGCCATGACCGAACGACAGGTGGTATCAAGTGCCATAACAGTATTATATCCGCTCTTAAAGGAGCAGATGATTGTAAGAAGCAGCAGAACGAGGCTGTTGGGATTGAGCTTAATAATTTGCTCTTCACCGTTTGCCAGAATAATCACAATCTCATAACGTGCTTTTTTCGAGGATGACTTCCTGACAACAATCTTTCGTCTCGAACCGTTGTTTTCATCAGTAGAAGGCTTATGAATATTAAGCTGCTTGTTGAGCTCCTTCTGGTAGTCCTCATTGAAACGCTCTCGATAAGCGTTGATGATATCAAGGATATAGTTCTGGTTGCCTTTTGGTTCCATGTCGCTAACCAAAGATATCAGTGCAGAACGCATGTCAAGGACGTCCTCAAACTTTGAGTTTATTTTCTTCCAGAGTTCTGGCCTGATTTTTTGTAGAAGATTCAAACATGATTCATCCCCCTCATAAGCACCTTGTGTGAGGTAATCGATGGCTTCATCAACGTCTTGTTCTACGCCAAGACCTTTGATGAGCATTAATGCAAGAATGTGGTTGGCAACTATCAACCCTTTCTCACTCGCGGCAGCAAGAGCAGGAAAGGCACTCTCATATTCTTTATCCTGAAACAGATAAAATCCTACTTGCAGATAGACTTCAGGTATATCGAGTTCAAATCCTTTTTCAACCCAATACAAATACTCTTCACCATCTTCATCTTCCACAATCCCGTCGTGATAAGCTCGAATAACATATCTGATAGCCTCGGTGTGATTCAATTCTGCAGCTTTCAGAAACCACTCGAAGGCTTTTTCATCGTCTTTCTTCACTCCATGCTCTCCACGGTCATAGATGTATCCAGCTTCATTTGCAGCATCAGCACACCCTTTATTAGCTGCTGCCTCACAAAACTTTAATGCTTCTTTCCAATTGACATGACATCCGAAACCATGCATCTTATACACTCCCAGTTGATAGAGTGCATCGGCATAGCCAAGGTCTGCTGATTTCTGGAGATACTGGATGGAGATGGTACAGTCTTGTGATACGACATCGCCAGTTCCATAGAAAACTCCCATATAGTACAGACCTTCTGCATCGCCCATATCTGCAGTCTTCTTCCAAAGGGAAAAAGCTTTGCTTTTGTCTGCAATACGACCAATACCATTATAGTAAGCACGTGCCAACTGATTCATGCATTTGATATCACCCATCTGAGCTCCCTTCAAAAGAATCTCATTTTCTTCTTTCTTCATTTCTTCAGAGACATATCTGCTCATGTCAACGTAATCATCAGCCAAAGGGATTTCGTCGATTACGGACCGGAACTCCTCTGGATAGATTATTTTCGTTGGTTCCAGATGCATCTGATAGACTCGCTTCTTGTCAACATTCAGCGTATATGGCATGAACCAGCGCTCTTCCAGTTGCTCGCGCTTGTCTTTCAAGAGTTTTATGATGGCACTTCTCATCTTTTGGACGATGTCTGTGAAGTAAACCTCAGGATCCAGGCTCGTGATGATATCATCCTTGTTGGCACCAATTGGATAAACAATATCAATCAGGTTCAATAGAACAGATTTGACTTGATCATACCTGCTACATGCCTTCTCAAATGCTTTCTTATACAGATCGCCATCATTATCAATATAGTCTTCCTTGACAGGCTTTCTAAAAAACTCAGAAGAATAGCCCGATTTCAAGGATGATAACAGAATGAGCATGTACAACAACTGGTCTTGTTTACGCTTGAAGTGAACAATCTCTTCACTTTCATCATCAAAATGAAAGATAATATGATACGCTCCCTCAGTATCGTTGACCTTGAGTTTTTGCTCTACATTGAAAACACGCTTCTCAATTTTGATGAAGCGAGGTGAAAGGGCGTTGTCGAGTTTCTGATAGCGGCTATAGTTTTCCAGACCATCTTCTAACGCAGATAAAACATCTTCAGTATAGTGCTCGTTATCTTTATTATAATATAAAAGGTGTGCAAGAAACTTACTGTATTGTTCCTCGTCGTCCATCAATCTCAGGTGCAAAGCACCAATTTTCAACTCAGTGTCTTTATCCATTTTTGTCAATTTTGGGCAAAGATATGATTTTTTTCGTTTCAAAACAAAGTTTTCTTGTTAATAAGTAATAACAGGTCACCACTACGCCGCGAAACCGGCGATGTGGTGACATTCCTTTCTGTCGTCGAGTATCTCCGACTGACAGTAGGCTTCAATTTCATCCAAGGAGGCATATCTTCCTGAGAGGATGTAGTCGATAGCGCGCTTGCGAGCAATGTTCTCAATTTGGCCACCAGAGAAGTCGAAGCGAGTGGCCAAGTGGAGGGCATCATCCTTGCTGATTTTTTTCAGCAAGGAACTCCATATTTTGGCTTTCACTTCACATTCAGGCTTCTTGAGCTCTATCTTGTAGAGGAAACGACGCTCGAAGGCTTCGTCCATGTTGCATGCCAGATTGGTGGTGGCAATGAGAATGCCGTCGAATTCATCTATCTCTTGCAGAATGACATTCTGCATAGCGTTCTCTTCTTTGTCACAATACTGTTGAGACCTCGTCGAACGTTTGCTGAAGATACCGTCTGCCTCATTGAAGAAGAGGATAGGAACGTCATCATAGGCATCGCAGATTTCACGGTAAGTGCTGAAAACACTCTTGACGTTCTTCAAACTCTCACCAACCCATTTGGTACGCAAACCTGCAGTGTCAACTTGCAGGATGTCGCGACCTGTCTGGCGGGCTATCTGAAGGACGGTTTCGGTTTTACCCGTACCTGGTCTGCCATGGAGCAGACAAACCACTCCTTTTCGCATACCCTGTGCCGTAAGGCGTCGCTGAATAGAATGGAATTTCTTGGGACTCAGCATCTGGGTCAGACGCTGGATTTGCTGCTGTTCTGCAGGATTGAAGAATAGTGTCTTCTTTTTGATATCAGTATAGAACTTCAGCGTTGGGGCGTAGCAGTTCTCTGTGCTATTATGGTTACAGCAATGATGACTGTCTTCTTCGATGTCGTTATCGTCTTTATCATCGATGGTTTTCTCTTCCGTCGCAGCTTTGGGCTCCTCAGGAACGAAGACCTGGTTATTGATAAGGGCATTCGCGGCTTCTGAAACAAGCATGTATCCCATTTCAGACGGTATGAAGCCGGTATCTTGGACGACCCATCCTTTCTTGACAAGCTCGTCAAGTTCATCGGCATACGTCCTCGCTTCGAAGTTCGTAATATCAAGATATGAGGCGAAGTTGCTCCAGCTCAAAACATCGTCTCGCTCAATCAGCATGGCAACAAAGACAATCTGAATGTCAGATAGGCCTAATTGGGCACGCAGGAATGCCAAATGAGCTTCGCAGTTATTCCAGAATTCGTTGGAGAGGTGAGAATTTAGCGACTGCTTGATAATCTGTATCATAGCAGTAACAATCGTCATGTTTTCAAACTCTTTTGGGTTTTGCATATGATATGTTTTAATATTAAAAGAATACTGTTATATGATATCGAGAGAGTATAGTGCGATCCGCAGTCAGAATGATTACCGACTGCCATATAGACATTATTGTCTTGAAAACCAGCCGTCCTGGTTTTTTAGTGAGTGCAACAAGTCAAAGAACTCAATCTGAGCGCAAAGGTAATAAATATAATTCATTCAGTTCCTATGAATCGAGTAAGTGTTTAGGTATAAAAATGTGATGCGATATAGTACACCTTTTATATAATTCGCGTACGCGTGCGCGCACATATGAATTAGAATAGATGGAGGTTGTTCCTCAGATAGCCAATCACTTTTGAAGACAGACTGTATTTAGGTTTTTCATTTCTGAAATGCCAGTGAGGACAACACACCCATATTTCCAGACCGTACCGTTTTTTGATGCGCTTGATTTGCCGAACGAAATGCCGACCATGCTGAAATAGTCCATCGAAAGACACACCGTCGATAGTTTGTACATAGTGATGAATCATCTCGTGCACCATCAGTTCCTCGAGCATGTCCTCATTTAGGTCTATACTTCTGGATATCCAAATGTGTCCTATTCGTTCACCTTTTGGCGTGATACTCGTCGTATACCTTCCAAACGGCCCTCTCATGTATATATAGGTGAATCTGCACATCGACAGTTCGTTGTTGAAGTATAGCTTGTTATACTCCATGAACTTTTGTTTCAAGATTTCTTTTGTTATTTCCATACTGGAGCGGGGCTAATGGTCAAGCGGCCTGGCTCTGGGGATTAACCTCAGAGCGCAGGATGTCGATGATTTGGAGTGGAGAGGTGATGCACTGGTGCTCTGGGTCTGTGAGCATCTGTTCGCGTTCTTCAACCTTCGCGCCCCAAATACAGTGGAAGGCCTTGATGCCTGCATTAGCAGCAGCCTGTGCATCACACAGTTCGTTACCGAAGGCTAGAACATTGGCAGGATTTTCTTCGAGCTGCTTCAGGGCATACTGGAAGAGTAGGGGATTGCCCCCATGTTTCCTGATTCTACGGCCTGTGGCATCCTTACAACCGATGCGGTTGATTTTGTCATTGGGGAAGATCTCCTGTAGACCAAAGGTGCGGACGGCTACGTTCAGGACTTCGCGGTTGTTGCCTGAAACGATGGCTGCTTGGATGTTGTTGGCTTTAATAAAGTCAAAAACCTGCTGCCAGCCATCATACAGGGGACAATGTTTGATGTGTTCGAGGTACTCTTTACGAGCCTGCACCCACTCAGGGGAGAACCGACGCAGGGTCTTCTGTCTGGCCACATACTGGTCAGCTTCTTTGGTGTCGAACAGTGTGCCGTCGTAGTCGAAGAACACTGTTTTGTAGTCACGATTGATTGTCTTCTGCTTTGCCATATATCACGAGTTTCTGATTTACATCTGCAAAATTAGACAATCTACCTTGAAAAGGCTATGTTTCTATACGTATACCGAATGCGATTTATTGAGCCAATTTGCAGAGAGAATGGTATAGCATTTCCATACCAATAGTTGCGGTTTCCTTGATATGGAGGAACCCTTCTGGAATCTCCACCTCCCCTGGATCAATTACAATATTATGATTTGCGCCTGAACATGCTGTTAGTGTGTTTGCTGGTGAAACCAACAGAGACGTACCAATAACAACAAAGATATCAGCCTCGAAAGCCGTATTCATTGCAATAGGCATGTTGGGAACAGGTTCACCAAACCAGACAATATAAGGACGAAGCTGACTCCCGTCTTTAGCTTTGTCACCAAGTTGAATGTCCTTGTCAAGAGGTCGGAACTCTATACAATCCATATCCTCTTTGTCAGAAGAAGAGCAAGCCTTTGCCAGTTCTCCATGAAGATGTATGACATGAGAAGAACCGGCTCGTTCATGGAGATCATCGACATTCTGAGTGATAATACTAACGTCGTACCACTCTTCGAGTTCTGCTAGTAGTTCATGTGCTTTGTTAGGCTGGACGTCGAGTAATTGTCGGCGGCGGGCATTGTAGAAATCGAGCACGGCCTGTGGGTCTTCGTTCCAGCCCTCAATGCTGGCCAATTTCAAAGCATCATGTTTCTTCCATAAACCGTCTTTGTCGCGGAATGTATCAATGCCACTTTCCTTACTTATTCCTGCACCAGACAGAATAACCAGTTTCTTTTTCATGTATAGCTTCGTATTTTAGATTTCCCAAGAGAAGTATATCAAGACATGTTGAGTCGGACTACACAACCCATGACTGAATAATAAATGAGGGTATCTCTAACAGTGAGGCCTGATGCTTGTAGCACTTCACGGTAGGCTTTGAGCTGTGCTGCATACTTGCCTGCATAATGCTCATTCTTCTCTCCTGGTGTGGTGATGGCAGCTTTGCTGCCAGGGAAGTTTTTGAAATCAATCAGCACACATTCGTTCTCATTGGTATACCATAGGAGGTCGATCTCCCCATGTACTATCTGTCCTGGAAGAGGATGTATGAACGGAACCTCGTGCTTGACAGCATAAGGCTTGCCATATTCCTTTTCCAGCCAAGCATATAAATGTTCGATAGATGTAATCACCTTGTCGGTATTAGGTATAATCTCGTACATATTATTGCCATTACGAATGATGGTGGCCTTATCCACATTCTCCTGATGAGAAAGGTCAGGGTCATAGACTGCAAAGATGTTATGGATGCAGGTGCCTGCAGCTGCTTTGTTCTCATCCTTTGTTTTATATGGCTCAATGCGACAGTTGAGTTCTGCCAATATCTCAATGTTCTCTGGTGTTACCTCAATCTCAGGCAGTTTGCTGGGTGAAAGATACTTAGGATCACGTTCAGAGATGACTAATTCTGGGTACTCAATGCAACAATATTCTGTTGCCTTTGATTTATCAGCCTCAGGAATATTGGTGATGTCTTCCAGATTTCCTTCTAGATCCTTCTCGCCCCACATCGCTTCCAAAGACTGATTCATGACACCCTCTGAGATGCCAGCATTTTTTATCCAATATGCAGTTGGGACTGACTTGTTGGTCTTAGAACTACTGCATCTTCCCAAGGTTGTCAGATAATCGCGTGCTCGTGTCATGCCAACGTAGAGCAGATGACGTAATTGGTTGGTTTCTCTCTCTTTAATCGTCTGATATGACGGTAGTTTAATGACATTATCCAAATAGAGTTGTGGTAATGTTGATTTAGGTGATATAAAACTCATAATCCTTGGAAGATATTGGATCACATAATGATCATTATCCTTCAAACGCGTTTCTCGTACTCCCCAATAATTCCATAGTGCAAAATGGTCGTCTTTCATTTTATTATCATTGAGGGATTCCAATATTACATAATTCCATTCCAATCCTTTTGATTTATGGTAGGTCAATACCTTAACAGCATTGATAGAATTATCAATTTTAGTTTCAATCTTGGCATAAGAGAGATAACTGATAAAACCACCTACAGATGCACCAATGCCCATCTGTTGACAATGGCTATCGTACTGTCTTGCTAACGCCCTAACAGTACTGAGATTCTGTTGACGTATCTCTTTTTCGCCCCACTTGGCAACAATTTCAGGAAGTGAAAGAGCATAGATAATGTTTTCAACCAAATCTGAAACAGAGAAATCACGTCCTGCCTTCATAAAGACTATCAGTTTCTCTATCAGAGTATTATTGTTCATCCATTCATCGGGTAATTGCTTATCTTTTGGAGTCTCTTTCTGTTCTCTTTCCATACTTTGTTTATACAGATAATCCAATCGAGAATTCAGAATATCTGTCGTTGAATCATCATTCAGCAATCGAAACAATTCAGCCCTGACATGCTTGTTAGAGGGATCTATCATTAGCTTTAGGAGTGAAATGACCAAATGTACTTCAATCTGCTGAGAAATGTCATCGTTGACGAATGATACGGGTATACCACGAGAGGCTAAGGCTTTCGCATAGCTTTTGCATTCGCTATTCTTTAAGCACAGAATGGCAATATCTCCAGGTTCAATGTCTCTAACAGACTGAGCGCCCTTAGGCTTCACCTTCAGATGACTATCCAAAAGCTGCTTTACACGATCAGCCGTTTTATCAATGAATGATTTGTTCTGATTCATGTTACCAGAACAATTCCAATGAGCTAATGGCTCGGAAAGACCATCTTCATCTTGACGTGCAGGATTTAACTTGATAGGTCCCTGATTAATAACATCTTTGAAAGCCCTTGTAAAACAACCATTGACTAAGTTAACTAGTTGACTACGAGAACGGTAAGAATTTAAAAGAGGATATATGGTAAGACCATTTTCTCTTTGTTCTTTCTCGTCGTTGAAAACCTTGATTAAATCATTTACCAACGACACATCGGCTCCTCGGAAACCATAAATACTCTGTTTGGGATCGCCCACCCAGTAACTTTGCTTAATCAAATCGGAAAGCTTTTTGAAAATGTTCAACTGAATAGGGCTGGAATCCTGGAACTCGTCAACCATTATCAACTTATAATCCGCCTTGATTTCATCACAAACATCTTTTGAATCCAACAATTTTAAGAATTTCTCCTCCATATCGTTATAGTCGATGATATGGCGACTGTCCTTAAAAGCCTTAAAACCATCGTTCCAATCAGAGGCGATGCGGAAAATGGTACGAACCATGGTTGTCATCATATCATGAGGTGATTTCCAATTATCTGTTGACTCCGAGGACAAAAGAACCGATTTGATATTATCAACAAACTTCTGAAAATTGTCTCCCATCTGATTGACAAAAGGAGTCAAACGACCTTTAGCCCCCAGAAACTTATCTCCACTTATCTCTTTATATAAGTTTAATAAAACATGATAATTTAGGTTCTCAGAAAGGAATTCCTTGGCTTTCTTTATGTTATCGTCGCCATCATAAGTTTCTATCTGATTTCTTAGAATGGTTTGAAACTCTTTTAAAAGATCAACATTTAAGATCCCTATTTCTTTAAAAATAGTTTTAATCGTTTCTTCACTCATGTCAATACAACCATTAAGATCAACATCGTAATGGTTGATTTTCTCAATAACACTTAAGAGTTCGTCCTGCCAAAATAGAGGATCGTCAATTTCGAAATAATTACAATATTCTGTAAAGAATGCCAAATCAGGATCCGTAACGTAATGACCTAATGACTGGCTGATGTAGATTTGCATGTCATCTTCAGACATGACCTTTGCATCAGGGGAGATTCCTGTCAAATACCAGTATTTCTGAATAAAGCTCAAAGAAATGGCATGTACGTCGCCAATGGTTGAAGCATCCATCTGGTTGGCGATATCTGAGAGTTTCTGCTGTTTGGCTTTGTCAGACTCATTCTTTATACGTTCATACAAGACTTCCCGTGCCTTCTGACGAAACTCAGAAGCTGCAAGTTTAGTAAATGTGGTCAGAATAACTTCTGATGGCTTAATTGGTTCTTCTTTCTTGCTCAGTTCCTCAGATAGGATTTTTGTAAGTTCGGTTGTTTTGCCAGAGCCAGCTCCAGCGTTGATATATGTTACATTTTTCATACGAGTCTGCCTTTTAAAATGGAATGAGTAGTTTTGATTTCACAATCATCAGCATTGCCGTCTCCCCAGTTGGAAGTTTTCTTTGCAAATGCAGGTTTGTCAGTCTTGACATAAGGACATTTTTTGTCTTTTTCCCTTTTATATTGCCCTTCGAGTGGGTAGCGTGGAAGGTTGCCTGATGTATCCTTGGTATAAGGTAGATCAGCAATTGCACACAATTCACTATCTTCCACTTTACCGTTATTGAGCTCGTTTCTGCGATAAATATATGAATTTTTAATCTCTTCAAACAATTCACGATTATCTGCTTCATAATCAACCTTAACTTTGACGATATGATCTGACTCTGCAAAAACAGTCGTAAAGAGCTTGCACATGGGGAAGAGATAATAAGCTGTACCAACAACCTTGGCATTCTCATCTTGCTGCTTATAATACAATGTGGCAGCCTGACTATAGAATTCCAACTGCATGGCACGTTTCTCCTTGAATTTCTTTTCAAATGAGCTACTTTCTGACCACTTGAAATCGAAAATCACGTAATTGGAAGGATTATTAATCTCCTGAAGCACCATATCAGGTTTGGCTTCAAAGGAACCAATAACTTTTAATTGAACATTCATTTTTACTTCACAGTCTAGGGGCTGCAAACTTAAGTGAGTAATGATGTCTGCCAATACCAATACGCTCTCCTTTAACTTAACTACAAATTGTTTCAACTCCATTTTGTACTCGGGTAGTAACAGAATGGCGCCTTTCTGACCGATGGCAATATTAATCCTGCAGTCTTTCTCCTCATCTTTCAGATTTTTGTATTTATTTGGCATCTCTGTACCAAATTCTTTTACCAGATTCTCAATAAAGAGATGTGCCACATTACCCTTGGTCGTATTAAGATCATCCATTTGACCTACTGATGGCTCTCTGAGTTTTAGAAGATAGTCTACGGTATAATCGAAAGGATGCTGTATCAAGGTACTGATACTGGAAAAACTCTCTGTTTCGCGTTTGAGTGTCTTTAATTGTGCACCATTAAGCTGGTAGTCGGGGAAAATGTCGAGTTCCACAACCTCACCATCTTTCTCTTTAAGATTTGGCTTTTCGTCTTCAACCATGATACCAGCCCATTGCTCTGCATCATACTTAGCTTTAAACTCCGTCATGAGCGGATGCTCTTCCTGACGCTCATTACCATCATATTCCCAACAAACAAGAATCAGATTCTTACATATTTTCTGAAGCGCATGAAGTTGCAATTGACGATATTGCGTATAAAACTCAGTCTTAGATAGGATTGACAAACCCTGTTCATTGAGTTTCTTTATCTCTTCGGCATTCAGAAAATCGTAAGGATAAGTAGATAAGGAACTACCTACACATCCAAGCCAACATACATTGTTGACAGAATCTGCTAATTGGGTGATGGATGAGATAAAATCGGGAGAGTCTTTTTCTGCCTTAAAATGGGTAAACGACTGAGGCTGATAGATACCATCAACAGCAACTAACAGTTCTTCAGAGGTAATGGTTTTCCTGCCTTTTAGTGTCTGAACCAATGAACGGCAGAAAGAGGCGAGAACAACAAGTTGCTCCTTGCGTTCATCATTCACATGCTTGGAACGCGTAAGCATGTCGCACCAATGAGCCAGTTTGTTTGCATAGTATTTTATGGGTTCTACGGGGATTGAATCTTTTTGGTAATCTTCAGTCACCATATTAATAAATGGTAGGCAATCATCGCGCTTGTCATTACCATCTTTATCCTTAAAATCATATTCGTCGATGGTCTTTTGCCACTCTTCATTGATACCACCTTCACTGGCCAGAACTTTAGCCAATTGAAAAGCTATTCCTTTTGCAGGATGTCCTGGAACCTGGAGATAGGACAATAGGTTGTAGACATTCAAAGGACGTGCGAAGAGGGATATGCCTAATTTGAACAATTGTAGTACTTGAGGGTTACTATCTACAGATTTTGAACCCACTACAGGCTTGTTTAGCGAAATGGCCATGTCATTTAGCATGCAATTGTCGCTACTGACAGTCACATTGATATCGTTCAATGCCTCTGGGTTGGAGAGATACCACTGATAAGCAGCCGTACGAGTTTTAAATTTGTAGACCTTCAGTCTATAAGTAGTATCTGCCGTGGTGGGTTGAACATATTCCACCCAACCTTGATTGTTGAGTTCGTCAAGTGTACGACGAATAACCAAAGGTAAAAATTCTTTGGTAGCATGCACTTCCAAACAATCTCCTTCATCAAAGATTTTATTATCTCTAATATAATTGTAGATTTCATTCCAACGGATAGCTTGGAAGTTATTATGTGTGCTATCAAGCAATTTAGCAAGGTTTTCCAATTTCTTGGTAAAACGTTGTTCTTTAGGATTCCAACCTGCCATCAACAGATTATCACACCAATTAAGTAGTTGACGGGTTACTCCAATCTCATCCATCGCAAAAGATTTGGCAAAGATTGTTTTATTTACTATCTCCTTAATAGTATCATGATATGCCATTAAGCGCTCTGGTTCAGAAAGCTCCATAGTAGCAATTCCTGCTCTAAGTTCCAACAGGGAGAGTAATTCATTGGAACCGCAGACCTTCAAGCCAAGGAGTTGTCCTTGGCGCTTCTGAAGGTCAATGTAGCTTGTGGAATTGAATTCAGGTGAATAGATAATTCTCATTGTATGATAGTTAGTTAATCGTTTGATTCCATTGGTCGAGGATCTCACGGAGTTCCTGAGGGAGCTTGTCGTAGCTGCCGATGGCGACATCTTCTGGGACAGGCATGGTGGCAGCAGCGATGTTGCCAGCTATGCAGGCCATGGTGTCAGTATCACCTCCGAGGGAAATGGCACGGATGACAGCATCCATGTAGTCTTCTGCTTCGAGGAAACAGATGATGGACTCAGGTACACTCTTGTCGCACGCAGTTTCGAAAGCATATGCAGGACGGATTTCGTCGGTGGTACGGTTGAGGTCGTAACCGAAGGTCTTTTCGATGTACGACTTGATGTCGGCTTTCGAGTGACCAGTACGGTTCAAGAAGATGGCGGCAGCAACGGCCTGGGCACCACGGATGCCCTCGTCGGAGTTATGGGTAATTTCAGCAGTGGTCTTGGCCAAAGTCAGGCACTCTTCGAGCGACTGAGCGTACCAGGCAACAGGGGCTACGCGCATGGCGCTACCATTGGTGTTGGCACCATAAGGAGTGCGATCGTCGGACTCAACCCATTTTCGGAAGTTCCTGCCAAAGGTGAAAACACGATAGCGGTTGCCGAAATGCTTGAAGAGGTCGATGAGTGTCTCCTTGCTATGCGAAGGATCGTCCATGAGCCACTTCGCGATGGCCATTGAGAGGATGGTATCGTCGGTATATGACATGGCAGCCAACACTTTCATGCTCTTCTTGCCAGCGAGTTTCTTGATTTTCTCTTTGTCTTTCTCCAGTTCGTACTTGGAACCGAGCACTTCGCCACAGATGCCACCGATGAGTCCGGTCTGTGGGAGATGTTCAGGCATCGTGCGCTCGATGCGCTCCACACTGACATGCCCATCGGACTCCTGACGGAAACGGAGCACACCACCCAGCCAGTTGATATAGCCACTGTTGAGCAGGTCGACATCAGCAGGTTCACCTTTGAGCCACTTCTGCCACTCGGCATACCACAGGTTGCTACCTTTCCTGAGTTCTTTGGCACGGGTGGGAGGAGTACCAAAACGAGTAATCATGAACTCTTTTTTGATGAGTTGGGGGTTATTGAGGTAACCATTCTCAGGAATAACAATCTTGGCCTGATCCTGTGCGGCTTTACGGCTGTCGTCGAAATGAGCCATCAGGCATGCAGCATCGATGCTGCTGAAATGAACACCTAGAATGTCAACTCCACTACTGGCTGTATTGAAGGTAAAACGGTCTGAATATGCAGGCAACTTGGCCGAAAGTGATAAGGGACCGTAGATGTCAAAATCGTCAGTGAAGTTGACTTCGTCACGGAAGGATCCTTTTATGAAACCACCTTTGTTGATGGGGTCATTGGGATTAAAGCCAAGGGCTTTCTCACCATAGTAGGCAGTGAACATACACATCTTGTAGAGCAGGTCGATAGAACCCAGAGGTGTGGCGATGTCAGTGCGTATAATAATCACAGGCAGATGGCCTGGCATGAATTCGAGCATGTCTTTGCAGATGGCTTCTTCACGAGGAGTCACCAGTACGACAAGGGCACAGTCTGTCTGAGGATGTTTGTCGCTCTTGATGAAGTTGGACAGCGCCATAAAGCGTCCGTGACACTCGTCACGGAAGTCGGCAATAACACAGGAGGCCAGTCCGGCTTCAGTCATGTTACTCTCCATCTTGTGGGCTACAGGTTCGCCATACGATCCGTAGAGCACGGTGAATTGGGAGATGGTGCCGAGGTCTGGTGGAGCTATGGTGCCGTCAATGGTGCGATAGGTGAAATTGTCTTCAAGTTTATCAGAGAGGGCCAGCTTGTCGGCGAAATTGTTGTCGCCAGTGAAGGCTTTATATAATAAAGAGAAGTACGCGAAGGTACCATTCACGCTGATGAACCCGTGGGGGAGATCGAACGCGTAGTTGATGAGCCCGTGAGGGTTGGTTTTCTTCATGCGCTTCATGTCGGCATTCTCTTTTTCCTGCATGGTGAAAGCACAGCTGTACTTAGGATTAACGCTAGCCAAACGATTGGCGATATACACGGCATCCTGATTCTTCAGTGATTTGCTGACGAGCAAAATCTTGGAGTTGCGCAGGGTCTCGTCCGAGAGAGAGTTGCACTGATAGGGTGTCATGACTTTGCCCAGTCCGCAGTTCGTTCCGTACAGGAGAGCTGCATACGAGGCAGAGGAATGAGAACCACCATGTCCCATCGTGATAAGGGGACGTTCGGGTTCGGTGAAGAGGAACTCGCGTAGAGGTTCTACGTCAGCCTGTTCCGCTTGTTTCAGGTACTTACGGGTGTCGGTCAGTAACTCGCTCATCAGCGGCTTTCCGCCACGAGCTTTAGGCTTGATTTGAGTGTTCTTTTTTGCTGTCATATGTTATAGGTTTTGTTTTATGTGGCAAAGATACAAAAAAATAATCTTAAAAATAGCATATCTATACATATAATTATTGTTTTTTGTAAGAATTTTATTTGTATTTTTGCAGCAAAAAAAATTAAGGTATATGAAAACGATTAAAAAGGTTAACCACTCTGACTACAAAGACAAGTACGATAAGACTATCAAATCTAAACTGGAAACATCCCCTGATAATATAGATGTTGAGACGATGAGAGCGAATCTCTATGGCTATACTTTTACCAAGGAATATGCAGAAGGGAGAATTCCTGATGAACTATCAATGGATTATTGGGAGGAATACCATCTTGAGAATGATGATTATGATTTTGACCTTTCGCCCCAAGAGAAACTCATACTAGAAACGATTGACAGCACGGGAGATGGTAAAATACCAGAAACGGCTTTGTGTGTGATTGACGTTCACCAGGAGTATGAGTACATCGCAAGGTCAGATCGATTCTTCTTGTTACAACTCGTCAGGCAAAGTGTAGACAACGGGATTGACTGTCTGGAGTTCAAAAACTACAAAGGTGATATCGAAAAGGTCTATTTCGACATCAGCCGACGTTTTGAAGTGGATTATAAATGTTGGACCATATTATGAAAAAGAAAGACAGAAAAGATGGAAAACCAGGAACAGTCGTAGACATAACAGGGAAATTGAAAGATTATGTTACGCTGGATGAGTTTATGAAGAGAACTGCTTATATTGAAGAAGGTGGACAATGAGTAGAAGTAAACTTAGAAACAAATGGATGCGGAAACAGTATATGGTTTTTCATCGGAATCCGCATCATCTAGATGAAGTCCCAAAGAATTGTCCATCTCGCTACATTATAACACATTGTGATGTCATTAAGGTTCGTTGGCTCCAAGAGTCTACATCATACGGTGGACATAGTATCCCCAAAGGTGGGCACCGGAGAGTTAGTGGCTTGGTTCGTGCCAGTGTGAAAAGAGAAATTCAAAAGCAGATAACATCAGAATTAAATAATGGATAAGGTTGAGAGTATTTTCAAAGTGATACATTACATGCATAGGTGTCACAGCAGAAGCAAGCTGAGATACCCTACTTATAGGGTTTCTGGAAGTAATGAGATATATTTTAGAACTATTGAAGAAGTGGAAAAATATATGCAGGAGAGGGGCGATTTTTATACTGGTGTACGCAAAATGCATCCTGTTGATGATAATTACATAGATTTATATGCTTATGTGGTTATTGAAATTCCTATAAGGGAAGAGGTAAATGTGGATGTACTAGACCAGTATCTTTCGTTCAGGATATACTTACCTGATGGTACTCTTTGGGGCAAGAATGATTATGGACACTTTATGTCAAGGCATGCGACTGGTGATGAATATAATTAGGGAACGATATACCTGTTGACACAAAATGCTCCTTTTGAATAAATATACAGTTGCCGAAAATCTTTCAAGGGTTTTCGGCAATTATCTTTGTATTAGTTTTTTACCATAATGTTTCATAAGCATTTTCACTTTGTGAAAATGGATTGTTATAATCTTACGATTTTGTTGAGTTATATGTATAACTGCAAGTACCTGTTCACTTGAAAAACGTAATTTTGCATTAGATTTTAAATAAAAAGACGTTATGGAACAGATGCATATTAATTTCTCACAGTTTAATTCACTCATCGCCCTCGTTGACTATTTCAATACTGAGGACAAGTGCAGAGCAGCTATCGCCCAAGAGCGTTGGGGTGATAGCGAAGCAGTATGCCCCTACTGTGGTTGTACTCACACCTACTCTTGCAAGGATGGTCGCTATAGCTGTCCTAACTGCAAGAGAAAGTTCAACGTCACTGTTGGTACTATCTTCGAGAACACCAAGTTGTCTCTTCGTAAATGGTTTATGGCAATGTACCTTGTTTCTTCTACGAAGAAGGGTGTATCTTCACATCAGCTTGCAAGAGACCTTGCTGTGACTCAAAAGACAGCATGGTTTATCTTGCATAAGGTTCGTGGACTCTATGGCATCTCTGACGAGACAGTGCTTGAGGGTACTGTTGAGATGGACGAGATGTACCTTGGTGGTCGTGAGACCAACAAGCATAACGACAAGCGTACTGAGGGTACACAAGGTCGTAGCACCAAGACCAAGACTCCAATCTTTGGTATGTTGCAGCGTGATGGCAAGGTTGTTGCAATGAAGGTGGAAGACACCAAGGGTGCAACCCTTATGCCCATTGTGGAGCAGTTCGTGAAGGAAGGTACTGTTACCTATACTGACGAGGCATCTATCTACAATAACCTTTCCAAGAAGGGTTATGACCACTTGTTCGTCAATCACGGCAAGCGTGAGTTCGTAAGGTCAAGTGACATTCATACCAATGGCATTGAAGGCTTTTGGGCACACTTCAAGCGTGTTGTGTTCTCTACCTACCATATGGTAAGTAAGGACTATCTTTCTCGTTACATTGACGAGCAGATGTATCGTTGGAACACAAGGGAAGAGAAGAGTTCCTATCGTTTCCACTATATGTTCTCAAAGGCTTGCAAGCACTTTGACTACTGTGATGTACTGTCACTGTCTTCAGTGGTTGATACTGAGTATCGTACATTCAAGAATAAAGTGTACTACGCTTGGTATAGTCATAATAAGACAGTGGCATAACAAGAAAACTTGATTGCCTTTGGCTTGCACTTGGGGCAATCAAGTTTATTCGTTTGGTTTCTTTTGGGTCATTGGTAAAATTAACTATCAGCAAGCACGCCACGCACGGGGAGACCGCTGCATCGTAAATCGTAGAGTATGTTGCACATCCCACTGTAGAAGAAGAATTGGTGTCCGCTACTCATACCATCCGTATAGAGTAAACTCGACCAATAGTAGCCTCTGCTACCTGCGTAGTACGGTGAACCGTGGAGGTAGTAGCCCGCCGCAGGGAAGAACAATGTCTTTGAACTGTCAGTTTTGTCGGTGAATTGTATACCCGCAACACCACTGCCTTGATAATTAGTTGTCCATGCTGAAGTTGTTGCAGCAGACAATGCTTTGAAATCAGCATCCGTTGGCATTCTCCAACTACCTCCCCAATTAACGGTTGCAGCATCATCAGATGCCTCAAGCACTGTCTTGCCATCAGTGGAGTTATACTTGGTCATGTCTGTAGCACCGCTTCCACCATTGTTGCTGTACTTATAGTCTGCCCAACCAAAGTACTTCTGTCCTTCACCACTACCTACTTGAGATGCTGTATATCCGCTTATATCACCCCATTGGAAGTACAGACCTGTGTCAGTGACACTGTTTGCACCAACGTTCATTGTTGCCCACTTGACACCACCTATTTCAACGTAGTCATGTGACGGTGTAGGTGGTACGGGTGAACTTGGATTATAATGCACATCGCCTTCGGTTGTGCATATTGATACATTAGGTAGTATTGCACCACTACCGTTGATGTAAGCATCGTACTCTTGATGAGTACTGAATTGTTTTAAATAAACTGCCATACTTGTTTTGTTTGATATTTATTATTTATTAAGTTATTTCTTTAAATAAATATCTCATAGAAAAATAAATGAGGAACTATGTTGAAAATAGTTCCTCATTAATTTGTATAATTATGTAAGAACGTTATTTTGTGCCAACAAGTATATCGTTCCCTATAATTATTGGGGACGCAGGAACCTGTTTTGGGGACGCAAACCTGAAGAGATTAAGTTTAAACCGGGCGATATTGTGGAAATATTGGGATGTCTGGGAAATGATTATTGGGAAAATGGAACTGTTAATCTAGCCATTGTCGTAAAGTCACCACCAACAATTGCAGAAGTAGAAGCGATGCGGAAACGGTATTTTGCAACTCATAGCGGTTCTGACCTCTGTGACCATGCATTAAGTATAGAGTTTGGTCATAGTCTTGACATGTATGAGGTTATATCATTTGGATATGATGGTATAGATCATGCTCCAACGATTTGTGTATTTGAACCGACTAAACAGGTGTCTTCAAGAAGAAAAGAAACTTTAATGGAAATGTATAAGAAAATATGGAAAGTAGAAAGACTCATTTAATTAATGACAAAGGTGAAAAACTTGTTGTTGAAACACGAGAATTTAATATTTCGCAGCAGAATAATGATGGGAAGTATGATGGGTATCATGTGGATATTGATTGGTATTTGGCAAATGGTTATGTAATAGCAGAAGAAGGGTTCAAAAGAATTGAAGGACAGTTAATTGAAGATAGGAAAGATCGTGAAAGTTAGAAATGGAAGAGGGGAGGTCATTGAAATAGACGAAGATCTATTGAAAGGTGAGCCATGCCAGTTGTCTGAGTCTGATATTGAACACCTGCCCAAGTTAGATATTGATTGGTATTTGAATAATGGTTATATTACCGCTGAGGATTATAGAAAACAGCTCAACCATTTTGACGGTTGAGCTGTTCTTGCAGAATTAGTTCTCCGGTAGATCTATCTCAGAACTTCTAGGAATTTAAAGGCATCGGCAGGAAGGGTGTATTCTAACTTGCCGGTGTTGCGGAGTTCCATCAGCAAACGGCCAAGGAGACTTGGGCCAACATAGTTGTCACCCTGCAGCTTGACGCCCCAGGCATCAGGATTCTTTTTAGTAAAGCCAGTTTGGTCTTCAACTATGATTTTGCCTTTCGAGCGTTCCAGTTCCTTTCGGAACTCCTCGCTCTGCTCATATTTCAGCGTTAGGCAGAACTTCATGGCATCTATAATCATCTTACCCCAATCCTCACGACGATGTGTTTTTTCCCAATGCTTGGCAGTCATCTTGGGGTTTCCTTTCTTAAAATATATAGCCTTGACAGGCTCCTCATCCTTGAACTTCATTAGTTGGAAAAGGCGCTCACATGTATCAAAGGTAATACCTTCAACAACAATTTGTGTGTGGCCAAAATTACTGAATATCCCCCACTCTTCATCTATTTTGTGGATTCTGACACACTCAGCTGCTGGGTATGTCTGTATGCCCCAATACTCAGGGTAGTTCTCGCGAATAAAATCAGATATGCTATAGAAGCTCATAATCGTAGGTTTTAGAAACTATCTAATGGTATTTCTTTCTCAGAGCCTTCAACAAGCTGGAACTTCTTCGGGTCGAGTTCAACCTTGTCAATGCGGACAATGCGAATCTTGTCGATATTAAGAACCACACGGTTCGTCAGCCCATCGGGTTTAGACTGAGCCTGTGGCCAAGCTAAATACTCCAAACCAATCTCACTGAAGAACTTAGAAGCAGCCTTCTCAGCATCAAGGTCGGCACTGCCGATGAGTTGTTTGACTGTTCCCGTCTTACTAGTGAGACGATTGCCGACGTATTTACGGAAATACTTACCAACGGCTCTTACTTCGTCAGGAATCTGCTCGCCAAGAGTTTTCTCTGAACGCTCTATGATAGAGGGATGAACTGGACGAACGGAGAAGATATGATTATCGTCCGTCATATCGGGAATCTCCAAGGTATAAACGTAATAGTTCCTGTTCTCAGGACGCTTCTTGTTATAGGCATAGTGAGCCGCTGATGTGTAGGACTCCGTAACATAAGTTCCGAAGCCAAACTTGGCTTTACCATCGCCTTCAAGGGCGTGGGCAATGTCGAACTTCTTAAATAGCACTGACGTACCGTGATAAAATGTTTCCATACAATTATTGTTTTTAGTTGTTTATTCAAATCGACCGAATAGGTGGTAGAAAGGAGCGTAGTCGCCTTCTTCTTCGACCTTTTTACGTGCAGAGCCTTTGCCTTCGAGCAGGGCAAAGACAACGGTGTGGAATTTACCACGGAACTCGTACTCCTGAAGTATCTGATTGAAGTAAGCAGCGACGAGTTCGGGTTTAAGTTGGAACACGCCACAACCGAATGCACCAAGGACAAGGGAGTCGTGACCATTGAGCAAGGCAATGCGGTAAATTGTGCGGATCTTGTCGAACATGATCTGTTCTCCTTCCGTAGTAAAGCCACCATCCTCTGAACGATATTCACGATCGTTTTCATTATTGGTCTTTTCATCTAGTCGGAAGTTGAGTGCAGCCACCGAGATGACGGATGTCTGATAGGGTTTTTCGCGAAGCGCAAAACCAGTCTCAAGATTGTCACGGAACACAGTTACGCCAGGTGAGTAGATACCGCCAAAATGAATGTCCATTGGGTAGGCGCTAAAGGGTCGCAGAGGGACATCGGCCTTCTTGGCCCATGTCTTATTATAATATTGGTATAAGGTCAGTGAGAGGGTAGAGGCCCGACAAAGACTCTCCTCCTGCGCGCTTGAACCACTATTATACATACCACACGCTTGATAGGCATCGGCCAGATTCAAGACGGCAGGATTCAGACCACGGTCAATCAAGGATTTTGCGACAACCAGACAGTCTTCATTGGCACAGCCTGTTTGGGTGGTCGCATAACGGACGGGAATCTCTGTTGCAGAGACGGCCTCACGATAGACTTGGGTGGCATCAAGTAACTGTTGGCGACTTCCTATCAAGTCGATTATCCTACCTGATGGCGATTCATACTTCCAAGCGTTGAAAATAGCCAGATTATGCTTATAAACTTCTGTGCGAATAGCACTGAAGACAAAACGCCCTCCTCCATTCTTCATTCTGAAGAGTGTTCTTTGGGCATCCCAATTCAGACTGTTTAATCTTAAATCCTTATTTTCTTTATCCGACACCTTTGCCGCCATATGATCTGCGTTGTGAAT
>JAEEGG010004890.1_pt1 | contig 32306 bp, 26 predicted proteins | sample 9134161 | NCBI WGS metagenome assembly JAEEGG01 (sample SAMN16246543, study PRJNA631951) | gut metagenome | biome: gut microbiome; feature: rumen; material: CR-attached | host: Bos | place: Iran: Karaj | collected 2018-10 | reverse complement strand
TTGGCCTTCTCGAGCATCTTGTTGTCCTCGGCATATTTCTTCAGGGTTGAACCCAGACCGCGGCGGAAACCCGTCAGGTGGGTACCGCCCTCGATGGTGTTGATGTTGTTGACAAACGAGTATATGTTCTCGTTGAACGAGGTGTTATAGGTCATGGCGACCTCAACGGGGATGTCGCCCTTCTTGCTCTTGATGTGGATGACGTCCTGGATGAGCGCCTCCTTGTTGCCGTCGATGTAGCGCACGAACTCGTCGAGACCCGTCTCGCTGTAATAGGTCTCGCTGTGGCAGTTGCCGTTCTCGTCCTTGGTGCGCAAGTCGGTGATTGACAGGGTCACGCCGGCATTGAGGTAAGCCAGGTCGCGCAGACGCTTCGACAGGATGTCGAACTCATAGACCGTTGTCGAGAAGATGTTGGCATCAGGATGGAAGACGATGGTCGTGCCGTGCTCCTCCTCCAGGCAGTCGCCAACGATCTTGACCTCGCTGGTGGGCTTGCCCAGGCTGTACTCCTGCATATAGACCTTGCCGCCGCGGCGCACCTCGGCGCGCAGATAGTCACTCAACGCGTTCACACAGCTCACACCCACGCCGTGCAGACCGCCGGACACCTTGTAGGAGCCCTTGTCGAACTTACCGCCGGCATGCAGCACGGTCATCACGACCTCGAGGGCCGACTTGTGCAGCTTCTCGTGCTCGTCGACGGGAATGCCGCGGCCGTTGTCGCGAACGGTGATGCTGTTGTCCTCGCCGATGAAGACATCGATGCGGTTACAGAAACCCGCCAAGGCCTCGTCGATGGAGTTGTCCACAACCTCGCTCACCAGGTGGTGCAGACCCTTGACATGGGTGTCACCGATGTACATGGCAGGACGCTTGCGCACTGCCTCCAGACCCTCAAGGACCTGGATGTTGGACGCAGAATAATTCTTCTCTTCCTGTTCTTCGATATATTTTTCTTCTTCTGACATAAAAATGTAGTTTATTTCACTTTTATACCTCCTATTACAGGGGGTGTCTAAAAACGTACAAAATTACAAAAAAACGCCCATTTACCAAAACCTTCAAACCTTAAAAAACCCTAATTCCAACCCCACGATTTCCAGTAAGTTTCAAACCTATAGGGATGCTACTTTTCGGCAAGAAGATAAGCTGTATTTCAAGAGAATGTACTACTTTTGCGATGATGAATCTACCTGAGGCATTTATAGAGCAATTGCGGGGGCTGCTGCCCGACGAGTGGGAGGCGCTGGCCGATGCCATCACGTCGAGCGAGCCCAGTGTCGCCGTGCGCGTCAACACCGCGAGGGGTGCAGATGTGCCCGACGGGGCACGCCGCGTGCCCTGGTGCGGTCAGGGTTATTACTTGGACAACCGCCCGCCCTTCACCTTCGACACCGACTGGCATGCGGGACGCTACTACGTGCAGGACGCCTCGTCGATGTTCATTGCACACGTGATAGGTAGCCTCATCCATGAGCCGGTGCGCTATCTGGACCTGTGTGCTGCCCCAGGCGGCAAAACCACAGCCGCCATCCAAGCATTGCCCGATGGCTCGATGACGGTGGCCAACGAGATTGTGCCGCCGCGTGCCCGTGTGCTGGCCGATAACGTCATCCGCTGGGGTCATCCCCGCTGTGTGGTGACGAGCAACGCACCCGCCCAGGTGGGCAAGCTGACGCATTTTTTTGACGTCATTGCGACCGATGTGCCATGCAGCGGCGAGGGCATGATGCGCAAGGACGACGAGGCCGTCGCCCAGTGGTCGCCTGCCCTGGTCGATCAGTGCGCCCAGCGCCAGCGCGAGATTCTCACCGACGTGTGGCCCGCCCTGCGCCCCGGCGGCCTGCTCATCTACAGCACCTGCACCTACAACCGCCAGGAAAACGAGCAGATGGCCGACTTCATCATGCGGGAGCTGGGGGCGACGCCGCTGGAGGTGCCTGTCGAGCCGTCATGGAACATTCATCCCGCCATCGGCAGCGATTGCCATGGCTACCGTTTTATGCCCCACCGGGTGGACGGCGAGGGCCTGTTTATGGCAGTATTCCGCAAGGATGGCGATGGCCCGCGGCAGGACATCCGCATCAAGGAGAAAAACACAAAAAAAGCCGATGAAATCGGCAAAAACTGGCTCAACTCGCCCAATGATTACGTGATTGAACAGCAGGGAGACCTGTCGATTGCCGTTCCATTGGACATCCGCAGCGAAGTAGCCGCCTTGCGCGCCTCGTTGAACGTGCTGCACGCCGGCGTGGAACTGGCCACCATGATGGGCCGCAAGACTGTGCCCCACCATGCCCTGGCGATGTCAACAGCAAGGGATGCCGACGCATTCCCCGTCTGCGAGGTCGATTACCCCGCCGCCCTGCGCTACCTGCGCGGCGAGAGCATTACGATTGACGGCCCCCGAGGCTACGTCCTCATTGCCCATGATGGCGCAGTGCTGGGCTTCGCCAACAACCTGGGCAACCGCGCCAACAACCTCTACCCCAAGTCACAACGCATCCTCAGTACCCACCTCCCCAACGAGAAACCCCAAATACTGTAAAGAAGCGCCCACCCTACTATGGATGAGCGCCCCTATCACTAATTTAATCAGCTATTTACAGGTTGAGGTAGCCTTTTAATGCTTCGACATATTCCTCGAAGGCTGTGCGGCCTTGTTCGGTAATCTGGCAGGTCGTGCGTGTCTTTTTGCCGACAAAGCCCTTGGTGACGGTGATGTAACCGGCATTGGACAGTTTGTCGAGCTGCACGCTCAGGTTCCCGGCGGTGGACTCGGTCTGCTCCTTGAGGTAGACAAAGTCAGCCTCGTCCACGTTCATCAGGATGGACATCACCGCCAGCCGCAGCTGGGAGTGAAGAATGGGATCTAACTCTTTCATCGCTGCGACTTGGCTTTGTTGTTAATGATGTGACCAGGGATAATCATCATGCAGATGAATGCAACGATGAAGATCGGCAGAATCATATTGATATACAAGGGGACTCCGGCAGCAATGCAGCAGACGATGAAGATGCCACACGCCAGACCAATTGCGCCGCCAATCACCAGCGACTTCTCCTTGATGACAATGCCCTGCGCCATTTCGGCCATCGGCACGATAATGAGTGCAAAGGCAAACATCATCTTCCATGCGTCGTAGCCCATGAACAGGCTAAATCCCAGACAGAACAGCGTCGCAACGAAGGCTGAGCACCCTACAATGGTCCAAATCTGTGAAGTGAGCTTGTCGGAATAACTCTTCACGCCAGATTTCACGCGCTGCTTCTTGTCCATGATCGGGGTGGCGATACCACCGATAACACCGATGAGGAACCACAGCCAGTTCCATGCGGGATTGTGAGTCCTCGCTAACAAAATCCACACCAGGGCTGCCACCACTACCGACAGGTAACCCCACATCAGCATGATGTTGCCGTCGCCCACATAACGCTCACGGGTGCGATTGATCATCGCGGTAATCAGTTCGAGACTCTCTTTCTCGGTCATTTTCTTGTCTTCCATAACTTGAATTGTTTTTAATTTGGCTATAAAGCGGTTTAAAATGTAAACTAAAACTCTCCGAAAAAAGAACAGCACTCGCGATTACCGTTCTTGTTTTCACGATGCAAAGATAAAGCGGTTTATTTTATAAACCAAATTTTAGGTTAATATTTAACCTTCTTTAACATTATCGCATTATAAAGCAGACTCTCACCCGCTAGATACATCTTTAATAATTAATGTCCGGAGAAGGTTCTCAACATCGGCATAATTCGCTATATATGAATCGAATGAGCATTTCTGCTGTATCATGGGCTTGGCTTTTGCCTCGAAGAGGCAAGTCGGGTCGAAGACTCGACTTTTATGGAAAACACCATGCAAGAGCCTCGGAGAGGTTCGCAGCTTGGTCTTTCTCATTAAAATCGGTTCTTCGAACCGCTAGCATCTTCGATGCTTCCCCGGACACTAATAAAAGTAAGTGGCTAGAGAAAAACTCTCTAACCACTAAGCTCTAAACTCTAAACTTCAAGCGGCCCATGCCGCTTGAATATCACCCTACCTGGCAGCCGGGCTTGACGGGTCCCGTCGGACCGATGACCACGAGGCGGCCGCCGGCATCCTCGGCGCTCAGGATCATGCCCTGGCTCTCGATGCCCTTGAGCTTGCGGGGCGGGAAATTGGCGATGAAGCACACCTGCTTACCCACCAAGTCCTCGGGCTCATACCACTTGGCGATTCCACTGATGATGGTGCGACCTGCCATGCCGTCGTCGATGGTGAACTTCAGCAGTTTGTCGGCCTTTTTCACCTTCTCACACGCCACGACGGTGCCCACACGGATGTCGAGCTTGGCGAAGTCATCGATGGTGCACGACGTGGTGACGGGCTTGGGCTTGAAGTTGTTGATGATGTTCTCCTGCTTGATGCGCTCCAGACGCTGGATTTGAGCATCGATGACGTCATCCTCGATTTTCTCAAACAGCAGCACAGGCTGCTCCAGCTGCTGGCCGGCGGGCAGGATGTCGATGTCGCCCAGACGGCTCCAGTCCACCTTACTGATGCCGATCATGCTGCGCAGCTTGGCTGAGCTGAAGGGCAGGAACGGCTCAAAGGCGATGGACAGGTTGGCAGTGATCTGCAGGGCCACATTCATGATGGTCTGCACGCGAGCCATGTCGGTCTTAGCGAGCTTCCAAGGCTCGGTGTCGGCCAGATACTTGTTACCGCAGCGGGCCAGGTCCATAGCGTCCTTCAGTGCCTCACGGAAGTGGAAATGCTCGATGTGGTCGCTCAGCGTGGCCTTCACGTTCTTGAATTCCTCGATGGCGGCGCGATCCACGTCGGTGAGTTCGCCGGCCTCAGGGACGATGCCCTCACAGAACTTGTGCGTCAGCACCAGGGCGCGATTCACGAAGTTGCCCAGGATGGCCACCAGCTCGTTGTTGTTGCGGGCCTGGAAGTCCTTCCAGGTGAAGTCGTTGTCCTTGGTCTCGGGAGCATTGGCCGTGAGCACATAGCGCAGCACGTCCTGCTTGCCGGGGAAGTCCACCAGGTATTCATGCAGCCACACAGCCCAGTTGCGGCTGGTGGAAATCTTGTCGCCTTCCAGGTTCAGGAACTCGTTGGCCGGCACGTTGTCGGGCATCACATAGTCGCCATGGGCCTTCATCATCGTGGGGAAGATGATGCAGTGGAACACGATGTTGTCCTTGCCGATGAAGTGGATGAGGCGCGTGTCCTGCTGCTGCCACCACTGCTGCCACGTGCCCCAGCGGTCGGGCTGGGCATCGCACAGTTCCTTGGTGTTGCTGATGTAGCCGATGGGCGCGTCAAACCACACGTAGAGCACCTTGCCCTCGGCACCCTCGACGGGCACGGGGATGCCCCAGTCCAGGTCGCGCGTCATGGCGCGGGGCTGCAGCCCGTTGTCGAGCCACGACTTGCACTGGCCATAGACGTTGCTGCGCCATTCCTTATGGCCCTCGAGGATCCACTCCTTGAGCCAGCCCTCATACTCGTTGAGGGGCAGGAACCAGTTGGTGGTGTCCTTGAGCACGAGGGGATGGTCGCTGTCCTTGGCGTGCGGGTTGATGAGTTCGGTGGGGTCCAGGTCACGGCCACAGCCGTCCTCACACTGGTTGCCCTTGGCTGCCGGGTGGTGGCAGTAGGGGCACTCGCCCTCGACGTCACGGTCGGTCAGGAACTTGCCGTCCTGCTCGTCATAGAACTGCTTGGTCACCTTCTCGATGAGCTTGCCCTCGTCATAGAGTTTGCGGAAGAACTCAGCGGCAAACTGGTGATGCGTCTTACTCGTCGTGCGGCTGTAGATATCATAAGAGATACCCAGTTCCTCGAACGAATCCCTGATGATGGCATGGTAACGGTCCACGACCTGTTGCGGAGTGATGCCCTCCTTGCGGGCTCGCTGGGTCACGGGCACACCGTGCTCATCGCTGCCGCCCACAAACAGCACATTCTCGCCCTGCAGTCGCAGGTAGCGCACATAGATGTCGGCGGGCACATACACACCGGCCAGGTGACCGATGTGGACAGGTCCGTTAGCATAGGGCAACGCCGTCGTCACCAGCGTGCGTGCAAATTTCTTCTCTTTCTCCATTTGGCTTATATCTTGTTATTTAGTTTGTTGTTATTTTCTCTATTAGCCTGCAAAGGTACAAAAAAGTTTTTGGAGAGCCGCAAAAATTCTCGTCTCAAGTCATTTGTGCATCTGCCGCCATAAAAACACGAATGTCCATCAATGACCACGAATGACCAAAAATAATCATTTGATGACCATTCACGGGATATTATAGCCATCCGTGCTTTTGTAGCCCGTTACACACCCAACAGTTTTTTATAGAATTTCTATTATAGAATTTCTATAAAAATTGGGGAAGTGGTGATAATTAACTATTGATGAGGTGGTTACAGGGCACCTTGCTCGATGCGGACGCAGATGCGCTCGACCATGGCGTCTTGCTTGTTCTTGTTGGGGTGGTAGCCGGCCTTGAGGCTGGCGCCGAAGAATTTGCTGAAGGTCTGCCAGAATCCTGCCCTAAATGTGCCCAGGAAGGCCTTCAAGATGCTGTAACTGTTCTGGTTGGTCTCGCGGTTGATGAGTTTGATGAGCATTTTGCCTTGGCTCTTGGTCATCTTCTTCATCTGCGGCTTGTACTGATTAAACAGCTCTTTCTCAAAGCGTTTGAGATAGGCTTGCTTTTGTTTTTGAGTCTGGTAGGTATCGATATACTCATAGGTCTCGAGCAGCGTCGAACTGATGAGTTTGGCATAGGGGAGCGTCTTCTTGATGTCGCGGACGGTCTTCCAGTAGTACTTCTCCTCGGCCTTGTTGCGGAAACGCTCGCGCGGATAGATGATGATGGGGTTGAAGACGATCATCGCCAGCGTGTCGCCCGTTGAGGGCTCGATGAAATGGTAGTAGCCGGCAAAGGTCTTCTGCAACACCGAGGGCAGTTCGATGTTGTCGAGCGGGTCTTGCACAGCGGGTGCTGCGTGCGCTTTGGTGCCCGTTAAAGCCGTCATAGTCACGACAATAGCCAATATGAGGAACAAACGTTTCATTTCTCGGCGGCAAAAGTAGGATAAAGAAATGAATCCCAGCAAGAAATATTAGTTAAAGAGTTTTAAGTTTCTAGTCATTAGCGGGAAGACAGGAGGCGCGACAGGCCGGCATAGCTCACGGTAATGCCGATCCAGTTGCCCTTGACGGCCGGTGACAGATGGCTGTAGCCGGCATGGGTGATGAAGGGAGTGATGCGTACCGACGAAACGTAATGGCTCTTGCCGCCCAAATCGACGAATTTGCCGCCCAGCGCGATGTCTACGTCCACGCTGGCCGTCCAACCGGTACTGTTCTCGTGCACGTCGGTCACATTGTCGATCTTCGGTCTCTCCTCACCCTCTTCGTCCTTCTCCCACTTGATGGTGTTCATGTCCCACCTCAGGCGGCTGAAGTTAATGCCCACACAGGGGGTGACGCTCACCTTGCCCTGACGCCACACCGTGTAGCCCAGCTGAAAGCCTGCACCAAGATTGGTGGTGTTGGCCGAGCCGTTCATCTGCAGGTTGCGGCCATTTTCATCGTAGATGGCATAGGGATTCTCGTTCTTGAACGAGGGCTGGCTGTAGTTCACATCGATTTTGAGCCTCGCACGCTGATATTCCAGGTCAAAACCGCCCGTGAACACGGCGCAACCCTTCAGATCATCGCCCAGCGAACCCGTGGGCACCATGCCGCCCACACCGATGTGGAATCCGGCACCCCAGCCGGTATATAACGACTCTGTCTCCTGTGCGCGCAGGGAGGCAGGAGTCAATGTCAACATTGCCAAAAGAATCAATAACGTCCGTTTCATTGTCTTGTTACTCAGTTTTCTATAATAACGGACAGTATGCCTTGAAATTGTGTTTAGGCATCAGGTGTTAGCCGTTAGAAATTCACTGATCTCTAACCACTAATCCCTAATCAAGAATCACCACCACAGGCTGCGGTAATACTTGTGGTAGAGCGACAGGCCCTCGCTGATGGGCTTGAGCGATGCCTTTGCATCGCGTTTGAGGTCGGCCAGGTCCTGCTCGTTGTTCCAGATGGCCTTGATGTAGGCCTTGTACTCTGGGGTGTCCTCCTCGGTCTGACAAGCGATGCGGTCAAAGGCGTAAATCATCTTGTCCAGAATCTGGACCCATTCCTCGCGCGTCATGGTCAGGTTGGGAGTGCGCTCACAATGCTCTTTAAACACCATCAAACGCGGCAAGATAAAGCGCGCGATGGTGATGTCGAGGTCGTAAAGTTCCTCAACGTCAATCGTCTTAGCAATGGCTTTTGGATCAAATTCGTTATTCATCATTACATCAGTATTAATAGAGAGGTTAATCGTTTTCGGGTAGCAATATTACACATTATAAATGAAATAGCAAAGAAAATAACGAAAAATATGATATTTTATGCCTTTTTCTGTATCTCTTGAGTCCAAAAACCGATAAAAAGTGTCCAAAAACTGATAACCAAAAACTGAAAACTGAAAACTTATTCGTACCTTTGCCATCACTATGACGATACAAGAGGCACAGGAGCGTGTTGACGCTTGGATCAAACAGTATGGGGTGCGCTACTTCAGCGAACTGACCAACATGGCCGTGCTCACCGAGGAAGTGGGCGAAGTGGCCCGCGTGATTGCCCGCCGCTACGGCGACCAGTCGAGCAAGCCGGGCGATGACCTGGACCTGGCCGATGAGCTGGCCGACGTGCTGTGGGTGGTGATGTGTCTGGCCAACCAGACGGGTATCGACCTGGATGCCGCACTGGAGCGCAACTTTGCCAAGAAGACAACGCGCGACAAGGACCGCCACATCCATAACTCAAAACTTACTAACCATTAAAATATCAACAAATTATGAGCAACCACGAACATGATCATTGCGGATGCGGATGTGAGCATCACGACCACGAGCACAAACCCATGGACAAGTACATGACGGCCATCAACCAGTCACAGGTTACCATCGATGACGCCGCCGTCAGCGCTGCCGTGCAGGAAATCATCGACAAGCACGCTGCCGAGAACAACACCCCCGAGGTGCAGCAGTTCCTGCTCAACTGTGTGGACCTGACCACCTTGGCCACCGAGGACAGCGAGCGCAGCGTGGCCAAATTTGTGCAGAAGGTCAATGATTTTGACAACAACTATCCCCAGTACAAGAATGTAGCCGCCATCTGCGTGTACAGCAACTTTGCTGCCGTGGTTCGCGGCACGCTCGAGGTGAGCGGCGTCGATGTGGCCGTGTGCAGCGCCAGCTTCCCCGCCAGCCAGGCCCACATCGAGACCAAAATCGCCGAGACCGCCCTGGCCATCGCCGACGGTGCCGATGAGGTGGACATCGTCCTCAACGTGGGCTACTTCAAGGATGAAGCCTACGAGGAATTGTGCGATGAAATCGCCGAAATCAAGCAAGTTGTGGGCGAACGTCCCTTGAAGGTCATCCTGGAGACCGGACTGCTGAAGAGTGCCGAGGCCATTCGCCGCGCCAGCATCCTGTCGATGTACTCGGGCTGCGACTTCATCAAGACCTCGACGGGCAAGATCTATCCCGGCGCGTCGCTGGAGGCCGCCTATGTGATGTGCCAGTGCATCAAGGAGTACTTTGTGCAGCACGGCCGCATGGTGGGATTCAAGGCATCGGGCGGCATCCGCACGACCGAGGACGCCGTTAAATACTACACCATCGTCAAGGAAGTGTTGGGCGAAAAGTGGCTGAATAACCAGTACTTCCGCATCGGCGCGTCAAGTCTGGCCAACGCACTGTTCCAGTCCTTCACGGGCACCGAGGAGAAGCCTTTCTAAAGACTGTTCGAATAAATTCGATAACAAAATAGTAGAGACGCAAAGTTTTGCGTCTCTACTTATTATATGCAAACATTTATTACAGAGTAGCTTGCGAGTTCAGGAACTCGACGAGGCGGGCGACGGCACGGCCGCGATGGCTGATGCTGTTCTTGTCCTGGGGCGACATTTGGGCAAATGTGCTGCCATCACCCTCGATAGGCTGGAAAATGCTGTCGTAGCCAAAACCTCCCGTGCCATGGCGCTCGGTGAGGATGACGCCCTCGACCTGGCCCTCGAACAAGTGCATTTCATCACCCTGCAACAGGGCTATGGCGGTGCGAAAACGGGCCGTTCGATTGTCTATTCCATCGAGTTTTTTCAGCACTTTGTCGATGTTGGCCTCGCTGTCGTGGCCCGGACCGGCATAGCGTGCCGAGTGTACGCCAGGCTCTCCATTGAGCGCATCAATCTCCAGTCCCGTGTCGTCACTGAAGCAGTCATATCCATAATGTTCCTTGACAAAACGGGCCTTCATTTGGGCATTTTCCTCGATGAAATGGCCAGTTTCGGGAATATCCTCGTGACAACCGATGTCGGCGAGACCCAGTATCTCGTAGGTGTCACCCAGCATCTGCCGCAACTCCTGCAACTTGTGTGCATTGTTGGTAGCAAAAACTATCTTCTTCATCTATAAAACTACGAATTACACTAATTAAACTAATTGGCATCCGCACCTTACAACTACTATCTATAAAACTACAAATTACGCGAATTTAACTCATTGATTTATTTGTATAATTCGCGTAATTCGTAGTTGAAAAAGATTAAACGACTACGTTGACAATCTTGTTGGGAACGACGATGACCTTCTTGGGCTGTTTGCCGTCGAGCCAGCGGGCGGCACCCTCGTCGCTGAGGGCGATGCGCTGTACCTCGTCCTGAGCAGTACCGGCGGGCACCTCGATGTTATAGCGGGGCTTGCCGTTGAACAGCACGGTGTATTTCACCGTCGATTCCTTCAGGTAGTCCTCGTTCCAGGTGGGCCACTGGGCGTCGCACACGGTAGTGTCATGACCCAGCACGTGCCACAATTCCTCGGCGATGTGGGGTGCGAAGGGAGCGAGCAGCACTACCAGCGGCTCATAAATCTCGCGTGCACGGCACTTCATCGAGGTCAACTCGTTGACACAGATCATGAAGGCGGCTACCGACGTATTGTAGCTGAAGGTCTCGATGTCGCCACTCACCTTCTTGATGAGCTTGTGCAGCGACTTGAGGGCCTCGGCACTGGGTTTCTCGTCGGTGAGCTGCATATTGTCACCCTTGTAGAACAGGGCCCACAAGCGCTTAAGGAAGCGGTTCACACCGTCTATGCCGTTGGTGTCCCAAGGCTTGCTGGCCTCGACGGGACCCAGGAACATCTCATACAGGCGCAGGGTGTCGGCACCATAGCGGTCAACAATGTCGTCGGGATTGACAACGTTGAACATCGATTTGGACATCTTTTCGATGGCCCAGCCGCAGATGTACTTGCCGTTCTCTAAGATGAACTCGGCATTCTTGAACTCGGGGCGCCACTCACGGAATTTCTCGATGTCCAGCGCATCGGTATGGACGATGTTCACATCCACGTGGATGGGCGTCACGTCATACTGGTCCTTGAGGTTCAAAGAAACGAACTTGTTGGTGTCCTTGATGCGGTAAACAAAGTTGCTGCGGCCCTGAATCATACCCTGGTTGACCAACTTGCGGAAGGGTTCTACCTCACACACAAAACCGTAATCATAGAGGAACTTGTTCCAAAAACGGCTGTAAATCAAGTGACCCGTAGCATGCTCGGTACCACCCACATAGAGGTCCACCTGACGCCAATATTCGTTGGCCTCGTGCGAAACGAGTTCCTTGTCGTTGTGCGGATCCATGTAGCGCAGATAGTAGGCCGACGAACCGGCAAATCCCGGCATGGTGTTCAGCTCTAGAGGATAACCGTCGGTAGTCACCCATCCCTTGGCGCGGCCCAGGGGAGGCTCGCCCGTCTCGGTGGGCAGGAATTTGTCAACCTCGGGCAACTGCAGCGGCAATTGGCTCTCGTCGAGGGCTTGCGGCTGGTTGTTCTCGTCATAGTAGATGGGGAACGGCTCACCCCAGTAGCGCTGACGGCTGAAGATGGCATCCCTCAAGCGGTAATTCACCTTCACGTGACCGATGCCCGACTCCTCGATATACTGCTTGGTCTTGGCAATGGCGTCCTTGACCTGTAGGCCGTTGAGCTGCAAGCGCTCGTTGGACGAATTGGTCATGATGCCCTCTTTGGCGTCAAAACTCTCCTCACTGATGTCAGCACCCTCAATCAGCGGAATGATGGGCAGGTCAAAATGCTTGGCAAAGGCATAGTCGCGGCTGTCGTGAGCCGGAACGGCCATGATGGCACCCGTACCGTAACCTGCCAGCACATAGTCACTTATATATATAGGTATATTCTTGCCCGTGATGGGATTGACGGCATAACTGCCGGTGAACACGCCGCTCACCTTCTTCTCAATCATGCGCTCGCGCTCGGTCTTATGCTTCACCTCGTCGAGATAGGCATCGACGGCGGCACGCTGGTCAGGGGTGACCACCTCGTCAACATAGATGCTCTCGGGAGCCAGTACCATGAAAGTGACACCAAAGATGGTATCAGCCCTGGTGGTGAAAATCAACAGGCTCTTGTCGCTGTCGGCGATGGGGAATGTCATCTCAGCACCCTCACTGTAGCCGATCCAGTTGCGCTGGGTCTCCTTGATGGACTCGGTCCACTCGATGGTGTCCAGGTCACGCAGCAGGCGTCCGGCATAGGCCGACACACGCAAGCACCACTGGCTCATCATCTTCTGCTCGACGGGGAAACCGCCGCGCACCGAAACGCCCTCGCTCACCTCGTCGTTGGCCAGCACGGTACCCAGTTTCGGACACCAGTTCACCATCGTATTGCCCAAATAGGCAATGCGGTAATTCATGAGCACGTCATTTTTCTGTGCCTGGGTCATGGCATTCCACTCGTCGGCAGTAAATTCGTCGGTGCAGTTGGTGTGGGCATTGCATCCCGTGGTGCCGTGCTTCTCGAAATGGGCCACCAGCTCATTGATGGGACGGGCCTTGTCAAGCTCGGTGTTGTAATAGCTCTTGAACATCTGCAAGAAGGCCCACTGCGTCCACTTGTAATAGGAGGGGTCACAGGTGCGCACCTCACGGTCCCAATCGTAGCAGAAGCCGATCTTGTCCAACTGCTCACGATAGCGGGCGATGTTCTCATTGGTGGTGATTTCGGGGTGCTGGCCGGTTTGGATAGCATATTGCTCGGCAGGCAGACCATAGGCATCATAACCCATAGGATGCAGCACGTTAAAGCCTTTCAGGCGCTTGTAACGCGCATAGATGTCGCTGGCAATGTAACCCAGCGGATGTCCCACGTGCAGACCTGCTCCCGATGGATAGGGGAACATGTCGAGAACGTAGAACTTGGGGCGGCTCTTGTCGATTTCGCACTTGTAAGTGTGATTTTCACGCCAATATTGTTGCCACTTTTTCTCTATCTCTTTATAGTTGTAGTCCATTTATTTTCAGTTTCTAGTTTTTAGTCCCTTATTTTCAGTTTCTAATTAAAGGAGTTTCTTGATGGCTTCTTCGATGACCTTGCAGTCGGTGGTGGGCTCATAACGCTCCACGACGTTGCCCTCGCGGTCAACGAGGAACTTGGTGAAGTTCCACTTGATGTCGGGCTTGCTGGCATAGTCAGGATCGGCCTTGGAGAGCATATCGTCGAGTAAAGCACCGATCTTGTGGTTCTTGTCAAAGCCCTTGAAACCCTGCTGTGACTTCAGATAGGTGAACAAGGGAGACTCGTTCTCGCCGTTGACCTCTATTTTCTTGAACTGCGGGAACTCGGTGCCGTAATTCAGGGTGCAGAACTGGTGAATCTCCTCCTCGGTGCCAGGAGCCTGCTGTCCGAACTGGTTGCAGGGGAAATCGAGAATTTCCAAACCCTGCTCCTTATATACCTTATACAGTGCTTCCAGTTCCTCGTACTGCGGAGTGAAACCGCAACGGGTGGCGGTGTTGACAATCAGCAGCACCTTGCCCTTATATTCGTTTAACGACACGTCGTTGCCACGACGATCCTTCACGGTGAAGTCATATACGTTCTGTGCCATAATGTTGAATACATTAAATATAAGTATAAGTGATATCAGTATTTTCTTCATCTTTTTTACTTGATGATGCCCAGTTCACGGGAAATGTCGAGCATGCGCTGGATGGGTTTAACGGCGCGCTCAGCAATGTCGGGATCGACTTCGATTTCGGGCGCCATGAACTTGAGCGAGTTATACAATTTCTCCAGGGTAATCAATTTCATGTACTCACACTCGTTGCAGGCACAAGTGCCGTCCTCGGGCGGAGCGGGAATGAAAGTCTTCTCGGGGCAGCGGCGCTGCATCTCGAAGAGGATGCCGCTCTCGGTGCACACGATGAACTCTTGGCTCTCATCGTCCACAGCAAAGTTGAGCAGAGCCTGGGTTGAACCCACCTTGTCGGCCATGATGCGCACAGGTTTGGGACACTCGGGATGTACAAGCACCTTGGCATCGGGATGTTCACGCTTCAGGTCAGCGAGCTTGGCGGCACTGAATTTCTCGTGCACATGGCAAGCGCCATCCCACAGCAGCATCTCACGTCCCGTGATGCTGTTGATGTAGTTGCCCAGATTGCGGTCGGGACCAAAGATGATTTTCTCATCCTCGGGCAGGCTGCCCACAATCTCCTTGGCGTTGGACGAAGTGACCACCACATCGGTCACCGCCTTGACGGCCGCGCTGGTATTGACGTAGCTGATGACCGTGTGATCGGGGTGCTCGTTGACAAAACGCTCAAACTCGTCGGCCGGGCAGCTGTCGGCCAGCGAGCAGCCGGCACTCAGGTCGGGCACGATGACCGTCTTGTCGGGACACAGGATCTTGGCTGTCTCGCCCATGAAGTGAACACCGCACAGGATGATGACCGGCGCATCGGTCTTTGCCGCCAGCTGTGCCAGGGCAAGGCTGTCGCCGATGTAGTCGGCCAGCTGCTGGATTTCCTTGCGCTGGTAATAGTGCGCCATGATCACAGCGTTGCGCTCACGTTTCAAGCGCAGGATTTCCTCTCTCAGGTCGATACCCTCCTCGATGGGTTCATCGACATAGCCTTTTTCAACATTCATATTATATATATTGTTGGTTTTAAATTTTTAAAAACTTAAATCTTACTGTAACTATAATGCCTGTTAATTGTGTAAAAAACTTTTTACCCCTTCTCGCCGCCCCATCGGGTTATCAACGTCTAAACCGAGTTATCGATAGTTTATTGACAAGCCTGATGGCTGTGTCATAGCGGTTAAAGTGTTTTATTAACAGGGTGTAAACAACCTGCAAAGTTAATAAAATATCATGGAATTATCCTCGAAAAGATGATGAAAACCGTGTTTATATAGCCAGAAAAAATAATTGCCAACTTTTTTGGCTGTCCCGAAAAGAATGATAAGCCGCATTGATTTGAAATTGTCAAGTGTTTTTTGCTGATTTTTTTGAAATAGTTTTCTACATCAATTGACACGGTTGTTGACAGGGTTTTTGTACCTTTGTGGTTGAATACTGTATTGTCACAAAGATAATGCTTTTCTATTATATATAATGAGGAAATGGCCAAGAAAAAGTCAATGCTGGAGCTGCACCGGCTGGATGTAGACGATTATAAGAAAATGGAAAAACTGCCGGTGACGGTGGTGTTGGACAATGTGCGCAGCGAGATGAACGTGGGATCTGTTTTCCGCACTGCCGATGCCTTCCTGATCGAGCGCATCGTCCTGTGCGGCATCACGCCGCAACCTCCCAAACCCGAAATTCACAAGACTGCCCTGGGGGCCGAGGACTCGGTCATGTGGCAATACTATGCGTCGGCGGTTGATGCTGTAGAGCAACTCAAGCGTGACGGCTACACCGTGTGCAGCATCGAGCAGGTGCACGACAGCGTCAGTCTTGAGGAATTTGCTGTAGAAAAAGGCCATAAAATTGCGGTGGTGATGGGCAATGAGGTGAAGGGAGTGAGCCAGGAAGTGGTCGATGCCAGCGACATGTGTGTTGAAATTCCCCAACATGGCACCAAACACTCGCTCAACATCTCGTGCTGTGCCGCTATCGTGATGTGGCATGTGTATACTCGCCTGCATCCATAGTTTAAAGTTTCATGATTAAAGGGCACTAACAACTGGTATCAAAAAGTTATTAACAAGTGAGGAAATGCCCTAATAAAAGGGGTGTATTGGTCAATAAATGTCAAATATAGCTGTTTTTTTTGTTAAAATTGGAATGTTAAAAGGTGTTGTTTTTAACATTCTATTTTTGATATAAACTTTTTTATTCAAATCTACTATTTTTAATTTAAATATAGTGATTATCAGTAGATTAAGCTATATTATAGATTGATTTTGTAATTTTTTTACAAAATATTTCCAAACGCCCCAAAAAGACAGAAAACAAGGGCATTTAGTTAAAATCTTCCTTTTATTTTGCCCAATTCACATTTATTGACTAGTTTTGCGTACTTGTAATTAATCGATTGCGGCTACCGAAAAGCACCATCGAGTCCTTACAGTAACTGATGAAATAAACACAATTTTTTAACTATTGTATTAATTAATAAACATCACTATTTTATGAAGAAGCTATTTATGCTGCTGATAGCCATTTGTGCTATCTCATTGGGCATGAGTGCCCAACAAGTAGTGAGGGGCCAGGTTACCGATCCCAACGGCGAACCGCTGATTGGTGCAACGGTACAGCCCGTTGGAGGAGGAAACGGCGCGGCCACCGACGTTAACGGTGAGTTCTCGCTGAATGTTCCTTACGGCGTGAAGACCCTCAAGGTTTCGTATGTGGGTTATAAGACCCAAGAACTTCCTGTTCAGCCCAGCATGGCCATCACGATGAGTGACAGTGGCACCGCTCTGGACGAGGTGATGGTAGTTGCCTATGGTACTGCCAAGAAGACCTCTTACACCGGTTCGGCCGAGGCTGTGACCAACAAGAAACTGGAGTTGCGTCCTGTTACCGATGCTACCAAGGCCCTCGAGGGTAACGTAGCCGGTCTGCAGGTGACCAGCGCATCGGGCCAGCCCGGTTCGTCGCCCAACATCCAGATTCGTGGTTACGGTTCAATCAACGCATACAGCACCCCGTTGTATGTTGTTGATGGTGCTCCCTTTGACGGCAACCTGAGCTCGATCAACCCGTCGGATATCGAGTCGATGACCGTCTTGAAGGATGCATCGGCTGCCGCTCTGTACGGTGCCCGTGGTGCTAACGGTGTTGTGATGATTACCACCAAGAAGGGTGTTGAAGGCCGCAGCAACATCATGTGGCGTTCGACCTTCGGTTGGTCATCGCGTGCCACCAAGCGCTACCAGCATGTTGATCAGAAGGAGTATGTTCAGCTCGTGTATGAGGCCCTGCGCAACGAGGCTATCGACAATGGTAATAGCTGGAGTGATGCCGAGGCTATCGCCCGTGCCAACCTGAGTAGCACCCTGGGTGGTGAGCAGTACAACCCCTTTAAGAACTACAGCTGGGATCAGCTGATCGACCCCGCTACCGGTCAAGTACGTGCCGATGCCAAGAGCGCCTGGAACGAGGACTGGTATGACAGCGTAATCCGCAACAACGCCTTCCGTCACGAGCACCAGTTGCAGGTGACCGGCGGTAGCGAGCATGCACAGTACATGATGTCGCTGGGTTACCTGAACGAGGACGGTATCCTGAAGACCACTAACTATGAGCGTTACACCGGCCGTGCCAACATCACCAGCCAAATCACTGACTGGTTGGGCGCAAACATCAATGTTTCGCTGGCTCACGCTATGCAGAACTTCAGTGACTATGATGGTACCAGCACCTCTAACGTATGGTACACCGCACAGTTCATCAACCCGCTGCTGCCCGTTTACCTGAAGGACATCAACGGTAACACCGTATATGACAGCGATGGCAATATCCAGTATGACTGGGGTGAGGCAACTCCCAACGGTACCCGTCCCGGTTCGCTGAGCGACTTCTCCTCACTCGGTATGCTGATGCTCGATAAGGCTTATGCTAAGCGCGACGTTGCTGGTCTGCGCACCGGCCTCGTGCTGGGTAGCGACCTGGCCAAGTATGGCTGGCGTCAGGGCCTCAAGTTGGCTGTTAACTTCAGCATGGACTATGTGAACCGCAACAACACCCGCTACATGAACTCTCAGCACGGTAACCAGGCTAACGCCGGCGGTCTTCTCGAGAAGACCAACCGTCGCACCCAGAGCTACACCTTCAACCAGTTGTTGACTTGGGACCGCACCTTCGGTGAGCACACTGTAGGTCTGTTGCTGGGTCACGAGTGGTATGCCTATGAGTACAGCTACCTGCTGGCTGGCAAGACCAACCTCGTGGACGGTATCCTCGAGCTGCGTCCCGCCACCACCCTGCTGGAGGCTGACTCTTACAGCGACAAGTATCGCATCGACTCTTACTTCGGCCGTATCAACTACAACTATGGTGGCCGTTACTTCTTGAGCGCTTCGCTCCGTCAGGATGCTTCATCGCGCTTCCACCCCGATCACAACAAGGGTATCTTCTGGTCAGTTGGTGCCAACTGGCGTGTATCTGGCGAGAAGTTCATGCAGAACGTGGGTTGGATCAACAACCTGTCGGTTAAGGCCAGCTTTGGTGAGCAGGGTAACGATATGCTCCAGACCTACTACGCTTGGCAGTCACTGTATGACCTGAGCTACAGCAACGCTACCAACATTGGTGCGCTGATTGCTTCGCTCGAGAACCAGAACGTATCTTGGGAGAAGAGCCAGAACTTCAATGCTGGCTTCGACGCTATCATGTTCAACCACCGCTTGCAGTTGAACGTTGACTTCTACAACCGTCTGACCAAGAACATGCTGCTTAACCGTCCCATGGCATTGTCGACCGGTTTCACCGGCTTCATGGACAACGTGGGCGACATGCGCAACCGTGGTGTTGAGGCTTCACTGCGCATCACCCCCGTCCGCACTGCCGACTTTGAGTGGAACATCACCGCAATGGCTACCCACAACAAGAACAAAGTCATCAAGTTGACCAAGGAGGCTCCCGAGCTGATCAGCGGTGTTCGCGTGATCAAGGAAGGTATGCCCATCTACACCTATTATATGGCTAAGAGTGCCGGTGTTGACCCCTCGAACGGTCATTCACTGTACTGGGCATATGAGAAGGACGACGACGGCAACATGAAGCCTGGCACTGAGTATATCACCGACAGCTACTCGGTTGCTAACACCTGCAAGTACTACCAGGGCAGCCGTCAGGCTGACATCTTCGGTTCACTGGGTACTGACTTCAGCTGGAAGGGTCTGACCCTGAGCGTGCTGACTACCTATTCGCTGGGTGGCAAGATTTACGATAGCCTGTATGCCAGCGACATGAACCTGTGGTATCTGAGCTCTACCTGGAACAAGAACGCTATGCGCCGTTGGCAGAAGCCCGGTGACATCACCGACGTTCCTCGCTCAACTATCTCTGAGTCGGTAGCTGCTACCGATCGCAGCTTGATTGATGCCAGCTACTTCGCTATCAAGAACATCACTCTGGCTTATGCTCTGCCCATGAGCTGGGTTAGCAAGCTGGGTATGACCGGTGCCCGTATCTTCGGTTCGGTCGACAACCTGGCCCTCTTCACCCACCTCGACGGTATGGATCCCCAGTACAACTTCTCTGGTGGTACCGACTATGACTACAGCCCCAACAAGACCTACACCGTGGGTATCGAGCTGAACTTCGGTAAGACCTATGCCGCTGCCGTTCCCGCTGTTAACGTCAACGCACTGAACGGTCAGATCAACGATCTGCGTGCTCAGCTCGCCGACGCACAGGGTGCCGCAGCCGACGCCAACAGCCGTCTGGCCCAGCTGCAGAACGACCTCGCCGCTGCCAACAAGGCTCTGGCCAACTGCAAGAACGACCTGAATGCTGCCAAGAACGCCGCTCCCAAGGTGGTTGACAACAGCAAGCAGTACATGAACATCCTGGTTCACTTCCCCAAGAGTGGTACCGCCATTACCGCCGATCAGCGTGCTAACGTTGAGCGCGTGGCTGCTTATCTGAAGAGCCATCCCGAGGCAACCTGCGTTATCAAGGGTTATGCTTCGCCCGAGGGCAAGGAAGAGGTGAACATCAAGCTCGCTAACGGCCGTGCCGCAAGCGTGAAGGATATGCTCGTCAAGAAGTATGGTATCGCCGCCAACCGCATCAACGCCGCTGGCCAGGGTATCAGCAACATGTTTGACGAATTGAGCTGGAACCGCGTTTCCATCTGCGAGATCATCGTGAAGTAATCATTGCTTAATATTAAGATACAGATATGAAAAAGATATTTAAATATTTGTTTATTGGAATGTTCGGCATGCTCGTTCTTTCATCATGCGACAGCAAGTTGCTGGAGACCGAGCCCACCGACTCCATGTCGGGTTCTACCTTCATGAGCGACGCTACCAAGGCGTTGATTCCCCTGAACGGTATCTACCGCTCGATGTACACTGCCGGCTGGTCCACCACCGGTAACACTCACCAGTGCTTCGGTATCAGTGCCTATAATCTGATGGGCGAGGTAATGGGTGACGACTTCATCATGGGTGCCCAGGGTTCAGGCTGGTTCTGGTTCGACGCAGCCTATAATGTAAAGGGCCGTTTCACCAGCAGCTCATGGCGCAGCTATGACCTGTGGATGGCCTACTACACCTGGATTGCCAACGCCAACTACATTATCGCCGCCGAGGAGACTATGGAAGGTTCCAGCGAGGATGTTGGCTACGTAATCGGTCAGGCTTATGCCATCCGTGCCTACAGCTACTTCATGCTGGCACAAACCTTTGCCCGCAACTATAACTTCAGCAGCGATCCTTGTGTGCCCATCTACAATGAGCCCACCATGACCAGCACTACTGGTAAGGCCCGTGAGACTGTTGCTAAGGTGTATGAGCAGATTGACAGCGACATCGACCATGCTATCGAGCTGCTCTCCAAGAGCAAAGCTCAGCGTCATCCCAGCCACATGAGCTATGCTGTAGCTCAGGGTCTGAAGTCTCGCATCTGCCTCGTTGAGGAGAAGTGGGATGCAGCTCTGGCTGCTGCTAGGGAGGCTATCGCAACCAGCGGTTGCCGCATTCTGCCCGTTAACCAGTGGATGGGCACCAACAGTGTTGATGCCGCCAACGTGATGTGGGGTGCACAGATCGTCAGCGACCAGACCGGTATGTATGCTTCGTTCTTCTCTCACATGAGCCAGGACATTTCTTACGGCCAGCGTGCTCCCAAGCAGATTTCTTCTTGGCTGTACAACAAGATGAGCGCCACCGATACCCGTCGTGCATGGTGGGATCCCAATGATGAGACCTACAGCAGTGCCAACGGTTATATCCAGCACAAGTTTGACTTTGCTGACCTCCAGACCTGGATGGGTGACTACATCTGGATGCGTGTTGAGGAGATGTATCTCAACGCTGCCGAGGCTGCTTGTCACAAGGGTGACGATGCCACTGCCAAGCAGTACCTGATGGACCTGATGAGCCAGCGTGATCCTAACTACAACACCAACAAGACTGGTAACGCTCTGGCTACCATCACGACCCAGGAAACTGGTTCGCTCCTCGAGGAGATTCTGATCCAGCGTCGTCTTGAGCTGTGGGGCGAGGATGGCCGTATCTACACCATCCGTCGTCTGCACCAGGGCTTCGTGCGCACCGCGGCTAATGGTTGGCCCAGCGGTCTGCTGATCCCGATCCATGCTGCCGCTGCTGCCGATCCCAACAGCTACCTGTGGGTACTGACCATTCCTCAGGCCGAGTTTGACGGCAATGAGAACATGGACATTAACAAGGATCAGAACCCTGTTGGTGACTATCCCGAGTAAAATTGATGTTTAATCTCATTAACTAATTGAATATTATGAAATTAGGTAAATATATTTTAGGATTGGCACTCCTTGCTGCTGGTTTGACCAGCTGCGATCAGGACAACATCGGTGCTATCTACGAGCCCAAGGTTGCCAATGTCTCGTTCCTCGCTGCTGAGCAGAGTGCTACGACCGAGGCCGAGAGCCTTACCGTTCCTGTGGCTATTGGCCGAGCCATCACCAAAGGCTCCTATACCGCTAATGTGACCATCAGCGATGCAACCGATGGTGTTACCCTCAAGAGCAACCAAGTTACCTTCAACGATGGTGAGGGTATGGCTTATGCTATCGTTGAGATTGCCAACATGCAGAAGGGTACTAACTACTCTTGCAAGCTGTCCCTTTCAGATGCTGACAAGCAGACCGCCAATACCGAGTTCGGTGAGCAGGTAACCACCACCACTGTTAATGTGATGTGTGACTACAACTGGATTAACATGGGCAATGGTTTCTACAGCTCACCCGAGTGGTGGGAAGAGGAATTCTATGTTCCTGTTTACCACGCTGAGGGCACCAACATCTACCGCATGATGGGTCTGTTCCAGGATGGTTATAACATCGATTTCACCATCAATGCTGACAATACTGTAACTGTTCCTGGACAGCCTTCGTGGGTTCACAGCAGCTATGGCGCAGTTTGGCTGGTAGGTGATGCTAATGACACTGCCGATGGCTATGCAGGTACCTATGATCCCGCTACCAAGAAGGTTACCTTCATCCTGTATCATTATGTTCCTGGCGAAGGTGGTTTCGGTACCTTCGTTGATACCCTGACCATGCCGTAATCGACAGTAAGTTCCTAAACAGAACATAATCCACACCGCAAGGGTGGGCGCTCCCGCAAGGGGAAGGCGTCCACCCTTCGTCATTGTTGTTCCATCCATCTGCCATGTTGAGACGCAAAATCTATCTAAGATTTTGCGTCTTAAAGGCATGTGATTTCTGTCATCTGCAAAACCTAATGCTACGCATCCCGAATGATTACCCGAAGGGTGTCCTTTTAGTAACCCCGCCAAGAAGGCCTCCGAAGCGTAGCGAGGACTGCCTTCTTGGCGGGGATATGGCCACTTCTCCTCTCTGTCGCCTACGGCGATCCCAGAGCGTCAATCTTTCAGAAAGTACTTGTCGTCAATCTCACCACCACCGTCAAGAATGATTTTCCTGTATTCCTCAGCAAAGGATGTTTGCCGGTGATGTTCTTTCTGATTGATGATATACTGCTTAACCACAGGAATCTGCTCCTTAGAATAGGTAAAAGCAGCATAGCCTTCTCCCCAACCTGCGAAAAGCGGAAACAAGGGATTGTGCTTCATCCATCCATTAGTGGCATATTTCAGACCCCTGACAAACTCAGACACTGCTAGGTCTGGAGGAAGCGAAACAAGGATGTGTACATGGTCAGGCATACCACCAATGCGGTACAACTTTGCACGATGGCGAGTGGTGTAGCCGTAGGCATAGGCATAAAACTCACGTTCGTGTGCCTCTTCGATAGCGGGAATGCTTCGATAAGTGCGGAATACGATATGATAGACGAGGTTGGTGTAACTCATAATTCTACAAAGATAACACCAATGATCAAATTATGCAAACTGCAACAATGGGGTCACCTACGGCGACAGTCAGATGTTCTCTACTCCCCCTTGCCATCGTTCTCCTCGCTATGCTTCGGATCACGATTGGCAAGGGGGTTACTCAAAGATCACCCTTTGGGTGAGACATGCCATAAAACCATGACTTGATTATCCCATTACACCTGTAGAGATGAAAATTTGTGCAAACCGAACACCATGATGCTTTTATCAATGGTTGAGGTGCCGCCAAATTTATCTGAAATTTTGCGTCTCTATTGGTCAATTTTTTAAAGTTGACACTTAAAAAAACGGTTTTTTTTGAAACTTTTTGGCCCTCTCGTGCGTCTATAGTATAGAAACTAACAATTAAACATTAGATAAGATATGAAAAAGGTATTGGTTATGAGCCTGTTGGCTCTTGTGGTGATGACGATGTCGTCATGCCTGCGTGTGAAAATTGACGGTAAGGATTGGAACTTTGGCGGTCACACCAACGACACGCCCACCCAGGTGCATCAGGTGGGAGAGGTAACGTCGATGGCTGCGTTTGATGCGGTGGATGTGGCAGGTCCGTTCAATGTCATCTTTGAGCAGGGCGAGAGTCACAGTGTGCGTGTAGAGGGCACTGCTGAGCAGCTTGGCAAGATGACGATCTATGTCAAGGATAGTGAGTTGGTTATTGACCAGCGCAAGAATGAATCTGGCGACGTGTTTAAGGGCTTGCAGGTCTTTGTCACCTCGCCCATGGTTGATGGCCTTTCAATCGCTGGTTCAGGAACAATCACTGCTCCCAACGCGCTGAACGTAAACGATATGAGATTGGAGATTGCTGGCTCGGGCGAGATCACACTTGCTCAGCTCACCAGCAAGGATTTGTACATGGAGATTGCTGGCTCGGGCGACATTACCCTGGGTACTGTCCAGGCCAATGAGGCAAGAAGTGAGATTGCCGGTTCGGGCAATATCGAGGTGGCAAGTCTCACGTGTAAAAAAGCGAACAACGAGATTGCCGGTTCGGGCGACATCACGCTCAACAACCTCAACGTTGACCACGTCAAGAGCGAAATTGCCGGTTCGGGCAACGTGATCCTGCGCGGTAAGGTAGGCTCCCACGATGAGGAAATCGCGGGCAGTGGCAAGGTGAATGTTTCGGGACTGAAGAATTAGAAATTAGGCTTTAGGTGTTAGGTTTTAGGATAATTCCTAATTTCTAATTCCTAATTGACGAAGCATCTCGGCGGTAGTGCTGTGTCGCTTGCCGTTGAGGTCACTAAGATAGGCGTTCACATCGGTGGGCGCCATTTTTCGTGCGTTGTTGAAGCGTTCGGGGTGGGTGATACGGGTGAATACCACGCGCTGGATGTCGCATTTGTGGCAGCGGCCCATGCTGTAGCCCATCAGTTCGGGGTGTTTGCCGGGGCCGTTCGAGGACCAGTAGGTGATGGTGTCGCCCTCGCAGCCCATGTAGATGACGCTGTGGCCGGCCTCTTGGTCGGCGGTCTTGTCGTCGTTGCAGCCGATGATGGCGCCGCTGTCGCTGCCGCGGCTCTCGTTGCGGTTCCAGAAGATTTTCATCAGGTCGCCAGGCACGGCACGCCCCCAGATGTCGAGTGCACACCACTCATTATCTGATAGATAGCGCTCGTCGGGTGTCTCGCGGTTGCGCTCGCTTTTGGCACCGCGGTAAGCGGTGAAGCTGTAGCCGGCGTCCAATTCGCGCACCAGCACACCCAAGCCCGGTCCGTTGGCGTTGGCACGTCCCCAGAAGCCCTCGCCGTCATCCTGCCCCACCCCATCGGGGTTGAATGCATCGGCGATGCCGACACGGGGCTTCATGTTCACCCACGCCTCGCGCTTGATTTTGTGCTTGGTGTCCCAAATGAGCATGGCCTTGATGATGACCGAATAGGTTGCGCTGGAGCAAAACGACGGCTGCGCCTGCATCAGGTCAAAGCGCGGCCGTTCATCGCCTGGCGACATCTGGTAGGCGTCGTGCAGGCCGCGCCATGTGGTCTTGGCAAACAGGTCGTTGGGCCGGCTGCCCGTGTAGTAGCCCCCGCGCTCTGGAAATGAGTCGATGGCGGCAAGCATCGCCTGTTGCCACCGCTCGTTGACCTTGTCGCCGGCGATTGCGGCACTTGCCGTGCACAGCAAGGCCAAAAGTGCAAAAAATGCCCGTTTCATCGGTGTTTTTTACTCTTCTTCGTACCGTTTAGCCACCACGTCCCAGTCGATGATCTGCCACAGGGCGGTCAGGTGGTCGGGACGGCGGTTCTGGTAGTCAAGATAGTAGGCGTGCTCCCACACGTCCATCGTCAGCAGCGGGCGTAGGCCGTGCTGGACGGGATTGGCCGCGTTGGGCTCTTGGGTTATGCACAGGTTGCCCTCAGCATTGGCACTGAGCCAAGCCCATCCCGATCCGAAGAGCGTAGCACCGGCTTTGGCGAAAATCTCCTTGAAGTCCTCAAATGAACCGAATTCCTCTTTGATGGCTTGAGCCAGGCGTCCCGTGGGCGCGTTGTCGGCCTGAGGGGCCTTGAACTGTGAGAAATACAGGTTGTGGTTCAGAATCTGTCCTGCATTGTTGAGCATGCCGCCTTGTGCGTTAAGCACCACTTCCTCAAGGGGTTTACCCTCCAGTCCGCTGCCGGGTAATGCGGCATTCAGGTTGTTCACATAGGCTGCCAGGTGCTTGCCGTGGTGGAAAGCCAGCGTGTTGGCGCTGATGACAGGTTCCAAAGCGTCGGGCGCATAGGGTAGCGCCATCAATTCAAATTTTCCTTCTACAGGCATCGTCTGTTTCATCATCGTTAATTTTTTATGTCTACGAATTAACCGAATTAATCTAATTGGCATCCGCCATCAAGTCAAAGATAATTAGTCAAATTCGTTTAATTCGTAGACTGTTATTATGTAGGCTCTTGGTTCCATTTTGAGTTAGGAAGAATACGTTTGTATTCAAGTGATCTCTTGCCAAAATTGATAAGAAGGCCAAGCTGCATTCCTGTTGCCTTTAAATAATTGTACACTTGAGCATAATGCTCATCCGAGATTTCATCTACGGTCTTCAATTCAACGATTACCTTGTCATAGCAGACAAAGTCAGGCCTGAATGTCTTATCTAAGCGTTTTCCTTTGTAAGAGAAATAGTAAGTCTTTTCTCTCTCAAAGGGAATATTTCGCAAGCGCAATTTTTCTTCCAGTGCATCTTGATAAAGAGGCTCGGTAAAACCACATCCAACAACATTGTGGACTTCCATTGCTGCCCCAATGATATTGAAAGCCTCCTCTTTATGAATAATTTTATGATCCATAACCGATAACATGTTTAGGGGCAAAGGTAGTGACAAATCCTGATTCTGGGGCATGGTGCGCGGTGGTTTTTTGAAAATGTTATACCTTTGCAGGCATGATGGTTTCCAATGAACAATGTGGCCCTACGCTCTATGTGAGCGACCTTGACGGGACCTTGCTGGGCGAGGACTCGCAGCTGTCGGCAGTGACGGTTGCGACGCTCAACCGCATCATCGGCGAGTTGGGCGGCCTGTTCACTGTGGCCACGGCGCGCACGCCTGCTACCGTGGTGCCGCTGATGCAGCAGGTGCATGCGCGGTTGCCGTTCATCGTCATCGGCGGCTCGGCGATGTGGAATCCCGTGACCATGAGCTATGAGCACACGCGCGGTATCGACGACATGACGGTCAATGCCGTGGCCGATGTGTTTGACCGCCGTGGTGCCCACCCGTTCATTTACCGCCGCCATGGCAAGAACCTGTTGCACACCCATCACTATGGCCCGTTGTCGCCTCAGGAAGAGCGCTTTATTGCCGAGCGTCAGCATCTGCCGTTGAAACAGTTTTTTCTTGACGACCGTGACTTCCGCCACAGTGACGACGAGGCATTGCTCATCTTCTCAATGAACAAGTATGCCGTGCTCAAGTCGATAGCCGACGACCTGCGGACGTCGGTCCCCACCTGCTCGGTGATGGTCTATCACGACATCTTTGACGAGAGCGAGGGCTATCTGGAGATTTTCTCTGCCAGGACGAGCAAGGCTGCCGCCATCCGCGACCTGGCGCGCCAGTTGGGCGCTGGGCGTGTGGTGGTCTTCGGTGACAACCGCAACGACATCGCCATGATGCAGACCGCCGACGTCAGCGTCGCCGTGGACAATGCCTTCACCGAGGTCAAGGCCGTCGCCAGCGAGGTCATCGGCCCCAACACTGCCGACAGTGTCGCCCGCTGGATCGAGACAGAGTTGCTACACGTCACATAATTCCCAAATTCCTCATTTCTAATTCCTATTTTTGTACTACCTTTGCATCGCATGGCAAATCTGCGCAACATATATGACTCACGACGCATCTGGAAGGTGGTGTTCCTGGCCATCTCGCTGGTGCTGGTGGCGTTGTTCCTGTACATCTCCAACAACCTGGTGAAGGATCTGGCCGAGCAGGAGCGCGAGCGCATGGAGATTTGGGCCGATGCGACCCAGGAACTGGCGACAATGGGCAACGAGAGCGGTGAAAACGGTGCCGGCGGCAGTGCCACCGATGTGGACTTCCTGCTGAGCATCATCGAGGCCAACCACAACATCCCTGTGCTGCTGGTTGATGACCAGGACAACATCCTGCTGCACCGCAACTTTCGCCTGCCAGAGCCCGAGGACAGCCTGGCGTTTGAAATCTCGCCTGCCAATCTCGAATATCTGAATAAGAAGTTGCGTCATCTCAAACATGGCGAGAACAAGATCGATATCAAGATTGACGAGAGCACCACACAGTACCTCTACTACGAGGACTCGACGCTGCTGCGCCGATTGGCCTATTTCCCTTATATCCAGTTGGCTGTGCTCATCTTGTTCTTTGCCATCGCCTATTTTGCCTTGATGAGCATCAAGCGTGCCGAGCAGAACAAGGTGTGGGTAGGTCTGTCCAAGGAGACCGCTCACCAGCTGGGCACCCCCATCTCGTCGCTGATGGCATGGATGCAGCTGCTCGAATCGATGGGCGTGGACAAGAGCATCGTCACCGATATGGACAAGGACGTGAAGCGCCTCTCGACCATTGCTGACCGCTTCTCTAAGATCGGTTCCATGCCCGACAAGGAACTCGTGCCCATCAACGAGGCGGTGACCAGCAGTCTGGAGTACATGCGTGCGCGCATCCCCAAGCGCGTGAACCTCTATATCCACACCAACGACCAGACCAACAACGGCGTGATGCTCAGCCAGACGCTGTTTGCCTGGGTGATGGAGAACCTGACCAAGAATGCCGTCGATGCGATGGATGGCGAGGGACAACTCGACATCACCGTCGAGGACAGCCCCAACAATGCCGTGATTCTGGTCAAGGACACGGGCAAAGGCATCCCCCGCAAGAACTTCAAGAATGTGTTCAATCCCGGTTTTACCACCAAGAAGCGCGGTTGGGGCTTGGGACTGACCCTCGTCAAGCGCATTATCGAGGAGTATCACAACGGACAGATCTATATCAAAGAGTCGGAGGTGGGCAAGGGCACCACATTCGGCATCGAACTCCCTAAAATCAAGTCATGATGGCACCCAACGGCAACAACACATCGAGCATCACCATGTTGGGCACGGGCAATGCCATGTGCGTCAACTGCTACAACACGTGTTTCTACCTGCGGTCGCCACGTGGCGGGATGCTGGTGGACGGCGGTGGCGGCAACGGCATCCTGCGCCAGCTGTTGAGGGCCAGAATCCCCTTTGAGAACATCCGCCACATGTTTGTGACCCATTGCCACACCGACCACATCATGGGCGCCATCTGGATGATACGCAAAATTTCGCCCCTGATTTTCAAGGGCAAGCACAAGGGACCGTTTACTATCTACTGCAACGACGAGGTGCGGCATGCGCTCGAGACGATGGCCTGGCTGATGATTCCTGCTAAAATCCTGAATTCCCTGGGCTCGTCGGTGATCCTGCGCGAGGTGCGTGACGCCGAGCAGATCGAAATCGATGATATGCAGATGACCTTCTTTGACATCGGCTCGACCAATTTCAAGCAATATGGCTTCCAGGCCGTTTTGCCCGACGGGCAGCGCCTGGTGTGCCTGGGCGATGAGCCTTACAGCATGCACAGCGAGCCCTATGCCCGCAACTGCGACTGGCTGATGTGCGAGGCCTTCTGCCTGTACAAGGACCGCAACGTGTTCAACCCCTACGAGAAGAACCACAGCACGGCCCTCGACGCCGGCATGCTGGCCCAGGAGCTGGGAGTGAAGAATCTCGTGCTCTACCACACCGAGGACACCCACCTCGACACACGTGCGGCCGCCTTCACTGCCGAGGCCGCCCAATACTTCAAGGGACGCATCCTCGTCCCAGCCGACCTGGAAACCTTTGACATCGCTGTCAATCAAACGAATACCGATAACTGATGAAGGGACGTTGGACATACTGGCTGATGATGGCTGCCGTGGGCGCGTTGCTCGTGGCATGTGCCAGCATCGGGTCGCCCGAGGGCGGTCCGCGCGACTACACGCCGCCCCAGGTGGTCAAGACGTCTCCGGAGCCCGGAACGGTCAATTTCAAAGGCAACAAGGTGGAAATTGTCTTTGACGAGATCGTCAACCTCAAGGACCAGCAGAAGAAGGTCATCATCTCTCCTGCGCCCCGCACCATGCCGCTCATCCGCACGGTGGGCAAGAAGGTGACCGTCGAGTTCCGTGACACGCTGCAGGACAACACGACCTATGTCATCGACTTCTCCAATGCCATCGAGGACAACAACGAGAGCAACCAGCTGGACGGCTACACCTTTGCCTTCTCGACAGGTGACCAGATCGACACGCTGGCCGTGTCGGGCATTGTGCTGAGGGCCAATGACTTGGAGCCGATGCAGCACGTCATCGTGGGCTTGCACAGCAACCTGGACGACACCGCGTTTACCAACATTCCGCTGGAGCGCGTGAGTCGTACCAACGACCGCGGCAAGTTCACCATCCGCAACCTCAAGCCTGGCAACTACCATCTGTTTGCCCTCAACGACGTTGACGGCGACTACCACATGGCGCGCACCGAGGATATCGCCTTCCTGGACGAGATCATCGTGCCCACGACAAGCGAATTCACGTCCCAGGACACCGTCTTCACCTATGACCGCCGCATCGACACCGTGATGACGGCGACCCACACCCTGTATCTGCCTAACGACCTGCTGCTGTGCATGTTTAATGAGGGCTACCGCTCGCATTACGTCAAGCAGACAGCCCGTCCTGCCGACAATAAGCTGCATGTGCTCTTCGGGGCGCCCAACGACACGTTGCCCCGTCTTGAGGTCATCAAGCCAGCCGAGCACGCACGGGACTGGTACCGCGTTGAGCGCACGCCGGCCAACGACTCGCTGTTCTACTGGATTACCGACTCGGCAATGATTAAGACCGACACGCTGCAAGTGGCCATGACCTACCTGCGTACCGACACGGCCGACCGCCTGGTGCAGGTGACCGATACCATACGTTTCGGTTACCGTAAGCCAAGTTCCCAGGTCAAGGAAGAGGAAAAGAAAGCCAAGGAGCGCGAGGAGCGGGCCAAACGGCTGGCTCAGCTGCTCGAGAAGCAGGAAAAAGCCGCAGCCCAGGGCAAGGAACTGAGCGAGGGTGAGCAGGAGGAACTCAAAGAACTGCAGCACGTGGACCCCAACGAGATTCCCAAACTCGCGATGGATCTGGCCAAAGCAGGCACCATCGACGTGGGAGACTCGATCATCCTCAAGTTTGACGCCCCCATCGCCAGCATCAATCCCGCGGGCGTCCATTTCGAGGTCAAGCGCGACACATTGTGGGTGCCCTATGCCGGACCAGTGCCCCAGTTCCGCCTTGTCGATGACTGCAACCCCATGCGCTACTGGCTGCCCGTCACCACCCTGCCCGATTCCACCTACCGCCTGACCATCGACAGCGCCGCTGTGGTGTCGGTCTATGGCCTCAGTAACGTGAAGCTCAGCAAGGAATTGAAGGTGAAGGGCCTGGAGCAGTATGCCAATGTCTATTTCAAGGTCAACGTCAAGGATGGCGCCTTTGTCGAACTGCTGGGCAGTAGCGAGAAACTGTTGCGCACCGTGCCCGTCAGCAATGGCACATTTGCGTTCACCAACGTCTCGCCCGGCTCCTATTACCTGCGTCTGACCATCGACAGCAACGGCAACGGCAAGTGGGACACCGGCAACTACAAGGAGCACCTGCAGCCCGAGGAAGTGTACTACTATCCCAAGAAACTGCGCCTGCGCGCCAACTGGGACCTGGACGAGGACTGGAACATCTACCAGACTGCACTCGACTTGCAGAAACCCGAGGACATTCGCCGTAACAAGCCCGAACAGGCCAAGAACAAGGTGGAGAAGAAGCAGGATAAGGGTCAGGACGACGAGGAAGAGGAGGACGAATTTGGCACCGGCATCACCAACACCTACACCGGCAACAAGTACAACGACGCCAAGAACAATCGCCGAACGAACCGTCAACGCGTGCGTTAACGCCGGCTGCCTCACACTTGGGCCTCACGCTAAGGCGCTAAGCCGCGAAGTTTTTTAAAGGTCGGCGAATTAAACGAATTAAACTAATAGGCTTCCGCACACTTGGGCCTCACGCTAAGGCGCGAAGTTTTTGTTATTTTAATCCCTAAAATCCGCCCAACGGAGCGTAAAATGCGTTTTTTGCACATTTTTTTTGCCAAAATGCTTGTATATTAAAAAAAAGTACTACCTTTGCACCGCTAAACGCAAAACGTATAGCGCAAACCTATTGCCCAGGTGGCGGAATTGGTAGACGCGCACGTTTCAGGTGCGTGTGCCGCGAGGTGTGCGGGTTCGAGTCCCGCCCTGGGCACCA
>JAEEGG010004889.1_pt1 | contig 32307 bp, 30 predicted proteins | sample 9134161 | NCBI WGS metagenome assembly JAEEGG01 (sample SAMN16246543, study PRJNA631951) | gut metagenome | biome: gut microbiome; feature: rumen; material: CR-attached | host: Bos | place: Iran: Karaj | collected 2018-10 | reverse complement strand
AAAATAAGAGCCACTTAATTTCTGATAATCGATTTTCTACGTAGAGATAAGCGCCGTTGGAATAAAATCCAGTGGCGTTTATTTTATACACACATTTAAGAGAGAGTAAACACTTTCAGGAAAGCCAGCAGACTGAAACATGTGAAACAGTGAAACATTTCGTATTTTGATTTGTGCAGATATTTTATAGAAACCTCTATATATTTTTTATATATATTATAATATATATAAAATTAAAATATAATAAATAATAAGATGTTTCACCTTCCTCCATCTGAAGGTCACTATCAATTCCATCCGAATTCAATTAATGAATTTAGCAAATGTTTCATTGTTTCATTGTTTCAAACTGATAGAATAAAAAAAAACTATCTAAAATTTTGTTTTCTCACTATTTATATCTATCTTTGCCAGATAAAACCTAAAATAACGATGGCGAATACTAAAAACTATTCTTTGCGAGAGAAAATCATCGACTACTATCTGAGTCATGGGTGGTATACCATTTTAAGGGGAAATATCACCAGTCTATGGATTGGTACCACTTCAGCTGCTTGATGTCCTCATTGTTACGAGCATAGTATTTACCGTACTCCGTGTTGGGATCCTGTGGGATATACATGCTCACCCCGTGGTAGCGCTCTTCAGTCATCTCGAAGTCGCTGTAGATGTAGCGCCACGTCATACAAGTACGCCATTGCTCGGCGAAGCGTTTCTCGACGACCGCTTCGTCGAGCGCTTTTTTCCATAGCTTGTAGTCGCTCTCCGACAGTTGTGAGAGGAAGAAGTCGCCAGCATCATAGAAGAGGTTGTACTCCTGGTGGAACTGTATGCTTGAGGCACTGTAGCCGTAGTGTATCAGTCCTTGTGTGTCGGCATAGCCGTTGCCGTTCTTTGCCTGCACGATGTCGAGTGCGTTGCGGGTGGCACTGGCCAGCTGATCCATGGCGCTGGTCTTCACTGCCGAGAGGGGTAGTTCGCCATTCTGGGCGCGGTGATAGATGTCGATGATGGATGTGCAGAACGTGTTCTTCTCGAACATGGCGGGTACGATCTCCTCGTAGGGTGCGCCCTCGCCTGGGATCTCTGCTGGCGAGCCGATGATGTAGTCGGTTGCGTTGCGTAGCTCATACATCGTCTCCAGGCACATGAAGTTGCAACAGTCGGCGAAGATGAACTTCAGGTGAGGCACACCTTCCAGCACCTGGGCGATGGTCGGCACGTTGATCCACTTTGTGTTTTTATTGCTATAGGCATAGCCGTCGCCATTGTCCACACCGAATGCACGTGTCTCACTGGGCTCCTGTCCGATGAGCCAACCAGTGGAATGTCCACCCTGCACCAGTCCGTATTCATAGGCGGGATAGTTGTTGAAGGCATATCTCATCGCCTCCTCCATCAGCTCAGGGTTGCAAGCCTGCATGTTGCTGGTGCCGATGCCCATATCGTTGAGCGACACGGAGTCTGTCAGCTCACCGTTGCGTACGCGAGCCAGCCAAGGCTGCTCACCCTGTATGTCGCGACGTACGAAGACCAGCAGCGTGTTGTTGCCGATGCGCCTCGATCCTGCCTTTATCTGCTCCAGATTCTTCTGCAGCGATTTCGAGAGATTGTTCTTGCCTGCCAGATACACCAGCACGGTGCGCTCTGTAGGGGCATACTGGTTGGTGCTCGTTTTCGCATTGTTCTTTGCTGTCATTATTAAATCGTCATCGCTTGTGCAAGCAGTGAAACTCATCATTGTCCCTACGGTCAGGATGCTCATGAGCATCGTCTTAACCAAATATTTCTTTGTTGCCATAATTACTATTTTTTAATTGTTATGCTGCAAAATTAGGAAGTATTCCGTCAGATTCCAAACAATCGCCTGAATTTCGCTCGTAGTTGTTGCGACAAAAGAGGGTGTTTTGTAACAAATCGGTGGGGACGTTGACACAGTTGTCGCATCAAGAGGAAAAAAGATGGTCGGAAAGAGAATAAATTGGCCATTTTTGTGCTTATATTTGGTATTATTCTTTTTTATTTGTATTTTTGCAGGAAAATAAATAGTTATTGAAGATGTCTAAGAAACAGCGATATCGTTCATTTTCGAAGCGGCTGACGTGCCGCATCATGCTCGCACTGACGCTGGCACTGATAGTCGTAGCAGCCTGCTTCAACTGGCTAGAAGCCGACGTCTTTACACACTATTACAAGGTCTACTGCAATATACTGCTGGACGTCAAGAACGAGACGGTGAGGAAGGCGCTCTATGGTGTAGAGGTAGCCGTCGTGAACAGTACCGATGACATAGAAGAACGGCTTCAAAGTCCTGACTCCGTCTTCAGCGCCCTGCGCGATGAGCTGCAGCGTAACCCGCAAATCGTGGGCTTCTTCGCCTGCTTCGAACCCGACTATTATCCCACCGAGGGACGCAGTTTCCAGCCTTACGCCTTTTGGAGCGGCAATCGGATTGACACCATGCAGATAAGCAGGACAGGCAACGATTATTTAGAAGATGACTGGTACAGACGGGCCTTGGCTGTCGACAGCGGCTACTGGTCGGAGCCCTATATGGACGATGCAGGCAGTGGTAAGCCGATGTGCACCTACTCCGTACCCATCCACGACCTCACCATGCTGGCTCTGCAATATGTGTAAAAAAGCCTGCGTCAACGCAAGTATCGTTGACGCAGGGATTTTGTAGGTTTAAACTGATATTACTTATTGTCGACAGCAGCCTGCTCAATGGGCAGACAGCGCTTGTAGTTTTCGATGTACTTCTCGAAGCCTGCCACGTCTTCGGCAGTGGGGGCGATAGAGACACCCGTGTTGCCCGCGAAGACAACGTTCTCGAGATAGTCGGCGAGATTCAGTTTGTTGGGATTATTCATAGCGTAGCCGGCCAGCAGAGCGATACCCCAGGCGCCACCTTCGCCAGCGGTCTCCATCACGGAGATGGGACTGTTGAGAGCGGCTGCGAGCATGCGCTGACCAACACCTGGTGTCTTGAAGTAACCACCATGACCTGTGATGCGGTCGACGCGGATCATCTCCTCCTTGAAGAGGATATCATTACCGATCTTCAGCACACCAATGGCACCGTAGAGCTGGGCGCGCATGAAGTTGGCAAGGTTGAACTTGTCGTTGGCAGAACGTACGAACAGTGGGCGTCCCTCAGCGAGACCTGTAACAGGCTCACCGCTGACGTAGTTGTAGGCCATCAGACCACCGCAGTCAGTGTCGCCTTCGAGGGCTTTGTTGAAAAGCTTGCCATAGAGTTCGTTCATATCTACCTCGATACCAAGTAGTTGCTGATATTCCTTAAAGAGGCTTACCCAGGCGTTGATGTCGCTGGTGCAGTTGTTGCAGTGAACCATAGCGACCAGAGATCCATCAGGTGTGGTGACCATATCGATCATCTCGTAAGGCTTGCTCAGCGGCTTCTCGAGTACGATCATCGAGAAGGAAGAGGTGCCTGCGGAGACGTTACCCGTGCGCTGCTTGACGGCGTTGGTGGCAACCATGCCAGTGCCTGCGTCGCCCTCAGGAGGACAAACGACACAGCCAGGCTTCAGGTGGCCGGATACGTCGAGCTTCTTGGCACCATCAGCTGTGAGGAAACCTGCGTTCTCGCCAGCGTTGAGTGACTTGGGCAGAATGTCGAGCAGCTTCCAAGGATAGCCCTTCGGCGCAATCAGTTCGTCAAATTTCTTTACCATTGTGGCGTCGTAGGTCTTCGTGGCGGGATCGACGGGAATCATACCTGATGCGTCGCCTACACCGAGGACGAACTGACCTGTTACCTGCCAGTGTACGTAGCCAGCAAGGGTGGTGAGATACTTGATGTCCTTTACGTGTTCATTATCCTCGAGTATGCACTCATAGAGGTGGCTGATGCTCCAGCGGAGGGGGATGTTGTAGTTGAAGAGCTTGGAGAGCTCGGCAGCGGCCTTACCGGTATTGGTGTTACGCCAAGTGCGGAAGGGTACGAGGATCTCCTGTTTCTCGTTGAAGGCCATATAGCCGTGCATCATGGCGGAGAAGCCGATGGCGGCAAGGGTTTCGATTTCGCAGTCGTACTGCTTCTGGACGTCCTTGCGGAGGTCGGCATAGCAGTCCTGCAGGCCATACCATACGGCCTCGGTAGAGTAGGTCCAGAGACCGTCTACCAACTGGTTCTCCCACTCGTGTGAGCCCTGTGCGATGGGCTTGTTGTCCTCGTCGATAAGGACGGCTTTGATGCGGGTAGAGCCAAACTCGATACCGAGAATGGCTTTACCTGCTTCGATAGTCTGTTTTGCGGTCATATCTTACTTCAGTGCTTTGTTCAACATGTAGTAAACCTCGTTGTTGCGGAGGGTCTGCTTGAAGTCGGCGATGTTCGTGTTCTTATTGATCTTGACGTACTCAATGCCGAGCATTTCAGCGAAGTCCTCCCAATACTCTTCGTTGATATCGTAAGAGAAGGCGCTGTGGTGTGTACCACCTGCGAGGATCCAGGCTGCAGCACCAATCTCGAAGGTGGGCTGGGGGATCCAGAGTGCAGAAGCAACGGGCAGCTTGGGCATGGGTTTCGGTTCGATGCACTCTACCTCCTGAGAAATCAGGCGGAAGCGGTTGCCAAGGTCGACGACGGTAGCCTTGATGCCACGACCGGTCTTTGAGGTGAACACGAGGCGGGCAGTTTGCTGCTTGCGGATACCGATGCCGAGGAAGTGAACCTCGAGTTTGGGTTTGTCGGTAGCGATGAGCGGACAGATCTCGAGCATATGGCTCTGCAGGCAAGAGGAGCGGTCGCCAGCGAAGTTGAGGGTGTAGTCCTCGAGGAAGGAACAGCCAATAGGCATGCCCTGCTGGATGACCCAGAGTGTGCGATAGAGACAAGCGGTCTTCCAGTCGCCCTCTGCACCGAAGCCGTAACCTTCCTGCATGAGACGCTGTGAAGCGAGGCCAGGAATCTGGTCGAAACCGCAGAAGTTAGGATCGTCAATGTTGGCATCACCCAGATCGTCGAAGTTGGTGGTGAAGGCTGTAGCACCCTCATCCTTCAGCACGCGACGCAGGGCAATCTCGGCCTTGGCAGAATTCTTCACCTTCTCCCAGTAAACGGCTTCGCCACTCTCATCGATCTTGATAGTATAGAGCTTCTTGTATTCTTCTACGAGTTCGTCGGCCTCCTTGTCGGTGACCTTCTTGTAGTACTCCATCAGAGAAGAGACGGGGTAGTAGTCGACATGATAGCCGAGACGCTGCTCGAACTCTACGCGGTCGCCATCAGTCACAGCCACGTTGTTCATGTTCATACCGAACATCAGACAGCGCACGTTGTGGGCATCAGCCACACCAGCAGCGACGCGTGCCCAGACGGCAATCTGCTTCTGAGCCTTCTCGTCCTTCCAGTAACCGCAAACCACCTTGCGTGCGATGCGCATACGGGTGCAGATGTGTCCGTACTCGATATCGCCGTGCGCACTCTGGTTGAGGTTCATGAAGTCCATGTCGATCTCGTTCCAGGGGATTTCAGCGTTATACTGGGTGTGGAAGTGGAGGAGGGGCTTCTGCAGCTGCTGCAGACCTTTGATCCACATCTTGGCAGGCGAGAAGGTGTGCATCCAGGTGATGATACCTACGCACTTCTCATCGTTGTTGGCAGCGAGCATAATCTGCTCTACTTCCTTACTGCTATTGGCAGTGCCCTTATATACAATCTTCACAGGGATGTTGCCGCTGGCGTTCAAACCCTCGACCATCTCCTTAGAGTGTCCATCAACAGCAACTACTGCGTCGCCTCCATAAAGGAGCTGTGCACCAGTTACCCACCAAATCTCAAAATTTTCAAATGCTTTCATTGTTGTTATTGTTTTTGTTGTTAATAATTATTTTTTCTTTTGTCCGTAGTAGGCGTTTGGGCCGTGCTTGCGGGAGAAGTGCTTCTCGATAAGGAGCGGATTCATTGTGAGTTCGGGATTCACGGAGTAGGCGATGAATGCCATCTTCGCTACCTGCTCAGCGACTACAGCATGATAGACAGCCTGGGCGGGATCCTTACCCCAAGAGAAGGGACCGTGGTTCTTGACCAGTACGGCTGGTGTGTGCACGGGGTTGATGTTGTCGCGACGGAAACGGTCGACGATTACCACACCTGTCTCCTTCTCGTACTCGGGCATCTGCGCCTCCACCATACTGTCGGTGCAGGGAATGCAGTCGTGGAAATAGTCGGCGTGGGTGGTGCCGATGTTGGGGATGTCCTTGCCTGCCTGCGCCCATGCGGTGGCATAAGTGCTGTGGGTGTGGACAATGCCGCCCAGTTCAGGGAATTCACGATAGAGCACCAGATGGGTAGGGGTGTCGCTGGAGGGATTCAGGTCGCCATCGACGACATCGCCTGTCTCGAGGTCTACAACCACCATATCGGAGGCTTTCATCACGTCGTAATCGACACCAGAGGGTTTGATGACCACAAGGCCGTGTTCACGATCTATGCCAGACACATTGCCCCAGGTGAAGATCACGAGGTTGTGCTTCACAAGGTCGAGGTTGGCCTGGAATACTTTTTCTTTTAATTCTTCGAGCATGTCTTTTTAAAGTTTAAAGTTCTGATCCTCGTTGTAGGCTCTCTTATTGAAACGGTAGAGGAAGGCCCCACGTTTGGATCCTGTTTTATCAATTAATTCGGTCTTCTCGATGAAGTCCATTTCCTTGATACGTTTGCGGAAGTTGCGCTTATCAATGGGTTCGCCATTGACGGCCTCATAGAGTCGCTGAAGCTGCGTGAGCGTGAAGAGGCTGGGCAGCAGGCGGAAGCCCACAGGCTCGCTGGCAATCTTCTGCTTCATCAGCTTACGGGCCTTGAGAACCATCTCGTTGTGGTCGGAGTAAAGCTGGGGGAGTTCGTCGAAATTCACCCATTCCACACCATGTTCATGACGGAGATGGTCGTCGTAGTCCTTGACATTGATCAGCGCATAATAGGCGATGGAGACGACACGCTCACCAGGGTCGCGGTCGACATTACCAAAAGCACCCACCTGCCGCATATAGAGGTTCCGAAGTCCGGTGAGTTCGTAGAGCACGCGGTTGGCTGCATCGTCAATACCCTCGTCGCTGCCAACGAAGCCTCCGTAGAGGCTCCATTCGCCACGACCCGGTTCCATCTTACGACGACCAATCAGAATCTTCAGTTTCCCTTCATCGAAGCCGAAGATGATGCAGTCGACAGACAGCCAGACTTTGGAATGTTCACTATAGAAAGAGGTCATTTCATCTGCTATTGATGATTACCAGAAGTATGCATAGAAGCAAGCGCAGCAGATGATGACACCAAGGGTGGCAACGACATCCCATACGCCCCAGCTCTCGCGGATCTGCTTGCGGTAGTCGCCAGTGAAGGTGATGGCCTCGACCTGAGCCTTTGAAGGAGCAGGTGTGAAGAAGGATACAACCACCATCAGCAGTATGATGAAGACCAGCAGCCAGCACTCGAAGATGAGCCAGTTGGTCTGCCAGAACCATGCTGTAGACTCCCAGAAGCCACCTTCCATAACGGCTTTGCCAGAATCGGTCAGCACATTGGTGAGCAGACGGAGCATACCAATCAGGAAGCCTCCGATAAGTCCCCATTCACCAGCCTTCGGTGTGATTTTCTTGGAGAAGATACCGAGCGTGAAGACGGCTACCATCGCAGGTGCAATCAGCGACTGGATATCCTGCAGATAAGAATAGAGGTTGCCCATGCCCATCATGATTGGCATCCAGAGCAGACCTAAGATCACGACGACCACTGTAGCGATACGGCCAACGAGAACGTAGTGTGCCTCGCTCATGCCTTTCTTCATGGGCTTGTAGAAGTCCTCGGTGAAGAGGGTGGCACAGCTATTGAAGAATGCAGCCAGCGAAGCGACGAGGGCGCAGATGAAGCCGATGGTCACAATACCCTTGACACCAGCAGGCAGAATGTTCTTCACCATCATGGCGAAGGCACCATCGGTATCGTGGGTGTTGGTGATATCCATTTCAATACCGCTACCAGTCTTGAGCGACAAAGCATAGGCTACCATACCAGGAATCAGGAACATGAATACGGGCAGCAGCTTGAAGTAACCAGCGGCGATGGTACCACGACGAGCACGCTTCATCACCTCGGTATTGTCCTCGCCCTTGGTCTGGCCAAGCACACGCTGAACAATATGCTGGTCAGTACACCAATACCAGAAACCGATGATCGAAGCACCGAGGAATACTACGTAGCCAGGGAACTGCGGATACATGGGGTCTGCCTGATCGGGATGGAACATGTGGGTTGTTCCGAAGCCATCGTGGGCTGCGTTACAAACCTTCATCATCTCACCCCATCCGGCAGCAATGCTACCATCACCGAGCATATTCAGTCCTAGGAACAACACAAGGAATGAACCTATAATAAGAATAGGTGTCTGGATGGCTGACAGTGTCATCACACCCTTCATACCACCAAAAACGGTGAAGACAGCTGTGATGGCAATCAGACCGATGGCGCCATACCAGAAAGGCAGGCCCAACAGGTACTCGAAGAAGATACCACCTGTGAAGGCCGTTACAGAAACCTTCGTCAGCACGTAGGCAATCAGCGTGATGATTGAGAGCCACGAACCTGTGCGCTGAGTATAGCGGAACTTCAGGAAGTCGGGCATGGTGATGATTTTGCCCATCTTGTTGTTGAGCAGCTGATAGAAAGGCACAAAGAGCCAACCGAGAATCAGGATCATCCAACCCTGCATCTCCCAATGGGCCATACCCACACCGTCCTTGGCACCAGTACCGGCGAGACCAACAAGGTGCTCAGAACCGATGTTGGCAGCAAAGATTGCTGCACCAATGACATACCAGGGTTCACCCTTACCGAACAGATAGTCCTGAGAGTCGGCACCCTTCATCTTTTCTTTGTCTTTCTTGATGGCGCGATAGATCGCCCACACAATGGCACAGACTCCGATAGCGAGTACTACCCAGTCGAGCCATAAAAATTCATTTGAATTCCAATTCATGATTTTGTTTTTGATTTGTTTGTTGATTTTATTTTACAGAGAACTTGTAAGCAGCGTGGCTGAAGTACTTCTCACCGGGATTCAGAACGGGCTGTACCCACTCAGGCTTGTTGGGAGAATCTGGATATTTCTGGCTCTCCAGACAAACGCTGACGTGCTGTGGATAAGGACCGTGCTTGTGCTGGATGTTCAGCTCGTTGCCAACACCCTGGAAGTTACCGCTGTAAACCTGCACACCAGGCTCGTTGGTATACATCTCCATGAAGATACCGGTCTTGGGAGAATAGAGGCTGGCGCAAACCTGTGTGTCGTCGCCCTTGCCGTCCTTATAAGTATTTAGACACCAGTTGTGGTCGTAACCGCCAGCATTCTGGATCTGGTCGAAATCCGACTTGATGCTGTCGCCAATGGCGTGGGGTGTACGGAAGTCCATAGGTGTGCCCTCCACCGACTTTATCTCGCCTGTGGGGATGTAGAGCGTGTCGCTGGGCGTGAAGTTGTCAGCATTCACATAGAGCACCATGTCATAGCCGGGCTGTGTGAAGTCACCACTCAGGTTATAATAGTTGTGGTTGGTCTGATTGATGATGGTTGGCTTGTCGGTCTCAGCTTCCCAAGTGATGTCGAGTATATTGTCAGCAGTCACCTTGTAGGTGGTCACAGCCATCACCTTGCCAGGGAAGCCGTTCTCACCATCAGCAGCTACGATGGTCAGCTTCAGGATTGAGTCGCCAATCTGCTCTGCTTCGTATACCTGATTCATCCAACCTGTGGTACCACCACCATGCAGGCAGTTAGGGCCATCGTTCTGCTTGAGGGCATACTCTGTGCCATCGAGGGTGAACTTGCCATTCTTGATACGGTTGGCATAGCGTCCTACGCTGGATCCGTAGTCGGTGGGGGAATTAAGGGTATCGGCATACTGGGCGATGTTGTCGAAGCCGAGAACAACGTCTGTAGGTTTGCCGTCCTTGTCAGGAACGACGAGCGATACCACACGTCCACCATAATTGGTGATGCACACCTCCATGCCGTTGGCATTCTTCAGGGTATAGAGCTTCACGGGCTTGTCCTGAAGGGTGGTGTCGAACTTGGCGGGGTCGAGACCCGAAACCGTTAACACAGGTGCCTGCTGGCCTCCTGCACATGATGCGAGCATCAGCGCTGCTGCGCCAAGACTCAGAATGCTACTTTTCAGTACTTTCATTGTTACTACGTTTTAAGTTGAATTTAATTATAAGTCGATTTTGGGTGTAAATTTACAACTTATTTCTGAAATGACAATGAAAAAGGGCATAAAAATTAGCGGTAAAGTGTAAAAAATACACCTTACCGCCCATATTTAACCTTTATAAACACATTTTGTGTGTTTAAAGGTGTCTTTTAGCAGAGTTTACGAGAGCCGTCGCTGATGACAACATCATAGACTTTTGGCTCGTGACCATATTTCTCGTTGAACTTCTTCTTGGCATTCTCTACGAACTGCTTATACAAATCGTTGCGGACGAGATTGATGGTACAGCCACCAAAGCCACCACCCATGATACGGGAACCAGTAACACCATTCTCCTTGGCAAGGTCGTTCAGATAGTCGAGTTCCTCGCAGGATACCTCGTAGTCCTTCGACAGACCTTCGTGAGTCTTATACATCAGTTCACCAACCTTTTCGTAGTCGCCTTCATTAAGGGCATCGCAGACGCCCAGCACACGGTCTTTCTCACCGAGTACGAATTTGGCGCGCTTGTAGTCTTCAGCGCCTACCTCTTCCTTCACTTCCTCCAGCTGCTCCCAAGTGCAGTCGCGCAGAGTCTCATACTTGCCCTCCGGATGTTTGGCCTGAATGTGTTTTACCACATTCTCGCAGGAGTTACGACGGTCGTTGTAAGGCGAACCTGCTAACTGATGCTTCACTACAGAGTCGAGCAGCACAAGGCGATAGCCATCGGGTTTGAAGGGGAAGTATTCAAACTCACGGCTGCGACAGTCGAGACGCATCAGACAGCCGGCCTTACCGAAAACAGAGGCAAACTGGTCCATGATACCACAGTTCACACCACAGTAGTTATGCTCTGTGGCCTGTCCTGCCAATGCCATATCCCATTGTGAAACCTTGTTGTCGCCAAAGATATCGTTCAGGCCGAATGCGAAACAACTCTCCATAGCAGCTGAGGAAGACATACCGGCACCTAAGGGCACGTCGCCAGCGAAGGCGATGTTGAAACCTTTAACAGGAACGCCTAACTTCTTCATCTCAAGGGCTATACCGTAGATGTAGCGAGCCCAGCTTGCACGTGGACCATTGGGGTCGCTCAGTTTGAAATCGACACGATCCTTCAGGTCGATGGCGTAGGCCATCACAGTGTCTTCTGTACCATTGGCACGCATCTCTGCCAAGATGCCCTTGTCGACGGCACCTGGGAATACGAAACCACCATTATAGTCAGTGTGCTCACCAATCAGGTTAATACGGCCTGGAGAGGTATATACATTGCCGGTCTTTCCATCGAAATGCTTGATGAAACGGCTTCTTACAAATTCAATATCCAACATGTTGATTTATGATTAAATTAGTCAATCTTAATGTCTGTATTCACATTTTTGCATCCTATGAGGGCATAGAACAGAATGTAGGCCAACATAGCGATAACAAGCCAGTAACTGAAGATAGGACCAGCTGATTTGGCTATGGCCTCCTGGATAAGGGGCATCACACCACCGCCAACAACCATCGTCATAAAGATTCCGGAGGCTGCTTCTGTGTATTTGCCAAGTCCCTCGACAGAGAGGTTAAAGATACCACCCCACATAATAGAGGTACAGAGACCGCAGGCAGGGATGATGAAACTCTTGGCAGGCACGTCGTGACCATTGAAAGAAATGGTTATGCTCTCGGGCATGAAGATGGCAATGACTAATAAGATAATGGCAACGGTGCTTACTGTTGTCAGCTGAAGTTTGGTGGAAACCTTACCTGAGATGGCACTTGAACAGGCACGTCCTATCATCATGAGAAGCCAATAGGCAGCGGCCAGTGTACCACCGACAGCAGCAGCGCCCTCAAAGCCGAGATCTGTCACATAGAAATTGAGCTCCATTGGAATACCGATTTCGATACCCACGTAGAAGAAGATGGCGATGACACCCAACAGACAGTGGCGGAAGGCTAGCGGACTGCGCTCATACTGCGGAGCCACCTTGCCAAGTGTGGGCTCTGGGATATCCACACGGCTGATAATCAGGAATGAGATGGCAAATACGGCCATACCGATAAACAGCAACGGAGCCACATCGCTCATACTGGTGTCTTTTGTCACGGTGCCAACCAGGATACCTGCCAGCAGCGGAGTGAGTGTGCCAGTAAGAGAGTTCATTGTACCACCGATCTGAATCAGCTGGTTACCCTTGTTTCCACCGCCTCCTAAGAGGTTCAACATCGGGTTCACCACCGTGTTCAGCATACAGACACAGAATCCGCAGATGAAAGCGCCCAGCAGATAGATAATCAGGTTGAGTGCCACAGGGATATTGTCATATGTAAATACATAAGTACCTGCGCCTACGAGACTCGACAGATATTGGAAGATCAGGCCCACAATACCGACAATCAGAGCTGTCAGGGCAGTCTTCTTATAGCCATATTTTGTCAACATCTTACCTGCGGGAATACCCATAAACAGGTAGGCAGCAAAGTTCATGAGGTTACCCCAAGCCTTGGCAAATGGGTACTCAAATCCCCAAATATTGCCGAAAGGTGCACCCATGTTTGTCACAAAACTGATCATCGCGAAGATGAAACACATGGTGATAATGGCAACCAGCTTGCTATTATTCTTTTCTTGACTCATAATGTTTATAATTAGTGTTGGTCAAACGAAACAAATTATTCCACGACACCAAAACGATAAATCGTCTTATGTTTGTAACGCTCACCTGGTCTCAATATTACGCTGGGGAAGTATGGACGGTTGGGTGAATCGGGGAAGTGCTGGGTTTCCAGACATACTGCTGAACGGTATGGGAATGTACAGCCGTTGGCACCCTTGTAACCAGTAGCGAAGTTTGCAGTGTAGAGCTGCATGCCTGGCTCTGTGGTGTAGCACTCCAATGTACGACCGCTCTTCGGCTCAGTGATTCTAGCAGCAAAGCTGAGTTCACCTTCTTCGCGCTTATTCAGCACATAGTTATGGTCGTAGCCATGTCCGAACTTGATCTGCTCGTTGTCAGCATTGATCTCTTGACCGAAGGTCTTAGGCTTGCGGAAGTCGAATGGGGTTCCCTCTACTTTCAGAATCTCACCGGTAGGAATGGCAGTGGCATCGGTTGGCAGATAGAAGTCTGCATTAATCTCGCAAATCTGATCCTCAATCGTTGGTGTGGGATCTGCAGTACCAGCTAAGCTGAAGAAAGCATGATGCGTCAGATTTACAATGGTCTTCTTGTTTGTGGTTGCCAAATACTCGATAACCAACTCGTTGAGGTCAGTAAATGTGAACTCCACTGTCACGTCCAACTCGCCTGTGTAGCCTTCCTCGCCATATGAAGAAATACGGTGGAGAGCCAATGCACGAGGCCCCATCTGGCGGGCATCCCACACTTTAGCATTGAAACCTACAGCACCGCCATGAAGGTGATTGGGACCATCGTTGAGTGCCAACTGATAGTCTTTGCCATTCAGCGTGAACTGTCCCTTGCAGATACGGTTACCCCAACGTCCGATCAGTGTCGAGAGATAGGGCTCGTTGCCGCTCATGAGCTGCTGAATGCTGTCATGACCTTGGATGACGTTAGCTACTTTTCCATCCTTATCAGGCACCATAATAGCACAAATGGCACCGCCATAGTTGGAGATTGCCACTTCATAACCCTTACGATTCCTAAGAATGTACAGATCTGTTTTCTTACCATTGATAGTGGTCTGGAAGTTCTCTCTCTTCAGACCACACAAATTCGCATTTTCTGTTGTTGCCATAATTGAAATGTTTTTAGTTACAAACTATTTTTTGCAAAGTAACAGAAAAAAATCCAATTAGGCAAAGGAATCAACGAAAAAAATGTTGCGGATGTATTAAAAAAACCTAAAGGCAGTTTTTTAAGAAGTCTGCGACGACATAACTGCTACCTCCAATAAACACAAAATCGCCTTTTTTTGCCTTTATCTTTACTGCAGAGTAGGCCTCTTCAACACTGGAGTAGGCGTCGCCATTCAGTCCAATCTGCTGCCCCGTCATCTGAAGTAAATGTTCAGAAACAGCGCGCTTGCTATTGGTTTTGGTGAAGAAATACGTAGCCTGTTTGGGCAACAGAGCCATGATGCCGTCGATATCCTTGTCTTCCACCACGCCAAACACAATATACATATTGTTGCATTTTACCTCGTTGAGCTGCTGACTCAGATATTTCCAGCCTGCAGTATTGTGACCAGTGTCGCATACTACCATAGGGGATTCGCTGACCACCTGCCAGCGTCCCATCAGACCTGTTGTGGCACAAACATTCTTGAATCCAGCCTTGATTTCAAGTCCTTTGGCGGGTGACTTCGAATCGTCGGTGAAGCGGTAAAGATAACCAAGATCCTCTAGTTTCCTGATGGCCCAGAGAATGGTATTGGCATTCTTTGTCTGATAGCTTCCACAGAGTTCGCCTGAGATTTTACCGTAGTTGCGGGTATTGTAGATCATCTCTGAGAACTGCTTTTCTGCATATAGCACCTCTGGTTGGTCTTCTGCAAAGATGATGGGCGCCTTATTCTCATCTGCAATGGCTTCAAAGACAGGACGCGTCTCTGGCTGTGTTTCGCCAATCACTACGGGTACATTTGGTTTGATAATGCCTGCTTTCTCCATTGCAATCTGTTCAAGTGATGAGCCTAACAGTTGCGTATGATCCAAACTGATGTTTGTGATGACTGACAGGATTGGGGTTATGATGTTCGTGCAATCAAGCCTGCCACCGAGTCCGACCTCGATGACGGCGATGTCAATCTTCCTTTCACTGAAATATTTGAAGGCCATAGCCGTCGTCAGTTCAAAGAAGGTTGGCTTAAGGGGCTCGAAGAAAGACCGTTCGTTCTCAACGAACTCTATGACATAGCTTTCAGGAATGGGCTGTCCGTTGATGCGGATGCGCTCACGGAAGTCCACAAGATGTGGAGATGTATAAAGCCCGACCCTGTAACCGCACTGCTGGAGGATGGCAGCAATGGTATGCGCACAAGAACCTTTGCCATTGGTACCCGCGATGTGGATGCTGCGGAAGTTTTTGTGAGGATGACCGAAATGCTTGTCGAGAGCAAGAGTGTTCTCTAAGCCTTCCTTATAACCGCTGACACCCTGTTTCTCGAACATTGGCGTCTGCGTAAACAGATAGTTACAGGTCTCTTGATAAGTCATATCCTTTAATTGAAGTAGTTCTTGAAGCGCTGGAAGATGGAGTCCTTCGTCTGCTTATCGCCTTTAAAATTGTCCGAGTTCTTGAATTGCTCTATCAGTTCCTTTTCCTCGCGACTGAGGGCTTTGGGAATATACACGCTGATATTCACCACCAGATCGCCCTTTCCAGAACCATAACCTTGAACAGCAGGCAGACCTTTGCCCCTCAGACGGAGGGTTTTCCCAGGCTGCGTACCATTTTCTAATTTCACCTTCAACTTCGTGCCGTCGATGGTGGGTACTTCTATCTCACCGCCTAAGGCTGCTGTGGGGAAGTCGAGTAGCAGATTATAGATCAGATCATTGCCGTCGCGGATGAAAGTATCGTTTTCGACCTCTTCGATGAATACCTGTATGTCGCCAGCGATACCGTTGTGCTTGCCTGCATTTCCCTTGCCAGGCACATTCACCACCATGCCCTCTGCAACACCTGCAGGGATGTTGATCTCCACCACTTCTTCACCTTTTTCGACGCCAGTTCCACCACAGTGCTTACATTTGTCCTTGATGACCATACCCTCACCATGACAGTTTGGACAGACACTCTGCTGTTGCATCATACCGAAAATGCTCTGCGTGGTATGGGTGATGACACCGCTACCATGACAGGTGGCGCATTGCTCCTTACCACTACCGGCTTCTGCACCTGAACCGTTACAATGGGGACATGAGATATCTTTGCGCACCTTGAATTTCTTGGTAACGCCTTTGTTGATTTCCTCTAGCGTCAGTCTCACCTTCAGGCGAAGGTCGCTGCCACGATGTTGTTGCGGACGACGTGCGCCGCCTCCGAAGCCTCCGAATCCGTGACCACCGAAGATGTCGCCGAACATCGAGAAGATATCGTCCATATTCATCGAGGCTCCACCGAAGCCGCTGAAGTCGAACCCACCCATACCAGGACCGTTAAAACCAAACTGGTCGTACTGCTGACGCGTCTTCGGGTCGTGCAGCACGTTGTAGGCTTCTGCAGCCTCCTTGAATTTTTCTTCAGCTTCCTTATCGCCGGGATTACGGTCTGGGTGGTACTTGATGGCTATCTTTCGATAGGCTTTTTTTATCTCGTCTTCCGAGGCGGTCTTCTCGACCCCAAGCACCTCATAATAGTCTCTTTTTTGTGCCATGTGTTATTGTCCTACTGCCACTTTGGCGTGGCGGATTACTTTGTCGTTTAGTTTATAGCCTTGCTGCAGACAGTCGATAACCTTACCTTTCTTGTCGTCGCCCATGCCAGGCACCATAGCCACAGCCTCATGTACATCGGTGTCGAAGTCGGCGTTTTCTGTCTCTATTTTGCTCACACCTTGAGATTCAAGGATCTTCAAAAATTTCTGATGAATCAGTTCCATACCCTCGCGTAGCACTGCTGGGTCGTCGGTCTTCGCGCCATTCTCAATGGCACGTTCCATATCGTCGAGCACTGGTAGGATGGCTGTGATAAACTTCTCACCGCCATTAAGGATCAGTTCTGCGCGCTCTTTCAGGGTACGCTTGCGATAGTTCTCAAACTCAGCCACCTTGTAGAGCAACTGATTTTTCAAATCGGCAATTTCATCCTGGGCTGTCTGCAAGGGATCCTTTTCCTCGGAGTCCCCAGAGTTTTCCGTATTCTCAGAGTTTTCAGAGTTTCCTGTTTCTTCTGCTGCCTCATTGGCAGTATCTTCTGAAGGATTCTCGTTCAGAGTTTCCTCATCTTCGATATGAATATCTTTTTCTGTCATAATTGCGTATGTTTAAAACTTCTGTAAGTCAACAAGCAAATATCGTGCCATTAAGCATACATTTTAGCTTTTTGCTCTTTGATCTGCTCATCGTATATATAGTCATCGTAGGTCATCAGCTTGTCGATGGTACCCTTGGGTGTCAGTTCGATAATACGATCGGCCACCGTATTGATAAACTCGTGGTCGTGCGAAGCGAAGATGATGTTTCCTTTGAATTGTATCAGATTGTTGTTAAAAGCCTGGATACTTTCCAGATCAAGGTGGTTCGTGGGCGTATCGAGAATCAGGCAGTTTGCATTCTTCAGCTGCATTCTGGCAATCATGCAACGCATTTTCTCACCACCGGAAAGTACATTCACGTGCTTCAGCACATCTTCCTCCTTGAAGAGCATACGCCCAAGGAAAGATTTCATGGTTACCTCATTGCCTGGTCCCCATTGCGAAAGCCAGTCTACAAGGTTCATCTCGCTTTGGAAGAACGATGTGTTGTCGAGTGGGAGATAGGCGGTGGTGATGGTGACACCCCACTTATAAGTGCCGGCATCTGCCTCACGGTTACCGTTGATAATCTCAAACAAAGCGGTCATTGCCTTCGGGTTGTGCGAAAGGAAAACAGTCTTCTGCCCTTTCTCAATAGTGAAGTTCACATTGTCGAAGAGTACGGTGTCGTCTTGGTCGACAGCTTTCAGTCCCTCTACCTCAAGGATCTGTGTGCCAGGTTCACGTTCCATTGAGAAAATGATGCCAGGATATTTGCGGGTTGAAGGGGTGATCTCCTCCACATTCAGTTTTTCAAGCATCTTTTTTCGTGATGTGGTCTGCTTTGATTTAGCAACGTTGGCAGAGAAGCGACGGATAAATTCCTCCAGCTGCTTACGTTTCTCTTCGGCTTTCATCTTCTGGTTCTGTGCTTGTCGCAGAGCCAGCTGCGAACTCTCATACCAGAATGAATAGTTGCCAGAGAATAATGTCACCTTACCGAAATCGATGTCGACTGTCTGTGTCGAAACGGCATCCAGGAAGTGACGGTCGTGGGATACGACCAACACGCACTGCTCCAGATTAGAGAGATACTCCTCCAACCATTGCACAGTGTCGAGGTCGAGGTCGTTGGTAGGCTCGTCAAGCAACAGGTTGTCGGGATGGCCGAACAGGGCCTTAGCCAGCATCACACGCACTTTCTCGTTGTTCGAGATATCTGCCATTTGCTTATAGTGCTGTCCTTCGCTGACACCAAGATTCTGCAATAACTGTGCAGCCTCGCTCTCGGCCTCGTAACCATTCATCTCAGCGAAGGCCATTTCCAGTTCTGCGGCACGGTTGCCGTCTTCTTCTGTCATCTCGGGCTTGGCATATAAAGCCTCGCGCTCCTTCATATTGTCCCACATAGGCTTGTGACCCATCAGGACTGTATCCATGACTGAGAAATCGTCATATTTAAAGTGATCCTGCTCCAGCACACTCATACGTTCGCCAGGCAGCATCTCCACAGATCCCTTGTTAGGCTCCAATTCGCCGCTGATGGCGCGTAGCAGGGTAGACTTGCCCGCACCATTGGCACCAATGATGCCATAGATGTTTCCACTTGTAAACTTCAGGTTCACATCCTTATAGAGAACCTTCTTTCCGAATTGGATAGCCAGATTTGTGACTGTAATCATCTCTTCTTTATACCTTATTAATATATATACTATTGAATCAGGCTGCAAAGGTACGCAAAAAAATCGATACTGCCAAGAAAATCCTCCAATCGTTTGGTGTTTCACTCGATTTACACTACCTTTGCATCCAAAATCAGCAGATATGAGATATAACGCAGGATATAATCGTGAGGGTGAGTACGACCATTTCGTCGTCTCCGAACCGATGCCTTTGCTTGAATGGCTCTTTGCCAATGTACCGCAATCGAAGTCGAAAATCAAGGCTACGTTGCAGGGACGGGGCATCAAGGTAAATGGTAAGACTGTCTCGCAGTTCGACTATCCTTTGGAGAAAGGTATGAAGATTGCCGTGAGCAAGACCAAACGTAACCAGCAGGGTTTTAAGAGCCGCTGGGTGAAGATTGTGTATGAAGACCGCTGGCTGATTGTCGTCGAGAAGGCTGAGGGCATACTCTCGATGGCAGCCGGACATTCGACGCTGAATGTAAAGAGCGTGCTTGATGATTATTTTAAGAAATCACGTCAGAAATGTACGGCGCATGTGGTGCATCGTCTTGATCGCGACACCAGCGGGCTGATGGTCTATGCCAAAGATATGGAGACGGAGCAGATTCTCGAGCATAATTGGCATGACATCGTCTACGATCGTCGCTATGTAGCTGTCTGCTCTGGAGAAGTGCCAGAAGATGACGGTACGATTGAGAACTGGTTGAAGGATAATAAGGCCTACGTCACCTATTCCTCGCCTGTCGACAATGGTGGCAAGTATGCTATTACCCATTATCATGTGTTGGCCCGTACGGCTGAGCATTCGTTGGTGGAATTCAAGTTGGAGACCGGTCGTAAGAATCAGATCCGTGTGCATTCTGCCGATATGGGTCATCCTGTCTGTGGTGATCCGAAATACGGCAATGGTGACGATCCGCTTCATCGTCTATGCCTTCATGCGTGGCTGCTCTGTTTTCATCATCCGGTGACTGGGGAGCCCATGGAGTTTGAGACACCCTTGCCAACTGCTTTTAAGAAAATGTTCTGATTATGGAGAATATAGGTATTTATATTTTTATTCTGGTGGCCATCATTGTGGCTTTTCTGATTATCAAGAAAGTGACCACATGCCTTATCCGCTCGATTGTGCTAATCGTGCTGGCAGCTGTGTTGGGATATATCTATTGGATGTATCTTAGATAAGGAGTCAGGAGTCACGTGTCTCTTCTGTGAAGATCGTCTCAAAGGTCTTACGCAGTTCCTGGGGATTGGCAATGAGTTGGCGCAACTCGTTAAGGTTTTTCTCATTGGGTGAGTGGGGGAGCCACAGACGAATATAGCCGTTCACTGAGTATTTCTCATCCAAGTGTTTTTTGAAGCGCTTCCAATGTCCCTCTTTGTCGAGTTGCGGATAGTTGCCAAGACCATACTGGATGGTGCGACGGAAGACGATGTCGACACTGATGTCTCTGTCGGCCTCTGCTACGATTTTGCCATAGAGGCTTCTGGGCGAATGACTGGCTGAGGCGCGATGATCCTCCACCGCCTCTTTCATTATTTTGATCTGTTCCGGTGAGAACCATTTTTTCAACCTGGCATCGTTGGCGAGTATTTTCCCGCCCGTGATGTGGTGTACGGCTCTTGGGCCGGACATACCCAAGTCATGATAGGCAGCTATGACATAGGCCATATTGATATCGGCGCCTGTGGTTTTCACCATTTCGAGCGAACGGCGTATCACACGGGTAACGTGCTCCAGATTGTGGGCACGGTCAAAGTCTGCGTATCGAGGGAGAATCTGGGTTTCAACGAATTCCACCAGATCAAGGCTTGGGCTATTGGTTATCATAGATAAAGTCTGTATTTTGTTGCAAATATACGATTTTTTTCAGACATAGGAACTTTTTTTAGACATAATAACATAAGAACATAATATTTTTTGTAATTTTGCACGAAAATAGTGGAATTTATGATGGAAGAGAATCGAATCAGGACCAATTCCCCGAAGGCTTGGCTTTTGGCTGCTCGTCCGAAGACGTTGTCTGGTGCAGCTGTTCCCGTGATGATTGGTGTGTCATTGGCATATGTCGATGCGAAGACCTATGGCGACGATGTGTTCAGTTGGATGGCTGCTGGGCTCTGTCTCCTTTTTGCTTTTATCATGCAGATTGATGCCAACTTTATCAACGACTTCTTCGACTTTGCCAATGGTACGGACAATAATGAGACGCGTTTAGGCCCTCGTCGTGCTTGTGCGATGGGATGGGTGAAACTCGATGCCATGAAGAAGGCTATCGCTGCTACTACCTGTCTGGCTTGTATTGTGGGCTTGCCTCTCATATATTGGGGCGGACTCGAGATGATCCTCATCGGCCTTGTCTGCATCGTGTTCTGCTTTCTCTATACCACCCATCTGTCGTATTTGGGATTGGGCGATGTGTTGGTGTTGGTGTTTTTTGGCATCGTGCCCGTCTGTATTACCTATTATATCCAACTGCACACTGTGACGTGGGAGGTGTTCCTTGCTTCAGTGGCCTGCGGTATGGTGATCGACGCCCTGTTATTGGTGAATAATTTCCGTGACCGAGATACCGACCGCGAGGCGGGCAAGAATACGCTCGTGGTGCATATTGGGGCCAAAGGTGCCCTGCAGTGCTATCTTGGTGTGGGTATTGGGGCGATGATTTTAGGCGCTACCTTCCTTATGAATGGTCATCCTTTAGCTTTCTTTCTACCCTTTGTCTATCTCGTCTTTCATATCTATACTTATCTGAAAATCAAAAGGATAGACAGAGGGAAAGCACTGAACATCTGCTTGGGAGATACAGCGCGCAATATCTTTATTTACGGTATTTGTGTTGCAGTGGGCCTGCTCTTAGTCTAGGATACAATATTCTCCAGGACTTCTTAGGATATTCTAGTTGAAGAAGGGCCAGGAAACACCCATGTGCATTACACTGCCGTTCATCGGGTAATGGGGTGTCGTGAAGTATTTCCGGTTGGCTGAACTGTAGAGCACGTTACTCATCATCACGAAGAAGCGCACGCCCTTTAACTTCAGGTTGGCGTACACATCCACAAACGGGAACTCTCCTAATTCCACACGGCTGGCTGTATTCTTCTGCACAGCAAACTGGTTGATCATCGGGCAGAAGTCTGGCGCCTCATATTTTGTGAAATAGGTCACATTGCCACCCAATTCCACATCAAGCACGCGAGCGATCTTGAATTTCAGATAGAGGTTCGAGAAGATGTTGAGAGCAGGTAGCGGCAATACATCAGTATTGCTGGAGTTTTGATAAGTGATGATATTCTCCCAGTTCAAGGGCCCGAGGCGGAAGTCTTGATACAGTTGCGCGGTAAGCAGGTTGATGTTGCCACCTTCCTGATAAGCGCCTGCCGTCAGGTTCTCACGCCCGATGATGTTGCCGTTGCCATCTTTGTTGGTGTCGTAGCTCATGCCAAAGTAGGTGTAGTTCTGTATCTCCTCGACGGCCAGACGCAGACGGGTGTTTGTCAGCGAATACGACAGCATTCCTTCAATCCTTGTACGCATCTCCTGCTTGAACTCATTCTGCTGGTCCCACCACATGTGTTGCGAGTGGTATCGGCGGTAGAAGAACGACGGGTTCATACGGTGGAAGAATGCTTTGGCGGCTACGCGCACAGTATCCTTGAAGAGTGCGAAATTCAGGTCGGTATCGAAGTCGAGCTTCAGTTGACTGGCATCCTCGCCAGCTAGCCAGAACTCACCAGTAAGGTTGAAATGCAAGGTCTTGCCTTGCGTCTTGTTTAATTGTCCGCCTACGCTGACGTTATGCTCCGTCCATTGCTGCTGGAATACGGTCGTTCCCAGAGTGTCGGGCATATCATAACGGCGGTATTCGTGGGTCACGAAGGCTTTCAGGCCTGCCTTCATATATTTATTGAAGCCCTCAAGCAGCGCTAGTCCCAATGTGTTCTTCACCTGAAAGTGCTTGTTGATGTCTTCAATACTATCTCTTTCGAAAGCCCTATAATAACGATCAAAATAGTAGTTCGCAGGGGCCTGATAAGCCTGATAGATGCGTTTAAAGTTATGTAGTTCCAGCGTATGGATGATACTGGTCACAGGCACGTACTCCTTCTTCATTGTAGCATCGATGGAGTCTTGGATGGCCTGCAGACGGTTCAGACTGTCGAGTTTCTCCTGACTGTCCACTTGGATACGGGTGGTGTCTACGGCTTCGCTGGTCTTCTCCTTCGGGGGCTCTAGGCCTGCGATGGCAGCACCTTCCGGACGGCCTTTGGGGGCAGCAGTCTCTCGCCCTTTCGGCGCATCGGCACCCTCTTTCTTCATTTCCAATTCTTCCTTTTCCTTTTGTGAGGCTTTGGCAAACTCACGAGCCTTGAGCTCTTCTTCGGTCATCGGTACCTGACGGTAGAAACCGATGTTGTAGCGATGACTTAGAAAAACGTGGAGGTTGTCGTTGCGATTCCAATTCTGCGTCAGCACTGTGGGGATTTCATTTTCTGCGAAGTCATCATTAAACGATTCGGGATGCTGGATGTATTCATCATCGGTGATACCGCCGTTCTCGGTGGCCTTTTGGTGATTCGTCGAGAAGAGGAAATGGGCGTTATAGCGGTCGCCTAGATAAGTGGCGAAGATTGAACCGTTGAAATGTGACACACTCTGGCTGCTATAGTAGCCGCGCGCATAGTCGTAGGTCATCTGGAAGCCTATGCCTAGACGTTTGTTCACATTCACGGCAAATTTTGCATCAAGCCTGTCTTCGCCGTTCTGCTTGTCGCCGCAGTTGTCGTAGGTCAGGTAGGTGAGCGGCGAGAGGGTGTTGGTGAACAGAAACTCGTCGGGATCTACCATAAAGAAGGAGTAAGGGTCGGTGAATATGAACGAACTACTCTCTTTACGGTCGATGAAGATACGGTTCTGCCGGGCGGAATAGTTGTTACCGATGGTGTTGTACTGACCATATATTCCCGAATTGAAAAGAGAGTTCGGGAACAGGTGGGGTAGGGTGTCGGGTGTCGCGGGTATCACATTGCCGAACTTCCTGTCTACAGTCCAGACCTTCATTCCCTTAGGTACCTCTTTGTTTTTCGAGGTTGTGTCGTTGTTATGTTTGTTGAAGTTCTGATTGCGCTGTGTCACGTTGCCCATCTCGTCAATCTGATTATACGTGTCTTGGGCCATCAGGGGGCTGACGGCTAGCATCGTGAACAGCAGGAATAGTATTCTTATCTTCATTTGTTAAACATTCGCATGGAGGCTTCCGCCATCTTGAAACACATGGCGATGAGAATGACTATGATACCTTTCGTCTTGTCGTCGGTGAGGTAAATGATCACACCCACTGCAGCCACAATCATAAAGATCAGATTCAGCACGTTGCGTATTTGATCCTTGTTCATTTCTCGTTAAGAAGTGCGGTGAATTTGTTGAAGATGTAGTCCTTGCGGTCGATGGTCTTCCTACGGAACTTGGCCGAGAGCTTGAGCAGTTTCGTATGCTTCTTATTTACGGCATACTTGTCGGCAATCCATTCCTCAGCTGTGTAGTGGGTAGGGTCACGTTCCAGTTCGTAGTCGTAACTGATACGTGTCATCTGCACATCAGCCTTGCCGTCGCTACAATTCACAATGAGCTGGAAGTTCATCACCGTGCGGTCGAGGTTAAGGGCTGTACTCTTAAAGACGAGCCACTCGTGGAAGGTGGCACCCAACTGGTGATTGGCCTGATCCTGAATAGCTACCTTACTCTTTTCAAACAACTGGTTCTCCTCATTTGCCATCTTGTTAAGTTGCGCCAACAGGATGTCATAGATTTGTGAGGCCGATTTGCCGGGGGCGTCGATGACTTTTTGCCAGCATACCTTCCCGTTTACCTCGGGCACGGCGCCTTCTGCCAGGTATTTAGCATCGGGGTTGGTGCTTTCGGAGGGTGCCTTATCAACTCTCTCCCATGTATTGTCCTGAGCAGCAGCCATCATTGGCAGCACCATCAGCAAACTTATTAAAAACTTTTTCATCTTTACCTTATTATTAATTATGGCTGCAAAAGTACAAAGATTTTTTCAATCTGTTGTCCCTTTAACTACCCTTTAACTTCTCTTTAACTACTCTTTAACTCCAATTGTTCCTGCAACTTAAATACTTCATCGCGATATTGAGCCGCCTGCAAGAAGTCTAATTGCTTAGCAGCCTCCTTCATTTTGCGGGTTGTCTCAAGCAGCGACTTCTGAAGTTGTTCGCGTGTCATCTGTCCGATGATAGGGTCGGCCGTCATTATCGCACCTGTATGACCGCTCTCTGCTGCCACACCAATGTCGCGTAGCATCTCCTTGGTGTCGGCGCGGTTTTCCTTTCGAAGAGCGCTCACGCTCAGATTCTTCACGATCTGCTTCGGGGTGATACCATGTTCCTCATTGTATTGTATCTGCTTCATCCGTCGGCGTAGTGTCTCGTCGATAGTCAGCTGCATCGAGGCGGTGATGGTGTCGGCATACATGATTACCTTTCCGTTCACGTTTCTTGCAGCACGACCGGCTGTCTGGGTCAGACTGCGGTGGTTGCGCAGGAAGCCCTCCTTGTCGGCATCGAGAATAGCCACAAGCGATACCTCCGGCAGGTCGAGACCCTCACGCAACAGATTCACGCCCACGAGCACGTCGTAAGTGCCTTGTCGCAATTCGGTGAGAATCTTCACACGGTCCAATGTCGACACATCGCTGTGGATATAGGCGGTGGCGATATGGTGGTCGAGCAGATAGCCGCTCAGCTCTTCGGCCATGCGTTTGGTCAGCGTGGTGACAAGCACACGTTCGCCCCGATGACTGCGGGTGAGTATCTCGTCCATCAGGTCGTCGATCTGATTCTCGCTCTTGCGCACCTCGATCTCTGGATCTAGCAGGCCTGTGGGTCTGATTACCTGTTCCACCACCACGCCCTCTGCCTCTTCGAGTTCATAGTCGGCAGGGGTCGCTGAGACGTAGATCACCTGGTTTACCATCTCATGGAATTCTTCGAACGTCAGCGGACGGTTGTCGAAAGCGGCGGGAAGGCGGAAACCGTATTCCACAAGGTTTGTCTTTCGGGCCCTGTCGCCACCATACATTGCCCGAATTTGGGGTACCGATACATGACTCTCATCGATGATCATCAGGTAGTCGTCGGGGAAGAAGTCCAACAGGCAGTAAGGCCTTTCGCCCGCCTTTCGCCCATCGAAATAGCGGCTGTAGTTCTCGATGCCCGAGCAGTGTCCCAGCTCCTTGATCATCTCCATGTCGTACTCCACGCGCTCCTTGATTCTCTGTGCCTTGATGCCATCGCCCAACTCCTCGAAGTAGACAACCTGCTGCATCAGGTCGTCCTGAATCTCACGGATGGCGATGTTGGTCTGCTCCTGCGAGGTCATAAAGAGGTTGGCTGGGTAGAGTTTGTATTCCTCGAAGCCCGCCAGGCGGTCGAAAGTCACGGCATCCACCTCCTCAATGGCATCAATCTCGTCGTCCCAGAAAGTCACACGTAGCACTACTTCGCTATAGGCCATCGCAATGTCGACGGTGTCGCCCTTCACGCGGAAGTTGCCACGTTGCAGATCTACGTCGTTACGCACATAGAGAGCTGTTACCAAATTCCTTAACAACATGTTGCGATCCAGCTTCTGGCCAACGTGTAGGGTGATGACATTTTCCTGTAAGGCTACAGGACTACCCATACCGTAGATGCATGACACCGATGATACAACGACTACATCCTTTCTGCCTGATAATAAGTTGGATACAGCTGATAGTCTGAGACGGTCTATCTCCTCGTTGATAGCAAGGTCTTTTGCGATATATGTGTCGCTGGCAGGGAGGTAAGCCTCCGGTTGATAGTAGTCATAATAACTGACATAATACTCTACGGCGTTTTCGGGAAAGAAACCTCTCATCTCGTCGTAAAGTTGAGCAGCCAATGTCTTGTTGTGGCTCAGAATGAGGGTAGGGCGATTTGCCTGGGCAATGACATTCGCCATTGTGAAAGTCTTTCCCGAACCCGTCACACCGAGCAGCACTTGCGACTTGTCGCCGCGCCGCAAACCCTCTGTCAGTTCCCTGATCGCCTCAGGTTGATCACCGGTCGGCTGATAGGGTGAAGTCAGTATAAAATCACTCATAACAAAGTGCAAAGATACGAAATAATTCCTAATTCAGAGTCGATAATGCATAATTTTGAAAAAAAACTTTGTTATTTTGCCGAAAAATCGTAACTTTGCACCCCGATATGAAAAAAAGTATCATAATATGTTCGTGCGTGATGCTGTTTCTGAGCAGCTGCGCCGGAGAGTTCAACAAGGTCTATAAGTCGGCAGACGACAGCTACAAGTACGAGTATGCTAAAGAGGCCTTCGCCAATGGTAAGTTCCAACAGGCCTCCGTCTTGTTGGAGCAGCTCGTGACTGTCAAGAAGGCGAGCGATGAAGCCCAGGAGAGTCTCTATATGCTTGGCATGTCGCAGTACTGCAATGGTGACTTCGAGGCCGCCTCTGCTACTTTTAAGAAGTACGGTAGCAGTTATCCCCGTGGTATTTATGCTGAGGCTGCTTCATATTACGTGGGGCAGGCGCTCTATCAGAGTGCTCCTGAGCCCCGTCTAGACCAGACGCCTACTGTTGGCGCCATCAATGCCTATCAGAGCTTCCTCGACCTCTTTCCCGATTCGAAGTTGCGTCCCGATGCCCAGAAACGACTCTATGAGTTGCAGGACAAGCTTATCATGAAGGAATATCTCTCCGCTCAACTCTATTATAACCTTGGCGGTTACTTCGGCAATATCAACAAGAACGATGAGAGCAATTATACCGCATGCATCATCACGGCTCAGAATGCACTGAAGAGCTATCCTTACTGTTCCATGCGCGAACAGTTTGCTCTGCTCATCATGAAGAGCAAGTTCGAGTTGGCTGAGAATAGTACCGAAGATCGCCGCCTCGACCGATATCGCGATGCAGAGGACGAGTGCTACGGCTTCATCAATGAGTTTCCCGACTCGAAGGACGTGCGCACCGCGGAGAAGTTCATCGCCAGATGTAAGAAAGTTATTAAGGATTAAAAAATATGGATTACAAGAAATCAAAAGCACCGGTCAATACCGTGACCCGCAACATTATGGACCTCTGTCGTGATACCGACAATATTTACGAGAGTGTGGCCATCATCGCCAAGCGCGCTAATCAGATCAGCAGCCAGATCAAAGAGGATTTGTCCAAGAAACTGGCTGAGTTCGCTTCTTACAACGACTCTCTCGAGGAGGTGTTCGAGAACCGCGAGCAGATCGAAATCTCACGCTATTACGAGAAACTGCCGAAACCCACGCTGCTGGCAACGCAGGAGTTTATCGAGGACAAGGTCTATTGGCGTGACCCTTCTCGTGAGAATCCCCTGTTCGATTAATCATGTAGTAGGTTTTTGTTCTTATGTGGCAACGTAAACAGACTATTTTCCTGATAGTGGCCGTCATCCTGACGGTCATTTGTCTTTGTACGCAGATTGGTGCCTTCAACTTGGGAGGAGTCGATGTGGCAAAGGTCTATAACCTCTGGTTCACCGACCCCATCGGCAAGCGTCATTTCGATGTGTGGCCCCTGATGGCCATCCTGCTGCCCACTGCAGCTCTTGGCGCCTATACCATCTTCATCTTCCGCAACCGCAAGGCGCAGGCACTCTTCTGTGCGCTCAACGCTTTGCTCATCGTCGGATGGTATGTCTGCTTCTTCGTCGTAGGCCAGATGGCCGGCAATAAGTCGTGGGGCGCCGTTGAGTTCCGTCCCGAGTGGCCTGCCGTGCTGCCTGCCATCGCCCTCATCCTCTATCTGATGGCCCGTCGCGCCATTAGGGCTGATGAGAAGCTTGTCAGATCGCTCGACCGCATCAGATAATAATCCTATTGTCGACAAGTTTGATCTGTTCCCCAAAAGTGAGAATAAGAAACGGAAGTCAGCGGCTTCCGTTTCTTGTTGTCTGGAATGCTGCCTTTTGTAGCATAGGGAGGCTTGACACAAGTTATTTGATCGCTATAAAATGCAGTATCTCCGAAATGTTAAAAAAATATTTTTGTCTGTCTAATTCATAGAAAAAGCGTACCTTTGCATCATAGAATCAAGATAAACAGGAGAATGAACAAGTATATCATAGCGATTGTCCTATGTTGTAGCATTACTTCATGCATCAAGGACGAAGCTCAGAATCAGGAGTGTGACATTGAGAGTGCGTGGATAGAAGGTCAGGAATATGAGAAAAATTTCTACCAGATTGCAGAGATGCGCAAAGACAACATCAGTTCGGCCGAGACGAACATCACATTTACCGTACGTTCACTGATTTCGCTGCCTACACAGATTCCCGTGAAATTCAAGATCACCGACGGCGCCACCATCGAACCGGCCAACGGCTCGATGCAGGATTTCACGGAAGGCCCTATCACCTATACCGTCACCTCAGAGGACGGCCAGTGGAAGCGTACATACAAAGTTGCGTTCTCGGAGCCAGTGCTGTCCAAGAGCAAGTTCTCGTTCGAGAATGTTGAGACGCAGAAGGGCGGTCTCTTCAAAGAGAACTATTATCATGTGTTCTACGACTTCGACCAGAACGGAGAGAAACAGATGTTCTGGGCAACGGGCAATGCCGGTTTCGCCCTGTCACAGTTAGACAATTCCGGTCCGGACCAGTTTCCTTCCTATCGGGCAGACAATGGCTTTAATGGCAAGTGTGCCTGTCTTCAGACGTTGTCCACAGGCGTGTTTGGACAAGCCATGCATAAGCCCATTGCAGCCGGGAATCTCTTCTTAGGCAAGTTCATCGTTGAATATGCAGCCAGCGAATCACTGAAGGCCACTGCCTTCGGTCTGCCTTGGGACAAGGAACCTGTGCGCGTCACAGGCTACTATAAATACAAGCCCGGTAAGGAGGTGATCAATTATATGGAAGAGGTGATTCCTGACCGTACCGATGAAGCCAGCGCCTACGCTGTATTCTATCGCAACCTGGATGAAAAGGGCGAGAAATATACGCTCGATGGCGAAGCCGTGTCGGAACTCGATAAGCTGATGGACAACCCGCAGGTGTATAAGGTGGCCCGCGTGCCCGCTCTGCCGCCAACGGATCAGTGGAGGCACTTCGAAATGTTCTTCGAGGGTAAGGATGCCCCCGATGACATGGTGGCCAAGAAGGAATTCAGTCTGGCCATCGTCTTCTCCTCGAGCGTGCGAGGGGCCTGGTTCGAGGGCGCTATTGGCAGCACGCTCTATGTGGACGAAGTAGAGGTGTCGTATGAGAAATAAGGAATAAAAGGTATGATTTCAATGAGAAAGAATATAATCACCATAGGAATAATGATGCTGGCCTTCGGAATGGTCGGCAATGTGAAGGCTGGTGTACTCGACAGCTTGCTACTCAGAGCACGTGTGGGCTACAACATTGGCGGCACTGCCCCCATCCCGATGCCCGAGACCATCCGCAGTATCGACAGTTACACGCTGACTCCATCGTTTATGGTAGGTGTCGATGCCCTATTGCCGCTCTCTCCGAAATGGGGCATTTCTCTTGGTGTGCATTTCGAGAATAAGGGTATGGATGGCGATGTCACCACCAAATCTTATCAGATGGAGGTGGTAAAGGGCAATTCCAAGCTGTCGGGACGCTTCACGGGCCACGTCAGCCAGCAGGTGAAGCAGTGGATGCTCACTATTCCCGTTCAGGCTACGCTGCAGCTGAGCCAGAAGGTGACGCTCAAGGGCGGACCTTATCTCTCTATGCTGACGAGCAAGACGTTCAGCGGCATTGCCTCCGACGGCTATCTGCGCGAGGGCAATCCCACAGGCGCCAAGATCCTGATGGGCAACAAGGAAGGCGAATGGGCCACCTACGACTTCGACGACGATATGCGCAACCTACAGTTTGGCCTCGGCATCGGTGCCGACTGGCAGGTGTACAAAAGCATTGGTGTGTCAGCCGACCTGAACTGGGGGCTTACGGGCATCTTCTCCGGCAATTTCAAGGCCATTGAGCAGACGCTCTATCCCATCTATGGTACAATAGGCGTATTCTACAGATTTAAATAAGGCACATACATTTTTTTCGTAACAAACGTAACAAACGTAACAACGTAACGTAACAATTTGGTTGTTTTGGGGAAAAATTGCGTTTTGGGGGATTAATGGGGGTAAAGATATTAGATAATATATATTTATAAATATATATTATCTACCACTTAATACACCCATTTTTTGATACGTTGAGTGAAATTAATTTGTTACGTTACGTTGTTACGTTTGTTACGTTTTTGATGCTAAATGCCTAATTTTAAGGCAATTAGCGCATATTCAGACGGTGTTACGTATTGGCGCTTGGAATGACAGTTTGTTTGTATTATTCATACTTTTGCTATTTTATAATTCTGTATACAAATATACGAAAATTCAGCGAGATACACAAATTTTAGTTAAAATTCCTAAACTTGATATATCTTAGATTTTCAGAATGGAATAAGCTTGGATTGTATCGATAATCATCGTATCTTTGCACCAGAATCCAGCAAGATTGACGATACTCTATGCGAGCACACACGAGAGGGTCAAAACAACAAGGCTTGAAAGTTGAACTTCACTCCGGAGGAAGTAATACTTCGCAGCCATGATAGTGGAAGGAACCAGGGATAGCTCGGTAAGAGAAACGACACGCGACTGGAAATAACACTTAAAAGACACCGCTTTTTTTTGTAGAAATACTATGCAATCGTTCCAAATTTTCGGGCGAAAAGCATAGAAGTTTCGAAATTTGTTTGTACCTTTGCACAGCTTTACCGGAGAGAACGAGATATGAAACGACTAATATGGATCAGTGTCATTGTGCTGTTTACCGTAGGGGCTATGGCCCAAGAGCATAAACGGCTGACAAATCTGCCGCATCTGTACATCAACACCTTCACTGGCAATCCTATTGTCAGCAAAACGGAACAGGTGTGGGCACGGATGTGGCTGGTTGACGAGCAGGATGTTGTGACCTTCTACGACTCGATCAGCATTCGGGGACGTGGCAACTCCACATGGAATATGGCCAAGAAACCCTATCGCATCAAGCTGCAGGAGAAGACAAAGTTACTGGGCAATAGCCGCGCCAATGCCAAGAAATGGACGCTGCTGGCCAATCATGGCGACAAGACCTTGATGCGCAATGCCCTTGCCTCGTACATCGGCGACCTGTGCGGTCAGCCTTTCACCCCTGCTGCCAAATTCGTCGACCTGACCCTCAACGGTGCGTATCAGGGGTGCTATCAGTTGTCGGACCAGATTGACATCAGGAAGAAGCGGGTGAACATCGCTGAGCAGGACTATCCTAGGTTGTTAAGTTAGCATACCGTTTTATGCTATATTTTTAACCACATTCATTCTTTTAATGGAGGGGTTTGGCAATAAGTTGTCCCCTCTCCATTTCTTGATGTCGGTAATGGTAGTTCTGGC
>JAEEGG010004888.1_pt1 | contig 32310 bp, 30 predicted proteins | sample 9134161 | NCBI WGS metagenome assembly JAEEGG01 (sample SAMN16246543, study PRJNA631951) | gut metagenome | biome: gut microbiome; feature: rumen; material: CR-attached | host: Bos | place: Iran: Karaj | collected 2018-10 | reverse complement strand
ATGTGGTGGACTGGGTTTTCGACCACTATCCGGCCGACACCAACCGTTTCTACGTCCTCGGCATGAGTCTCGGCGGCTACGGCACCATCGACTATTCGGCTGTCTATCACAACCGCATCGCTGCCGCCATGGCCTTGTGCGGCGGCGGTAACCCCCAATCTTATTGCGGTCTCAACGATTTGCCCCTCTGGATTCTGCACGGCACCGCCGACCGCGCCGTGCCTATCTCACAGTCGCAAAAGGTCATCAACGCTATGGCCAAGTGCGGCGACAGCCCCCGTCTGCGTTTTTCGAAGCTCCCCGGCGTGAACCACGGCGGACTGGCACGGGCGTTCTACATTACCGAAACATACGACTGGCTTTTCCAGCACCACCTCGACGACCCCGACCGCACTGTGAACAAGGACTTCGACATCACCGTCGACCGCCTCCACAAAGCCTACAAGGACATCGACCGCAAGGCCAACCATCTGATTGTACACAACAATAATACATCAAAAGATAACAACAACTCCGTTGCCGAAGCCGACAGCGAAAGTCCCTCCTCCGGCACCGAATACCACACCATCCGCAGTGGCGACACCCTCGGCAAACTGGCCAAGCGTTACCACACCTCCATCAACTCCATCTGCAAACTGAACAACATCAGCCGCAACACCACCCTGCGCATAGGCAAACGCCTAAGGGTAAAGTGAATTGAGAGTTGAGAATTGAGAGTTGAGAAATATCACCCAACAAGTCTCAATTCTCAACTCTCAATTCTCAATTCTGAAATACTCCGCGTAGGCATATTCCAGGCCGCTCTCGGGGTCGGTCATGCGGTCGGAGAGACTTACTTGGCGGAACGCCGAGCGGTCGATGACGGGGAAAAAGACATCCGCCTCGAAATCCTTATACACCCAGGTCACATACAGTCTGTTCACCAACGGAAGGAAGTCGCGGTAGATGGTGCCGCCGCCCATGATAAAGGTTTCCTCCTCCCCTTCCACCATGCGCAGCACCTCTGTCATGCTGTGCGCCACCTCCAGCGTACCCGTTGCCGTCTCCGGCACATCGTAACGGAAGCCTCCGTCGTGCGTCAGCACAATGTTGCGCCGTTTGGGCAACGGCTTCTTGGGCAGCGAGTCGAACGTGCGCCGACCCATAATGACCGTGTGGCCGCCTGTGAGGGATTTGAACCGTTTCAGGTCGTCGCTGATATGCCACAGCAAATCGTTGTCGCGGCCGATAGCCATATTCTGCGCCACGGCCACAATGATGGAAAGGTTGTATTTAGGTCTGATATCAATCATTATTAATTCGTAAATACGTTATTTCGTTAATTCGTTAATCGACTAACACATTAACACGTTCACACATTAAATATTCGCATCGAGCGTTCGAAGATGCCGTTCATATAGGCGATAGCCAAGCCATAGTTGCTCACCGGCACCCCTGCCTCGATGGCCGGAGCCAGGCGCGAGGCCAGTTGTTTGGCCGTCACCACACAGCCGCCGCACTGTATCACCAGCGCATAGTCGCCCAAGTCGTGGGGCAGAGCCGAAAGGCCTGCCACCGCCTCGCAGTGCAGCTGCTTGCCTGTGTATTTGGCCAACAGCTTCGGCAGTTTCACCCGTCCGATGTCCTCGCAAGTGACGTTGTGCGTGCAGCTCTCCAGCATCAGCACCCGGTCGCCGTCCTGCAGGCGGTCGATGGCGGGCGTACCCTTCACATACTCGGCAAACAGCCCCTTGGCACGCGCCAACACTACGCTGAACGACGTGAGGTACACCTCGTCGGGCACAATCTTCGACACCATGCCATACACCTGGCTGTCCGTCACCACCAGCCGAGGCTGCTCCTTCAATCCGGCCAGCGTGCCCTCCAGCTCCGTCTCGCGGCACACCACGGCGCGGGCGTGGTTGTCAAGAATATCGCGCAGCACCTGCACCTGTGGCAGAATCATGCGTCCCTCGGGAGCCGACGAATCGATGGGCGTGACCATCACCACCATGTCGCCCTCGCCAATCACATCACCCAACAGCGAGCGGTGCACGTAAGCCGTCTCGGGCAGCGCCTCGCGGATGCGGGCCGTCAAGGGCTCGCGCAGCGAGGCGTCCTTCACCGTCAGCACGAAAATCTTAGTATCGTAGTCGGCCTCAATCCGCTCCAGCAAAGCAGGGTCGGGCTTCAGGCGGTCGGCCTGCGAATAGATAAGCACGTATGGAATGCCGCGCTTGCGGCAGGTGTCCACCAGCATCACCTCCTCCGCCTCGAAGCGATTGTCCGTAAAGAGAATCAATGCAAGGTCGGCCTGGGCAAGCATCTCAAGACTCTTGTCGATGCGCATACGGCCCACAGTGCCCTCGTCGTCGATGCCCGCGGTGTCAATCCACACCACAGGCCCCACGCCGCCAATCTCCATGGTCTTCTTCACAGGGTCGGTGGTGGTGCCAGCCAAGTCCGATACAATGGCTATCTGCTGCCCGGTGAGAAAATTCACCAGCGAGCTCTTGCCATAATTGCGACGGCCGAAAATACCGATATGGGGTTTCAATTCGTTTCCTTTCATGCCCCCATAACGCAAAACGACCCCGATTATTGCCCCCGCGCCCTATTTTCCACCTCTCACCCTGCCCACATGAAAAAAATTATCTTTCTCAACTATATCAACGATACTTCAACGATACATCAACGATACTTCGACGATAGAGTATCGTAATAATGTCGTACAAATATCGTTCAAATATTGTCCATATAGCGGACTTTCGATGATTTTTCGACACGGGTGGGAAAAAAATAGTATCTTTGCAGCATGAAAAAAATTTTTCCTGAAGTGTAATAAATGGGCGCACTTGTGCGTCTATTGGTTAAACAGGAGGACGGAGAAACAAACGGCCGATGGATATAAAGGAGTACAACCTCATAGTAGACAAATACAGCGACGACCTGTTCCGCTTCGCCCTGCGCTACACGGGCGATGAGGACGAGAGCAACGATGCCGTGCAGGACAGTTTTGTCACCCTATGGGAACACCACAGGGAAGTGGGGGCAGACGGCGCCAAAGGCTATTTGATGCGAGTGCTGTACCGGCGATTGGTGAACAGATACCGGCAACGAAAAAAACTAGCCAGAGAGGAGATGATTCCCGGCGAGAGCTACAATCCCCATAACGACTATGAGTTGCACGACAGCATAGAGAAGATGCTGACCACATTGCCCGACACACAGAGGATGCTGTTGCTGATGCACGACTTGGAGGGATACAGCTACAAAGAGATGGCCGAGATGACGGGACTGAGCGAGCAACAGGTTGCGACCTACCTGTACCGGGCAAGGGTGAAGGCTCGGAAATATTTGACTGAGAACAGATAGAAACGATAGATTTTATAAATTTTATAGACAATGAAGATGATTACCACTGATAATTACGAGGCCTTGCTGCTGCAATACCACGAGGGACTGCTGGACGAAGGGCAGCAGAGGGAGGTGGAGACGTTTCTCCGCGAACATCCCGACATCGAGCAGGAATACAGGCTGTATTACAGCAACGAGCCGATAGTGACGCCTCCCGAGGTCCAATACCAATACAAAGATGCGTTGAAACGACATCCCGTCCGCGCCGTTGTCTGGTGGCGATGGGGTGCTGCAGCCTGTATTGCCGCGATTTTTGCTACTGCCGTGTTGTTGCGGAGTCCGTCGCAGACGGGAATCGGAACCGTATCAACTCCGGCGGGATATATTGCCTCAGCCGAACCGGCAACCGCCATTGAACCAACCAAAAGCAATAGTCCATCCGTCCAACCCCGTGTCGCTGCACACCCCATAGCGGAAATGAAACGGGACGCCATAAACGAACCTTTGACCACAAAGCCAGCGTCCCTGCCTACAGAAGCCGTGCCCGTGGAGCATCTGGAACCCGCAACGTCAGCACAGCCGCAACTGTGCGAGAGCGACAGGCTGGTGGTGTATGGCTGCCGTGTCGAGAACAGGCAAGACCTTGTTGCAAGCCCCGAGAACAAAGAGACATGCCACAATCTGGCCTGCCGCCTTATTGCCACAGGACAGAAAATAGGAATGCTCTGATGGGGGGATTGAGAATTGAAAATTGAGAATTGAGAATTAAGAATGATATTTTATTCAACCCATTAAGGATTAAACAATATGAGGAAAATATTCAACATGGTTATTGTCTGTCTGGTTGTGGCAGGGTGCTCAAAGGCAGCACCCCAGCCGAATATGCCTGAATTGGGCATTGTTTGGGCACCGGAAGCAACAGCAGCACAACGGGAGTCGATACGCCAAATGGCCGAAGACCTTGTGGAGGTGGAGGGTGGCACTTTTTACATGGGGGTGCAGTTCACTTTCCCTTCAATGCCGGGATTTGATTCTACCACATGGACAGAACAGACGCCGGTGCATCAGGTCACCATCAGCGGTTTTAGGCTGGGACGCTACGAGATAAGCCGCAAGCAGTGGTATGACATCATGGGCGACGGCACCGGCATGGACGGCCATTACACTATCGAAACCGCCAGTTTGCCCATGGAGGGCATGAGGCGCGACGAGGTGGACACGTTTCTGACCCGCATCGAACACCTTTCGAGGTTGCGGCTGCGGCTGCCGACCGAGTCGGAATGGGAGTATGCGGCACGCGGTGGCCGTGACGGTTCGACGAGCGACCGTTTCAGCGGTGCATACTACTCGAACGAGGTGGCATGGAACTACTACAACAGCGGCGGGCATCTGCATGCTGTGGGACAATTGAAAGCGAACAGACTCGGGCTGTATGACATGAGCGGGAATGTGGCGGAACTGTGCAGCGACATTTACGCTCCATATCCAGCTGAGGCGCAGACCGACCCACAAGGGCCGCCACACTGGGAAAACGACCTGATGGTTGTGCGCGGGGGGCATTACCATTCCAACGACCAAGACTGCCGAGTGTATTATCGCGGCTACGCCTCTGCCGATTACCCGCTGGCCTACGTCGGACTGCGGTTGGTACTCGTAGCGACAAACGACTAAACAGCAATAATCTTAAACAGAAAACAAACATGAAGAGCATTCTTTTGACAACGATATGCCTGCTGGTCGCGGGCACAGTGACGGCTCAGCAGGTGCCTGTGCGCATCCTGAACCAGGAGGTGCAACGGATAGACAGCGTAAGGATAACGGCGGGTTGCCATGTGGCCGTAGTGACTGACACGGTGGACTGTGTGCGGGTGGCCGTCTATGCCGACAGTCCGGAGCAACAACCCGACAACCTTTTCTTTTACACCGGGAGGACACTCACTGTGCTTCCAGCAGCCAAGGGCTATGGCATCACAGTCGGTTCCAGCAACAAGCAGGTGGCCTTGGCGTATGTAGAGAATGGGAGTGTGGATGCAAACGCCATCAATGTCAACACGGAACCCGTAGTACATTACCGCTACGACAAGCTTGACGACCGGCTGTTCTACAAACTGATGGCAGGGTGGTCGAACTGGGGCGACGGTGTGCTGAAAGGGTACGGGGGTATTGACCCTGCCGTGGGCGGTGGTGCATATAGCCTGAAATGGAAGTTCCACTTGGCGGGATATGAACTGGGCTACGCTTTTGTGATGCACGAGCATTGGAGCCTCGGGGTCGGCATCGGGTTCCGGTTCGACCACTATTATTTCAACGCACCCTACGTCTATTACCATTCCACCAACGGCATGCAGGGGTTCCGACAGCGCGATGTAGCCAACCGCGGAGGCTGGCAGAGCCAAGTGAACAACACGAACATGGTGTTTCCCATCCAGTTCAACCTCTTTGCCAAACCCTCGCACACGGGGCTGTTCTGCCAAGTGGAGCTGTTGCCGGGGCTGTCGATTCCCTCCCTTACGGAGCAGACGTATAAGAGCTACGAAAACGGCATCAATACCACAACAGAAACAAGCACGGCCACATGGAAGAACTATTTCTTCACGTGCGACCTGCGATTGTCGCTCAACTGGGGAATCCTGGGCTTTTACATAGAGAGCAGCCTGCTGCCTATGTTCAGCCACATGGATACCGGTAACGGGCAGCACATCAACCTCTATCCGGTGCACATCGGTTTTTCCACCGACCTGTCGAGACTTTCCAGAGAATAAAAGAACCTATCTAAACTGAAATATTATCATGAAAAGGATTGTATATTTATTATTCTTCATGGCCGCTGCCACAACGGCTGTTGGTCAAAACGACTGGGTGGTTTCGCCTTCGGGTCATCGTATCAGGGTCTCTTGCGGGGAATACAATGCTTTTGTCACCCAGCAGGATTCGACCATGGCAGGGCATGTTGTCCTGCCCGATAGTGCCTCGTACTGGGAATACTTTTTCGAACCCGATGCCGACTGGCCATACGACTCGGTGCTGCACACGGTGCCAGTTACGGTGGTCGAAGACTATGCTTTTGCCCATTGTCGGAGCCTTACGGGCATTACCATTCCCGCAACGGTGACACACATAGGGTATGGGGCTTTCTCGTACTGCACGGAGCTTGACAGCATGGCTGTGCTACCGGGCAACAGTGCCTACGCCACGCCGCAGGGTTGCAACGCTTACATCGACACACGGGAGAATGAACTGATATGCGGCTGCCGGCGTTCCACAATCCCGCCCACTGTCACCTCCATTGCATCACGTGCTTTCCAGGGCATAGAGGAGCTTGCAGCAATTGTCCTGCCGGACAGTTTAGAGGTTATCGGGAACTACGCTTTTGACGGTTGCACCGCTTTACGGTCTTTCCATATTCCCGCCAAAGTACGCAGTGTAGGATATATGTGTCTGGCGCACTGCCGGGGACTCACCTCGCTGACAGTAGACCCGGACAATGCGGTATTTGACAGCCGCGGTGGCTGCAACGCTGTCGTCAACACTGCCAATAATTGGCTGGTTGTGGGCTGTGCCGCCACAGTGATACCCGGAGATGTGCGACGTATTGACCAGAATGCCTTTGTCGGATTTGACAGTCTTCGTCAAGTAACACTGCCTGATTCCATTGTGGAGATTTGCAATTTTGCTTTCCAGGACTGTACCGGGTTGACATCGATACACATCCCCGCATCGGTATTTTATATAGGGAATAACCCTTTCGCGGGATGTACCAGCCTTGACACAATCACTGTTGATTCAGCCAACACCAAGTATGACAGCCGCAGCAGTTGCAATGCCATCTACGATAAAAACAACGGACAGATTGTCAGCGGATGCAGAAGCACGGTCATCCCCAACAACACTTATCGCATAGCCCCCTACGCTTTTTATGGCATCGCGGGACTGCACCGTATCGTCCTGCCGAAGAATGTTTTCAGTATTGGCGAAGAGGCTTTTGCCGGATGCACAGGGGTGACCACCATCATTTCGGCTAACGAGACGGCACCACAGGTGTCGTGGGGTACCTTCGACGGCATAGACCCCGATATAGCGGTGCATATACGTCGCGGCAGCCTTGCATCGTACACCGAGCGATGGAGCCACTTCCACAACTTTGTTGAGGACTTTCCCGTCGGCATCGACGAAACGACGGAGGGAGAACGAAGCTACAGCCTTGTGTGCAGGGACGGAATGCTTTACATTAATGCCGTCACGCCCCTGCCCGTCAGGGTTTACGACATCAGCGGTAGGGAGTTGTATCATTGCAGCCCCGTCGCCACTGCCACCCTGCGGCTGACCGACCTGCTACCCACATCGCACCATATCCTGTTGGTGCAGGTGGGCAACTATCCCGTTGAGAAAATTGTCTACTGACAAACTTCAGAGCAGAGTCCTTTCGGGATTGTGACACCGATTTTTTGAATGTGTTAATGTGTTAACGTGTTAATGTGTTAGTCGATTAACGAATTAACAAAATAACGAAATAACGAATTCAAGAAGTTGAAGATTATTTTGTATATTTGCAATTATAATCGGACACGACAGATTGCATACAACAAAATAATTATCAACAAAGTACACAACAATGAAACAGTTTAGGATTCTTGCCGTTTGCATTGCAGCAACCATGATGCTGTGCGGCTGCAACCAGAAAAAGGCCGAAGTTGCCGAGGTGGCCAACACCGACAACATCTATCAATTCAACATCGTGAACGACGCTGGCGACACGGTGTCTCTCTCCGACTATCAAGGGAAAGTGCTGCTGGTGGTGAACACCGCCACGCAATGCGGTTTTACGCCTCAGTATGCCGAGTTGCAGGCACTCTACGATGCCTGCCACAACCGCGGACTGGAAATCCTCGATTTCCCCTGCAACCAGTTTGGCGGACAGGCTCCCGGCACGATGGAGGAGATCCATGCTTTCTGCACCGGCACCTACGGCACCACCTTCCCGCAGATGGCCAAAATCGAGGTGAACGGCGAGAAAGCCATACCCCTCTACACCTGGCTGAAAAGCAAGGCTCCCTTTGGTGGCTTCGACACCACCGACCCGCGCGGTGCTTTCCTCCACAACGCCTTCAAGGCACAGGACAGCCTCTATGCCGACAATCCCGACATCAAGTGGAATTTCACCAAGTTCCTTATCGACCGTGAGGGAAATGTGGTCTGCCGCTTTGAACCCACAGCCACTGCCGCAGCCGTTGCCGAGGCTGTTGAAAAACTGCTTTGATGCCTATGACCGACAGTGTAGGCCCGTCGCTGGCCGTGCGTGCTGCCGAGATGGACGAGGTGCCCCGCCTACTGGAGCTTGTGGCTCACTCGCGGAGCATCATGCGTGCCAACGGCAACGCTGTTCAATGGGACGGGTATCCGGGCGCCGACTTGATAGGGAGCGACATCAGCAAGGGCATCGGCCATGTGGTCACGCTCGACGGGGTGGCGGTTGGCTATTTCGCCCTGCTGCTGGAGCCTGAACCCACCTACGCTTATATCGAGGATGGCCAGTGGCTGGACGACAGCACCCCTTACGGCACTATCCACCGGCTGGCCTGTGCCGAGGGAGTGCACGGCATTGCCCAGTGCGCTTTTGCATGGAGCGAGGCCCAATGCGCCTCGGTGAGGGTGGACACCCACAAAAGCAACCACATCATGCTGCATATCTTCCAACGCCACGGCTACACACGTTGCGGCGTGGTGTATATGCGCGACGGCACACCACGGGAGGCCTACCAAAAGATGCTTTACCCCATGGTGAATGCCAGTCTCAAACGGTATGTGGAGCGGGAGATACTGCCACGATACAACCATTTCGACCAGGCACACCGATTGGACCATGTGCAGGTGGTGATGGCACAGAGTATGGAGCTGGCCGGCCACTATCCGGAACTGAACCCTGATATGGTATACGCCATCGCTGCCTACCACGACACGGGAGTGGTGGAGGGACGGGAACGGCACCATCTTGTCTCCGGCCGCATTGTACGCGAGGACGCTGAACTCCGGCAATGGTTCCGTCCTGAAGAGATAGAGACCATTGCCCAAGCCGCTGAGGACCACAGGGCATCTGCTTCGTCCGAGCCAAGGAGCCTGTATGGACGCATTGTGGCGGAAGCCGACCGCGACATAGAACCGCTGACCATCATACGCCGAACCGTCCAGTATGGTCTTTCACATTATCCCAATCTGGACCGCGAAGCCCAATGGCAGCGTACACTGCAGCACCTTCACGAGAAATATGCCGAGGGTGGTTATCTGAAGCTCTATATCCCCTTCTCGCCCAATGCCCGCCAGCTTGAAAAACTACGCGAACTGATACACGACACCGACCGACTTCATGAACTTGTGAACAGACTGATGGAATTGAGAATTGAGAATTGAGAGTTGAGAATTATCGCCCGACAATTCTCAACTCTCAATTCTCAATTCTCAAATAAAAAGGTACCAACTTATCAACGATATTATCGAATTAACGAATTGAATAATAAATGGAAACATTCCTCATCGTACTTGCCGTCATCCTTGCTCTTGTGGGGATAGCGGGTTCTATCGTCCCGGGATTGCCTGGACCGCCGCTCAGCTGGGCCGCAGTGCTGGTGCTCAGCTTCACCTCTGTGGCCGACTACTCGCCCACGTTTCTGATTGTCACCGCCCTTATTGCTACTGTGATTACGGTGCTCGACTATGTGGTGCCGTCGATCAGCACCAAGAAATTCGGTGGCAGCAAGGCAGGAATATGGGGCTGCAATATCGGGCTGGTGGTTTCCATCATCGGGTTGCCCTTCGGTCCCCAGGGACTGCTGGGTGTCATCCTGTGGCCATTCATCGGGGCGTTTGTGGGCGAAAAAATCAGCGGCAAAGCATCACGCGAAGCACTCAGGGCTGCCTGGGGTGCGTTTGTGGGATTCCTCACCGGCACAGGCCTGAAATTTGTCTACGGGATTGCAATAGCCTTCATCGTCATCCGCGACCTCGTGGTATGACCGGGCATCCTTACAAACACACGACAGCAATCACTTGTGCAGGTAACGCTGCACGCTGTGCGATGCGTTGACAGGATTGGTGCTTTGAATATCCATATCGGTGAAGCTGACGTCGATATGGAGGGGCGACTTGGGGTCTAACTCAAAAACATTCTTACTGTACCACTCGGAGATGTGGCCATGCAAAGTGGCCTCCACACCTATCACCAGGTAATGTGCCAAGTCGGAAGAGGTTATCTCGTAGACCTTTCCTGGCACGATGATTCTCCGTTCGCGTGTGGCCACAAGGTCGTAGGAGGAGTCATACTCGAAAATGGTGACATTGGCCACCTCGGCAGGGTCGCCGTGATAAGTGATGGAATACTGCGACTCCTTGAAACAAGAGACCAAGGAGAGACACACAGTGGCTATCAAAACAAATAATGCTTTCTTCATATTCTTGAATTCGTTAATTTGTTAATTCGTTAATCTGTTGATCTGTTGATACGATGATACGGCTTTTGATTGCTTGATTGTCCGATTGTTTGAGTATTATTCAGTTAAGAATTTACACATTCACGCAATTATACACATTCAATCGCCTTCGACCTGTGCAAAGGAGTGTACGGGTGCGATGGCGTTGATACGGTCGTGGTCGTAGAGGTCGGGGAACTCGACGAGGAAGAGGAATTCCTTCACCTTGACTTTGTACTCACGGCCATTGAGGGTGACGGTCTCGCGGTTGAGGGCTTCGGCTATGCCAACGGCGGTGCCGCCCGTAGCGAGAATATCGTCGAAAAAGGTGATATTGAAGGTGTCGCCTTCGGGAACACCGGCGGCGATGTCGCTGAGGCGGTAGTAGACGTGGTCGCTGCCGTACTCTTTCTGGATTGCGACATCGTGGAGGTCGCCTTCGTTGTAGGGGAGCTTGCCTTTCTTGCGTATGGGGATGACCGACTGCACCTGTTTGGACTGGGTGAGCAGCGGTGCCGCAAAGAGGAAACCGCGGGCTTCGACGGTGGCTACATTGGGGTAATGGGTGTGTGCGTCGATGTCGGCAATGAGCTGGTTGAAAGCCCCTTTGTTTTGAAGAAAGGGCAATATATCAATAAAATCTATCCCCTCCTTGGGGAAGTCGGGATAGTGGTTGATAATGTCGAGATAGTTCATAGTGTTTAAAGAAATACGATTTGCAAAGATACAACTTTTTTTTAATATAACACAAATCGCCGTTCATCAGCGTCCGCCGAGGGGTCGGCGGTAGGAGTCTTCAACGCTCAGATTCATTGTCTTGCAGATAGTGCCAAGCGCGGAGGTATTTGCGAAGGCGTGCCACGTCGCTGTCGGTCAACTCGTTCAGTCGGCGGAGGTCCATATTGTCTTCGAGGTCGGCACATTTCACTTCGCGACCGATGGGGTTGGCGGAGGCACGGCACACATAGTCGTCGTAAGACTCGTCCTCACGTCGGGTCACCGACAGAACCGCGTCGACAATCTCGCTGGGGAACCCTTGTTCCAACAGGTAAGGGGCAGTCACATCGGTATCTTCGATGGTGTCGTGCAGCAGGGCCACAATCTTGGCTTTCGGGCTACGGCATCGCTCCGCCACACGGAGGGGGTGGGAGAAATAATCGTTCCCTGCCTTGTCGCACTGACCGGAGTGGGCACGCGAGGCAATGGCAAAGGCTAAGTCGTGCAGTTCGTTCCAATCCATGGGTTTGCTTCGTATCATTGCCTACGGAGATTCACAGTCACAACGCCCAAATCAGTAGTCCGCTGCAGATGACCACCCCTGTCACCAATAGGTCGATGAGACAGAAGCCCATGATGTCCTTGGCGTCGAGTTTGGCGATGGCCAGCGCCGGGATGGCCCAGAAGGGCTGTATGAGATTGGTCCATGCGTCGCCCCAGGCAATGGCGATACCCGTAAGGCCGGGGTCGACACCCAGGTCGGCACCGGCGGAGAACATGATGGGGGCTTGGATGGCCCAGTGCCCACCACCCGAGGGGACGAACATGTTCAGCACCGCAGCACAGAGGAATGTGAGAAGCGGATAGGTGGTGGCGTTGGAGACGGAGATGCAGGCATTGCTGAGGACGGTGCCGAAAGAGATGCCGCTGGCACCCACGCCGGTGATAATGCCCATGATGCCCGCATAGAAGGGGAACTGGAGGATGATGCCCGCCGCACCTTTGGAGGCTTGGGTGAAAGCACGCACATAGGCCAGGGGTGTACCGTGAAGCAGTACGCCCAGAAAGAGGAAGAGCATGATGACGCTGCCCAGGTCGAATGAGCCGCCGCCCCAGCCAAGATGATACACCAGATAGGTAAACCCGACACCAGCGACAATCCACGACAGCAGGCGCGACTGCTCCATGCGCTGTGCGGGAGTGAGGGCAGGCTTGTCGCCGGAGACGTTCTTTGCTGCTAGGCTGCCGGCATTGGCAGTGGAGGCCGTCTCTTCTTCGAGGAGTGCGGGGTTCACGGTGACGACATCTTTCTTGGGATACATCAAGGCATTGGTGACAACGATGGCCGCCATGACCACCAAGACGATGATGATATTATGATAGTCGAGGATGGTCTGGGATACAGGCACAGGACTGGTAAGAATCCCGTTGGTGGCCTTGGTGAGGGCTTCGCCGGGAGTAGCCATAGTGAGAGGGATGGAGCCCGAAAGGCCTGCATGCCACACCACGAAACCGCTGTAGGCAGAAGCGATAAGCAGCCGATAGTCGATTTGCGGCATTTTGCGGGCAATCTCCTTGGCGAAAATCACGCCGACGATAAGGCCGAAGCCCCAGTTGAGCCAGCAGGCGAGTGCCGAGACGGCGGTGACTAGGGAGATGGCAGCAACGGGAGTCTTGGGGATGGCGGCCAGCAGACTGATGCCCCGTTTGACGACAGGAGCGGCGGCAAGTGCCGAGCCGCATACGAGCACCAGCGCCATCTGCATGGCGAAAGCAAGCAGATTCCACACTCCGCCACCCCAGTGGTCGATGACCTCGAGGGGCGTCTGATGGCAGATGGGCATGGCCAAGGCCGCAGCAACAAGGGTGAGTATGATGGCGAAGATAAAGGGTTCGGGCAGCCAACGCTGCACCAGCCGTACACAGAACTTTATCATAATAAATATAATTCGTTAATTCGTTAATGTGTTAATTCGTTAGTCATCTTGAATTCGTAAATTCGTGAATGTGTTTATTCGTTAGTCAAAGATTCACACATTCACACATTAACACGTTAACACATTCAAGCATTCAAGCATTCAAGCATTCACACATTTTTTCAGTTCCACTTGGTACCCATGAGGAGCATGAGTTTGTTGTAAAAGTCGGTGTTCTGCATCACGCCGCTGAAAAGGTTGGCTCCGGGGCCGTAGGAAAACACAGGAACCATCACGCCGGTATGTCCGCCGGTGGACCATGAGGGGCAGTTGTAGCGGTCGGCGATACTGCCGTTCTTGAGCGTGAGGCCACCGGTCTCGTGGTCTGCAGTCACCACCACAAGGGTCTGTCCATCGCGTTGGGCGAAGTCGAGGACGGCATGGAGCATGTCTTCGAAGTCGGCCATCTCGGCGGCAAGGTAGAGGCTGTCGTTGTTGTGGCAAGCCCAGTCAATCTGCGAGCCCTCAATCATAAGCACGAAGCCGTTGTCGTAGCCGTTGAGGGTCTCGATGGCCTTGAGGGCGCCGAGGGTGAGCATGCGACCACGGGTCATGGCTTTGTCGGGATTGTCGGGCGTAAGAAGGCCACAGATTTTGCGGCTGCGGCTCTGGCTCATATCCATCACGCTGTAGACCATATCATAGCCACGAGCCATAAGGGTGTCGAGAGGGGCCTTGCCATCCTTTCTATTCTCAGGAAGGAAATGGTTCTTGTCACCGCCAATCATCACCTCAAAGGGGCATTGGGCCATCTGAAGACTGATGCTGTCGAAGAGCTTGCGGTCGGTGACATGGGCATAGGTGGAAGCGGGTGTGGCGTCGAGCACGCTGCAGGTGACCACGAAGCCAGCAGCCTTGCCGAAGAAACGCTTGGCGTCGACAAGGAAGGAGTTGTAGTCGGTGCCGTCGGGTCCCTTGGCGATATGGCGGTTCTCCACCTTGTGCCCGGTCATGAGGGCACTGCCGCCAGCACCGGAGTCGGTGGTGTAGCGGTTGTAGGAATAGGTGCGGGAGAAGCCGCTGTAGGGGAAACGCAGAAAGGCACTTCCCCGAGTGCCTTGCGCCACGATGGATGAATAGACCTGGGCGGTACCCATGCCGTCGCCCACAATGAAGATGACATTGCGGGGCTGGGGCGTGTCTGTCGCGTTGGGAATTCTCTTAACACGCTGTGCCGTAACCATCAAGGGAAGGACAAGAAGGAGTAGAATGATAACTTTTTTCATATAGATGCTGATTATTTTAAATAATAGATTTTGTCATAACTAAAGGGTGCCGAATATTCTGTCGCCCGCATCACCCAATCCGGGCAGGATGTAACAGTCTTTGTTCAGTCCGTCGTCGAGGGCGGCGGTGTAGATGTCCACATCGGGATGCTCTCGCTGCAAGCGTTCCACCCCCTGCGGTGAGGCCACGAGGCAGACCATGCGGATGTGGGTGTATCCGTCGTCTTTCAACCGCTTGATGGCATCGCAGGCGCTGCCCCCTGTGGCCAGCATGGGGTCGGTGAGGATGACCATGCGGTCTTTGCCCTCGGGCATCTTGTAGTAATAGAACACCGGCTCGTGCGTCTTTTCGTCGCGATACATGCCGATATGTCCCACTTTGGCAGCGGGAATCAAGGTAAGCAGACCGTCCACCATGCCCAGCCCAGCACGCAGGATGGGCACCACAGCCACCTTCTTGCCGTCCAGCTCATGCGCTGTCATTTTCTGCATGGGGGTCTCAATCTCCACCTCTTTCAAGGGGAAATCACGACAGACCTCATACCCCATCAACATGCCTATCTCCTTCAACAGTTCACGGAACTCGAGGGTACCCGTCTCCCTCTTGCGCATGATAGTCAGCTTGTGCTGAATCAACGGGTGATTAGTGATATACAGTGCCATATTCCTGTATTTTAAATTATTATTATATTAAACGTCCCTGAAAAGGACAATGCAAAGATACACATAATCCCGCTAACCACGCGTTTTTCCCTCCATTACTTATCAACAGAGAGGGGGAAAAAGCAATCCGCTGCGGCCATGATGGCAGACAGCAGGTTTTGCTGTCACTTCAACAGGGGGAGGATTTCCTGCTCGAAAAGGTCGCGGCGGATGAGGCGGTAGTGTGGCGCATAGACCTCGTTGAACCGCCGACTATGATGATAGACGTAGTTGCCGCCGTCGAACATCTTTTCCAGTTTGGCGGTGTCCTCGTTGTATTCTGCCTCGGGGAAGAGCGTCCGCAGCGACACCGCTATCCGTTGCCACTGGCCGCGCCAGTCGTAGAGGGGCATGGGGTTGACCCCCTGGGCACTCTGCATCAACAACTGGACGAAGCGTCCAAGCTCAATTTTTCCATCCTTGACAACACTGATGTTCACCCGTACAAAGTTGCCTTCGATGCCGGTATATTCATATTCGGGATAGGGTTCCCGACCGGGAGCCATCTGCTCCATCTCGCGGAGGATGTAGCCGGCACAGGCGGCAGAGTCGCTGATGATATGACCGGGACCGTAGATGTCCTGGAAGCAGAATTTGTATATGTCCTGCAGCCGCGCCTCGGGGAAACGCCGCTTATATGCGCCCAACGTCTCGACCACACGGTTAGGCACATCGTAACAGCCTTTATCTATCTTTTGCATAATGTACTTGGCCACATCGATGGTGCCACCCCGCTTCCCTTCGGCAATCACCCAACTTGCTGTCCCCGCCCAATGGTTCTCAAACGCCGAAAGTCTTTCGCCGAAAGCCTTCTCGTCAAAACGACCACCCACGGACAAAGAAGAATCCACAGCGTCGAAAAACAGACTCCACCGCATGCGGTAGTATTGCTTCAGCAGCCGTCCCCACATGCGATTGGCGTAGTCGTTCAGCACCGGCCCACCCCACACGGTGAGCAGCGTGCGTGCCTGGGTTTCGTAGTACCACTGCTCCCGCTCTCCCCTGCCCCACGAATGGGCCTGTTTTGCCCACTCGTAGTAATCGAAAGGCTTCACCGTACGCAGCAGGGTGTCGGCATCGTCGATCATCGCAAGCGCCAAGGTGGCATAGCGGCGCATCGAGGCGGTATCTTCCCTGCGGTAGGCGGCGCTGTAGGCATCGCGCACCTCCATAAAATGGTTGCCCAACCATTGCGACAACAGGTTGGCCACATCGTATTGGTAAGAAACACGTTTAGAGGGCGACTGCATCATCAGCCGTATGGCCCTCAGCAGCGTGCCGTTGTCGTAGGAATAATAGGGCTTGGTGTAGTAGGTGCCGTGACCCGAAAGGGAAGGCCGCGCCACCATCTGGGTACCAAGACCATAGAACGACCAGTCCTTGTAGACCGAGTCCACCAGCAGCCGCCACGCCTCGCGGCACGCTTCATTCTCTGCGCCATAGCGCAGGTCGGCCCAACGGCGGGTGAATGCCGCCACCCTTTCAGCGGGTTCGTCCAACACCCACGGATGCTCCAGCAACAGTTCGAATATCTGCGGACTGTTGTCGAAACTCTCCAGAGTGGAGCCCACGCCAAGCATATTTCCGCCCTGTTCGCCATAGGCTGCGTCCAGCTTGCTGCTCAGCACGTTGAGGTCGCCCACAAGCATGGTGTTCCCTCCGAAATTGCCCAAATAGCACCAGATAAAGGGTTGCCCGAAAAAGCCTTCGGTTTCGCGCCACACCTCGGTCTTCTCGCAGAAGTAGTCGAGCAGCACCATCCTGCCCTGAGGCACAGCGGTGAGATAAGCCCGTAACCTTTCGGGTGTCCACTGCTTACGTTTATAGTAGAACACCCACGACATCTGCAGCCATCGTGCCACCGAATCCACCTGCTGCAGCGAAGCATAGATGTTCTCCGACACCGAGGCCAAGTATTGCGGCTCCCAACTGGGCGGGTCCATCTCGTTGAACGGGTCCACCCCATAGATGTGGTCGGTGCCATAAAGGGCGGTCTGCTTTTCGAGATAGAGGCGCTGGATGACGGAAAACAGGCTGTCGGTGGAGTTCATGAAACAGGTTGGCTCGAAACCGCACCAGCTGCTCAGCCGCTTGATGTCGGCCTGGGGGTAACGCTCGGCAATCTGCTTCGGCACATGTCCGGCAAAAGCCGGCAGCACGGGTGTCATGTCCAGATCCCTCTCACGTGCCAATATCTTTTTCTGTAGGTTGCGCTGCCCGTCAATCCACCTTTGCGGCAAGGGGCCACCAAAGCCGTCGAGGTTGGCCATACGATGCCAAGGGAGATGCGCCGGACCGCTAAAATAAGCGCGTATCTCGTCGTCGGTCATGCCCAGCTCGCGCCACACCTCCTGCCACACGGCTTCCTGCCCCGTGAGCGCCAGTGGCATGTTCACCCCGTTGAGGGCCATCCAGTCGATAAAGCGCTCCCACTCCGGCCACTGCCACCAGGGCATCGTGTAGCCGTAAGTGCAGTAGTTGAGGAAGAACCTGACGGGCATCTTGCAGCGACGGGTGACCGGCTCCTCCACCTGCGGCAGCTTGCGAGGCAGCTCGACAGGCTGGCTGGCGTACCACGAAACATGCACATGCGCATACGCTTTGAGGTAGTAATTGAGCCCCATGGCCATAGAGTTATCTTTGTTGCCTTCCACCCTCACTTTCCCCTTATGGGAGGAAAGGGTGAAGTAATCGACAGTGTCGGCACGAAGCACGAACTCGAACTGTCCGGCTTGCTTGCCCAACACACGTTGCGCCAACTGGCGGGCGGCGCGTTGGGCATAAAGCGGCGACCCCACAAGAAGTACGACGATAAGGAATGAGGCTATTCTTTTCATGGTATGACGGAATATAAGGGTTATCATTGGGTTTTTCTTTCGGCTCGCCGCACCACCCCGATGCTTATCTCATAAAGCGCATAGATGGGCAACGCCACAAGCGACAGGGTGAGCGCGTCGCCCGTGGGCGTGATGACGGCGGAGACGATGAGCACCACCACCACCGCATGACGGCGATAGCGGCGCATGAACGAGGCTTTCAACACTCCTATCTTGGCCAGCAGCCACGACAGGATGGGCAACTCGAACACCACCCCCATCAGGAAACAGAGCATCAGCAGCATGTCGATATACGACGTGAGGGCGATCCTGTTGGGCACATCGGGACTCACCTGATAGGTGCCGAGAAAACGGAAAGCAAGTGGGAATATCAGGAAATAGTTGAGTGCCACACCCAGAAGGAACATGACGTATCCTCCCGCTACCGCCTTGACAGCATGGCGCCGCTCGTGGGCGTACAACCCCGGGGCGACAAAGTGGAACAAGAGGTAGATCACATAGGGCGAGACGACCAGCAGCCCAATCCATAACGCCACTCGCATGTGGACAATGAACTGCTGCGCCAATTCGGGATTGAAAAGGGCTATCTGGAAACGGACGGCCGAACCAGTGACAAGCTCGAAAAGACGGTAGGTGACAAATGTGTCGCGACTGGGAGCCATCACAAAGGCGAAAATCCAACTCTTGCAGCAGAATGCAGCCACCGCTGCGACAGCTACGGCAGCAAGGGCTTTCAGCAGACAGCCCCTCAACTCGTCAAGATGTCCCCAGAAGTCCATGAAGGAATACTTGAATATGTTAGATGTTGAAATGTTTTATGTTGATATGATGCAAACCGTATCAACTTATCAACTTATCAACGAAAAAAAAGACTAACGAATTAACACATTAACGAATTCAAAAAGTGACTAACGAATTAACGAATTAACACATTAACGAATTCAAGCATTCAAGATTTCTTTTCTTCTGTGTCCTTCTCTTTCTGGGTGGGATTCTCTATCCCGTTCATGCCATCTTTGAAGCTCTTCACCCCTTTTCCCATGCCCTGCATCAGCTCGGGAATCTTCTTCCCGCCAAAAAGCAGCAGCACCACAAGCACGATGACAATAATCTCGGTTGTACCTATAAACAATATATTCATGCGACTGATTGTTTGGTTGTTATTAAAAAGGCCTTACAGCTGAGTCCGACCGTAAGGCCCTGTTTCTGTTCTTATGCGCCGAAGTCCCTCAGCACCTTCTCGATATTGGCCAGTTTTCCGGGGATGTCGATACCCTGCGGACACTCGTGCAGACAACGGCCGCAGCCGATGCAGTGGTCGGCCTGGCGTTCACGCTGCACCGCACGGTCGTAGCTCACCAGATAGGCTCTGCGGGCCTTGCGGTAGGCTCTGCGTTCGTCGCCGCTGGCATCATCGCCCGGGGCATCCAGCAGGTTGCCCTCGTTCACCATCTTGTTGTAATGGGCGAAGTTGCCGGGAATGTCGATTCCGTAAGGACAGGGCATGCAATACTGGCAACCCGTGCAGGGCACAAGGGGAAACTCCACATAGCGGTCGGCTATCGAACGCAGCAGCGCCATCTCCTCGTCGTTCAGCGGCTCAAGGGGTGCCAGCGTACGTAGATTGTCCTGCAAATGTTCCATATAGGTCATACCGCTGAGCACCGTCAGGATTCTCGGCATCGAACCCGCAAAGCGGAATGCCCACGAGGCCAAGCTCTTTTCGGGAGCGCGGCTCTTCAACTCGTCGACGGCAAACTGCGGCAGGTTGGCCAGTTGTCCACCCAACAACGGCTCCATCACAAACACCGGTATGTCGCGTTTGGCCAGCTCGCCGTAGAGGTACTCCGAATTGGCATCCCCTCCCCCGTCGGGCGACAGCGAGTCGGCATGCTGCCAGTTGATGTAATTGTGCTGGATGAGCACATGGTCCCAATGCACCTTCTCGTGCATGGCCAATGCTTCGTCAAACACCTTCACATCGCCGTGATAGGAGAACCCCAGGTTGCGGATACGCCCTTTGGCGCGCTGCTCCATCAGCCAGTCCAGCATTCCGTTGTCGATAAAGCGGCGCATGAACACATCGTGCGGGGCGACGGGGTTTCCGTCCAAATCGCGTCCCGGAAGACCCACACAATGGAGCATGTAGAAATCGACATAATCCACCTGCAGCCGTTCCAGCGACTGCTCGAACATCTCGATGCTCCCCTTGCGGCTCCACAGGGCGGCATTCTGGTTGGAGAGTTTGGTGCTCACCAGATACTCGTCGCGGCGGTGGCGGCTGAGGGCTTTGCCCATCGCTATCTCCGAACGCGCCTTGCAATAACGCGGAGCTGTGTCGAAGAGATTGACACCGTGCGCTATGGCGTAGTCGGTCAGCTCGTTGATGCGGTCCTGATCCAGGTCGCCCTCGGTCTGGTTGCCGTCCTTGCCGTCTTCCGTCGACGGCAGGCGCATACAGCCATACCCCAGCAGCGACACCTTTTCGCCGTGCGTGCCCGTGCGGTACGTCATCTTGTCGGTAGGCACCTCGCCCGTGGCGAATCCTTCGGCACTCGTTTTGTTTGGCGAGTCGCAACCTGCGGCCATCGCTGCCGTGACCAAGGCACCAGCGCCCATGCTTTTTAGAAATTCTCTGCGGTCCATTGTATAGGGTTTTATGTTTGATTTATTGTACGTTGATATGTTGGATGAGTGTCGGATAAGCTTTTCAGCAACCAACTAATGGATGGTGATATAGGTTACTTTGCGTCCATCGCGGTAGTCAAGGTGGTAGTCGACGTGTTTCAGCTTGTCCATCGCCGCGTTCATCTTGTCCACCTCTTTCTGCAAGGCATTCTCGTTCAGACGGCAATAGTAGTGGAAGGCGACGGTGCTGTCGTTCACTTCCTCCGACAGCATGACAATCTCGTTGCCACGGATGCCATAGGGATTGGACATAAGACGGCTATAGACGTCGTTGAAGTGCTCACACGAGTCGGTGAGCAGCTCTTCGTGTCCGTCGTCATACACCAGCCATATCTCCTTCAGCATCACCTCGGTGGTGTCCATGCGCAAAGGTTCATCAAGGTAGCAGGCAATTTGCGACATATAGTGGTCGTAGAGGTCGTCGCAGCTGTACACTTCCTTCTTGATATCGTTCACGCGCAGAACGATACGTTCCTCAAGCGATTCTTCCTTTGCCTTCCAGTCGAACAACACATCAGCGGGGATGCCCATACGTTGCGAGGCAATCATTCTTGCTATCTCGGCCGGTTCTCCCACCAGGTAGAAGTCCTTGGCGCCAGCGGCAAGCTCGCTCTGCGTGGCCGCTCCGGCAAGCAGGGCGCTGTTGTCGGCAAAAGGCCGCACCGGCTCAATCACCGTGGCCAATTCCTTCATGTTGGGCGAATCCTCGTACGAGACGATGATGCGACCTGTCTGCACATCAGGCAGGAAAAGCAGTGGCAGGATGATTGACAACGAGTTGTTGAGCACATGTAGCAGGCACGATAGCCAGAAGCTGATGTTCACCGTCAGCCAGCAGCACACCAGGGCCATGCCGAAGATGTCGGAAAGTCCCAGCGTCATCCCCAGCACATCGTTGCCGAAACCGGAGATATGGCACAGCGAGAAGAGCAGCGAGCTGAGAATGGCATTGAGCCACACCTGCACGAACCTGTCCTTCACAAGTACCGTCACCAGTATGATGCCCACGACAAAAAGCAATCCCAGCAGGCCAATCGAACTTACGCCGAACATTGCCATCAGCACAAGGCAGAGCACTAAGGTCCACTTTTTGCCCACACCCCACAGGCGGAAACTCATCTCCTCCAGTATCGGCTGCAAGAGGCAGAACAGCAGCAGCGTGAAGATGGGCAACCGTTGGAACATGGTCTTTCCAAGGTCGAAAAGGTTATCCTGACCGGCCATTTCCACACCTGCCCATTCAAGGATGTACATGATTGCAATGGAGCCCACCCAGAAGGCGAGTCCTATCCACAGCATGGGCAGAAACCGCTTGTCGAAAAGTTTTGGTTTTTTCATAATATTTTGATTTTTATCGTTTCACTTTGTCGGCACGCAACGCCGCCTGAGCCCTATCTGGTCTCTGCGTTCTGTTTGATGGCCTTTTTCTTGCTGTGCTTGGTCCACAGGCCATACACCTCGCTCACATTGCCCGCGGTGGTGAAGGCGTTGATTTCGTTGTCTCTCAGGAAGGCCATCAGGTTGCTGAACTCATCTTTCGTCAGCAGCACCTCCAGCTCGATGCTGCGCTCGTTGCTGTAGCCGCCAATCACCTCATAGAGGGTGCAGCCGCGATGCAGGTCGTCGATGATATAGCGGCGGATGCGGTCGTAGTCTTTCGACACGATGCACACGCGCTTGCGGTTGTTCAGCGATGCCGTGAAGTAGTCCACCACCAATCCGTTAATCCAGGTGCCGATAAGTCCGATGACCACCATGCGGAACGGGTTAATGAAGAAAGCCGTACAGCAGATGACGGCACCGGCAATGCTCACCGATGTGCCGATGTCGAAGTGCAGATACTTGTTCACAATCTTGGCCAGGATGTCCAGTCCGCCTGTCGATGCGTTGATGCTGAACATCAATGCCTGTGAGGCACTCAGCAACAGCACGAAGCAGCACAAATCCAGCCACGGGTCGCCCATCACCGAGGGGGTTCCAGTCACCAGGTTCTCGTTGGCAATCTTCTGCCACGGGAGGATGGCATCCCACACATCGGTCAACGGACCCAGTATCATGGCCGTGTACACTGTCTTCGCTCCAAACTCATGTCCTATCAACACCCACGCCAGTATCAGCAGTATCGCGTTGATGGCCATAATGATGACCGACAGTCCAATATGGATGCCAGCCGCCTGGAAGATGTTATCCAGCACGATGGACAAACCGGATATGGTACCGATAATCAGCTTGCTCGGCACCAAGAAATAATATACTGCCGCTGCGGTAACGAACATACCGAGGGTCATGATCACAAGCTCTTTCCAGAACTTGTACGTTTTCACTACGCTAAGCGTATCTAATAACTTGCTCATAGTTTTGTTTGATGTTTATTTAGATTTATTTTTTTAAGTTAAGTCTTCTCATACTGTGGTGTGCACCTCGCGTCCCTCGACATAGATGGCGCTGAACGGACGCACCGGGCAGAAATATTCGCACGCTCCGCAGCCTATGCAGCGCGACTCGTTGACGGCCACACGGCTGTGCCCGGTCGAAGCATCGCTCACTATGCTGATGGCGGCGGCAGGACAATGGCGCGAACAGGCGTTGCACTCCACACCTTGCGCCAGCAGGCAGTTCTTCGCCACCGTTACGGCATGTCCCACGCTGATGGCACTCTTCTCTTCGGGTGTGATGGGCTTGATGGCTCCTGTCGGACACACATGGCTGCACTTCGTACACTCCGGCGGGCAGAACCCTTTGTCAAACACCATCTCCGGCTGCAGCATCGTCGTCAGTTTCTTCGACGGACGCAGCACATTCTGCGGGCACTCGCTCACACACAGCTGGCAACCCGTGCAGCGGCTCGAGAAGTTCTTCAGGCTCTTGGCGCCGAAAGGTTTCAGCGGCACATTGCGCTCCGGCAGCTGCTTGTCCACCAGAGCGGCCAAACCGCCGTCCACTTTCTTCTCCTGTGCCTCAACGGCCAGGGCGGCCCCCACGGCAGCCGTAGTCACCACAAATTTGCGGCGCGAGCCGTCCACCTCGTCCTTCTTCGCCACAGCCTTGCGGCGGCTGTAGGTGATGGCCTTCTGGTGGCAGTTCTCCAGGCAATCCATGCACGCCACGCAGCGCGTCATGTCTATCGTATGCGTCTCGGGGTCGATACACATCGCCTTGCAGTTCCTGGCGCACTTCTTGCAGCCGTTGCACTTGTCCGTATCTATCACCGGACGGAACAGGGCGAATTTCGACAGGAATCCCAGCACCGTCCCCACAGGGCACACCGTGTTACACCACAGGCGTCCCCAACGGAACGACAGGAATCCTATCAACACAAAGGTCACTGCGGCCACTGCCAGCGTCACTCCGCTCTTCACCCACACATCCGTCTTGTAGAAAGCATAGCTCCCCGCACGCTCGGCAAAATAGGCACACAGATTGTTTATCCATATATACACCGGCTGGAACAGATTCGTCGCAATGCGTCCGTAGGCGCTGTACGGGGCTATCAGGATGGCGATAGCATTCAACCCCAGCACCATCAGCACCACAAACAACGCCAGCATCGTCCAGCGCAGCCACTTGCAGCCTTTCGTATAGTGGAAACGGTTTTTCTTCCACCGTCCGCCCAACCAGCCGAAAATATCCTGCATCACACCCATCGGGCACACCACCGAGCAGTACGTCCTGCCCACCAGCAGCGTCACCACGACAAAAAACAGCACCACCGCCACATTCAGCGACAGCACCGCAGGCAGCAGCTGCACCTTTGCCAGCCAGCCTAGATACAGGTGCAACACACCCGTGAAATCAAGAAACAGCAACGTGATGGCCGTGAAAAACAAAAGGGCCAAACCAATTCTAACCTTGCGTAACATATTCTTAATATTTTATTATCTTCAATTTAACAATTCAACATTCAGCGCAGCCGCTCCCGCGTGAAATGGCCTTTCACATACAGCCAGAACCCCGCAAACCCGGTCAGGTTCACTATCCACGCTGCCCAGAAGGCGGCTCCGTAACCCCACGCCTCGCTCAGCACACCGCCCAGCAGTATCCCGAGTCCCACGCCTACATCCCACGCCACCAGTATCGAGCTGTTGGCCGTTCCCCGCTGCGTGTGGGGCGCCAGATTCACAAACATATTCTGATATGCCGGGTACATGTGTCCGTTCCCCAATCCTATCACCAACGCCGCACCGTAGTATCCCACTGCATTGGGCAGTGCGGCAAACATCAGGTATCCTATCAGCGACACGCATACGCCCAGCGAGGCATTGTGCGTTATCTTCCCCTCCCGCAACGCCTTGTTGCCCTGCAGCCGCGACAGGATAAGTCCCAGCGACAGCAGCAGGAAGAACGTCCCCGAGCCGCCTTCTATCCCCAGTCGCTCTTTGCCGTAGATGGCCACATACGTGCTCATCACGCCATACGAGAAGGCAAAGCACACCATCGTCAACGCCTCGCCCATCCCCTTCATCAGGAAGAATCGGTCCAGCGAGATCGGCTGTTTGTCCTTCACCAGCTCCCTCGGGCGGGTCTTCACCGTGGCGTCTATCAGCAGCCCTACTGTGGCCACTCCCATCGCCAGCCAGAAGATGATGTCGAAATTATGTGTCGTCGTGTATATCCATATCGCTATCGTCGGCGAGATGGCCGATGCCAGGTTGTTGCTCAACCCATACAGGCCTATCCCCTCCGTCCTCCGCGACGAGGGCAGCACATCGATGGCCACCGTGCTGTTCGCCACCGTCGTAAAGCCGAAAGGCATACCGTGCACCGTCCTCACCGCCGCAAACAGCATCAGCGTCCCTGCGGCCACATAGCCCACAAAGAACAGCGTGAACACCGTGAAACTAATCAGCAGCACCATCTTCCGCGGGAAGCTGTCCACCACATAGCCCGAAAACAGACGCGCCACCAACGCCATCACCGCATACCCGAACAGCACCAAGCCTATCGTGTCCTTGTCTGCCGCGAACTGCTCGTGCAGATAAATCGGCAGCAGCGGCGTCAGCAGCATGAACGAGAAGAAAATCATAAAGTTCGCCACCCACACCTTAGTGTAGTTAGCGTTCCAAAGCCGTTCAACATTCTTCTCATTCATAAAAATCTATCGTATCTATCAAATCTATCGTCTCTATCATCTCTATCCCCTCTACCCCACAACCAAATTATGCAGCAAAGCATAAACCGCCAAACCCGCCACACTCTTGATACCCGTCTTCCGCGTGATGTTCTTGCGGTGGGTGTTCACCGTGTGGATGCTGATATTCAGCTTGTCGGCAATCTCCTTGCTGCTGCAGCCCTTGGCCAGCAGCACCAGCACCTCCGTCTCGCGCTCGCTCAGCTCATAACCCTCCTCGTCTTCCTGCTCCTGCTGGCAGCTCTCGCGCAACAGCTGCGCCACCCTGTTTCCTTTCTCCCTGATGTCGAGCACCGTCTTGAACTGGCTCAGCAGCGACGGCTCCACATATTCATACACCAGTGCCACCACAGCCATACTCGTCCTCGCCTGCTGGATGGCCACCAGCTGCATCCTTGGCGGCGTGTTCCGCAGGGTGGGATTCAGTATCAGTATGTCCGGCTGCTGGCGGCCAATCCGCTGCGCCATGTCCGCCGGAATCTCGCGCAGAGGCGCCTGCATCACAAACTCCTCCTCGTCCAGCAACGACCGCAGCCCTTCGCGCACGATGTCGCTCGGCTCCACCACCAGCACCTGTCTCTTCGCCTTCATTCCTCCTGTCTCCTTTCCAGCAGCTCCACATACGGCAGCAGGATACGCTCCTCAATCAAAGCGTGCTTCTCCAAGTCCGCACTCAGCTGCATGATGGCAAACACCAGCTCGTTCAACTCCTCCTCAAAGCCCTCGCACGGGATATACTTGTACAGAATCTGTGTCAAATCGCCCAGCTTGTCCACCAAATCGGTGTGGTTGTCGGCAAAATGCTCGCTCATCGGACGGGTGCCGCGCACCCCCTTCATCAGCTCCTCAAGGTACGGGAACACCTCGCGCTCCTCGCTCTCGAAATGCTCCACCACCTCCTTGCGGTAATCCTCGAAAAACTGTTTCAGAATCGAGCCGTACCGCTCGCCCGCACTGCCCGCCACATGCAGCAGATGCCGCTCAATGTGCGGCAGCCGCTCCGACAGATAGTACCGATGGCTTGCCTCCAGATAAGGCACCAGCGGACTGAAATCCGTCCGCATCAGGTCGTCCCCGTCGGGCAGATAGTCGTCGAACGTATACACATTGAAAATCAGCAGCACAAAGTCCACAGGCAGCCCGTATCTGGCACAAATCTCCTGCACACTCTGCTCCCCGAACCCCAATGCAATGCCGAAGCGCGGCATCGCCAGAATCAGCGAATGATTCATCGACACCACGTCAGCCATCTTAGTCCTACCAGTAAAAAACCTGCCCATATATATGTCTATTTCTATAAATCAATAAATCTATCAAATCTACATTCTCTATCCCCTCTATCAAATCTATCAAATCTATCCCCTCTATCAAATCTATAATCTCTATCCCCTCTATCAAATCTATAATCTCTCTCCCCTCTATCATATCTCCAACTCAATCAAACCCCTCAGCGCGCCAAGCGCACCCCCTCGCATTTTGCAAAAATACAAAAAAAAATCCAAATAGCCAGATATTATTTAATCAGATATAATTTCATTAGACTCTGAATAATCTAACAATAAGGACATCTTATTTTACATTTTTTTAAATAATCAAAAAAAAATAGTATCTTTGCACCGTTTTTTTAACTTGTAAGTAATACGAACATAAGAAATAGGGATAGAAATTTCATAAGGACATAATATTTAACCCACAGTAGAACCAACTAGACAATCTCAAGATAATCACTATAAATATCATTTTTTATGAGTTCCATTTTGAATCGTCTTTATTTTAAAAACTACAAAGCATTTTCCGAGGCTGACATAGAGATAAAACCGCTCACAATTTTACTCGGTGCAAATAGTTCTGGCAAAAGTAGCATCCTACAACTATTACTTGCTATTGAACAGACCATCAACAACAAAGACACTTACTCGTCTGCCTTAAAACTAAATGGACATTATGTCAACTTGGGAGAAGATATAAATGTCATTAAAGACAAAAAACGTTCCAACATTCTTTCGATTGAATTTGGATTGGATGATGAATCTTTATTAAGCCGCTTTGAAATATCTTTCTTTCGGGAATTTTATAGGTATTTTGCAATAATATACCCGATATTTGATGGGGGAAAAATTCTCAACCAAAATAGTCCTGTATTAGTTTTAGACAACAACAATGGAAACAACAACAGTCAATACATTCATGAATACGTTAATTATTTAGAAAGCCAAAAAAATGATGACATAAGATATTCTTATTATAATCATCAATTTCGCCATAGCATTAATGAGTATTTAGACGATTTTCTAACCTCTAAACCCTGGCAGTTTGCGATAGACAATAAAATCATAGAGAGTTCTGGTGGTGACGAATCTGAATTAATCCCTAATATAAATACCATTTGTTCTTATTATTTAAAAATAATCTCATTACTAAAAAATAACAAAACAAATTTGTGTTATGAGCTACAAATCCCCCAGAATTCAAAACGTATGTCCATACGACGCTGCTACATAAGAATAAATGAAACTGGAGAAATAGGCTACCACATACAAAAATCGAATATGTCTTCATTATTCAGCACAATCAAAGGCATAGATATTAGTAATGTAAAAACAAACAGAACTTCATTTTCAGGCCTTGAACTTGAATACAAATATGAAAAAAATATATACGAGAAATTTGTTATTCCTTTGATAAATAGTGCGTACGAATCTTTAGAGGATATATTTGAATCGGATAACATATCCTATGTGGGTCCTTTAAGGGCATATCCTCAACGATACTACTTTTTAGATGAATCAAATTCTTCATATAATATAGATGCTCAAAACGGCCAACGATTAGCCGAAATACTTAAACGAGACAAAGTATTATGCGATAAAATCAACAACTGGCTCAAGGATTTCGAAATTAAGTTCTCTGTGAAAGAATTAAGGGACATTATACACAATATTAAGGTGACTCAAAATGGTTTAAAACTTGATATTACAGATGTTGGATTCGGGTATTCACAGATATTACCCATTCTTGTTCAAGGATTTATGTCTGAAAACAAATCCTTAAACATCATTGAACAGCCAGAGATTCATTTACACCCAAAAATGCAAGCATCATTAGCGGATTTATTTATTGATATTATTATCTCTTCTACCCAAAAGAAGTACACCCAATCCTCTGACATATCGGAACAAAAGACCTTTCTAATAGAAACCCATAGTGAGTATATGCTAAAACGGCTAAGACGAAGGATTGCCGAAGGGAAAATATCCAGTAACGATGTTGCAATCTATTTTATCGAATCTAGGAATAATACAAATAAAGACTCTGCCATACTCAAAAGAGTTAACGTTTCTCAAATGGGAGACATTGATTGGCCTAAAGATTTCTATATCACATCACTTGATGATGATATTGCCTTTTTAGAAAAAAAATTACAAACTAGCCATGAATAACTTTGTTGTCAGTGCTGATTTTATGAATGCAGCTTGCGTGGATAAAGATAAACTTTTCAACGTAATAATTGTTTTCATGCAAGATAATCCATTCAAAATGGTTATAGACTATGCCGGTGAAAATAAGGAAGGCAAAAGTGAAAGTATATTGTTAACCAAATACAAAGAAATTTGGATTGAAAATGATGTGACAAAAACTCTTTTCAACTATATTATACAAGCAGAAATAAAAGAATCTAAGATATTTTATATGTATAAAGGAGGAATACAGTCTGTTGACAAGAAGAATATCGATGAATTGTGCATATTTTTAGCTGGACAAACTCAAAGAAAACAATTAATAACTGACTCAAAAGAGATTTTTCTGCGTAATCATTTGAACTCAATTGATAATTATAATGTGACCATTATTGATGGTGATGAAGCCAAACAACAATTAAACACCCACAGCACGACGATTAACCAAACAATAATTGGATTAATTAGTTCTTTAAAGAATCTTATTCATAAATAAATAACAATATGGGAACAATATTCGGAGGCCAAAAAAATTATGGCTTTATTTCTCTATTCATTAACCATGTCAAGGAATGGAAAAGCGACATAAACATCTCCACCAAAACCAAAATTATATGGGGTGGAGGGGGATTCATTCTTGGTATTATTGCCTCACTAATTGCAAATTTTATATTTGAAATATTGAAGTAATAATACAATATTTCATAAAATCAGTTTTTGGTTCGAGTGAGGCCCAAAACACAGCAAAAATCAACCCGCATCAAGAAAAACAGGGCAGCCACTCAGGCCGCCCAAGTGTTGAGTAACAACAGTCTGCAATAATCTCTTCTCAATTATTACCACCGGCGGTCCGCTGGCGGGGGGGGGCCGCCCACTGGCGGTTCGTCGGCCGAGGTTCGCCCTTTTATTACCCCCGGCGGTTCGCCGGCCGCTGTTTCTTCCCCACATTAAGCGGTGTGCAATGCGGGAACGCCGCGCTATAGGCCTCATCAAGCGCCTTCAGGTCCACCTGGCGCACCCCGATGCCGAGCCTCACCGCCACCAACGCCCGCAGGAACTCGCGGCAGGCGCGAGGCTTCTGACCCGGGGCGGGCAGCTCGTCCAAGCCATAGTACTGCCGCTCCTCCACCACGGTGAGGTTGCACACCTCCCAGATCGTCATATCGTCCACCGTGCCGAACCACGACGTCATCACATGTCGTATGCAGAACCGGCGGTATTGCATCCCGAACAGCTGCCTCGTGCGCTCCAGCCGGAGCCAGAGCGCCACAAAGCATTCGTAGTTATTCTCAATCGTAATCATAAGCCATACAGATTTAGTTATATACTCTCCACGCAACCCTATCATTGTCTGTACTTCTTCAGATACGCCTCGGTCTTGCAGTACCTCCCCGACGCCGCGTCGTTCACGATATACCCGCGGTTCACCCAGATACGCAAGGTGCCGTTGCCGTCGCCCTCACGCCCCTGACTTTGCCGCATCTGGCGGTATTGCTCGCGGGTGAACTCGTCGGGCAGCAGCTCCAGCAGGTTCTGCGGACGCGACTGGCGTTGAATCTCCACCTCCTCGCGCAGCTCCTTCTCCAGTTGTTGACCGAAATAGAGCATCTTGCACCACAGGTTATATTGCTGGCTCCATCTTACGAAGTCGGCGATGGTCTTGTCCCAGCGGTAGCCTTGTGCCACATACAGCACCATCCCCTTCAGCCAGGCGATGACATTCGCGCGGTAAGAGAATATCCGGTACGCCTCCGAGTCGTACAGCTGTGCCGCCTCGTGGTTCTCCTGCCTCATTTCCAGCGACAGGCGCAACGCCTGCGGACATTCTATCAGACCGCTTGCCGACTCCAGCCGGTCGATGTAAGGCTTCAGCTCCACGGCAAACGAGTGGTCGTAGATGCCCAGCACAGGGGCCTCGTCCTCATCGTCGTCGCGGATGATGGTCGACACATCCAGACGGCTCACGGTCCCGTCGTTCACCATCTTGTTGAAGAACTTGCGGGCGTTGGGCGGAGTGGTCGAGGCGTTGAAGTTCCACCGCAGCGGGGCGATGCCGCTCACCGAGTCGGCCCCCACGCGTTCCTGTCCCGCCATCGAGTTGTCAAAGGCCTTGCGTATCAGCAGCCCCACCTCGTCAGCCGTCCCCTTCGACGTCACCTTCTTCAGGGCGTCAATCTCGTCCACGATGGTGTAGATAAAGCGGCCTCCGTTGTTGTTGGCATCCACAATGCGTTGGTTGAACACCGCATCCGTCAGGTTGTCTATCAGCATCTGGATACAGATATCCGTCGGTCTGGGCTCCTTCTTCTGCTTGGCCCCGGGATTTCGTTGTTTCCATTCCGCCTCGCGTTGGCGGTTGGGGATGTCCCGCTGGCGGATGTCGTCCATGATATACTCTACAGGCTTCTTGATGGAGCCCTTGCCGATGCTCTGCCGTCCGACAAGCACGTTCATGAATGTCGCCTCGTGCTCCACGTTGTCCCAATAGCGGAAGCGGACGCCGTGCAGATGTGCCCCCAAGGCCGGGAACACCGCCGACGCCACTGCAGGCTTGTAGAACCACGGCACATTCTTGGTCAGCAGTCTCACCAATGCCGGCAGTCGTTTGGGCATGGGTGGCGGAGTGGTCAGCGTACCCCCGCAGGCCATCACCACCTTGTCGCTCTTCAAAGCCGTCAGCACATGCCGCAGGCGGTAGGGCATCCCCTCGCTCTTGGCATTCAGGGCGTTCTCAATCTTTTTCCGCTTCTCCTCGGCGGGGAACCCGTCGTAGCAGGGTATC